>Ga0334888_1000684_pt1 | contig 51545 bp, 36 predicted proteins | sample GraSluR1_MG_FD_207227 | JGI IMG/M metagenome (GOLD analysis project Ga0334888, IMG submission 207227) | Sludge microbial communities from methane-producing bioreactor in Wageningen University, Netherlands - Granular Sludge_3_08-R1 | ecosystem: Engineered > Bioreactor > Anaerobic > Unclassified ...
GATATTGAGTATTATTTACAAGGCAGGCTTCAGGTTCGTTATACCTGCAATCTTACCATCAATGGCGACATAAAACCAACCCAATATGGCTATGCAGGGCCTACTGCTGCCCAACCAAGAATAAATTATGAAATTTTTGAAGGTGTAGGGGGCACTTTAACCGTGAATGGTGATATATATTCTGCCGGAAATATAGTAAACAATAATCCTGTTTCTATTACAATTCCTGCAGAAGGCACACTCATTGTTGACGGCAATATTTATTTTAATGCCAACGCTGACGTGATTGTTAACGACGGAACTTTCACTGTCACGGGAAATCTGACTTTAGGGCTAACTACATCCTCCTACTTCTGGAACCGAAATAATGGCAATGCAGAAATAGGTGGTGATGTATTGGGTAGTGGCACGTGTTGGTTTCGGATTTCACATGGCTCATACACCAAATTTGGTGGACAGGTTTTTCCTGCCGGTTTTGGAGGCAGTTTTGCAATTTTAAGCCCAACTGATGCCAATATTATTGAATATTCAGGCACCTCCGATCAAACTATTTCGGGTTCTACCGCATATAAAAATCTTATCATCAGCAACAGTAACGCCACTGCCACCATTCAATCCAACGTAACCGTTGGAACCAGTTTAACCATCAAACCCGGAGCTGCGCTGTCCCATTCCAGTGGTACTTTAGCAGTTAATGGCACATTCACCATCGAGAGCGATGCCACCGGTACGGGCTCATTCATCAGTAACAATACCTATAATGGGAACATAGAACGATACATCGCCGGCCACAACAATGCAGGCCCTGCAGCCGGCTGGCATCTGCTCAGCTCACCTGTAGCCAATCAGGCCATCTCGGCATTCCACACCCCTGCCCTAGGCGGAGACGATTTTTTTAAGTGGAGCGATGCCGATGGATTGTGGATCAACCGCACCACCGAAGCAGGCACACTGAACCCGGGCTTCGAAGCCAATTTTGCAAGTGGAGCAGGCTATCTGGTATCCTACGAAAACACTGGCACCAAGTCCTTCAGCGGCAGCATCAACTCATCCAATGTCGCTGTCAGTGGACTAACAGCAGACAATGGAGGCTGGCACCTGCTGGGCAACCCCTTCAGCAGTGCTATCCTGTGGAACGATGGCAACTGGACGCTAAATAATGTAGATGGCATTGCCCAGGTATGGAACGAAGCAAACGCCTCCTATTCCACCGTAGAGGCCAATGAAGCCATCCCGTCCATGAACGGATTCTTTGTAAGAGCCTCACAGGCAGGAGCCTCCATAACTATCCCCGCAGCAGCCAGAGTACACAGTGGCCAATCGTGGTACAAAGAAAGCCAGTCCACAAACCGCATCGTGCTCAAAGCGATCGATCATCAAAACAATACTGCCCAACCCACTGTGATCCGCTACAACGAACAGGCTACAGAAGGCTACGACAATGCCTTCGACAGCTATTTTTTGAGCGGCTATGCACCACAGCTCTACAGCCTCGATGGTCAAAACAACCAGTATGCGCTAAACACCCTTCCTGAGTTTGACCCGCAACAACAAATCCCGCTGGGCTTTGAGAAAAACCAAAGCGATAACTTCACCCTGTCACTGGTTGAAAACACAGTGGCACAAGAGGTCTATCTCACCGACAAGCACACCCAACAAACTGTTAACCTCAGCCAGGGCAGTTATTCCTTTACAGCCAGCGGAAACGATTTAGATCGCTTTAGCCTGCATTTTGCATTGGTAGGCATAGACGAGAGCATAACCGACAAACCCGCCCTGCATGCCTGGTATTCCAACGGACAGTTGCACCTGAACGATGTAGAACAGGGAGAGCTCACCCTGTATAATATACTCGGGCAGCCAGTGCTGCAGACGACAGTTCAGGCCACAAGCCACACAAGCCATCAGCTCAGTCTGAAACCCGGCGTATATGTAGTGCAGCTACGCAGCAATACAGGAGCAGCAACAGCAAAAATCAACATACAGTAAACCCCAAAATCAAAAAAAATACTATGAAAGCAGTAAAAATATTTTTAGTTGGATTGTTTTTAGTCACGCTACAAACCTTAATGGCACAAGCACCACCACCTCCACCATCAGACCACGGCCAGGGAGGCAACCAGACAGCAAGTGGAGGAGGCGGAGCCCCTATTGGTGGTGGCGTAGCCATCTTGCTCACCATGGCAGCAGCCTATGGAGGCAGGAAGATATATCAGGTGATGAACAAGATCGACCGTCTGGAAGAATAATGATGAGTAAAAACTTTTCATTTGTGTTTTGGTTAACATAGTAAAGCAAGGCGGCCATGATAATTGGTTAAAAGACGTTCTACAAGAGCCGCCTTGCATTTTTTTCGACATAGAGAGAAGAAACAAACGCTCAAAAGAAAGGAAGAACATGAAACACATTAGAACCCTGCTTCTGCTTCTGCTGTTGGCGACCAGCAGTCTGATGCAGGCACAGGGGCCACCCGACCCGCCCGGACTTGGGCATGGCACAGGCGGAGACCAGCCCCCCGGAGGCAATGCACCCGTAGGGAGTGGGATGTTAATATTACTTACGCTGGTTGTAGGATATGGGGCAGCAAAGACAGCCAGTATTTACAAAAAAAGGACCAATCAGGATCCAAATATTTATCAATCATATTTTTAAAAAATTTCACAATGAATCGCAAAACGTTTTTTTACATTTTTTTATCCGTTTTAATGTTTTCAACCTTACAACTTTCAGCTATCTGGGAAAGCGAAGGGCTCTACGGAGGTCGGATGATGAGTGCTGTAAGGCTTGGCGACAACCTGTTTGCTGGCACTTTTGGCGGAGGACCCGGCATACACAAATCCACTGATAATGGTACAAGCTGGACTTTGATAGCCGAGGATATGCAGACTACACAGCTGTTTACTGACGGAACTTCACTTTATGCAGTTTCGTGGTATGTTATTTACCGCTCGGATGATGCAGGAGAAAGCTGGGTACCGATATCTCCTGAAATGGGTTCTATATGGGCATTTCACTTTATCGAGTTTTCAGGAGATTACTTGTTCTTTTTCAACAAGAACAAGGTGTATCGAACTATCAGCCAAAATCCTACCTGGGCGAGCTGGGAAGATGTTTCAGGAGTTTTTACTTCCGAAAATTATATTATCAGTTCTGTGGCTGTTCAAAATAACTCCATTATTGTTGGAGTTGAATATCCTAATGTGGTTAACAAGGGCGGGTTTTTTCGTTCGACCGACTTTGGAAATAGCTGGACACAAATTAACAATGGTTATGGATTATGGGCTCAGGGAAACTTATTGACCGACAGATTTCCATCGGTTTGGGCTTTGGAATATCATGAAGGAATCTTGTTTGCAGGCATAAGAAAATTTAATGGAACACCACAAGGCCTATGGAAATCAATGGATAATGGCGACAGCTGGGTGCATGTTGGCTTTTTGAACGACACAGAAGTACGCTCAATTTTTTCGTTCAACGGAAATATTTATGTCGGAACCAGTCAGGATGGTATTTACAAAAGTACTAATGGTGGGAATAGCTGGAATTTAGAGAACGGCGAATTAAATATCCATCAATATTTTTTAGTTCGTCAAATGCTCGAAGGAACAAATGGCAATATTGTGGCAATAACTGACATTTCTATTTTGATATCGGAAGATGAAGGCGAAAACTGGATTGTTTCCAATACAGGAATAAACGAATTGGGTATCGACGCTTTTGGTATGATTGATGAAGACATATTTGTCAGTTCAGCAGAAGGAGGTGTTTTTAGATCAACCGATAACGGGCAGAGCTGGACCGATATAAACCCAAATGGTATCACCGCTTTAACTTATGTAAAAGCAATGGAAACTGCGCTGTGGTTAAGCGTTTCATCCGACCCGGCTTTCGCATTCACTTCAGGTGATAGAGGTGATACATGGAATTTGGTATTCTCACCTACCGGTTCTTCATTTCAATCTGTTGTTGAGCATAACCAATACTTATATGTCACAACAAATGATGATGGGGATGGAATAGCCCGTTCATCTGATTACGGGCAAACATGGGAAACATTGTCTATTAATAATGGTGCTGTTGCACCTAAAAGACTTGTCAGTTTTGGTGATGCCATCTACGCAGGTGACTGGAACACCGGACAGATCTGGCGAACGGCTGATGATGGCCAAAACTGGACGGCAACAGGTGCAAACGGATTTCCATGGGGTGCCTCAGTTACCGGTAATGATGATTATGTTTTCATTAGTGGCGATGCAGTTTATTCCGGCATATTCCGGTCAAATAATAATGGGGAAACATTCACTTTCCTTGATGACAAAGGTTATATTGAAGTGTATGACAATTTCATACTTCAAAAATGGTTTGATAGCGTAACAGAGAAATGGGTCACCCGTCGTTCCTATAACAATGGGGATAGCTGGGAGCTAGTTACCAATAAATTTTTTGGAGGCAATACGTATTTTCTCGTGGAGGCCAATAATCGTTTGTATGCCTTATCTGGAGGGCAGCATTATCAATCGATTGATGAAGGAGCTACCTGGATTTCCATTTCTTCTCCTCCGGTAAGTGATCTGAGAAGTGATTTTTGGGTTAAAGGCACTACAATTTTTCAGGGGACAATTACTTCCGGTTTGTGGAACAGAAGTGAACCATTACCAGATTTAAACACTTTGGCAGCCGATGAAGTGACCTATTCAGGTGCTACACTGAATGGTACAGTCAATCCCAATGAATCAATCTGTGTGGTTGGTTTCGAATATGGTCTTACCACTGAATATGGCCAGCAAATTGTGGCTATTCCGGAAGTTGTTTCAGGTTTAAATCCGGTTTTTGTTACAGCAGAACTAACTGATTTAGAAGCTGATAAAACTTATAATTATCGGGTTGTAGCCACCAATGCCAATGGTTTAGTCTATGGACCAAACCGAAGCTTCACCACCTTAATGGTTGGCCTGGATGATTCTCAGGAGAAAAAATGTCAGCCAGAAATTTTTCCCAATCCGGTAGGAGATCAGCTCTATATCAACAATGCCGAACTGGTAAACCGGCTGGTGATCATCAACGCAATGGGTCAGCTGGTGATTGACAGGCATATTGATGGAACCAATACGATCAATACGGCAACGCTTACGGATGGAGTTTATATGCTTAAGATGCAGCTTAAAGATAACACTTCAATCGTGAAACGGTTTATCAAAAATTAATGGGTTTAAGTTAGCCTAAAAAAAGTATTTGTCATGAAAAGATTAATTTTTATCTCTTTGTTATTTGTTTTTCTGATGCTGTTTAGCCCATTAAAAGAGGCAGCTGCGCAAGAGACCTATGTGTCAGCCCAGTCGGGAAATTTTTCCGAAGGCTCCACCTGGGTGGGTGGCAGCGCTCCGACAGAGTATAATCATATCCTGATTAAGTCTGGGCATACCGTTACCCTCGACAGGGGCACCGACTGGAACGACTATATCTTAGTATGGGATGTTACCATCGAAGAAGGAGCAGTGTTGAACAATAATGGATATCCGCTCTGGATCAGAGTTACTGGAGGTGGAGCAACGCCACAATACAAAAATGACGGAACACACAATGGCCCGGGTACCATGCAGGCCTACGAAAATGGTGATATGAGAATTGACGGAAACGGAACCATTAATCTGGATATTGAGTATCATTTACAAGGCAAGCTTCAGGTTCGTTATACCTGCAACCTTATCATCAATGGTAACATACAACCAACTCAATATGGTTTTGCGGCTCCAAATGTGGCACAACACAGGATCAATTATGAGGTTTTTGAGGGTGTGGGAGGTGTATTAACTGTAAATGGTGATATATACTCTGCCGGAAATATCATAAATAATAAACCTGTCTGGATTCTTATTCCGGCAGAAGGAACACTCATTGTTGACGGTAATATTTATTTTAATGGCGATTCTGATGTAATACACAACAAGGGAAGTTTAACAATTACAGGAGATCTAACATTAGGTCCCTTAACAAGTTCCTGGATATTAAATGGCTCATATAATATGAACGAACCTGCAGCCTACTTAGAGGTAGGAGGTGATATTTTAGGTGGGGGTTTATGTTATTTCAGAGCTTCCTACGGGTCTTACACTAAATTTGGAGGCCAGCTTTTTCCGGCAGGTTTTGGAGGTCAGTTTCAACTTTTACAACCCACTGCCGAAAACACCTTTGAATATGCCGGTGCAGAAGAGCAAAGTATTATAGGCTCATTGGATTATCAAAACCTCATCATCAACAACAGCAGTTCCGAAGGCGTTAGCCTGGCCGAAGACATAAATGTAAACCAAACGCTTACATTGGAGCACGGCCGCTTACACCTTGGCGACCATAACCTTTTACTTGATGGCGAAGCCACCATAGCAGGAGAGCCCGGCCCGGAAAACATGATTGTAGCCACCTCGTCCGGTGAGCTGCGCAAAAGCTACGATAGCCCTGCCAGCTTTAGCTTTCCGGTGGGCGATGCCGACGAAGAAGCTGAGTATTCCCCTGTAACGATAGAGCTCACCAGCGGAAGCTTCAGCAACGGCTATGTAGGCCTCAAGCTCAGCAACCAGGCCTATCCTGGCGGAGGAGCACACCACCTGAAGCGCTACTGGGAAATCACTTCTTCAGGGATAGAAGAATACAGCAGCAACCTAAGCTTCCGCTATAACGAGGCAGACGTAGAAGGCAATGAGGAGCAACTATATTGCTACCGTGTTGAACCCGACGAAGAGCTTTTTGCTGCTGCCAATACCGAGTTGCACGAGCTGACTGCAGAAGATGTAAGCCAGTTTGGCCTATTCACCGGCAAATCCCAACCCAACCCCGATGCCCCCACCGCCTATAATGTTACCGGAGGAGGCGAATACTGCGAAGGAGAGCCCGGCCTTGAAGTAGGGCTTGACAATTCAGAAGCCGATGCAATCTATACACTTTATCAAAACAACCAACCCATCATCACTGATGTTCAGGGCACAGGCAGTGCATTGAGCTTTGGACTACAAAGCCAGGGTGTATATACAGTAAGCGGCACCAACGATAATGGCACCACCCTGATGCTCGGCGAAGCAAACATTATCGAAAGTGCCTACATCACACCAGAAGTAGCAATATCCACAGCAAGCACAACAGTATGCGAGGGAGAAGAGATTACCATCGTTGCAGTAGCACAAGGCACAGGCCAGGAGCCCCTATTCGAATGGTTTGTCAACGGCCTTTCGGCAGGAGAGAACAGTGACACCTATAGCTATATACCCCAGGATCAGGATGTAGTACAGCTACAGATGACCTCCAGTTCAGGTTGTGCCACAGTAAACCCTGTGATGTCGAATGAGATAATCTTTCAGGTAATAGCGACAATCATTCCCACAGCAGAAATCAGTGCATCACCCGCAGAAGTATGCCAGGGCGAGGAGATGGAGTTCACTGCCACAGTGAGCGGAGCAGGCGACACGCCCATTTTTCAATGGTTTGTCAACGGAGAAGCAATGAGCATAGCAGAGCCCGTGATGACCTTTGTGCCAAATCATGGAGATGCAGTACAGCTGATACTCAGCTCCTCGGCCAGCTGTGCCTCACCCGCCACAGTGGAAAGCAATATTGTGGAAGCCGTGGTATATGAATTGCCCGAGGTAAGCTGGGAGACCTTTAAGCCCGACACCTTTTGCATCTTTTGGGATGCGGTTGCCATCACCGGAGGACTACCCGAAGGCGGGGAATATAGCGGACCAGGCGTGGCCGACAACACCTTTGATCCGGAGGAAGCCGGTATAGGGGAACATGAGCTGACTTATAGCTACACCACCGATCAAGGCTGCACAGCCCAGGCAAGTCATATTGTTTTTGTTGACTATTGCACAAGTTTGTCTCAGTCGGATGAAAGCAAACAGGAGATCAGGATATACCCCAATCCGGCCAGTCACGAACTGCATCTTGACCTGAACGGAACAGCAGGCGAATGCAGGACAATAACAATCTATAACAACCTGGGCATAGCGATGCACCGGATGATCAACCCGGCGGCAAAGCAGAAACATACCATAACACTAAGCAATTGGCCGGATGGTATCTACCACATAAGTTTCGATCTGGACAGCGATATGATAAGCAAACAATTCATACTTAGTAAATAGCCTAACCGTCCCTTGGTTAGTTTTGAGCGGTTCCCTTCCCGGATTGACACTCCTCTATCGAGTCAATCCGGGTTTTTTTAAACATTTCAACGGAGTTTATTTTAATCAAAACCATATAAATTTGTAATCTATTGAAAAAGTCCGGATCCCATCGCGAAATATCCTATCTATTAGGCTGGTCTTCATTTTTATTGATCAATGCCGCTATTACAGTTCGGGTTTTACATGTATTAGTAACAGCCAGCCTGCTTCGGCTATCCTCTATTTCCTTTACCTATACCCCATTGAATATTGTCTTTACATCAATAGCAAAAGGATCGTGGAATTTAGAAAAACTGATCGTTGTGTATGGTTTTGTCACACTCGTTTTTCTTGTTTTTGGATTTTTCTTGTTTTTTATATTAATGAAGCACAGATTTAAAAACCTGAAATTAAGGCTGTTTTTAAGCTGGCTTGCGTTTCTTTCGGTCAACCTGCCTGCTGTAAATCTATCTGCCGGCGTTTTTCTTTATGCCGAATTTGGTATGGCCTACACCTGGATCGTTAATTCATTGGTATTACAAATAATAATTGCCCTGATTGTTTTGGCACTGGCCGTTGCAATGCGGCCCATATGGATTCATCGTTTTTTACAGGTATCTTATTCTTCCACTTTGATTGATTCGTATGATGACAAGAAACGTTTTATCAGGGCAGCATTTGTTTTGCCTGTGTTTCCGGCTTTTCTAGTTGTGTTGCTGTCGGGGATTAGCGTATCTGCTTATTTTTGGATCGTCTCATTTCTTTTTTATCTGCTATTGGCACTGCCACTTGTGGGTTATGGCATTCCATATTTTAGTCCCTTGCTGGTAAAAACAAAAGGCTCTTATTGTATTTCAAAAAAGAAAGCCCTGCGCATCCTGATCCGATGGCTGGTCTTTTGGATTGTGGTAATGGTGTTGTTAACGGTTTTTTAAACGAATGTGCTGTTCTATCACTATGCAAGCAATTTCTTTTTTAAACATTTAGCAAATACCTGTATCTACCTGCTGGCCACAACTACCGCCTCCTTAAAGGATTTGGTGTTTCCGTTGAGGTCAAAAACTTCGGCAAAGACAATATAAATTCCTGTTGTCACCCTGTTGCCGTTTTCATCAAGGCCATTCCAGATGGTTTGACCTTCCGAGCCAACCAATTCACTTTTTACCAGATGCCTGATCTGCTGGCCGGCAGAGTTAAAGATAAGGATATTCAGGGTGTAACCCGGCTCATCAAATAGGTAATTGATGCTTGTGGCATCATCCACGCCATCACCGTCAGGTGAAAATATTTCGGGGCTGATACTGATTTCATCTGCAGAAGGAGTAGTGTTCATCGTCATGGAGTTGGCTAAACCCGGAGTGCCAAAGCCAGCCGACTCAGCTGCTGAATGCCAGTTGTCCGGATCATCGGAAGAGGCAGTTGCTGAAATTCGTTCGAGCGAAACTCCTTTTACGATATTCAGCAATGGAAAGTGCATCTTTTCGGTGTACGACATTTTATCGATCAGCTTTCCTGTTAACGATATCAGAACAGCGGTGCCTTCGGTATTGGGATAAGACGGAAATGAATTCATCTCAACAAAAACTTCCGGATCGGATACAGGATACTGTTCGGCCACTATCCTGCCATTTGTGCATAGCAGTGCCAGCTTGCCCGGTAACAATAAGTAACTGTCGGTGGTTACCGGATAAAGGTTGGTATCGGGTGGGTTTGGAATGGTTTGCCTGATATTGCCAAGATACAGCTGATTCAGGTCTAGTATTTTGTTGCCCGGATTAAGCACTTCCACGTAATCAACGCCATCACCCAAAGGGTTAAAGAGTATTTCATTGATCAAAATATCGCCTGCTTCCAGCATATCTGGTAAGCCAAGCTGGATAAAACTTCCGGCATCCATGCCAAGGCCGATGCAGTTCATCAAATTTTCGGATAACAGCAGTTTATAAAGATTACCGTCTTCAAATGCTCGTTCAAAAACAAGCTCAACAAAGGTGCCATCTGAGGGATTCAGATAAGCTTCGTTAGGATTTGCCTGGGTGCTTTCAAGGGTATAATTGCTGAGTTGCATAAGGCTCGCAGGATCCATCTGCTGATCGAACCAAATATGAAGAATATTACTGGTAATCAACTGAAAACGCTCAACTTTTGGAGGAAACACATTAGGAGCATCAATGGCATTGAGGCTGCCCGGAGTGCCGCCTGCTGCAGCGGTGCTTGCCGACCAGTTTTTGCGTCCGCCACACGGATTGTTAGGGTCAATTTGTTCAAGCGACCAGCCTCCGTCAGTTTTGTTTGGGTCGTTGTACCATTTATCAGTATAGTTTACCATTGAGATGGTGATACCTTGTTTGCTCAAAAGGCTCAGGCTGGTGCCTGCATTGGTAAGCTGAAAGCTGCTAAAACCAAAAGCCGGCCCATAGCTCTCCAGCTCTGCAAGGGCATTTTCGTGACACAGGATGAGGTATCCATTGGGTTCAAGCGTAACGGCTCCTAAGTCTTTGACGGTAGTCCCCGTTAAAAATTGCCATCCATTAAGGTCAACGGGCAGGCTGGTTCGGTTATACAGCTCCACATATTCCCATTCGGGCAAACCAACTACCGGTGTTGGATCGGCCATAATTTCGTTGATAACCACATCATTGGCAGCGGCTTCATAATAACTGAAAGTTGTCGAAAATTCAGGTGTAATATTACCTGCCAGATCACTTATGTTATTGACAGTAAGGGTGTAAAGCACCCCGTTCTCAATAGAAGTTGCAAAAGATAACTGAAGAATACTTGAATTTTCACCAAAGCTGACTTCCGCCGGATTTCCAAGATTGTTATCAGCCACAAAGTTTTCTGTGTCAAGGCTTTCCGGAGCAATGCCTTCGTCAAATGTCAGCTGCACGGTAAAAGGATTCAGTGTAGTAGTTTGTATCAACTGAGGGGCTTCATCATCAATTTGTTCGGGACCGGCATATACGTCATCAAAATAGAATTTGGTGCTGTTGCTAACCGTATATTGTGCAAAAAAACCAAACCAACCACCCGGATTCATGCTTTCATCAAAACCACTGGCTTCGAGGGTATAGATACCCGTACCTGTTGCATCAGTTAAAAGCTGCCAGTCACCTTGTTCTGTTCTTATTACCTTTACCCAAAGGGCAAAGGAGGAAGCGATTTGTCCTGGGGTTCCTCGTAAAATACTGTTCGTTTCGCCATTTTCCTGCTTAAAAAGTTCTATTGCATCTTCTCCTCCTGCCTCGCCAAATTGTAGGTAATATCCATCGAATCCTTCGCCTGGATTGCTTTGGTTGGACGACAACATTACCCTGGCATAATTATTTGCTGACGGGCTAAATGCAAGCCGGATATAAAAACGCCATTCCACGGGTTCAGCTGCCTCGTAGGTTGTGCTTAGCCAGGCTGTACCAGCTTCGGCGGCATTGAGTTGAAGCTGAAAAACCTCGTTTACCATAAACAGATTCTCAGTGCCCGTCCAAACCGGATTGGTTGTGAAGTCGCCATCGCTGAAATCATCGATGAGTTGGGCCGAAAGCGGATTTAAAAAACCCGACACAAGCATCAGAATCAGTATAAAAAGCTTCGTAAGTAATCTATTTCTTATCATAATCTAACTTTTTTTGATAACCATTTGGCAGGTCTAAACAATTGAGTAACGGCAATTCATTATTTTATATTTTTGTGCCGGCTGTTAGCCTGTAAAAATAGGATTTTTTATTTTATTCATACGCATGAAATTAGCCCTTATTGGTGCAACCGGTTTGGTCGGTCAAAAAATGTTGGAAGTAATTGCGGGGCAGGCACTTCAGATTGAGGAGTTTTTGCCCGTGGCTTCTGAGCAATCGCTCGGAAAGAAAATTATCTTCAGGCAAAAAGATTATCCGGTAATTACGGCCAAACAGGCACTTGATAAGAATCCTGAACTGGTATTGATGAGTGCCGGAGCAGAAGTTTCGAGGAAGCTGGCTCCGCTTTTTGTGGAGAGGGGGGCGGTGGTAATCGACAACAGCTCGGCCTGGCGACGGGATGCTGATAAAGCACTCGTTGTGCCCGAAATCAATGCAGATGTCTTGAAAAAAGGGCCGCAAATCATTGCCAATCCCAATTGCTCAACCATACAGCTGGTGATGGCTCTGGCACCAATCCATAAGGTTTATGGGCTGAAACGACTGGTATTGTCAACTTATCAATCGGTGAGCGGGAGCGGACAAAAAGGTGTGCAACAGCTCGAAAATGAAGAGATTGGAGAAACATCCCTCAACCCAGCCTACCCGCATCCTATCCATCGTAATGTGATTCCGCACGGGGGATTTTTTGAAGCTGATGGTTATACCTCCGAAGAAGATAAACTGGTGTTTGAAACACGAAAGATTCTTAACGATACCCAGATTGCTGTAACAGCCACAGTGGTGCGTGTTCCGGTGATCGGAGGACATTCTATATCCGCAAATATTGAGACACATAAACCCTTTGAACTGGACGACATCAGAGCATTGATTCAAACTTTTCCGGGAGTGGTTTTGCGGGATAATCCTGCTCAAAACAGCTATCCAATGCCTTTGTCTGCGTCTGGCCATGATGAGGTTTTCGTTGGCAGGCTGCGTCGCGACCATAGTATCCCTAATGGTTTGAACCTTTGGATCGTGGCTGATAACCTGCGTAAAGGTGCTGCCACCAATGCCGTTCAAATTGCTAAATATCTAATTGATAACAACTTAATCTAAATCGTGAAGATATACCACTGCATTGAGGATTTTAAGCCCGTTAAAAATGCCATCGTAACAACCGGAACATTTGATGGTGTGCATCTGGGTCATCAGGCAATTTTAAAACGTATGATTGAGGATGCACGCGAAGTGGAGGGCGAAACGGTTGTAATCACATTTCATCCCCATCCGCGGATCGTGCTGCATATCGACAGCAGCAATCTGAAATTTATCAGCACGCAAAAACGCAAAATTGAACGACTGGAAGCTATCGGCATTGATAACCTGATTATTATTGAGTTTACAAAATCTTTTTCGCGTACCAGTTCCGAAACCTTTATCAAGAATTACATCGTCGATCGCATCAAGCCATACAAGCTGGTGGTTGGATATGATCATCATTTTGGTAAAAATCGCATTGGTGATTTTAAGTTGCTTTACGACCTGGGTCAGAAATTTGACTTTAAAGTGGAACGTATTCCGGCTCAGGACGTTGAAAATATTGCCGTGAGCTCCACAAAGATCCGTAAAGCCCTGGAACTTGGCGATGTGGCAAAAGCAAATAAACTGCTTGGATATCCGTATTCAATTTGTGGCAGGGTGGTGAGAGGAAATCAGGTTGGCCGTAGAATGGGTTTCCCAACAGCCAATATAGAAACACCCAGTCAATACAAGCTCATTACGGCTCGTGGTGTATATGCCTGTAAGGTGAAACATAATGGCTCGATTTATGATGGTATGGGAAACATTGGCTACAGACCCACTGTTGCCGATGGAGAACTTACCATTGAGGTAAACATCTTCGATTTTAATGAGGAAATTTATGAGCAGGAAATCACCATTTTATTTATTGACCGGATAAGAGATGAACAAAAATTTAACGGACTGGACGAGCTTAAAGCACAGCTTGAAAAAGACCGCGAAAAGGTGAAAACAATTTTGGCGGCAGGCTCTTACCTGCCCACTGATTAGAGAATAAAACCCCTTTTTCTCCCAATCCACAAGGTATGCATCGTATCCTTATTTTCCTTGTTTTTTTATTACTTTGTCACGGTTTCATTAAATCGCAGCCTTCGGATACAACACAAACTTTAACAAAGAAAGGCTGGAATTTTGGCGTTTTGCCGGCCGTTTCGTTCAATTCTGATTTAGGGTTTCAGTATGGCGGGCTGGTCAACTTTTTCCATTATGGCGATGGCTATCGGTATCCCAGCTATGATCATTCCTTTTATCTCGAGATATCGCGCTATACCAAAGGCAGTGGCCTTTTTAGGTTTGCCTACGACAGCGATCAGCTTTTGCGTAATATGCGTTTGAGTTTTGATGCCAGTTATATGCCCGAACAAGCCATTGATTTTTTTGGGTTTAATGGCTACGATGCTGTCTATCAATCCAATTGGGTTGATGACGCACATCCCGACTACCGCAGCCGAATGTTTTATAAGCACAAGCGAAATATGGTAAGACTGCACGCTGACCTGAGTGGAGCTATGGGTATGCAAGGTTTGCAATGGGCTGCCGGACTAGAATTTTATAGTATTGTGGTAGGCTCGGTAGATATCGACCGGCTTAATAAAGGCAAGGACGAAGCCGACCAATTGCCTTCCGTGGAAGATGAGCCCGGACTGTTCGAGCTTTACCAGGCCTGGGATATCATTCCTCAGGACGAGCTGAGTGGTGGCACCTTTGCAGCAATCAAAGCAGGATTGGTTTACGATACACGCGATTTTGAAGCCAGTCCTTCCAAAGGTATCTGGACAAGCCTATTGTTTTATGCTGTTCCGGAGGCTATGTCTAACCTCAGTGAAGGATTTAGCAGAATAAGTTTTACGCACCGGCAATATGTTAGTCTTATTCCCCGAAAGCTTGTTTTTGCAGGTCGTTTCAGCTGGCAAAGCCACCTCAGCGGACATGTCCCTTTTTATGCACAGCCCCTGATGATGACCACACGTCTGCTTGGTGCTTATTCCGAAGGCCTTGGCGGGCAACGCTCTTTGCGCGGTGTGATGCGCAACAGGGTGGTGGGCGATGCAATAGCTTATGCCAATCTGGAGCTGCGCTGGAAAATCGTGGAGAAAAAACTCTTCAATCAAAACTTCTATCTGGTTACAAATGCCTTCGTAGATGTGGGACAGGTGACCAGAAAAATTGCGGTTGCCAAAGCTTTTGATCAGCTTCCTGATGAGTTTCTTACATTCAATAAATCAGATTATTATAAGCCGGGCAGCGAAAAGGCTCATTGGAGTGCGGGTCTTGGGCTTAAGCTGGCCATGAACGAAAATTTTATCCTCTCGGCTGATTATGGTCGTGCTTTAGAACCACAGGATGGCGAAAGCGGGTTGTATATTGGCTTGAATTATCTTTTTTAATCTGAATATTTACAGATGGAGCAGCCTTTTGGAAGTATAGAAATAAGGTTTATTTTTGTACGAGTTATACAATTTAAAAGGCAGATCGAATCAGATCAGTCGGCCTATTATATTTAATACCCAACTAATGGAACAAATTAAAAACCGTTATTGTGTAATCATGGCAGGCGGCATTGGTGCGCGTTTCTGGCCCATGAGCAAAACTTCCCGTCCAAAACAGTTTCTGGATATTCTTGGAACCGGCAAAACGCTGCTGCAGATGACTTTCGATCGCTTCACGCGTTTATGCCCTCCCGAAAACATTTATATTGTTACCAACGAAATATATCGTCATCAGGTGCAGGAGCAATTGCCCCTGATAGCCCCTGAGCAAATCCTTTGTGAGCCAGCCCGTCGCAACACGGCACCCTGTATTGCTTACGCCAATCATGTGATTCTGCAGCGCGATCCCGAGGCAGTGATTGTGGTGGCACCTTCTGATCATATCATCCTGCAAGAGGAAGTATTTGCTCAAAACGTACATGATGCTATGCAGGTAGCCGAAAAGAACGACTGGCTGATTACCTTAGGCATCGAACCCGGCCGGCCTGATACCGGATACGGCTATATTCAGTTTTTGGATGGAGCTATAACTGAAGATGTTCCCAAACTGAAAAAAGTAAAAACCTTTACCGAAAAACCAAGCCTGAGCATAGCACAGAGTTTCCTCGAAAGCGGCGATTTCCTCTGGAATGCCGGCATCTTTATCTGGTCGCTTAAAAGCATTAACAAGGCTTTTGACCAACATCTATCCGAAGTGAACGAGTTATTCAAAGAAGGTGCAGGTAAATACAGCACTCCGGAAGAAGAACCCTTTATCCGACAGACTTACAGCATCTGCCGAAATATTTCTATTGACTATGGCGTGATGGAGAAAGCTGAAAATGTGTATGTGATGGCTGTCGATTTTGGCTGGAGTGATCTCGGTACCTGGGGTTCGCTCTATGAGATCAGGGAAAAAGACGAACACCAAAATGCCATCGTTGGTAATCAGGTGATGGCTTACGATTCGGAAGGCTGTATTGTGAATATGCCAAAAGACAAGTTGGTTGTTTTGCAGGGGCTTAAGGATTATATTGTGGTGGAAGATGACAATGCATTGCTGATTTGCCGCAAAGCAGATGAACAACAAATCCGTCAGTTTGTAAACGACATCAAAGTAGAAAAGGGCGAGAAATACGTTTAAATTCCTTTTTTTACTTTTGAGTTTTAATGAAGGGATCAAATCATTTTTGAACATCTCATTGGATTGGAAGGTTTTAGCATAATAGTATAGCTGAAATTTTATTTTCTTTGCACATTATCCTATTGATCAATTTATCTTGAAATAACATGCCATTATGAGAATAATTTTACTTTTTGCAATTACAATAGTACTTTTTTCTTTGCAGGCTTCGGCTCAACAACAGGGCGAGCGCATACCCGGCGAAGTGATGATCCAACTCAACTCCGGACAAAACATCAGTACGATTGCTCCCTGGCTCAATCAGCAGGGTCTAACAATAAAACAAGAGCTTTCGAAACGACTTGGGATTTTTTTACTGGAATTTGAGGAAGGCCGGCACAATGTTTCAGCTTTGATAAGCAATTTGAAGAAACAACCAGCCATTAGTCTGGCACAGGCTAATCATGTGGTGGCCTTGCGCGAGGCGGATGAAAGTTTTCCTGACGATCCATTTTTTGAAGATCAATGGGGTTTTTATAACAATGGTTCCGGTGGAGGTGTCGAAGGTGCTGATATAGATGCAGTGAAAGCCTGGGATATAACCACAGGTGGCCTCACAGTTTTGGGTGATACCATTGTAGTAGCTGTTATTGATGGCGGAGCTTATCTGCAACATGAGGATTTGAATTTCTTCAAGAATCGGCACGAAATCCCGGGCAACGGCATTGATGACGACAACAATGGTTATGTGGATGATTATGATGGCTGGAATGCTTATAGCAACTCCGGAAATGTTCCTTCCAACTCGCATGGCACGCATGTGTCGGGCACTGTGGGAGCAATTGGAAACAATGGTATTGGTGTAACAGGTGTAAACTGGAATGTGAAAGTAATGCCAATTGCGGGTTCATCTTCTACCGAATCTATCGTTGTGAATGCGTATAGTTATGTATATGAAATGCGTTCACGCTACAACGAAACACAAGGCGATTCAGGTGCTTTTGTTGTTGCTACCAATGCTTCTTTTGGTGTTGATTTTGGCAATCCGGATAACTATCCCATCTGGGGAGCCATGTACGACAGTTTGGGAGCCATTGGAGTGTTAAATGCCGGAGCTACAGCCAACAGAAATGTAAATGTTGACGATCAGGGTGATATCCCAACGGCTTTCGAAAGCCCCTGGCTGATCACGGTAACCAATACCACCAATCGCGACGAAAAATCTACCTTGGCAGGTTATGGCCTCGAAAGCATCGATCTGGGGGCGCCTGGCACTTCAATTTATTCCACTCGTCCGGCACCTACAAATTATGGCTATGGCACCGGAACAAGCATGGCCACACCACATGTGGCAGGAGCTGTTGGCTTGTTGTTTTCGGCCGCCGACAGTGCCTTTATGGATGCCTATCACCAAAATCCGGGTGAATATGCCTTGATGATTAAGGATTACCTGCTGAATGGAACTGACCCACTGGAGGATCTTGATGGTATCACTGTCACTGGTGGTCGGCTCAACATTTTTACTTCCTTGAATTTGCTTCTGGGTAAGATAAGTATGCAGGCTTTTCCTGACGACACCTTAACGATGATTGTTGAACAGGAAAGTGTTCGCACCGATTCAATTCAATTTATCAATACAGGCCAATATGATCTGCAATTGGTTTTTCGGGAAGCAGAGCCTTATTCCTGGCTCAATTTAGCAAGTGATACCCTGCAATTGCCGGCAGATACTGCTGTTTCGCTTTTGATAAGTGCTGCGGCCATGGAAATGGCGCCTGATACACTTTATGCAGAAATTTTAATGGATGCCGGTCCTTTAGGACATCAAACTTTGGTTGTGAAGCTGATCGTGGTTGAGCCGGTAGGCAATGCTGAATTGTATTTGGTTCAGCATCAGGTGTTCCCCAATCCATTCAAGGGGCAGCTTACATTCAGGATGTTTTTACCTGTTAACGAAGAGGTAAGCCTTTCGATTTATCATATAAATGGCAGTCTGGTGTATGAAAATTCAATGAAGCTGCAAGCCGGTTTGCAACAACTGCAATGGGACGGAAACAGCATTATCGGATCAGAAGCTAAAAGAGGCATATACTTCTATCGCTTGCAGGTTGGAGATCAACATTTTAATGGTAAATTGATCAAACAATAATTCAGGCTTTCTCCAGGGTGAAAGTAATGTTGGTTCCTTTTTCGAGCTGGCTTCTGACGGTGATACTTTGTTCGTGTGCTTCCACTATATGTTTCACAATGGCTAATCCCAGCCCGGTGCCGCCTTTGTCTCGCGATCTGCCTTTGTCAACCCGATAGAAACGTTCGAATATACGCGGAAGGTTTTCTTCGCTGATGCCCGACCCGTTATCTTTGATCTCAATCAGGTAGTTTTCGTCTGCATCAAAAATACGGATGTTCACCAGGTTTTCCTCTTTATCACCATATTTCATGGCATTTTCAATCAGATTGATCAGCACCTGACGGATGCGTTTTTTGTCGGCTTTAACCAAAGCCGGTTTGTCGGATTGTTTTTCGAGGGTTACTTTGGTCTTGTATTTGCGGGATTTCATCTCCAGAAATTCCAAAACATCTTTACTCAGCTCATTGATATCAAACTGTTGCAAATTGAGTTTTAACTCACCCGATTCAAGTTTCGAAATCTCTTCCAGATCTTCAACAATGGCAATCAGCCTGTTGATGCTTTTTTCGGTATGCATTAAATAGGTCCGATTGATGTTCTCGTCTTCCAGCCCGCCGTCAAGCAAGGTCAAAACGTAACCCTGGATATTAAATATGGGTGTTTTGAGTTCGTGCGAGATATTACCCAGAAATTCTCTGCGATAGACAGCCAGTTTTTTCAGTTCTTCTATCTCGGTGCGTTGTCTTTTGCTCCATTCAAGCATAGCCCGATTAACGCCTTCCAGCGATTCTGTCTGCTTTTGAGGTGTTTTTCCATTGGATTGATCGGGTTTGGCTGCGCCAATGGTTTTGTAAATCAGTTTGACTTTTTTATACACATACCGATCGAGTGTTTTTAAAGTAATCAGGTAGTTGATCAGGAAAATGAGCAGCAATCCGATCAGCAAGTGCCACCAGAGCAATTGGTCATCTAACCAAAATATGATTAGCGTAAGCAAAATTACACTCAGGCTTGCACCAAGTGCCAGATACACAGCAATTGATCGGGTCTCGCGGTAACGTGCCATATTTAGTTAAATCGGTTCATCAGGCCTGAAGTGTATTAATAATAGGATTAAAATATCAGATACTAGAATTTATTATTCAAGTTACTGCTTCCCATTTAAAGCATGAAATTACGATATTTCTGTATCAAACTTCAAATTTGTATCCCACCCCTTTCACCGTAGTAATATTTTCGATGCCAATTTTTTCTCTGATTTTTCTAACATGGACATCTATCGTACGGTCGCCAACAATAACATTATCGCCCCATATTTTCGAAAAAATTTCTTCACGTGTAAAAACCTTATTCGGTTTGGATGCCAGCAAACGCAAAAGCTCAAATTCTTTTTTTGGAAGGATAATTTCGTTGCCTTTGTTTATAACAATAAAACGTTCCGAATCAATCACAAAGTCCTTCACTTCAAGTTGATCAGGTGCGGAATCGTTTTTATCCTGATAACGCCTTAGCAGTGCTTTTACTCGACTGATCAGCAATTTGGGTTTGATGGGTTTGGTTACATAATCATCGGCACCGGCTTCAAAACCTGCAATTTGAGAATAATCTTCGCCGCGGGCCGTTAAGAAGATCACCAGGGTGTTTTTGAGTTCCGGAATCTGCTTTATCTCTTCACAGGTAGCCACGCCATCCATCTCAGGCATCATCACATCCAGTATGATGAGCTGAGGCAATTCGGTCACGGCTTTTTTAACGGCTTCTTTTCCGTTGGTGGCAGTGAGCACCTTAAAGCCCTCTTTTTTAAGATTATAGCTAAGAAATTCTAAGACATCAACTTCGTCATCGACAAGTAAAATACTGAATTTTGAAACGTCCATAAGGCGATTAATTGTTCTGTTTTGGATCGGACTAAATTAGTAGCTTTTTCAAAACCAATGGTTTAATTTCATGTCAAATTTAGGTTATATTTTCATCATTCAGAACGAATTGAACCGGTAAGGTAAAGCCCGTTACAGGAGTTGATGATGTTTATTTATTTGTATTTTCGCCTGAAAATAAATTAGGGGGCCTCATATGAAATCAGTTTGGAATAGCTTATTTGGTGCATTTTTATTCTTGGTTTTTTTGCCTGCTGCTTCGGCACAACAGTTTGAGGGCGGACTGCTGGCTGGTGGTGTTAGCAGCCAGGTTGCCGGTGATAACATATCCGGTTTTCACAAAGCTGGCATAAGTTTTGGTGGCTTCGTCCGGCTTGAGTTGGATGATCGTTCGGGCTTGCAACTGGAGCTTTTTTTTGTGCAAAAAGGCTCCCGAACCAGCGATCAGGATGTAAAGGCCGGGATGAATCCCTTTCTGCTGAGGTTGAACTACGTGGAAATGCCGCTTATCTATCAGTATGATTTTGGAAAATTACGGCTCGAAGGAGGTTTAACAGCAGCTTTTCTGGCAAGCCATTACGAAGAAGTAAACGATCTGGATAATTCGCAGGATGTGTGGCGTAGCTTAAATTTCAGTTCTATTGTAGGGGTGCGTTATTTGTTTCATGAGCATTGGTCGCTGGGCTTGCGGAGCATCAATTCCATCAATTCCATTCGAAAAAATAGGGTCGATGGCAATGTGAAACGTTATGGAAATAAATTTGGGGCTTTTAACGATGTGCTACAGCTGGCTGTTTTTTATAGCTTGTAGCTTCCGGATTTATGAATTTTTCCATTTTATGTTGCAGCCTGTTGACGGAATTTGCTTTTCGGGGACAGGCTTACCGGCCAGCACCAAATCCAGTGCTGTCCGCAGGTCTTTTCCATTTACCGGCATTTCGTTTCCGGGCCGGCTCCCATCAAGTTGTCCGCGGTAAACGCAGCGATTTTTAACATCAAAAAGATTGAAATCAGGTGTGCAGGCTGCATCATAAGCCTTGGCCACTTGCTGTGTTTCATCAAAAAGATAAGGAAACGGAAAATCGTGATCAGCGGCAAAAAGCTTCATATTCTCCGGTGAATCTTCAGGATAATTTTCTGCATCATTCGAATTAATGGATACCATACCAATTCCTTTTGGCATATATTCTTTTCCGATGCTCACAAGCTCGTTGATCACATGCTTCACATACGGGCAATGATTGCAGATAAACATCACCAGGGTACCTTTTTTGCCTTGAATGTTTTTGTAGGTCAGTAGTTTATTGCTGATTTGATCCGTAAGTTCAAAATCCGGAGCTGCGAAACCAAGCGGAATGGGTTTTGTGGGTGTAAGGGCCATGTCAATCTTTTTTGAGGAAATCAATATTTCTTTTCAATCCGTTGTATGCTGCTCTTTTAACAGCAGAACCGGCGAAAAGTTCGTTAAAAGTGTTTTCGTCCAGTTTTTCCCAATCGGGTTTTCTCATTTTTTTTAACTGTTCCGAAATCAAAAAGCCGGGCTCATTATGTGGTTTAGCAAAGCGGTTCCAGGGACAAACATCCTGACAGATATCACAGCCAAAAATCCACCCTTCAAATTGTTGTTTCAACGCATCCGGAAGCTCGCCTTTGTGTTCGATGGTGAGGTAAGAAATGCATTTTCGGGCGTCGAGGCGGTGGGCTTCAACCAGTGCACCAGTCGGGCAGGCATCAAGGCAGCGTCTGCAGGTTCCACAATAATCTGTGATTTCGTTTTCTTTTGCTTCAAGATCAATCGGAATCAGCAGGTGTCCGACAAAAAAGAAAGAGCCTTTTCGCGGATGAATCAGACAGGTGTTTTTGCCAATAAAACCCAATCCGCTTTTTTGTGCCCAGGCCCTGTCGAGCAAAGGTGCCGAATCAGTAAAAGCCCTGGCACCATCCAGTTTGCCAGTATGGCTTTCGATAAAGTTGAGCAGTTTCTGCAATTTTTTGCGGATTAATTTGTGATAATCTTTGCCGTAGGCATATTTAGAAACTTTGAAGTTGTTATCTTCCGGCAGTTTTTCTTTTGGAAAATAATTCTGCAAAACAGTGATCACTGTTGCCGTTCCTGCAACCAGCAAACGTGGGTCGTAACGTTTTTCGCGATTCCGTTCGAGGTAGCTCATCCCGCCTTGAAACCCCAGCCGAAGCCAGTCTTCCATCAATCGGGCATCATCCGGAAGTTGCTGCGCTTTGCTGATTCCTACCTCATCAAATCCTAATTGCAGGGCTTCAGTTTTTAGCAGTTCAATAAAGTTTTCCGGAAGAGTAGTTGATTCTGCCATTCACTGGTTATAGGTTTGGATTAGCTGTTGAAAAGCGAGCCTTGCTGTGGATTTTTAACCCTGCCTAAATGTTTGTAGGCTTTATCGGTTGCTTCCCGGCCACGCGGTGTGCGCATCAAATAGCCTTCCTGAATGAGAAAGGGCTCATAAACTTCTTCTATCGTACCGCCTTCTTCAGCCACAGCCGTGGCAATGGTGTTGATACCCACCGGCCCGCCTTTAAATTTATCGATGATGGTAAGCAGGATTTTGTTGTCCATTTCGTCCAGACCGTGTTCGTCCACATGGAGTGCCGTCAAACCAAAACGTGCAATTTCTATGTCAATTTTGCCATTGCCTTTGATTTGAGCAAAATCGCGTACCCTTCTCAACAAAAGATTGGCAATACGCGGCGTGCCCCGGCTACGGCCTGCAATTTCGGCAGCTGCCTTAGCTTCTATCGGAACCCGAAGGATGGAGGCCGACCGTTGTACGATACCAGTGAGTGTTTTGGCATCATAATACGACAGCCTCAGGTTAATCCCAAAGCGCGAGCGCAGTGGCGAAGTGAGAAGCCCCGAGCGTGTGGTAGCTCCAATGAGCGTAAAGGGATTAATGGTGATTTGCACAGCCCTGGCATTGGGGCCAGTTTCGATCATGATGTCGATGCGGTAATCTTCCATAGCCGAATAAAGATATTCTTCCACCACCGGACTTAGCCGATGTATCTCATCAATAAACAGCACATCATTTTTTTCGAGGTTGGTTAGCAAACCAGCCAAATCACCAGGCTTATCCAGCACGGGACCCGAAGTGATGCGAATATTTACCCCTAATTCGTTTGCAATGATATGCGATAAAGTGGTTTTGCCTAATCCCGGAGGGCCGTGCAAAAGCACATGATCCAGTGCTTCAGCCCTTTGTGCTGCTGCCTGCACAAAAACACGCAGATTTTCAACAACCTGCTCCTGTCCTGCAAAGCTGCTAAAGGCGTCCGGCCGCAACACTTTTTCTATTTCCTTTTCGGCATTTGTAAGTTCTTTACCGTAAGCATCCAGGTTTTCGTTCATAGGGTGAAATTAAGATCAGACAAAAATAAGCATTCTGATTCAGTCAATTGGTTTGCAATCATAAAACACCTGAACAAAATACCCTTCATACTGCTTCGAATCAGGTCTGTGAAGTGATATAATATCCTTTTATGTAAGTTAAAAAATTGGATTAAAAACAAAATGTTTGTACATTAGCTCAAAAATTGACACCTTAAACAAGGGCAAAGCAAAAAACCTGTTAAAACTAAAGCGATGAAAACAATACTGGTAGCTTTCGATTTTTCAAAAAATTCGCTTCATACGCTGGATTATGCCCTTTTTTATGCCAACTGGCTAAAAACAGGGATTCATCTGGTATGGGTGGATAATACGAGCACCCCCGAACATGTGATGAATATTGAGCAAACCTTACGCATCGAGACGAAAAAATATTTTGATGAGATTATTGAAAAGTATGAACCAAAACTAACGCACGGCAAGCTTGAAATACACCTGCGTAAAGGTAAAGTATATTCTGAAGTGGCTATGCTGGCCCGACAGATTGAAGCCTCTGTGATCTTTGCCGGAACACATGGCGTGAGCGGTTACGAAAGGTATTGGATTGGCAGCAATGCCTACCGAATTGTTACTTCAGCACCTTGTCCGGTAATTACCGTTCGGTCTGATTATGAGTTTAGCGGAAATTTAAAACGTATTTTAGTTCCCATCGACAGCTCGGCTGAGAGTCGTCAGAAATTGCCTTTTACGGCAAATCTGGCCCAGGCTTTTGGAGCCGAGATACATCTTTTAGTGCTCTATAATTCCACGCTCAGAGTGATTCGCAACCGGATGAAATCATCAGCCGATGAAGCTGAAAAATGCCTTAAAGAGCGTGAAATAAAATACAAGCTGAAAGAAGTTGAAACTGAAAAACTCGTTCCGGCTATCCTCTCTTATTCCGATGAAATCCAGGCAGATTTAATTGCTATCATGACCGAACAAACTGCTACTGCCGGTTCAATGTTTTTAGGGCCTTTTGCACAACAATTGGTAAATAATGCGTTAATACCTGTGGTGAGTGTTCATGCTACAATACAAAATTAATCGCCTATGAACCTACGTAATAGCCTTGTTTTTCTGTTTGTATTTATATCATTGCAAGCAATTCAAGCACAGAATTCACCTTCAGGATCGCTGGTGGTGATACAAGACAATCGGCTGGATAGCCTGCTTTGGTTGCAGGAACAACTTTTTAAGGATAAACAATATATTGAAGGTTTTCGGATTCAGGTATTTATGGATTCGGGTAATGATGCCGTAAATCATGCACACGAATTAATAGGAAAACTATCCGAAGAGTATCCACAATGGAAGGCCTACCTTTCATACGGGCAGCCTTATTACAGAGTCCGTATTGGCGATTTTCGCAACCGGCTCGAAGCAGAAGCTGCACTTCAGCAACTGAACCATAACTATAAACAAGCATTTATCACTCGCGATCAAATTGCTTTCCCTGAATTATCTGCATTTCCAACCCCAAAAAACGCACAACATGAATAAAACCCTCTTAGTTGGCATTGATTTTTCGGATTGTTCTGTCAATGCCCTGGAACATGCTGTAAGCCTTGCTGAAAAGGCAGAAGCCAACATAAAAATGATCTGGGTTAATAAACCAGATAATACCCGAAACCTAATTGATATTTCGAGTGATGATGTGCTCCATGAAGCAGAGAAAAGACTCGAAGGACTGGCATCAAAATATCAGCCAAGGCTTAAAAATGGGAAGATAGATTTTATTACCCGCAAAGGAAAAGTGTACAAAGAATTGGTTGCTGCAGCGGAAGAGTTTGATGTATTTTTAATATTGATAGGAACGCATGGTTCCTCTGGTTTTGAAGAGTTTTGGATTGGAAGCAATGCAAACCGGATTGTTTCGGCAACCGAAAGGCCGGTGATTACTATTCGGGGAGGAGTGGATATCAATCGAACCATTGAGCGCATTGTAATGCCAATCGACAGCACGATCGAAAGCCGTCAGAAAGTGCCAATTACTGCACTGCTGGCTAAGTATTTTAATGCAGAAGTTCATGTGCTTGCCACCCATATCACTTCGGTGAAAGACGTTCGCGACCGTCTTATGGAATATGTGAAGCAGGTTGAACGGTATCTGGAAGAAAATCAGGTACGCTATTTGGTAAAAGAGATTGAGGCTGGTAATATTTCTGATTCAGTTGTCGATTATGCCACAACAATCAATGCCAATTTGATCAGCATCATGGACGAACAGGAAAAAGCCGCTTCCAATATCTGGCTCGGCCCCTATGCCCAGCAAATGGTAAACCATTCGCCCATTCCGGTTTTGGTGGTTCATGCCAAAAATTATATTGCAGGTATTGCAATGTAGGGCAGGATTTTGGAGTAAGGTGTTTTCAATCATGCTGATAGCTGATAATCAATTTTAGCTTCATGCCCGAAATATCGTATGGCAATCGTAAAATTTATTGTGAGCAGGGAGCAAATCTTCGTGAGGTATTAATTGCTCATGGCATTTGTCCTCATAATGGGCAATCGAGGTATGTAAACTGTATGGGTTCAGGAAGCTGCGGAACCTGTGCGGTGAAAATCATTGGTAAAATTCCTCCCTTAAACGAAAAAGAGCAAAGCAGACTAGCTGTGCCGCCGCATCGTTTGAGTAATGGGTTGCGTTTATCCTGTCAGATAAAGGTTGAAAACGACCTCCAGGTGATTAAATACGGTGGGTTTTGGGGGCATGAGATACCAGAAGAAAAGGCTTAGGATTTTATAACTCACCAAGCCTGAGCGTATTACTATTTCCTTTGCTCCAGGTGGGTGTGCTCAACACATGAATCACCCGATCGCCTTTGTGTAGCTGTCCGGCGGCAATGAGTAAATCATTCAAATGGTTCATTAATTTATCAGCCTGATCCAGACTGCTGTCATAAAAACCATTCACGCCCCAAAGCAGATTCATTTGCCTGAGCACAAAAGCATTGCCCGAAAAAGCAAACAGACGCGCCCTGGGCCGGTGGGCTGCCATCCTGCGTGCAGAGTATCCGGTATGTGTTACCAGAATAAGAGCACTGGCATTGGTGCTTTGAGCCATATTGCAGGCCGCATACAAAACACTATCCGAAATAAAACGGGGATGCGATGGATCATAGGGCATTTCGTGCCGGTAATAAATGGCTTCGTATCCTTCTATCTGATTGATGATTTGCTGCATGATGCGGATAGTATCTACAGGATATTTCCCCACCGAAGTTTCGCCACTTAGCATCAGGGCATCTGCTCCATCGAGCACGGAATTGGCCACATCACTTACTTCGGCGCGAGTAGGTCTGATAGAACTGATCATCGCTTCCATCATCTGTGTGGCCACAATAACCGGCTTACCTTTTTGCTGACAGAGCCGGATGATGCGTTTTTGTATCATCGGAACCTGCTCCATGGGAATTTCCACTCCCAAATCACCGCGGGCAATCATAATACCATCAGCTGCCTCAACGATGGCTTCGATGTTGGATATGGCCTGTGGCTTTTCTATCTTAGCAATAATGCCCGGTTTGTTGTTTTTTTTTGCAGCATCAATTTTTTCGCGAAGCAGGTGAATATCACTGGCCGATCTCACAAAAGAAAGGGCAATCCATTGGATATCCTGCTGAAGCAAAAACTCAAGGTCATTCAAATCTTTTTGAGTAAGCGAAGGCAGGCTAATGCTTGTATCGGGCAGGTTTACACCTTTGTAAGTTTTGATAACAGCATCAGTTTCTGCCCTCAACAGCACCTCATCTTTGCCATTGGTCTCAACTACACGCAAAGCAATTTTTCCATCATCAATCAATACCTGATCTCCAGCCTTTGCGTCTGTTGCAAAGGCATCGTACCGGATGCTGATCCGCTCCTTGTTTCCGGCTACCTCATAAGTCACCAGCTTGATTTTTTCGCCAGCTTTGAGCGTTACCTCCTCATGTTCAAGTGTCCCAAGCCTTATTTTGGGTCCTTGTAAATCGGCCAGAATAGCTACACAGTTTTTTTGAGTGATATTAATTTGGTCAACTATTTCAATAACTTTCAGGTGATCCTGGTGTGTACCGTGCGAGAAGTTAAGCCGACAAACATCCATTCCCTCTGCTGCCATTTTCGATAAGGTGTCGTAGTCGGAAGAGGCAGGGCCAATAGTAGCAATGATTTTGGTTTTCATTGAATAACAAGGTATTACGATTTATTTTTTGGTAAAAGCTGATGACGGGCTTTCATAATTTCCATTTCATGAAACTCAATAGTTTCGAGCAGTATGTCTATTCCTTTGTCTTTTTTTGTGTCAACAATAAAAGCATGTACGATATGAGGGATGTTGCGAATAGCACGGATATAAAAATCCAGGCGTTCCTGATCGAGTGCATTACGAATGATGAAAAGATAATCGGTTGAAACAGAAAGCCTGATCCATCTTTGGTCTTCGCTACTGAGCGAAACCAGATTGAAGACATTAAGGTTTTCGCCCTGATCATAAAGATAAAAAGAGTATGACGGACTAACATCATTGGGTGTAGGTAGGATGTCCTGATGCTTTACCAGATTGATGGCTAAACGATCGTTAATATGCCAGGCAAGTTTATAATCTGGGAGTGTGGAAGCAATTCCTAACAGGATGATATTGTCAAATGGTTGACTTTGCAGGGTTTTTTTTCGGGTATGCATAATACTAGGGTTTCAGACAAAAATACGTTTTTTGTTGGCTAACTAAAATCCCGGAAAAAGGAAAGGGTGAAGGTATTGTTTTTGATGTAAGCAGCAGCAGTTAAACAACTTATTCCGTTACCTGATTAATCATACCAGTTTCTGACATAATGTTCCAGGCTCTTTCGGCGGCCAGTTGTTCGGCACCTTTGATAGAAAAATCCTTGGCCGAAGAATAGGTTTTTTCGTTGACTACAACTTCCACAACATACATTTTTTCATAGCTTTCGCCAGTTTCACCAGTCATTTTAAAATCGAGTTGTTGTTTTTCTTTTTGAGCCCACTCGATGAGTTTGCTCTTGAAGTTGTAATCATTTTTCTCGAGGTTTTCGAGGTCAATATGCATTTCAACGATGCGTTTGATGATGATTTTTCGGGTAAAACGAAAACCTTTGTCCAGATAAAGTGCTCCGATAAAGGCTTCAAAAGCATCGCCACCCAGCGACCGGAACTTTGACCGGCCATCGTTCGAAAAATTAATCAACTTATCCAGGCCAAGCTTTTGTGAGAGTTTATTAAGCGATGCACGGCTTACAATACGCGAACGCATTTCGGTGAGAAAGCCTTCGTTTTTGTAAGGAAACTTTTTAAATAAAAAATCAGCAATAATGGCACTTAAAATGGCATCGCCCAGGTATTCAAGACGTTCGTTACTAAGCTTGTAACCATTAATTGTTTCGCTTGAAACGGATTTATGTTTAAAAGCCAGCTGATACAAAAAAATATTTCCGGGATAAAACCCGAAAATATTTTTAAGAGATTGCGATAGTTCTTTATCTGCAGAAAAAAGCGACTTAACAGTATCAGTAAGTAACAAAACGCAGTAATTACGGAACGAATTTTTTTAAAACCATCGAAGCATTATGTCCGCCAAATCCGAAAGTATTACTAAGAGCGGCGTTTATTTCTCTTTCGCGACCAGTGTGATAAGTAAAGTCGAGCTTATTGTCAATTTCCGGATCATCGGTAAAATGATTGATAGTGGGCGGAACAAAACTGTTCTGCACAGCCATAATAGTGGCAATGGCTTCTACCACACCGGCACCGCCTAAAAGATGGCCGGTCATGGATTTGGTAGAGTTGATGCTTATATTATAGGCGTGTTGACCAAAAAGCGTAACGATGGCTTTAGGTTCAGAGATATCACCAAGAGGTGTGGAAGTGCCATGCGTATTGATATGATCAATATCTTCCGGTTTCAGGCCGGCATCTTCGAGGGCTCTTTTCATGCTTAACATGGCACCCAATCCTTCCGGATGGGGAGAGGTCATGTGGTTGGCATCGCCTGAAAGGCCACCACCAACAAATTCAGCATAAATTTTTGCTCCTCTTTTTTGGGCATGTTCTAATTCTTCGAGCATTATTCCGCCACCACCTTCTCCAATCACAAAGCCGTCGCGGTCTTTGTCAAAAGGACGTGAGGCAGTAGCCGGATCGTCATTACGTGTGGAGATGGCATGCATGGCATTAAAACCACCAACGCCGGCTTCATTTACCGAAGCCTCACTGCCACCTGTGATAATGGCCACAGCCTGGCCCAGCCGGATGTAATTGAAAGCATCTATCAAGGCATTGGCCGATGAAGCACAGGCCGATACGGTGGCGAAATTTGGTCCCCGAAATCCATGTTTGATCGAGATATGACCAGCAGTGATATCGGCAATCATCTTGGGGATGAAAAACGGATTGAACCGTGGGGTGCCGTCTCCCCTGGCAAAGGATGCTACTTCTTCAAAAAAAGTAGCAAGCCCACCTATACCCGACGACCAGATTACACCTACCTCATTAAAGTCGGTATTTTCTGGATTCATCCCTGAATCAGCAATGGCTTCATCGGCCGCTATCAGTCCAAATTGGGCAAACAAATCGTATTTGCGTACGTCTTTTCGGTCAAAATAGTTTTTCCAATCGTAGCCCTTTACTTCGCAGGCAAAGTGGGTCTTAAACCTGGAGTGATCAAAGCGGGTAATATCGGCTGCACCACTCACCCCTTTCTTTAAACTATCCCAGTATTCCGGAACAATATTACCGATGGGTGTAATGGCACCTAAACCGGTGACTACTACTCGTTTTAGCTCCATAAAATGAGGTTTTTAGGCTTTGTTTTCTTCGATGTATTTGATAGCGTCGCCTACTGTACCAATTTTTTCTGCCTGATCATCTGGAATAGCCAAATTGAATTCTTTTTCAAATTCCATGATCAACTCAACCGTGTCGAGCGAATCGGCACCCAGATCGTTTGTAAAGCTGGCTTCGTTAGTAACTTCTGCTGGCTCAACACCCAGCTTATCAACGATAATTGATACAATTTTGTCTTTGATTTCTGACATAACTTTATATGTTTTTAGTTAAACAGTCTGCAAAGGTAAGAGATAAAATGAAAAAAAAACAACAAAAAACTTTAGAAAATTGATTTACAGCAGATAAGTTATCTGATAAGTGCCTTTTTTTGTCCTTTTTTGCCGGAATGATTCTCCGGGTCAGGGCCTAAATTTGCAAAATTAAGCCTTTAAGTGCCGGTCTTCCGAAAAAATGTATTTTTACAGACCACCATCCTGTATGGTTTTTGATCGATTGAATACTATTTAATAAGCTGTTGATATGAGTTCCGAAGAACGTCCCAAATTGTTTCTATTAGATGCTATGGCATTGATCTACAGAGCTTTTTTTGCTTTGAATAAAAACCCGCGTATTAATTCAAAAGGCTTGAATACCTCAGCAATTTTAGGTTTTACCAACACTTTGTATGAAGTATTAAAGAAGGAAAACCCTGCGTATATTGGAGTTGCTTTTGACAGCATGGCACCCACACAACGCCACATTGATTTTGCCGACTACAAAGCTAACCGCGAAAAAATGCCCGACGATCTGGCCGCATCCATCCCCTATATCATGAAGGTGATAGAAGCCTTTCGTATTCCTATACTGGTTATGGACGGTTTTGAAGCTGATGATATCATCGGCACACTGGCAAAACAAGCAGAAAAACAGGGTTTTGTAACCTATATGATGACACCTGACAAGGATTTTGGTCAATTGGTTTCGGAGCATATCTATATGTACAAACCAGCCAAGGCAGGCGAAGATGCCCAGGTTTGGGGTCCAAAGGAAGTATGCGAACGCTATGGTATTTCTGATCCTGAGCAAATGATTGATATCCTTGGACTTTGGGGCGATGCTTCGGATAATATTCCCGGTGTTCCGGGTGTTGGCGAAAAAACAGCAGCTAAACTGATCAGCCAGTTTGGTTCAATCGAAGCGGTACTTCAAAACACTTCTGAGTTAAAAGGCAAACAAAAAGAAAACCTCGAAAATTTTGCCGATCAGGCCAGGCAGTCGCGTCAGTTGGCAACCATAATAACCGATGTGCCCATCGCTTTTGAAGCGGATAAACTAAAGCTTGAAAGCCCGGATATGGAGAAGCTTCAGGAGCTTTTTGATGAGCTGGAATTCAGAACTTTTGCCAAACGGATGATACAGGACGCACAAAAGCAGGCTGCTTCCAATTTGCAGGATGATTTGTTCAGTCAGTTAAGCTCTGAAGAGCTGCCGGAAATGCATCCTTCTGAAAAGCAAACGATTGAAACCCTTGAGCATGATTATGTTTTGGTACAATCTGAGCAGGAACTAAAGGCACTTGCCAAAGAACTATCACTACAAAAGAGCTTTTGTTTCGACACCGAAACCACTGCTGTGGATGCTCATAATGCAGAGTTGGTCGGGCTTTCGTTTGCCGTCAAACCACATCATGCCTGGTATATTCCCATGCCACAAAATTATCACGAGTGCCAGCAGAAGCTGGAACATTTCAGGAATGTTTTCGAAAGTGAAAAGATTGAAAAAACAGGTCAGAATCTGAAATATGATATTTCTGTCTTGCGCTGGTACGACATTGAGGTGAAAGGACCTTTATTTGATACCATGATAGCGCATTATCTGATCGAACCAGATCAAAGGCATAATATGGATGTGCTGGCCGAAACTTATTTAAACTATTCGCCTGTTTCGATCGAAAGCTTGATTGGGAAGAAAGGAAAAAATCAGGGGAATATGCGCGATGTGCCAATCGAAAAGGTAAAAGAATATGCCGCAGAGGATGCCGACATCACCCTGCAGCTGAGGCATAAACTGGAACCTGAGCTTGATAAACAAGGCGTTCGCCGGATATTTGATGAGATAGAAATGCCCCTGGTGCGTATTTTGGCTGCTATGGAAGCCGAAGGCGTAAAAGTGGATGGTGATAACCTTCAGCAGATCAGCGAGCTGATGGGGAAGGAAATTCTGGAGTTGGAAAAGTCGATCTATGAATCTGCTGGAATGCGGTTTAACATTGCTTCGCCCAAGCAACTTGGTGAAGTGCTTTTTGATCATCTTGGCTTGCAACAAAAAGCAAAAAAAACAAAAACAGGACAGTATGCCACCTCCGAAGATGTGTTGTCGAAAATACAAAAAGCGCACCCTGTTATCCCCATGATTTTGGATTATCGGTCGCTCACCAAGCTCAAATCAACCTATATTGATGCCTTGCCAACCCTGATCAACCCCCGTGATGGCAGGATACATACCAGCTATAATCAGGCTGTTGCAGCTACCGGCAGATTAAGTTCGAATAATCCAAATTTGCAAAACATTCCTATCCGCACCGAAAGAGGTCGTGAGATCAGAAAAGCTTTTGTGCCCCGGAATAAAGATTTCACTCTGTTGGCCGCTGATTATTCACAGATCGAATTGCGTATCATCGCTCATCTGAGTAAGGATAAAGGTATGATGGAGGCCTTCAGAAATGGTCTGGATATTCATACCGCTACGGCATCCAGGGTTTATGATGTAGGATTGCAGGATGTTACAAAAGAAATGCGCAGAAATGCCAAAACGGTTAATTTCGGTATCATTTATGGCATTTCGGCTTTTGGATTGTCAGAGCGACTCGACATCCCGAGGGGCGAAGCGGCAGGCATCATAAAGAGCTATTTCGAGCAATATCCAGGGATTAAAGTGTATATGAATAATCAAATTGAGTTTGCCCGCAAAAATGGCTATGTCGAAACCATGCTTGGAAGGCGACGCTACCTGCGCGATATCAATGTTTCGAACAGTGTGGTGCGGGGATTTGCCGAACGAAATGCTATCAATGCGCCTATCCAGGGCAGCTCGGCAGATATGATCAAATTGGCCATGATACGGATTCAGGAGGAGATTAGACAGCGTAAATTACAATCCAGAATGATCCTGCAGGTGCATGATGAGTTGGTGTTTGATGCCTTGCTATCAGAGCTGGATGTGCTAAAACCCGTGATTGAGAAAGCAATGAAAAATGCTTTACCATTGGATGTTCCTTTGGTGGTTGAGATGAATACCGGAAACAACTGGCTCGAAGCGCACTAAAGTTTTTGCATTTTTCCATTTTTGAGCACCGGAACCACATCCAGTTGGTCAGGCTGCAGACAATAAGCAATATCCTGTTGGTAACCGTTTGCCTGCAGGTATTTCAAATGGTAACAATTTTGCAACTTATCTGCAATATTACCGGTTTCTGAACCATAAAACTGTAATACCAAGCTGCCCAGGTCATCTGTTTTTACCTGGCAGCGTTCGCTGATCAAGCTAATCAGCATACCGGCACACAAAGCATCATCAAGTGAAAATTTACCTGCAGTACCTGAGCATATAATTACAATATTATTGGATTTATTAGCCAAATAATTGGCAACAGCAGTAATATTAACAAAGCTTGCAGCGATTGTTTCGTCGGCTGTCATACTTTGTTTGAGCACCCGGGTTCCGTTAGTGGTCGAAAGAATAATTGTTTTACCTGCAATATGTTCACTTTGGTATTCGAGCGGTGAGTTTCCCAGATGAAAACCTTCAATTTTCATAGCATTGCGTTCGCCGGCCAGCATAGCTTTCCCGGTTGAATATTGGTCAAAAATTTGTCGTGCCTGCTTCTCGGATTCGGCCGGTACAATGGCTTTGGCACCATGATACAAAGCCGTGGCGATAACAGTGGTGGCGCGCAATACGTCAATTACAACAGCCGTCTTACCGTCCAGATCAAGCAGTTGGCAATCTTTATAGGTGCCGGCAACTTCTATCTGCATTTATTTTGATTTTTTCTCGGGCATCTGGATACCCAGCGAGATGCCAAGTCCGCTGGCTGTTTTAACAAGAGCATTTTCGAGAGTAACGAGATTGGGTTGAGCCACAGCTTCTTTCAAAGGCACCGAAACAAAATAAGGATGACGATAAGCGACCATTTTTCCATAGTCTTCCTTAAGAGCCATTTCAAAGGCTTTTATGCCCAGTTGCGAAGCCAATACCCGATCGTAGGCAATAGGAATGCCTCCGCGTTGCAAATGACCTAAAACGGTTTGACGCATATCAGGTTCAAATCCTGCTGTTTTGAGCTGTTTTATCAAGGCACCTGCAATGCCACCCAGTTTCAGGTTTTCGTAGCCCACTTCTGTGCTTTCTTCGTAAACCATTTCGCCGTCTTTGGGTTTGGCACCTTCGGCAACTACAACTACCGCAAAGCCTCTTCCACGGTTGAAGCGTGATTCCAGTTTTTGTTTTACAATATTGATGTCGTAAGGAAATTCAGGAATCAGACACACTTCGGCTCCGCCGGCAACTGCTGCGTTGAGGGCAATCCAGCCAGCATAGCGTCCCATCACCTCAACCACAAAAACACGGTTGTGGCTGGCTGCTGTTGTTACTAGTTTATCAACGGCTTCTGTGGCAATTTCTACGGCAGTCTGAAAACCAAAAGTTGAATCTGTTGAAGAAAGATCGTTGTCGATCGTTTTGGGCACGCCAATGATGTTAAGACCTTTTTCGTACAGTGCCTGTGAGATACGCTGCGACCCGTCGCCACCAATATTGATCACAGCATCAATACCCATGTATTGCAGCTTTCGAATCATCTCGTCCGATCGGTCAACAGCCGACCACGAGCCATCTTTATTTTTTACAGGCCAGGCAAATGGGCCGCCTTTGTTTGTGGTTTCAATTATTGTACCACCCTGAAAATGTATCCCTTTGACTACTTCTGGTGTGAGCACTTTCAATTCGGTTGGCTCCCAAAGTACGCCATTAAATGCCTGTATGCTACCCAAAACCTCCCAGTCTTTTTCCTGTGAGGCTCTTTTAACGATTGCTCTTATCACAGCGTTCAATCCCGGGCAGTCACCTCCGCCTGTAACAATCAAAACTCTTTTCATAAATGCTTATTTACATGGAGAAATGTTTATTTCTCCTGATTATTCTATTAATAACTATTTCAAAACTAATGCGAATGAAACGCAAAATGTTTTGGCAAAGATAAGCAGATCAATGGGTGGTTGATAAATTGTGACCGTTTTGAGACCAAAAGAGTTTCTGCAATCGGTTGATAAGGCTTTTATACAAAGCGAAGATGCTGAAAAATAATAAAGCCCTCGTTGTGAGGGCTTTAGATGTGGTACCACCCGGGGTCGAACCAGGGACACACGGATTTTCAGTCCGATGCTCTACCAACTGAGCTATGGTACCAGCGTTTTTTGGAGCGGCAAAGATATAACAAAAATCGAAATGCAAAAAGTTTTTTGGAAAAACACCCAGGACAAGCTTCTTTGTTTTGATACCACAGACAGGGATTATCACAGAGCTAAGGTAATACGTGAATTATATCCCACTTGACATCCAACCAAAAATACCTTATCTTAGCCCGCAAACCAAAACTACCTGCCAAATGTTGTTTTACCGGCAGTTCCGGAAAAAACTCGCGCAAACAGCCAAAAAGCTAAACCAACAGCTTATTGAAATTATATATATAACTGTAATACAAGTATTTACCCTCCAAATCAAACAAGAAAACAAACGAATAATAGTTTACAGTCAGCAGCTTTGTATCCAAAAACTGCCGGCATGGTTAAGCAGTTCGAAAAGTCTTTGCCATGCAATTAAAGACTTTCATAACTACCATTCAAAAAGATCTATTTTATTTCTGGGGAAGAATAATTTTATCAGGCTACCGGCTCCAGGCCGGGTTGCGGGCTTGGAGTCGGGAGAGATAGCGCAATATTTTTCAAAATATCAAATATTTATTTCCTTGCGAAAAAAACAGTATCATGAAATACAAATATGCCATCGGATTTTTTATTACTTTTTGGTTCATTTGCTATACCTATGGTCAAGTTGATAATGTCAATTTTATAGATAAAACTGAAACAGAGAACTTCCAGGCTGTGCTCAATGTTGATTCAACATCTTGGGATATAGCATACAAGCAATTATATGGAACAGTTATGACTAAACTGATAACCAAAAATAATCCAGATTCAATATATTCTATGATGTACTTTTATGATGACACACAATCTCTTGACTATGCAGGCAAAATACGTGAGGACACAATTAGTGGTAAAATTTGGTTTGTTGATCCATATTATAATAATGAAATGCTAATCATGGATATGGGCCTAGTGAAAGGCGATACTTTTCAAATTTATAATGGTTGGAGTACTGTTGATAGCGTGTTTTATAATGACAATAAAAAGATTATACGGTTCAATTTGCAAACGAGATGGGATGAGCCAGTTATGTTTATAGAAGGTGTAGGTCCGAACATAAGTTTGGTATATGCTTCAGATGCTGATTTCGACAGGGATTATGTTACTTGTAAATACAATATCAATACACTGGTTTATATAAATAATAACATAAATTTCGTAGGTTGTATGCCAGATCCTACACGATTAGAAAATATTTCAGAAAATGAGGGCATCATTATTTATCCGAACCCAACCACTGACAAACTTCATATTGAGTTATCACATGAATTCCCACTAAATTCAGAGTTTATTTTAACGAATACGATTGGACAAATACTTATTAAGAAATCATTTAAAGGAAATAAGCTAATTATTCACTTAAATAATATGAAGCAAGGCACTTATTTTGCAACCATAATTAATGAGCAATATACATTTAATCAAGCAATTATGATCTCTAACTAAAATTTTTAATTATGAAAATCTTAAAAAAAATACCAACCATGATTCTTCTCATGCTAACTTTTTTCATGGTTTCACATTCCAATGCACAGGTTATTCTTGATACTATATGTTGGATACATGTAAATAATCCTGAATATGCATCAGTCTCTGGGAAAGATTTCTCTTTGCAAAGTGATCTAAACTCTGTTTTTGCCTTAAATAAAGTTGATTTTTACGAACAGGCATTCCCATTTGCCAAGACACCAGAACTACTTAAAATACACGAAATTAGATGTAATTCAAAGGGGAGTATCACCTCGGTCATTAATGAGCTGTTATCAAAGTTTCCAGATGTATTTGACCGCGTTTCGTATTTTGAAGATGGTTTAGATACTGTTCTAGTTTATGACCCTATTGATGAGTTTTGGGTTACACAAGCTGATGGCTGGTTATGGCATCTTAAAAAGATACAGGCCGAGCTTGCATGGGATATTACAAGAGGAGATCCTATGATAAAAACAGCTGTATTAGATACAAAATTTGACGTAGATCATCCTGATCTAAGTTCAAAAATCAATCCTCACTACGATCCATATACTAACATTCCTTTTAGTTGCAATACAGCAAGTTGGCATGGAACTGCAGTTGCAAGCTTTGTAGCAGCTGAAACAACTGAGCAGGGCGGCATTGCTGAAGGAAAGCTTGCTGCGATTGGTTTTAATACCATGATGATAGGTTATTATTCAAAACGTGATCGACATGATTTTCTAAAAAAGATACTTCATGCGTCTAATGTAATGAATGCAGATGTCATTGTATCTTGCGCAAATGGTTCACTGTATTGTGACCCAGACCTAAATTCAGGTGAAGATTTAGTGGTTAAAGAAATACTTAATAATGGCACGGTAATAGTTATGGCTGCGGGAAATGGAACTACTGGAACCCATTGTGGTACATTTGGTGATTATCAGGCTTTTTATCCTTTAAATCCTATATATGATGAGAGAATTATCGTTGTGACAAGTACTGATATTAATGACAACCATGGCTTCTTTTCTGGCGGAACAGATTATACACACTCACATTTTCCATCAGTTGATATTTGCGCACCAGGTTACGATATGTTTGCCGCTAAGCCAACAAATTGTATTCCTGGTTGGCCTTATCATCATATCGGTAACGGAACATCCTATGCATCACCTGTTGTTGCAGGCGTAAGTGCTCTACTAAAATCAGTTAACCCGGACTTTACTCCCGGAGAGATTCAGCACTTTATTAAATCAACAGCTGATCCGGTAACTGATGCAGCTAACTACCCCGGTTTGATAGGAGCAGGTAGAGTTAACGCTTTCAAGGCAGTTAAAATGGCTGATAGCATAGCAAATAATTGCGCACCTATTGAGATTACAACAAACCAGACATGGAGTAGTGATACGGTGATTTTATGTGGTCTTGTTGTAAAAGCTGGTTATCAGCTGACAATTACTTCAAATGTACTATTTTCACAACAGAGTAGCGTAATTGTAGAGCAGGGAGCAACGTTAACCCTTGACGGGGGTGCTTTAAGCAGTCTGGACAACAATTGGCAAGGCATCCAGGTCTGGGGCAATAGCACAGCCTCGCAGCTAACACTTCCCGGCCAGCCCAACGCCCAAGGCAAACTGGTGCTGAAAAACGAGGCTACCATTGAAAACGCTGTCAATGCCGTTACGCTTTGGAAGCCCGGTGACTGGAATACAAACGGTGGAATAGTTGTGGCCAATGATGCTTATTTTATCAACAACCGGCGTTCAGCCGAGTTCAGATCATTCCAGAACACCCACCCCGTTAGCGGCCTACCTATGGGCAACATCAGCCATTTCACAAACTGTCACTTTGAGGTTAATGACGATTACAGCATAGCAGATGATCCCTTTAATTGCCATATCAGCATGTTCAATGTGGATGGTATTCAACTAACGGGCAACAGCTTCCTGAATCAAATGACCGAGGGGGGCAATAGTGGCGCAGGAATAATTAGCATTGATGCCAACTATAGGGTGGTTGCCGGTTGCAATAGTTTTGTGGCTCCTTGTCCACCAGCCGATTTTATTACAAACCATTTCGAAGGCTTTGCCTTTGGAATTGATGCCAGATCAACAACATCAAAAACCATTTATGTAAGGCAGGCTGAATTTGTCAATAACGGTTACGGTATCAGGTTGAACGCCTTGAACAATGCCACTATTATCCAGAACAACTTCAGTGTAGGCTCCTATGGCAAAGGGGATTGGATGTGTGGCACCGACTTTGGCATTGGCATCGAACTGGCAGGCTGCAACTTCTATGCGGTCGAAGAAAACACTTTTACTCCCATTTCTGGGTTGGGGTCTATCCCGTTCATGGGTATCCGGGTACTTAATAATGATGAGGACAATGTTGAACGCAACGAAATTTACTTCAACACTTTTGATCAAATGAACCGGGCAAACCAGGCTGATGGGATCAATTATACTTTAGGCGATCCCCACCTTGGCTTAAACTACCGCTGTAACCAAAACACGAATAACTATTTCGATTTTGTGACGACAGGACAGGGTATTGCAGGATATCAGTCCAGTCTGGGATATGTCGCCGATAATACATTCACTTCTATATTCCAGCAACCAGGCGATCCCCGGCACTTTTTCAACGACGCTACAAACCATGTAACCTACATTTACAGGCCAAACATGCCAAACACCCAGCCATTGTATGTGTACAATGTTACGACTACGCCCTTTGGGTCGGTGCCACCAGGCCCTTGTACTTCGAACTATGGCGGGGGAAATGAGGAAGTTGATCCTGATGGTCTCACGGCAGCCCAAAAACAGTATTTTGAGCAGGAACTAACAGATAGCCATACCGCTTACACAGGAGTTAAAAACCTATACACTTCGCTACTCGACGGAGGAAATACCGATGCTGTACAGTCAGAAATTGCCATGGCCTGGCCTGAGGATATGTGGGAGCTACGCGACGAGCTGCTGGAGCTTTCACCCCTTATAAGTAAGGAAGTATTGGTTTCGGCCTCCGACCGCACCGATGTATTGCCCGAAAGTATTATTTTTGAGGTGCTAAGTGCCAATCCTGATGAACTCAAAAAGAAGGAACTGATGGAACACCTCGAAACAAAGGACAACCCGCTACCGGAATATATGATTGAAATTCTGGAAAGCCTTACGGGCAACGTCACCTACAAAACCATATTGCAAAGCCAGATGGCGCATTATGGCAGAATGGAAGGACGCGCTACCGGCATACTGTTGCGCGATATGTTGCGTGATAGCACCACTACGCCGGAAAGCATCCGGACTTTTATGGCCGAAAGGCAAAGTCTTCCCATGGACATGCAAAGGGTGGACTCCTACCTGGAAAGTGGCGAAACCGCTCAGGCACTTGCCCTTGCAGCCTCCTTGCCTCAGCAGTACGACCTCGAAGGAGAAGCCCTGGCAGAACATGGCCGCTTTATACAACTCAAACAGCTACAAGCCGGTTTGCACGACCAGGGTCGTAACATCTTCCAGCTAACCCCAACCGAAAAAGAGCAATTGGAAGAACTGATTGAGCAGAGCTCAGGCACAGCCGGCCGACAGGCACGGAGTATATTGGCCTTCGTTTATGAAGAAGAATTTTGCGACTGCCCGGCTGATATCAACCCGGAACTAAAAGCCAGCACTTTTGTTCAGCCACCGCTTGATAAGCTGGACGAACCCAAAATTACTGTACATCCCAACCCGGCCAAAACATGGGTTAATTTTGACTATACGGTACCCGGAGGTAGCAACAATGCTATGCTTGAAATAAGGGATGCCGGAGGCAAACTGGTTTATCACACCACACTCGAAAACAAGCAGGGACAGTATGTATGGGACACCCGCAACATAGCACCAGGCCTTTATCACTATACCTTGAAAACAACACATGGTATAAAAACAGGCAAGGTAACAATTATAAACTAAGTTGTTCTTAACCTTACCACCGCCCGTTTTTTGCAAGGCGGGCGGTGGTTTTTCAACCACAGTACGAAAATGAAAAAAACAATCCTATTCTTACTCTTATGCCTAAGCGGACAACTGCTTATTGCCCAGCATTTCGATATTGAGTTCCAGCAATGCTACGGCGGTTCTTCTACAGATTACCCCACAAGCATTCTTAAAATTGATAGCGGTTTTGTCTCTTTGGGCTATTCCTTCTCGAACGATGGCGATGTGTCCTTCAATTATGGAGAGGGCGATTTTTGGCTTGTACGTTCTGCTGCCAATGGCCAAATCCTTTGGGAGAAAAACTTTGGTGGGAGCGAGGGGGATCTACCAGCCAATATATTGCCAACTCCTGACGATGGCTTTCTTTTATTTGGGGATACTTTTTCAAACGATGGTGATGTAGGTCTCAACAAGGGAGGCAACGATTTGTGGGTGGTAAAAACCGACAGCCTGGGCAACCTGGAATGGGAACAATCCTATGGCGGCAGCATGAATGATTACGCATACCAGGCAATCATCGCCCATGACAGCGGTTATATACTTATTGGAAGATCATTTTCGTCAGATGGCGATGTAAGCTTCAATCATGGATTTACTGATGTTTGGGTAGTGAAAATTAGTGCAGAAGGTAATCTTGAATGGGAGCACAGCTATGGCGGCACGGAATTAGACTCGGGATCTTGCATTAGTCGCACTTCCGATGGTGGCTATATCATTGGGGGCACAACATCTTCGAACGATGGCGATGTGCAATGCACCAAGGGCTTATCTGCTGCTTTGGTAATCAAAATTGATGCCTTAGGCGAAATCCAATGGGTGCAATGCTATGGGGGCAGTTATTTTGAAAGTGTAATTGACATCATTCAGATTGATGATGGTGGCTATATTTTTCTTGGTGGCACCACTTCCAGTGATGGGGATGTGATCGGCTACCACGGCATACCCGGCGAAGCAAACACCAGAGACAAATGGGTTGTCAAATTGGATGCAAGCGGTCAAATCGAATGGCAACGGTGCCTGGGCGGGTTAGGATCTGACAAACCCAAAACAATCAGGCATTTGAACGACGGGGGCTATTTGGTCGGGGGTTCCTCCAGCTCAAGGGATGGGGATGTAACTTGTAATCAGTCTGACAATAGCAGAAATACCATAATCCTATATAAATTGTCCTCATCAGGTGAAATAGAATGGCGCAAATGCTTGGGTAGTTTTGGTGACAATTTTCTGGGGTGCTTGCATATTTATTCTGATAACCACTTCCTATTGGCTGCCTCAACATACAGAAACGACATTGATGTGGATTGTGACTTTAAAGGCCAATCCGATTTCTGGATGGTTGATATCATGGATACCACTGTAAGCCTAAAAGAAGAAAAGATGCAGGAGATAAGGCTTTATCCTAATCCAGCCACCACCCAAAGCTGGCTGCAACTATCCGAAAACACAGCCCTTGAACACACCAAATTAGAGCTCTATAATTCCGCTGGCAGGCTCCTTCACAAAGCAAAACCAAGCAGTCATTTTCACAAGATTGATGTGGCACATCTGCCCAAAGGGTTATATCTGGTGCGGGTATGGGATGGGGAAAGGTGGTATGTGGAGAAGCTGGTGGTGCGGTAGGTTTTTGTTTTATACCCGCACCGACCGCATCTATATTGTCCTAAAGCTTTACACAGGTAAATTTCGAGCTCGATATTCACGATTTTGTTTTTTTTAACCTGAGTAAAACATAGATGATTTCGGCGGTTTTGGTATCAGGAATCAGATGTAAAGATGGCGTGTTTGCCGGTATTTTCCATATCTGTTTAGTAGATCAAGCTTTGTCCTGCGAGTCGTAAAAAAATATACTTGTTGCGGGAAAAGAAAGCTAATACTGTATTTTATATTAATTCTAAATAAGGACAATACTATTTAATATACAGTTTATTGCAAATACACAAACCAATAATTATTTAATCTTCAACTTTCGATTCTTGACTTTTTAGCTGTATTTTTATAATCTTTATACGCTATAAAAAACAAGCAAACATGACAGCCATTGACCAACAGCCTGCTCTCTGTCCTTTCCCATTTCTTGCGGATTGTGGTGTGAATGTTTGTCTTGAATATGCGGTTGTTAATGGCTGGCATAAACAAATCTTTACACTTTTATTTGATAAACAATTTGTGCCTTGTTGCACAACCAGGGATATTTTCTTTCTTTGGAAAAATCGTTTTATAGTTTGTGGCTTCCGATTCCGGCAGTGAGGTCGGAAGCCAGAGAAGCCCGCCTGAATAAAACAAACTATAAATGACTTTGCATTGATTCTGAATATGCTTAGCCTAAAACCGGCTCAAAACGGGTGGGGTAATAATTAAAACCAATTATCACAAAAAAATCAAACAGATGAAACTAAAAATATTCCTATTACCATGGGTTGTGCTATTACTTTTGCAAACGCATAATAAGCTACAGGCTCAGGATTATGTCCCATTTCCGACTGACAACGTTATCTGGAGCGAAGTTTATTCAAACAAACAACCCTTCCAAATCGATACCTATCAATACGGAATATCCGGCGATACGTTAATTAATTCTCAATTATACCGTAAAATTTTCCGGCTGTATGACACTATTTACCCTGTAGTTCCGGGCAGCTACTGCGGGGCTATCAGGGAAGACAGTTCCAAAAGAATATTTTCAATTGGATGCGACTGTGTTTACCCGGGTTCTCCATTTGATGAAGAAGTTTTGCTTTACGACTTTTCCAAAGCTGTCGGAGATACGATTTTTGTTGGCGTGGAAGGTATTGGCCCTTTGGGCTACATGATAATCGATTCCATTGGTTCAGTACTTATTGAGGACAATTATCGTAAAACTTTTCATTTTACAAGTTGGAATAGGGGAAGTAAAGTAAACTCAAATTGGATTGAAGATTACTGGATTGAAGGCATCGGCAGTACGCGCGGCTTATTTTCTCCACTACAGTATGTGACAACAGGTTATGGCAAATGGGAATTGATATGTTTTAACCAGGAAAATGAAGTGAAATACTTAAATCCTGAATACAACAGCTGCTTTCCATTGCTTACAGCAACAAACAGCATAAATGCGGAAAACGAGGCGGTAAAAATTTGCCCACATCCTGTTACCAGCCTCAGCGTGATTGAGGTAGTAAATTCTAAAGTTTCTGATTTTCAGTATCTATCTATTTACAATCTTTTGGGTCAGCAAGTTAACGCGATGAATATTACGGGTAAAACCAAAATTTTCATTAACAGGGCTGATTACAAACCCGGCTTATATATTTATCGCTTAACAGGACAGCATACTAAGCCTGAAACCGGTAAAATTATTTTTGAATAAACGGATTACATAGAGAATTGAAGTTATGAAATAAATACCAGGATATGAAAACAGCTACTACATTCTTGCTTTTCTTTGGTTTGTTACATTTTACCACCACTGCCCAGGTGCTCGAACAGGACTCCCTTGCCTTAGTTGCCTTTTACAACAGCACCGGCGGCCCCAACTGGAACAACAACTCCAACTGGCTTATGGGGCCGGTAAGCTCCTGGTATGGAGTAACGGTGGAAGGGAACCGGGTGGTACATCTGGGAAGTTCCGGCAGTTTTGCATTTAATAATCTCAATGGACAAATTCCTTCCGATATTGTATATCTTACTGGGCTTAAAAAATTAACAATCGGAAATAACTCAGGACTGGAAGGCTCTATTCCTGAAGAAATTGGAAATCTTCAATTATTAATAGGTCTGGGTATTGGGAATTGTTCCCTTTCAGGAGCAATTCCCAATACTATCGGAAATTGCTCCTATTTAGAATTTGTAAACTTATGGGAAAACAACCTCACCGGTCCCATCCCCCCTGAAATAGGGAACCTTGACAGCCTGATATTTCTCGACCTGCATGATAACCAACTCTCCGGCACGATTCCACCGGAACTGGGGGACTGCGACAATTTGCAGGAGCTATGGCTGAACGATAATCAATTAACAGGCACAATACCTGAAGAAGTCTCTTACCTTGACAACCTACAGATTTTAAATGTAAACAACAACCAGCTTTCAGGTGAATTACCCGAATACCTGAGCAACCTGTTTTATCAAAATCCCCCTTTCTATATCAGCCTTTTTGTTTCAGGTAATCAGTTTAGCGGGCCAGTGTCCGAAGCATGGGGAGATATTTCATTCAATATTGATGCTTTGGATTTATCCCATAATCAATTCACTTCACTGCCAAATGTAAGCTCAAACTGGTTAATGACATTTTTTAATATCAATAACAACAAGCTCACTTTTGAATCTATTGAATCACATTATCAATCATACCAGCAAGGATTATATTATTTTTTTTATTACAGACCTCAGGATGATATGCTCACCGAAATAGATACGGCACTTGTGCCGGGCAGCAGTTACAGCATTTATTCCGGTACCGGCGGTGAGTTTACCAGTTACAAATGGTACAAAAACGGTGAAATGATACTCGAAAGCCCCGATGCTGATACGTTGCATTTGGTAAATATAATGTATGCTGATACAGGAACGTACACCTGCCGAGCCGAAAATTCATTGCTAAACTTGTTAACGCTTTACCGAAAACCGGTGCATATAAGCATCGATACCGGGGTAAATATCAACGCCTACACTATCAATGAAAATATGCTAAAACTTTATCCCAATCCAACAACAGGTATTTTTACACTGGAAAACACGAATCTGATTCCAGACTCCGGTTACCAATTGTCAATTACCAACAGTCTCGGAATATGCGTGTATAACAATCCAAAGGCAGAACTGTCCAACGACATGGTAATCGACCTTTCCTGCCTGCCAGCCGGTATCTATTTAGTAGTATTAAAAAACAATAAACAATATTTTACCCAAAAACTAATCATAAATAAGCAGGGCACTAATCGCTAAACCCGTGCACCCGCTTGTGAGTCAATTAAATAAATAATTAACATTAAAACTTTGCGAAGTTATGAAAAAGTTGAGATTCTTGGCAGTCTTTAGCGTAATCATGCTAAGCCTGCAAGGGCTTTATGCCCAGTACACTGGTCAGCAAAACTTTAGCCTGGCTGAAGTTAATACCACACAAACCGATGGTTGGGATATAGCCACCCTTGTCGGTTGCAATATGGAAGTCGATGTGGGAAAACCGTACCTTCCCGTAAAACACCAGCACATTGCCATACCCGAGGACAAAGATGTTGTCGGCATACAAATTCTGAGTATGCAACAACAGGAACTCACAGGCACCTACAACATTATGCCTACGCAATTAGAGCAGATTCCCGGCGAAGCAGTACCCGAATTTGTTAATCCCGACCCTGCCATTTACAATATGAATGCCCAATACCCCGCAGAATATATTTACAGCCCCACAGCCGGGTTTAAATCGGGGGTGCATATTGCAGGCATTTTATTTTACCCCTTAAGGTATAACCCTGTAACACGAAAACTGTATTTAATCACTCAAATCCAATACCAGTTGGTTTATGCCGATGCAAACCACAACCCGGTGAAACCCCGGAGGATGTTACATACTTCCTATATGGCTTTAAAGGATGAAATTAAAAGTACTGTGTCAAACCCAACAGATATTGACACCTATTTCCAACTGGAAAAAACTGATGTATTTTCTGGAAAAGCCTTTCTGCCAAACGAATTCCCCGATTTCAACGGGCAGGCAGTGGAATATGTGATCATTACCAACCAAACCCTGGCCGAAGGCTTTCAGGAAATTGCCGACTGGAAAACGAGAAAAGGTGTACCTGCAGTAGTTCGTACTGTGGAATGGATTTACAGCCATTACCCGGGTGTTGACCAAGCCGAGAAAGTCCGAAATTTTATCATTGAGGCATACCAAAATTGGGGGACACAATATTTTATGCTGGGAGGTGATAGTGATGTGGTTCCCATTCGTTATGCGTGGACAAGTCATTGGAATTATTATGCAGGTACATGACCCAACGGACATACCATCCCATCCGATATGTATTACGCCTGTCTTGACGGCAACTGGAATGCCGATGGCGATGCCACCTTTGGCGAAGCTGACTGGGACAGGGAGAATGATGGGACATTTGTACAATTATCTCAAAATTCAAACATTGACAATGTTGATCGTGATCCGGAGGTGGTTATAGGCCGTGTACCTGTGGAGGATTATTTAGATGATCAGGGAGAGTTGGTGGAATTGAATAATTTCAAAACAAAGTTTTTCGAGTATGTAAAAACATCACAGGGAAATGAAAATAATTGCCTGCTTTTTAATTCAATGGAGCCTGGATATCACATTTATCAGGTTAAATCTTCATTCCCTTCATACATAAATTTTACGGAAAGATATAATAACGGAGGTTACAATAATATGGATGTTTTGGACGAATTAAATGGTATTGGGGTCAATAATACTTCACATCACATTATTTGTGGCCTGGGTCATGGTGGCCCAACTTCTTTTGCCGCAGCAGAAGGTTCGCTAAACAGGATACACATGGACGGACTTATAAATTCAGACAAGAGTCAAATCCTGTATCTGGCAAACCACTGTTCAACAATGCCATGGAATAATAATACAGTGACTGAGCATTATTTTAATTCTGAAAATGGAGGTGTTGCAGTTATCGCTAATACAGCTATAGGATGGACATCTATGGTAGATGGATATAATAAACCATTTATAGAGAAAATATATAATACTGATAATCATATAGGCAAGTCCTTTACTGAAACTAAGAACATTAATAATAACCAATCATATAAAGATGGTTATTATCGGTTGATTTTCTTCTCTCTAAGCCTTGCTGCCGATCCCGAAATGCCCGTATGGACTGACAGCCCCGACCCGAACACACCCCTTATTGTTGTTGCGCCGTCAAGTGTTTACACAGGCGAACAAAGCATAGCCATACAAATAAACAACCTGGCCACCGGTGTAGAAGCAATGGTATGCCTCTACAAAGAGGGAGAAGTATATGCCCGCGAGTCGATAACCGGAACAGGCAGTTTGCAAACTGCAAACCTGCAATGCACACCCGATACAGAGGGTGAAATATTAGTTACTGTTACAGCAAAAAATTACCTGCCAAATGAAACTGTTATTGCGGTAAATGCAAATCCGGACGCAAACCTATATGTATCAAAATACAGCAATGATGGCGATGAAAATATTGACGCTGGAGAAACAGTACAACTAACAGTTAAACTCCATAATTCGGGCTTAACAATGGCCAGCAACGTGTATGCCGTTGTTACATGTAATGATGACTTTATTACTGTACAAAATAACCAGTCTTCTTATGGTACGATAGCAGCTGGTGCATCCTTATGGGGACAAAGTAGTTTTGTGTTTACTGTTGATGCCACAATAGAGGATGATAAAGTTGCCACTTTTAACCTGACTGCATACGATGCCGTCAATAATACTTACCAGGATGAAATTCTGATTGAAATAAAATCACCCACAATTGAACAAAGAAGCAAAGCTGTAGTACACACAACTGACGGAGATATGATTATAGAAGCAGGTGAAGTTGTTCAATTTGATATAGATCTGTTTAACAACAGTTTGTCGTTTGTACAAAATGTAAATGCCACACTGAGTACTACATCAATGTATGTTGAAAGTATCCAGCAAAGCCAGGGGGCGTATGGAAGTATTGCTTCTTTTGAAACCAATACAAATACCAATGAGTATATATTTGAAGTCTCCAATAATTATCCGGGCACACCCGAACCAATATTATTTGATTTGGATGTAACCAACAGTTTCGGGCAACAATGGCAGTTTACCTTTGATTTATTAGAAAAACCAGATATTAGTAGTATAGCAATAGATTTTAGAGGCAAACTAACAAGCATAGCACTCTTTTGGACTGTTTATGAAAACATACAGGGCTACAATATTTATCGAAGTGATACAGAAAACGGGCTATATATGAAGCAAAACACGCAAATATTACCAGTTGCCTATTTCGAAGATGCAGGCTTACAGGAGTTAACAACCTATTACTATAAAGTTTCGGTAGTATCACTAACGGGAAACGAAAGTGAACTATCGCAAGCCAAACAGGCATGGACATCATTGGCATACCACCCTGACTGGTTACCGGTAACCGTTTCAAATGAAGACCATGGCTATTTTTGGGGAGCACCAAATGTTTTCGATCTGGATTTTGATGGTGAGCAGGAAATTTTTGTAGCAAGTGGCAGGGGCGATCAAGCCGGCAACGAAGGAACTCTTTTCGGTTTTAGGCATGATGGTGAGGAACTTTTTGATATTGATAATAACCCTACCTCAGTAAGCGGTTTTGCCGATATCGGAATAAGTATGACATGTCAACCGGCTATAGGTGACATTGACAATGATGGCATTATTGAAATTGTTGTAGCAACAAGGATGGGTGATCCGGATGATGCTAGCAAACATAAACTATTGATTTATAAAAATGAAGATGCTGACAATGATGGCAAACCCGATTTGATGTGGGAAAAGCAAATTTCCTTCAAAAACTTCAATGGCGTGGTTTTAGCTGATATGGATAATAACAACACACTCGAAATAATTGTTCCCAACCAAAAAGGACATTATATTGAAATATTTGATTATCTCGGAAACAACTATCCGGGATGGCCGGCAAACCCTGGAGAAAGCCCAAGCGATTTAAAAGCTGTTTCAATGCCAGTAGCCATTGATTTAGATGGTGATAACCTAAAAGAAATCGTAATAGGATTAGAGGGAGGAATCTATATCTACAATAACAATGGCACAGACTTCGTAACGGGTCAAAATCCTGTTTATACTGATGGTGGCAGGCTCGATTGCCCCGTGATAGCAGCAGATATTGACAATGATGGTACTCATGAAATTCTTTTCATGTCGATACAAAATACAACCGGGTACATATACGCTATGGAATCAACTGGTGATTTGGTAAGTGGTTGGAATAGCAATAATCATGGTATCAGTTTGAGCATTTCCAGCCAAACCTGGGCATGGCCACCCGCATTTGTGTGTGGCGATATTGATTTAGACGGAACACTAGAAGTAGCTGTTGCTGATGCGGATATGCTAAAAGTGTGGAATAATCTTGGAGAATTAATATTAGAGAAAAGTATTCCCCTTCTAGAATGCCAATATCTGCAACCTCTAATAGCAGATATTGATAGTGATGCCAGTGATTGCGAAATAATAATACCATCCAATAATGGCGTTATACATGCATATAAATTAAATGGGAACTCGGTATTGGGCTGGCCTTTATATTTCGGTTCAACAACTTCAATTCCCTTGATTGCTGATATTGACAACGACTCTAAAAATGAAATAATAGCAGCCTCCGGTTCAGATATATTTGTGTGGGATACTGAAGGTAGTGGCGATATTCAATGGGGTCGTGCCAGACTAAATTCGCACAATAATGGTGTAATACAAAACACATGTGCCTATAATCCTATACCATTAACGATCAACGAAGATCAAACCTGGACTTCTGACCTTATCCTGGATAGAGACTTATATGTGGAAAATGCAATACTTACAATAAAAGGTAAGATTTCATTTCCAACACAAGCTAAAATTGTCGTAAAACCCGGTGCTAAACTCGTTATTGATGGAGGTACATTAACGAATGCTTGCAATGGGTACTGGCAAGGCATCCAGGTCTGGGGCAACAGCACAGCTTCACAGCTAGCAATCCCGGGTCAGCCCAACGCCCAAGGCAAGCTGGTGCTGAAAAACGAGGCTACCATTGAAAACGCTGTAAATGCCGTTACGCTGTGGAAGCCCGGTGACTGGAGTACTAATGGAGGAATAGTTGTGGCCAATGATGCTTATTTTATCAACAACCGGCGTTCAGCCGAGTTCAGATCATACCAAAACACTCACCCCGTTAGCGGCCTACCTATGGGCAACATCAGCCATTTCACAAACTGTCACTTTGAGGTTAATGACGATTACAGCATAGCAGATGATCCCTTTAATTGCCATATCAGCATGTTCAATGTGGATG
>Ga0334888_1000685_pt1 | contig 51533 bp, 54 predicted proteins | sample GraSluR1_MG_FD_207227 | JGI IMG/M metagenome (GOLD analysis project Ga0334888, IMG submission 207227) | Sludge microbial communities from methane-producing bioreactor in Wageningen University, Netherlands - Granular Sludge_3_08-R1 | ecosystem: Engineered > Bioreactor > Anaerobic > Unclassified ...
TCCCCTACGTGAATGGAGTCATCGACCAGGTCTTCGGCCCCGATGACAACCGGTCCGCGGACCTCTATCTGGTGGAGCTTCCCCTCATTTCCTGATTTTGGAGATGATGGCCGGGGAGGCGGAATGCACCGCCCCGGCCAACTCCAACCATATTCCATCCTCGGCTAAATTCCGTACTTTAGAGCCTGCGCCTCATTTTGTTCCGCCGCCCCCCCGGGGAGCCCTCTCTTCCGTCCTCGATAGATCCCAGGAGAGGCTCAGACCCCCGTCCGGACCGTCTCCAGGAGGAAGATCCCCCGCAGTTCCAGCTCCCGGAGGTACCCCTCGTAGACCGCCCCCCGGATCCCGTCCTCGGGGGCGACGATCCCCCGCCCCCGGAGCTCGCCGCGGCCGAGGATCCTCGCGGCGACGGCCGCCGAGGAGCCCGTCACCCTAGCCATCGCCGATACGCCAGCCTCCTGGTCGGGGCCGGCGAGGAGGAGGTGGTCGACCCTGGCCGCCTCCCCTCCCTTCAGCCCCTGGACGGAGTTTGCCATGATGCAGAGGTCGGTCTCCCCCGGCAGAGGCCGGAGCCTCGGCTCCACCACCGAGATGAAGAGCTCCCGGGGCCTCACCGAGCAGCCAGCGACCTCCATCGGCTCAAGATCCAACAGGCCGCAACGCCGGAGGAGGTCGATCCCCTCCCAGTGCCCCGGCCACCGGACCGTCTTCTCGGTGAACTCGGCGAGGCCCGGCCTCGTATAGAGAAGGCTCGGCATCCCGGGGGTGGCGGCGGCCTCGAACTCCTCCCCCAGGGGCCCGAAGACGAACCTCTCCCGCTCCGTCAGGGGGGCGACCTCGACGATCCTCCCGCCCCGGAGGACCCTCGGCCGGACCATGTACTCCCGGAGGACGTGCCCGAAGGACCAGGTGACGGTGTACCGGAGGGGGTGATTGGCCGCCGCCTCCTTCGAGGGGACGCCTCCGACCCGGGCGGTGGCCCTCTCCGCAGAGTCGAGGAGGTCGATCCCCCGGCCGATGGAGGCGTTCGAGAGCCCCGGGGCAAACCCCATCCCGTCGAGGAGGGTGACGCCGTTCTCCTCCGCCCTCCGGTGAAGGGATTCGCCGTACTCGTCCGGGGTCATGCCGGCCGGGACGGGGAGCCCCTCCGTCTCGTAGGGGTCGGGGCGCCGGTGGTACTCCTCCAGGACGTCGACGGCGTCGAGGGAGGCGTCGATGGCCGCCTCCAGGGCCCGGTAGCTCGTCCTCCGATCGGGGAGGGCGATGACCCCGACGTCGTAGCCCTCCATCAGCCGCCGGACCTCCCGGGCGTCGCCCCCGCCGACGTCGCAAGGATGGAGGCGGAGCTTGTCGCCCCCGATCCAGGCGGCGGCCCTCTCCAGCCGCCCCGCCCTGGGGCCGACGAGCCCCACCACCTCCACCTCGCCGGAGCCCGCCAGGTCCCGGGCCGCCGCCGACCCGATCCTGCCGGCCCCTCCAATGACCAGCACCCTCATATTCCAGCACCTCCCCAACCCCCGTCCTCTCTTGGCATATCATCACCTCTTTTGAGGTTCTCGTCCCCTATTTTATATCAAGGACCCGCCGGGTGAAGAGAGGCGGGAGACGGGAGATGGGGCCAACTATCTCGGCCTGCTGGGGGCCCGGGCGCCGCCCCACCCGGCAACGGCTTTCCGGCGGGGCTTTGCGCCCTTCGCCCCTCGATCATGTCGAAACCTATTTAGACCACCTCCTTGCTTGTGTTGGCGATACTATGATCGGCGTCTTAGGGTTGGAAGACGGCACCAGGGTCGAAGGGGTGGGCTTCGGGGCTCCCGGCGTCGTCTCTGGCGAGCTGGTCTTCGTGACGGTGATGTCCGGCTACGAGGAGGCTCTCACTGATCCCTCCTACAAGGGACAGCTTCTGACGTTCACCTACCCCCTCATGGGCAACTACGGGGTGAGCGGCGACCACTTTCAGTCAGACCGGATCGGTGCCGCCGCCATGGTCTGCAAGGAGATCTGGAACAGGCCCCTCCACCACCGGTCGACGAGGACGATATCCCAGTTCCTGGAGGAGGAGGGGGTCCCCGGAATCCACGGTCTGGACACGAGGATGCTCACCATCAAGATTCGAAATCAGGGGGCTATGAGGGCTGCCCTCGCCGTCGGCGAGGGGTCGGATGTGATCGACGAGGACGTCGTCGGCCTCGCAAAAGATCAGCCGGACATATCGAGCCTCGACCTGATAAGCGCCGTCTCCTGCAAAAGTCCCTACCGGATCCCCGGAGACGGCCCGAAGGTGGTGATGATGGACCTGGGGATCAAGAGGAACATCCTCGACTCCATGGCGTGCCAGGGCTTTGACATAGTGGTGGTGCCTTCGGACTCGAGGATATCGGATATCGAGAGGTACGATCCAGAAGCCTTATTCATATCCAACGGCCCCGGCGACCCCGAAAAGGCCGGGCGGGCGATCGAGGCGGTGAAGCACTTCGCGGGAGAGAAGCCGGTCTTCGGAATATGTCTGGGGCTCCAGGTGATCTGCCTCGCCCTGGGGGCGGAGACCTACAAGCTGAAGTTCGGCCACCACGGCGGAAACCAGCCGGTGAAGGACCTGGAGAGCGGGATCGTCTACATAACATCCCAGAACCACAACTTCGCCTTGCGCCCCCAGTCGGCGGAGGGGACCGGCCTCAAGATCACCCAGGTCAACGCCAACGACGGGACGGTGGAGGCGGTCAGGAGCAGCTACCTGGGGATGGAGGCGGTCCAGTACCACCCCGAGGCGAGGCCCGGCCCCCTCTGCACCCGGGAGAGGTTCTTCTCCTCCGTGGCGAAAGAGATTGAGAAGAGGAGGAGGTGAAGGAGATGCCAAAGAGGCCCGAGATAAAGAAGGTCCTCCTGATAGGATCTGGACCGATCCAGATCGGCCAGGCGGCGGAGTTCGACTTCTCCGGATCGCAGGCCTGCAAGTCCCTCCGGGAGGAGGGGGTGGAGGTGGTCCTCGTCAACTCCAACCCCGCCACCATCATGACTGACCCGGAGATGGCGGACAGGATCTACATCGAGCCCCTCGTCCCCGAGGTCGTCGCCAAGATCATCGAGCGGGAGCGGCCCGACGGGATCATCGCCGGGATCGGGGGGCAGACCGGCCTGAACGTCACCAGCGAGCTCGCCGAGGGAGGGGTCCTGGAGAGGTTCGGGGTCGAGGTTCTCGGGACGTCCGTCTCCGCCATCCGGGAGACGGAGGACCGGGACCTCTTCAAGAGCGCCATGATCAGGATCGGCGAGCCGGTCCCCAGGAGCCGGGCCGTCGACTCCCCGGAGGGGGCGAAGGAGGCTCTGAAGGAATTGGGCCTCCCCCTCATCATCAGGCCCGCCTACACCCTCGGCGGCTCCGGGGGGGGCTCGGCGGAGACGGAGGAGGATTACTTCAGGATCGTCGAGATGGGGATGAAGAGGTCCCGGATCCATCAGGTCCTGGTGGAGGAGAGCCTCGTCGGCTGGACGGAGCTGGAGTACGAGGTGATGAGGGACAGAAACGACACCTGCATCACCATCTGCAACATGGAGAATATGGACCCCATGGGGATCCACACCGGCGAATCGATCGTTGTAACCCCCATCCAGACCCTCACCGACGAGGAGGTCCAGACCCTCCGCACCGCCGCCATAAACATCATCCGCGCCCTCAAGATCGAGGGGGGGTGCAACATCCAGTTCGCGGCGAAGGACGGCGAGTACCGGGTGATCGAGGTGAACCCCCGGGTCTCCAGAAGCTCCGCCCTCGCTTCCAAGGCCACCGGTTACCCCATCGCCCGGGTCACCGCCAAGATCGCCGTGGGTATGACCCTCGACGAGATCGGAAACGACGTCACCGGCGAGACCCCCGCCTCCTTCGAGCCGACGGTCGACTACGTCGTCATGAAGATCCCCCGGTGGCCCTTCGACAAGTTCGTCAAGGCCGACAGGACCCTCACCACCTCCATGAAGTCGACGGGGGAGGTGATGGCCATCGGCAGAAGCTACGAGGAGGCCCTGATGAAGGCGGTCCGGTCCCTGGAGATCGACAAAGACCTCGGCTACGCCGGCAAGTACGAGCCCTGGACCGACGAGGAGTTGAGGCATCTATTGGCGACGCCGACCGACGAGCGGCTCTTCGCCATCTATGAGGCCCTCCGGCGGGGGGTCACCGTCAAGGAGATCTCGGACCTGACCGGGATCCACCCCTACTTCATCGCGAGGATCGAGAACGTCATCGAGATGGAGAGGGAGATCGCCGCTGGCCTCTCGGTCCCGGTCCTCCGGAGAGCGAAGAGGATGGGGTTCTCCGACGAGAGGATAGGAAAGATCCTGGGGAAGAGGAGGGAGGAGATCGCCGACCTCCGGATCGAGAGCGGGATCCTACCGACCTTCAAGATGGTCGACACCTGCGCCGCGGAGTTTGCGGCCAGGACCCCCTACTACTACTCCTCCTACGAGGACGAGTGCGAGCTTCTCCCCTCCGAGAGGAAGAAGGTCCTGATCATCGGCTCCGGCCCCATCAGGATCGGCCAGGGGATCGAGTTCGACTACTCCACCGTCCACGCCGTCCAGGCCCTCCGGGAGCTGGGGATCGAGGCCCACATAGCAAACAACAACCCCGAGACGGTATCCACCGACTACGACACCTCCGATAAGCTCTTCTTCGAGCCGCTGACCCTCGAAGACGTCATGAACATCATCGAGAAGGAGAGGCACGATGGCGTCATGGTCCAGTTCGGAGGCCAGACGGCGATGAACCTCGCCATCCCCCTGGAGAGGGAGATCGCTAGAAGGGGCCTGCCGACGAAGATCCTGGGGACGAGCCCCGAGAGGATCGACATGGCCGAGGACCGGGAGAGGTTCAACCTCGCCCTCCGGGAGATGGGGATACCCCAGCCGGAGGCAGGCTACGCCACCAGCCCCGAGGAGGCGAAGGCGGAGGCGCGGCGGATCGGCTACCCCGTCCTGGTGAGGCCGAGCTACGTCCTCGGCGGCAGAGCGATGGAGATCGTCTACGACGAGCGGGAGCTCGTGGTCTACATGAGGGAGGCGGTGAGGGTCTCCCCGGAGCATCCGATCCTCATCGACGACTTCCTCCAGAACGCCGTCGAGATCGACGTCGACGCCGTCTCCGACGGCCACGACGTCCTCATCGGGGCGATCATGGAGCATATCGAGGAGGCGGGAATCCACTCCGGCGACAGCGCCTGCATCATCCCGCCCCAGACGATCCCCGCCGCCGTCCAGGATACGGTCCGGGAGTACGTCAAAAAGATCGCCCTCGCCCTGGAGGTGAAGGGGATCCTCAACATCCAGATGGCGTACAAGGACGGGATCGTCTACGTCCTGGAGGCGAACCCCCGATCGAGCAGGACGATCCCCTTCGTCTCAAAGACGGTGGGGCTGCCCCTGGCGAAGATCGCCGCAGGCGTCATGGCGGGAAAGAGCCTGGCGGAGCAGGGTGTCACCCGCGAGCCGACGATCCCCTACGTCTCGGTGAAGGAGGTCCTCTTGCCCTTCGAGAAGCTTCCCGGCGCCGACACCCTCCTGGGGCCGGAGATGAGGTCGACGGGGGAGGTGATGGGGATCGATTACATCCCCGGCCTCGCCTTCTTCAAGGCGGAGCTCTCCGCCGAGAACCCCCTCCCGACGGAGGGGGTGGTCTTCATCTCGGTGAGGGACGAGGACAAGGGGCCAGTGGCCGAGGTGGCGAGGAAGCTCGCCGATTCGGGGCTCTCGATCATCGCCACCCAGGGTACGGCCGAGTTCCTCACGAAGATGGGGGTCGCCGTCAAGAGGGTCGAGAAGATCTACGTCGGAAGCCCCAACGTCCTCGACTACATGAAGCGGGGAGAGGTGAGCCTCATCATCAACACCCCGACGACGAAGCAGTCGGTGAAGGACGGCTTCCAGATCCGCCGGAACGCCGTCGACTACCACGTCCCCTACATCACCACCGTCCAGGCGGCCCGGGCCGCGGCCCAGGCAATCGAGATCGCCAAGGTGGGGGAGATCACCATCAAGCCCCTGGACGAGTACCACCGGGAGGTCCGGTGAGGGATGGCGAGGGAAGGGGGCCGGAGAGGGGCTCCGACGCCATCCGCATCCCGCTCCCGCCCTCCCCAGACCGAAGGGTTTATCTCCGAAAAGCTCAGAGGGGGCTTCCGTCGCGTGGGCTCGTGGTCTAGCTGGTTATGACATCGCCTTGACATGGCGGGGATCATGCGTTCGAATCGCATCGAGCCCACCTAACTCGCCCAGGTAGCTCAGTCCGGGAGAGCGTCAGACTGAAGATCTGAATGTCCCCGGTTCGAATCCGGGTCTGGGCACTAGCTTTCTTTTATATAGCGATACTTCCTCGTGGCCGAGCCATCTGCTCGTCTCCAGCGGGCGGGGATCCGCCAAGAGTTCTGGTAAAGGAAAGAAATGGTTATATAGATGCAGTATAAAAATATTTGGTCATGGCGCAGAAGACCAAATCGAAGTTGGATCCTCTCGAGAAGGTAGGCGGAGAAGGGGCTGAAAAGGTCGGGCAGAAGGGGAGATCTGAGGCAGAGCCGAAGAGCATGAAGGTCGTGGTCGTCAAAAGGTGAAGCCTGCCCAAGATGCCACCCTCGATTAATAGGCTACGATGGGGACCTGAGGGGCATAAGTCACTGAAGAGAAATGGCTCTTCTGGCTTCATAATTTTAGTTTAATTGATTCCCCCTATGGCCCCTGGTGCTGGCGGAAGGCGGATTAGCGAGAACAGCGGAAGAAGAATCAGCTTGGCGATGCCGATACATTTTTGGTGGGTTGTTACAGTCCCCTTCAAAGAGGGTGAGGAGATGAGATCGGAGCTGATTTTTGCGGCGGTGGCCTGAGATGGCAGAGATTGATGACCTGTTGCGGGCTGTGAAGGGTGGCGATCTGCATGCCCGTCAGATGGCGGCTTACGCCCTGGGGAGGATCGGCGACCCCCGGGCCGTCGGACCCCTCATCGAGGCTCTGAAGGACGGGGACGGGAAGGTTCGGGAGCGAGCCGCCTGGTCTCTAGGGAAGATCGGCGACCCCAGGGCCACAGAGCCCCTCATAGAAGCCCTGAAGGACGGAGAGATGATGGTCAGATCGAGGGCAGCCTTCGCCCTCGGCCTCCTGGGAGATCCCGGGGCGACCGATCCTCTGATCCGAGCCCTGGAGGACGAGAGGAGGGGGGTCCGGTGGAGGGCGGTGGAGGCCCTCGGCAGGATCGGAGACCCGAGGGGCGCCGAACCCCTCATCGAAGCCCTGGGGGACCCGGTCTGGAGCGTCCGGTCGAGGGCGGCCTGGTCCCTGGGCAAGATCGGCGATCCTCGGGCCGTCGGCCCCCTCATAGGAGCCCTCAAAGACCCCTACGAGCACGTCCGGCGGAACGCCGCCATCGCCCTCTGCCGGATCGGTGACGCCAGGGCGACGCGTCCCCTCGCCGAGGCCCTCCACGACGAGGCCCCCTCCGTCCAGGCCGCCGCCGCCGAGGCGCTGGAGAGGATCCGGGGCCAGCCCGACAAACCAGAGCCCCGATGATCCTCCCCTTTCCAGGGCGGCCCCGCCGATCCCACGAAACCCCTCTTTGAAAGGATTAGAGCCGCTTACACGTGCCCTCGATTAATCCAGAGGGAGGGAAAGATCGCGGCGGCGGTGCTTTCAGGATGGATGACGTTTATCTGGGATCGTTGGAACTGAAGGAGAAGACTTCTGACATCGACAGAACTCAAAGACATATCTCTGGCTTGGTAGGAAAGACATAGAGGAATCTTATGCCTATGAGATCCCTTCGAGGACAACGTCTCCATCAATTCTGACTCATATATCTTAAAAATTCGACATTTTAGCTATTTATATTGGTTAATCCGCATAAAGCTAGTTTACTTCAGCTATAAAGGTTACAACCCAGGTTATATTAAAGATACTTGCCAAGAACATCATAGACCCAATCCTGATCTTCCAATCAAAAGAGTTTTAAATTATTAATTCTAACTGGCACGTAAGGTTATTATATGATCGATTTAGCTCCGTTGATTCTGGCTCTGGTCTTGTTGAATATTTCAGCACTTGGGCAGGAGACCGAGGAATATACCACAACTACCACAACTACGGCGGAAGGATTGCCCATGTATACTACTACAACCACTACATATAGTATTTTGAGTTCGTTTGATCCACAACCAGACAATTCGGATTTTACTCAAGGCACGCATGTAACAATTTTTTCTGAAAAGACTCTTCCTACAAATTATCAAAACCTTTACGTCGAAATTTCGTCTACCTATGGAGAGGAGTCACTTATCGGGATAACATATTATGACATCAAACCATTGAAGTCGGGTCTTAATTTAGCGAATCCAATTAAAGAAGGCGTGATATTTTTCTCAGTAGATGAATCGGCAGATATCGATTATGATAATATAGCTATTCTGGTAAACGATGGGAATATTTATTGGGATGAGTCCCGTTGTTTCCCAGTATACGATTATTTCAAATATAGAGAGCTTCCGAGTATTTATAATAATGAGATAAATGATAAATTCATGGAGGATATCTCGAATTTTCTACCCTCCACCGTGGATACTACTATAAACATAATCAAGGATGTAAAAAAGATTCCGGTGCCAATCGTCAGTCCTCTTATTCAAACAATATCTATGACAAAGGATACTAGAAAGGCGTTGAAGGATCTCGGATGGCTTCCATATATTACCCTGGGCGATAATATTGATGAGACGGAGTTTATGACAAAGGAGCATTCAAATATATTAAATACTAGAGATATAATACAAGTTCCGTGGAATACTGAGACAGATTTTTTATATGCAAGCAAAGCTTACGAGAGTGTTGTCATAAGAATTCCCATACGTATTAATGATCAAAAAAACAATCAGATATACATCCATGGCATATATATATGTGAAAGTCCGACCCCCCAATCTGGTAGGAGTTCAACTGTGAACTTTTATAGCAAGATAGAGCTACCGTATGATTTTGAAGCATCCGAGATAATTGATGAGCCGTCATTGGAAGAGAATCTATCTCAGAATATAAATCTTGAAAAATTCGCTATTTCTATAAATTGGGATATAATTATAGGCTTTTATGCTGATTGTACCGTGATATTGTCAAATAACGGTAACAAGGATGGAAAAGCTATCGTGACCATAGTCGATGATTGTGGGAATGAATTTGAATCGTTCGTTATGGAAGTCCCGAAAAAAAATACTGCAAGTAGGAAGTTTAGAACGAATGTCCATATGACTACAGAGAAATTATTTTGTGACGTGAAGCCGATCAATACTTAATGTTCAGGACAAATATAAAAGTCAATCTGGCCCGAACTCCGGTAATAACGTGGGGAATTCACCTAAAGAGATATATTTATGTTAGCTGTTGAGATTCCAATCCCTCAAGATACGCTCCCGGAAAGAGTGTAAATCACCACGAGTATTCGCGTAGTAAACCCAGTGAAATTACCGCTCGGCTGAATCCAAGTGAGCAGATTGTTTAATGCTGATTGATCCCCAATCATACATACTCGCGGGATGACTTGAAGATGCCATGCCTGAAGGCTATCGATTTCTTGGGATCTGAAGACCTTCTCCGAAGATTCGTGGATATGAAGCCAGAGCACCGCCAGACCAGGGTACTCCACCCCTCGGGGCGGCAGATCGCCGTCGACGCCGGATTAGCGCCGCTCCTCGCTGCCCTCTGGAGCGAGGGGATCGAGACCGCCAACTCCTGCGAAGAGGAGGGGCCGGGAGTGATCTGGATCGAGTTTGAGACCGCCTCCGGCCTGAGCCGCTTCCTCAAGATCGTGGCCCGCAGCCTCGATCCCCGGGATGAAGGCCGCGGAGGGCTCCGCGACCGGATGACTCGAATGTTGCCGGCGCGGGGCTTCTGGCGGTATACGACGAACGTCTACGCCGATCGGCCCCCCCTCGACGGAGAGGGGCTCATGGCGTCGGATCCCGACTCCCCGCCGCCAGCGGCTAGGAGGACGACCGTCTCCCTCCGATTTCCAGTGACCGACTACCAGCGAGTCTACCAGCTCTTCATGGAGGCTCGGAGATCCTCGGGCGGGGCGGAGGAGGAAGGTGTGGAGGAAGAAGGGGAGGAGAGGGGTGAAGGTCAGGGCTCGGAGGATGAGGGTGGGTTGGGAGGGGAGGAGGGAGAACGGTAGGGGGGACGGCTCCCGGGCGGGGAATCCGCGAAGACTTCGGAGATGAGGCCGACGAAGGTATTAATAACATAAAAAGAAATTATTTTTGATATATATGATCCGGATAAAGCGCGCCTACGATCCTCCCGCCCCCGGGGACGGGAAGCGCTTCCTCGTCGACCGCCTCTGGCCGAGGGGGATCGGAAAGGAGGCTCTCAAGGTCGACGGCTGGACCAAGGAGGCCGCCCCCTCCGACGGGCTGCGGCGGTGGTACGGCCACGACCCCTGCCGATGGGAGGAGTTTCGGAGGCGATACCGGGAAGAGCTGGAGGCGAATAGAGCCGCCTGGGAGCCCCTCCTGGAGGCGGCCCGATCCGGGGATCTGACGCTGGTCTACAGCGCCCGGGACGAGGAGCGGAACAACGCCGCCGTCCTCCAGGAGCACCTGGAGAGGGCGCTGGACTCTCTTCAGCCCCAACTCTCCCCATGAAGCGGGGTCCGGCCCGGAGCCCTGGGACCTGACCTCTCCGGGACGTCCCGGATTATGCCGATCAGATCGAAGGGCCCGGGATCACCACCGCCGAGCCATCGATCACCCCGTCCCGGAGGGATATCATCGTCACCCCCTTATTGGGGATGCGGCGGCCACCATCGTAGCTTATATCCCCCGTAACTCCAACAAATCCCGTTGTGTTCTGGAGGGCCTCAAGAATCGCCTCCGGATCCTCCGAGCCGGCTCGATCCATCGCCTCCGCCAGGAGCATTACGGCGTCGTACCCCAGGGCTGCGAAGGCGTTCTCGGGGGGGTGGCCGTACAGGCCATCGTAGGCTCTGACGAAGGGCCCGCTCCTCGACGAGCTCTCGTCCAGGAGGGCGTGGGCGCTGAAGACGATCCTTCCCGTCCCCCCCCTCCTCAGCTCGGGGGAGTCGAGGCTGTCGCCTCCGAATACGGGGATCTCGATCCCCGCACCCCGGACCACCCCGACGACCTCCGCCGCCAGATCCGGCCCCGCCGCCAGGTATATCATATCCGGATTTGCCTCCCCGATCGCCTGGAGGAGGGCCTCTTTATCCGAGCCGTTGAGGAAGGCCTCAAAGGCGATCTCGCCCCCGAGGGCCTGGTACCGCTCCCTGAAGTAGCCGGCGAGGAGGCGGGCGTACTCCATCTCCCCCTCCACCAGAAGGGCGCAGGTCAACAAATCCATCTCAGCGGCGTGCTCTGCCCCGGCCGCCGCCTGGACGTCGTCGCCGAAGCAGGCGAGGAAAAGCCCATCGTACACCTCAGGGAGTCGAGGGGAGGTGGCCCCCGAGGTGAGGAAGGGAATCCGGGCGCCGGAAGCCCCGGGGGCTGCGGCCACCACCATATCCGTATCCGAGAGGCCGATCATCCCGGAGAGGTTCTCCTCCGCCAGATCGAGGGAGCATCGGCGAACCTCTGCGGGATCGCTCTTTCCGTCACATAGCAGAAGATCGACCCTCCGGCCGTCGATCCCTCCCGCGGCGTTGATCTCCTCGACGGCGAGCCTCGCCCCCCGGGAGGAGGGAAGGTCCAGGGGCGCCTGGGACCCCTCCAGGTTGTATATCGCCCCGATCTTCAATGGTCCCTCCTCCGCCCCACCGACTCCGATCGGGGCCTGATCTGACCCTGCCGCCGCCACGAGACCCAAGGCGCCCATCCCCAGGAGCGCCATCGCTGCAAGTAATGGTCCAACTCTCCAACCATCCGGACTCAAGATAGATTACCTCCTATAAAGATCGATTAATAAGATGGTAACGCCCATATAATAAAGTGCCTGATATCGGCGCCTTTGGTGCCCGAATTGATGGGAAAAATAAAGGATTTGGCTGCCGGCCCCTCCCGGGGATCACATCCGGCAGCAGCCATACGCCCAGCTGCACCACTGGCGGCAGCCGCAGTTGCAGCAGGCCGACGACTTCGAGAAGCTGGGGCCGCAGTGGGTCGCCACACACCCCAGATAGCCTACGATGGAGGTCGCCGCCGGGGCGCAGACGTTGGGCCCCAGACCGCACTCCTCCCCGACCAGAGGGAGCTGGCCCAGCATACACGTCCACCAGCTGTTGGCCTCCACCACCGAGAGCCCCGAAGGAGAGGCTGCGACGTAGTACTCCTCGATCGCGGAGACGTTCTCCTTGGGGGCTTTGAGGATGAAGGTGTACTGGGCCGCATATGCCCCGTCGGAGCTCTTCACCGCCATCCGACCGACGGCAGCGGCCATATCCGAGCCGGGGTTTGAGTACTCCTGGATGAAGAACTCGTAGGTCTGATCCGCCTCATCCCCCTCCCCGGTCCTGTTATAGCTCTGCCTCATGCCGAAGAAATTATCCGAGGTCATCTCTTTATCCGGCGAGAACCCCTCTGCTCCAAGATGCTGATCTGCCATCTGAACCCGATCGTCGGAGCTTCTGAGCTGGTCCATCTCAAGGCTGACGGAGGACTCGGCCAGGATCTCAAAGCCGCCTTCTGGCTGGGCATAAGAGGCCTGGCAAGCGATGACGATCAGGCCAAAAAGTATTGCTCTAAAAACTGAAGGCCCTTTTCTCATAAATACCCCCCCATATTTTTGTTATATATTACATGGAAGAGTATTAAATATATTATCTTTTCGCCATATCAATCTCCGATGTCTCCGCCCTCTGAGATCTCCGGCTTTCCGGAAGATCATCCTATAGATCATAAGGAACAATTTTGACGGCTAGGGATCTCCAGGGAGAGGAGGGAGAAGGGGAGGCAGAACAGCTGGGACCGTTGACCGCTCGACGGATCATCTTATAACGGTTGAGGACTCCCTAAACCCCGAAGTAGGTGAAGAGATGAGACTGATAGCCATTTTTTCTGTTTTGACTTTGGCGGCTCTGACGGCTTTCCCGGCCAGCGGGTCCCATACATGGTCGGGAGAGGTGCTGGACGTTCGGACAGGCCTGCCGATTGAGGGCGTCAGCGTAAAGGCTGGACTCCCCGGCAGGGTGGATGCATTCCCCGGATACGAGCAGATCACGGGACCAGACGGCAAATTCAGCATAACCTGGCCCGAAGATAGTTGGGATTGGATGGGGGCGGATAAGGTCAATCATTACCTGAGGGTCAATCCCCCATCAACTTGGAAGACGGAGGGGACTGCCAGCGGCTATATGCAAGCAACCGTGATCCGCCCGAGCCCCGAATATGTCACCGTCTACCTCGTACCGAGGGCGGCGTTCATAAAAGGAGTAGCAGTTTCCGCATCTGATGGCACGCCTCTACCCGATTTGAAGCTCTCCCTCCAGCATCCTGGAGGCATCAGAGAGACGGTCAGGACGGATGAAAATGGGGAGTTCGCCTTCAGCCCCATAAACGGTTTCAGATCGGATAACAATGGGTGGCCCCTTACGGTTTATGATGTATATCCCCCCGGCCTCACCGACGACAGCCCCCTGGATCCGGGCGAGTACCAGACCCCCGCCGTCGGGGTGAACGATCCGAAGTACCACGATATGCTCCCCCCAACGGGAGATGACTGGCAGTACACTCGCACCCTGGAGCTGATCACATCAACGACCGACGACCTCCACACCTACGTCGTTTTGAAGGTGCCCGAAAAAGATCAGCCGTTGCCCGCAGACGCCATCACCTCGGAGATACGAGGACTCCGATAGATGGATGGCCGCCGCCAGGGCGAAGAGGGGGAGAGAGAGCCCGTCTGCCTCATCGGACCCCTCCGACCACCAGGGCTGCAGGGGCGTCCTCGTCGACGCTCCCCGGGCGGCTGGGAGGAGGGCCAGAAGGAAGGCCCGCGGAGGAGTAGATCGTGGATTTTGAGGGCGATCTCGGATGTTGGCGGTGCCGTGGAGGAAGCTCCTCGGCCAGTGGCGCCGATGCTCAGAAGAGAAGAGGCTCAATCGGAGCTGGTCTCGGCGATTCGCCGGCGAGAGATGCAACCCCCAGACCCGCAGACGTGCTCTCCCGTCCTGCAGAATACTTCGAAATGGTCCAGCCACGGCGGTCGGTCTGAGCTGAGCTGGACGAACTTAACCAAATTTTTTATCTGTTCTACGGTCTTTGTATCCAGCTTGTGCTCCATGATGCACGCGTCCTTATCTGCTATCGGCTCGGGGACGTTGATCAGCATCAAAAACGCCTTTATGGTGTCGTGCCGATCCTTTATCACCCTACCTATCTCCTCGCCCTTGGGGGTCAAGAACACCCCCTCCTGCTTCTTGTGGACGACGTAGCCCAGATCGTCCAGCTTCTTAACCATCTCGACGACGCTCGGGGGCCTGATATCAAGCTTCTGGGATATATCCCGCACCCTAGCGTACCCCTTCTCCTCCGATATTTCGAAGATCGCTTCCAGATAGTCCTCTGCTTTTCGTGATAGTTTGCTCATCATGAGATCACGCCGTTCGTGGTCACTCTTGATCCTTGAATACGACCTAAAAACGATCTGGGATGATCTTCAAGATCGCCCCAAGATCCTTACACCACCAGCGGCCTCTCCCTTATCGTATCGAATTTAGGTCGGACAAAGAACGTCTTTAGGCGAATATATCGGTAACCCTAACTGATTTAGGCTTTGAATTTAAAACCTAACCGATTCAACAGACTGGATCGGCCTCACCAGGCCATCCCCGCCGATAGCCGCCTCACCTTCAGGGCCAGGGGGAGGGATAGGATGAATATCCATATCTCCGGCCTTGCGTCGGTTAACGCAGGAAGCGCCTCCGCCTCCCCGAGGAGGTACATCAGGCCGTCTGCCCCCATCATCAGCAGGTAGAGGACGCCGAAGACGGCGGTGAGGAAGAGGCCCCCCATAACGAAAGAGAGCCCCTCATGCCTCCCTTGGAAGGCGCCCCTCACCCCGCCGAGGTAGGTCGCTGCCATCACCACCAGGACAAAGCCTCCGAAGAGGTCGCCGGGGATCGACTCCCCCCATCCGCCGAGGATCTCCACCAGGCCGATCGCGAGGCTGATCACCCCCAGGACCGAGGCGTATATCGCCAGCCTTTTGCCAGTTTTGATGCTGAAATCCGTCAATCATCTCACCTCACGAAAATCCTAGCATTCTGCCGAAGCCGATGATCAGGCCGGAGACCAGAAAGGCCAGGACCACCAGATATGTCATCGCAAAGGCCGCCCACCGGTACGAGTTCGTCTCCCTGGCGATGACGCCGATGGTGGCGATGCAGGGGACGTAGATCAATACGAAGGCCATGAAGGCGAATCCGGTGAGGGGCGTGAAGAGCCCCAGGCTGACCAGCGATTCTCCGAGGGACGCCTCCTCGACGCCGAGGAGGATGCCGTAGGTCGCCACCACCACCTCTTTGGCCAGAAGGCCGAAGAGGAGGGCGACCGCGGCCATCCAGTCCCAGCCGAAGGGCTTGAAGATCGGCTCCAGGGCGTGTCCCAGCGACGCGATGTACGAGCTCTCGATCAGCTCTCCGCCGCCCGTCGCCTCCCAGGGATGAGCGGATAAAAACCACACGACTAGGACGGTGCCGAATATTATGGTTCCTGCTCTGGCCAGAAACAGCCTGCCTCGCGCCCACATGTGGACGACCGCCGCCTTCGCCGTCGGCACCGAATAGGCCGGAAGCTCCAGGACGAAGGGCGACGGCTCTCCCCTGAAGAGGGTCCTCCGGAATATCAGAGCCATGATGACCGCCAGGGCGATCCCCAGGAGGTATATGGAGAAGATCACAGTTCCCGCATGCTCAGCGCCGAATAGGGCGCCGGCCATGAGGACGTAGACCGGAAGCCTCGCGCCGCAGCTGATCAGGGGATTGACCAGGATGGTGATCATCCTGTCCTTCTCGCCGTCGATGGACCGGGTGGCCATTATCGCCGGGATGTTGCAGCCGAAGCCCATCATCATGGGGATGAAGGAGCGGCCGTGAAGGCCGAGGCTGTGCATCAGCCGGTCCATGACGAAGGCCGCCCGGGAGAGGTAGCCGCTGTCCTCGAGGATGGAGAGGGCGAAAAAGAGCATGAATATCGGCGGAACGAAGACCAGGACGGAGCCGAGGCCGTCAACGATCCCCCCGGCCACAAAAGAGGCGAGATGGGGGTTTGCGATGCCCTCCTCCGCGAGAGCTCCGAGCCGTCCGAAGAGGAGTTCTATCATGACCATGAAGGGCTCGGATAGAGAGAAGGTGAAGGCGAAGACGGCCCAGAGGAGGGAGAGAAATATGGGGATCCCCAGCCACCGGTGAAGGAATACGTGGTCGAAGATGTCGGTATAGGTCCACCTGCCTCCGCCCTTGGTGACCGCGGTCTGCAGAATATCCGCGATCGCCTGGTACCGCCTTTCGGCGAGGTCTGACGCCGCGTCCTCTTTCGAAAATCCACCCATATCATCTCACCGCCGCTCTGATCGTTCTCTGATGAGGGCTCGTCTCTATCAGCTTCAGCACATGCTCGTCATCTTCGAGCAACCTTATGGCCAGCCACCGGGGCGGGTATCTCCTCGATAGCTCCGCATCTTTGCGGACGGCGTCCTCGACCTCGGCTATGGCGATCTCCGCCTCCTCGCCGTATCCGACCACAATCTTCCTCTTCCCTCCTTCGTCCTTAGCCGCCTCCAGCACCGCATCTTTCAGCCTCTCCACCCCCTCGCCCGATGGGGCGACGGTGGGGACGACGGGCACCCCCAGAAGCTCGGAGAGCTTCTCCGTATCGATGACGATCCCCCTCTCCCGGGCCATGTCCCAGCGGTTGAGGGCCACCACCAGGTTCGCCTCCAGCTCCAGGAGAAGAAGGGTGAGGTAGAGGTTCCTCTCGAGGCTGGTGGCGTCGACGATGTCCACCACCACGTCCGGCCTCTCCTCCAGGATGTAGCTCCTGGATACGAGCTCGTCCTTTGCCGTGGCGGCGAGGCTGTAGGTCCCCGGAAGGTCGACGACCTCGATCTCCTCGCCCCGATGGACGAGCTTTCCCGTCTTCTTCTCCACGGTGACCCCGGGCCAGTTGCCGACGTGCTGCTTCATGCCGGTGAGCCGGTTGAAGAGCTCCGTCTTTCCGACGTTGGGGTTTCCGATGATGGCCACCGTCGTCATGGACCCTCCAATCTGCTGACCAGAATCTTCATGGTGATCCCTCTTCCCAGGGCGATCCTCGATCCGCGGAACGAAATGAGCATCGGACCCTGGGGACAGGACCTGAGAACCAACACCTTCGTCGAGGGGGTGAGGCCCATCTCAGAGAGCCGCTGGGCCAGGCCCCTTCCGCCCCTCACCTCCACCACATTCCCCTCTTCCCCCTCCAGGAGGAAGGCGAGCGGCAGCCCTCCGCCGGAGATCGAGCCGCAGCTATTCATGGCGGTCCACCTCCAGCACCTCCAGAAGGACGTTGGCGGCCTCCCCCCTCCTCAGGGTGAGCCTGTAGCCCCTCAGAAGAAACTCCAGGGGATCGCCGAGGGGGGCGCGTCGAACCATCTCGATCTCTGCGCCCCTCACGATCCCCATCTCCATGATCTTCGAGCGGAGGGAGCCGCAGGATGATATCTCGATCACCTTCCCCCTCTCCCCCCGCTCCATCTCGTCCAACCGTTTCTCAGCCATTATTTTTCCTCTGCTATCGATGACACCGTTCCGGTCGAAGGTCTCAACCGATCAGGATGGTTCCCCATCGCATGATTCGGATCATCCGAAGAATGGCAGATTGATGCGAGTTAGGTGGAGAAATTGGTATCCCGAAGAGAGTTCGACCCCATGTAGAAATCCGAACATTCTCGGCAAAGGGGTCGACGAAATCAGAGAAGGATAAAAATGAATTGAGCCGGAGATGGTTGTGCGGAATGGCATTAAGATGGAGTCGTGTTTCATGGCAGCCCCGATGATATCGGCTCTAAGGAGGTCACCTTTGGTTGGCTTTATACGCATCGGGCGTCGCCCCATTCTCCGGCCCAGGGCTTACATTCCCCCTTAGGTGGACAAGTAATGTGCCCTAAAGGCAATAGGTTTTCGAAGACGGGACCTAAAGAGCTGAGACCTGAAGAGCCGAAGATGCGGTGCCGGACTCCCATCGACGACGAAAATTCGAACTTCAAGAAAAAAGTGGTCAGGCTTCAGGATCGGCATCCTGATGAAAGAGAAGGTCCACAGAGCGGGGAAACCGAAGACGTCCCAAAGTCTTCGGCCCGATATACCACGTAGTTCCTCCCCCGCCGCTCCACCAGGTGGTCCCATTCTGGCGGCAGAAAGTCCATCATGGGGCCGCTTCTGATGATCACCCTCTTCCTCGCTATCCGGAGCATCTCCTCCACAAACCTCCTCACCCCGGCCCGGGGGTCGCCCCGCCTGCGGAAGGGCTTCATCGGCGGGTTTAATGAGACGACGTAAGAGAAGCTCTCCGACGGATAATCGAGGTCGGTTATGTCGGCGAGCCGGGCCGGTATCCCCCGTTCGACGAGATGCTCTACGAAGGCGGGGGAGTTGTCGTGGCCGCAGACGTCGTCGTAGAGGCAGGCCAGGGATACCGGCCCGCAGGCCACGTCCAGGATCCTCCCCTCCAGATCTATCCCCATCTGGTCCAGGTACCCCTCGAACTTATCTCGGGCTACGGAACAATATCGGATACAAGTCACCAAATCCGTCCACCTCGTCCTCTTTGATCCCGATCGGCTCGGGAAGAAGGCTTCAGATCCCGACCGGTGGCGAGGGAGTTCTTCTTTAGGAATCCAAATAATATTCCCTAAAAATAATAGGTTGCGAGGAGATCTCCCGAACCGATCCGACTGGGCCGACACTATGGAACGCAGAGCAGCCACGAGAAGGTCCAGAGCTGCGATGAAGCCCCACCCCCCCTTCTTTCGCCATCCCCAGAGAAAGTTTTTAACGGTAGGAGAAGAGAATTATTAGAGGATAAATTATGACCGAAGTTGAAGCTCTCTTGAAGGCCACCATCGGAGAGATGGAGAGGCTCCTCGCCACCAAGACCGTCATCGGCGAGCCGATCACCGCCGGAGGAAAGACTGTAATACCCCTCTTGAGCGTCGGCGCCGGCTTCGGAGCCGGGGCGGGGGCGGGGAAGGAGGACGAGGGGACCAGCGGCGGCGCCGGTGGCGGCTTCGGCATCAAGCCCGTCGCCGTTATCATCATCGAGGAGGAGTCGGTCCGGGTCGAGCCCGTCGAGAAGAAGCCGGGCTCCCTCATCGAGCAGCTGGCGGATAAGATCCCCTCGCTGATAAAGAAGGAGATCGATGAGAGGGAGGAGAGGAAGGGGAAGGAGAAGGAGGCGGAGGAGAAGAGCGGAGGGGAGAAGGGGAAGGGAAAGGAGATCAAGGTCGAGTAGAGAGGAGGAGGGGGACGCCCCACCATGACCCACCCCGCCATCCTGGGCCCCCCGGCCCTGATCCTCCAGCTCCTGCTCCTTCTTTTCGTTCTGCTGGCCCTTCTCCTCCTCGTCCCCGTCGACCTGGAGGGGAGGGTCGCAAGAGGCGGTGACCGCCCCGAGGCGAGGGTGAGGGTGAGCTGGCTCTTCGGCCGCCTCCAGAGAGACCTCTTCCGCGGCGGCGAGCGGGAGCCTTCGAAGGCATGGGGAGAGAAAGCCCCCCCGGCAGAAGAGGAGGAGGGCAAAGAAGAGGAAGGAGAAAGAGAGGATGAAGGGGAGAGAGAGGATGAAGGGGAGAGAGAGGATGAAGGGGAGGGAAGGGGTCGAAGCTCCCCTAGGATCGCCCTCGAACTCCTCCGAACCCGGGGATTTCTCAGAAGCCTCGGGGATCTCCTGAGGGGCCTCTCTGGGGCAGTTCAGGTCCAGTCCCTCCGAATCGACCTCTCCGTCGGCCTCTCCGACCCCGCCGATACCGCGGAGGCCTTCGGCCTTATGATGGCGGTTCTGATGCCCCTCGAGGCCGTCGCCCCCCTGAGGGCAGAGGTCGCCCCGTCCTTCGCCGAGGAGAGGCTCGCGGGGTCATTTGAGGGGAGGCTTAGGGTCGTCCCCATCAAAATCCTCCCGCCCCTGGCCCGGCTCCTCCTCTCGCCTCCTGCCTGGCGGGCCGGCTGGCGGGCGATCAGGGCGAAGCGGGGGAAGAGGTGAAGTAGATTGAGCTCAATTGGGCCCAAAAGAGGGCTCAAGGGATGAAGGCTTTGATCTACGGGGGCGGCGCCGTCGGGCTGGGGATTGCAAGCTGCCTGATTTTGTCCGGTGCGAAGGTCGATATAATAGCGCGAGAGGGGACGGTCTCCGCCCTGAGAAAGGGGGGCCTGGCCAGGACCGGGATCTTCGGCTCCGTCGAGGTCGGGCCGGAGGGGTTCGGGGCCTTCGCCTCCCTGGACGAGCTTCTCCGGCTCGGAGGGCGACGGCTCCAGGACGGCGGGCTCAACCGGGACCGCGACTTTGGCTGCGACTACGACTACGTCCTCATCTGCACCAAGTCCCACGGCTCCCCGGCCGCCGCCGCAGACCTCTCCCGCCACCGGAAGATCCTCGGCGACGGTGGCAAGATCGTCCTCTTCCAGAACGGCTGGGGGAACGCCGAGATCTTCGCGGAGCATTTCCCGAAGGATCATATCTACAGCGCCCGGGTGATCACCGGCTTTTCAAGGCCCGAAAATAACGTCGTCGAGGTGACCGTCCACGCCGACTCGATCCACCTCGGGAGCCTCTTCGGCTCGGACCTCGCGCCGATGGCGCCTCTCGCGGAGGCGATCACAACGGGCGGGATCCCCGCCGAGGTCGTCCCGGAGGTGGGAAAGGACCTCTGGGCGAAGATGCTCTACAACTGCGCCCTGAACCCCCTGGGAGCGATCTTCGGCGTCCCCTACGGCGACCTGGCCGAGGTCTCTGCATCCCGGGAGATCATGGAGGCCCTCATCGGAGAGATCTTCGCAGTGATGGAGGCGGCGGGGTACCGGACCCACTGGTCGACCCCCGATGAGTACAGGGCCGTCTTCTACGAGAGGCTGCTGCCGCCGACGGCGAGGCACGAGTCCTCGACCCTCCAGGACATCCGGGCGAAAAAATCGACGGAGATCGAGGCCCTCAGCGGGGCCGTCGTCCGCCTCGGCGAAGAGGTCGGAGTCCCCACCCCCACCAACGCCACCCTCTACAGGATGGTGAAGTTCATGGAGGCGAGGAACCTCTCGGCGGGATATGGGAACGGCTCCTAGACCTTCTCTAACCATCCTCCAGGGGCGGGTCCTTCTCCCCGGGCTCCCCTTTATCGCCTTCGGCGATGCCCCCAACTCCAGCTTTATGGGCCCTGCCGAGGAGCTTATCGATCCTCAGCTCAAACGCTATCCCCTTCCCCGGCTCCTCGAGCTTTCCCGCCTTCACCACCGCCTCGAGGACCCGGTCCGCCTCACAGGTGGAGACTACGGTCAGGACCACCTCCTTCTCCGGCTCGATCATGATGTTCAAGAGCTTCTTCTGCTCGCGAACTCCGACGCCCCTCCCGAAGAGGATCGTCCCCCCCTCGGCGCCAGCATCCATGGAGGCGCAGAGGATCTCATCGCCCCATCCCTTCTTGACGATGGTGACGATGAGGGAGAGATCAGTCTCGCACTTCATCCTTCATCACCCTTCCTCATCCGAATGATTACGCCCAAAGACAATACGAAGATTATGGGGGCGAGGGCGATGAGGGCGATCAGGCCGAAGCCGTCCACCAGGGGATCGCTCCCCTCCATCACCGACGCCGCTCCGACGGCTACGGACATCAGGAACGTGACGGCCATAGGCCCCGTCGCCACGCCCCCCGCATCGAAGGAGATCCCTACAAAGTCCCTGTCGCTCGCGAATAAAAGGATGATGGCGAGGATGTAGCCCGGGATTACTATGTGGAGAATGGGTATCCCGTAATGGATCCTCGCCATCCCGATCCCCACCAGGACCGCCACCCCCAGGGATAGGGTATAGAGCATCAGACTGGACTTGATGTACCCCGACGACGCCTTCTCCACCTGGTAGCAGAGGACCCGGACCGCCGGCTCCGCGTAGGTGGCGAGAAATCCCAGAAGGACCCCGACGGCCAGGAGCACCCACCCCTCTTCATAGCTTCCGAAGAATCGGCCCATCTCCTGGCCGGTGGGGAGGAAGCCCAGGAAGACCCCCGCAAGGAAGAGGACCATCCCGATGGCGGTGAGGGCGATGCCGAAGAGGAGCCTCATCACATGCCTCCTCGGATAGCGGAGATGGAAGACCTGGAAGACCAGAAAGAAGAGGACGAGAGGAATTATCGCCTTGAGGACGTCCAGAGACGACTCAGTCAGAGCCTCCACCGCCTCGGCGATCAAGCCAGGAGCACCCCCAGGAGCATCACGCCCAGGATGGGACCTATGGAGGCGAAGCCGATGAGGCCGAAGCCGTCCGACAGGGCCGACCTCCCCGCCATCACCGAGGCTACGCCGGTGCCGAGGGCGAGGATCAGGGGGACGGTCATGGGGCCGGTGGTCACCCCCCCGGAGTCGAAGGATATGGCGAGATAATCGGGAGGGGTGAGAAAGGAGAGGGCGATGACCAATAGGTAGCTTCCGGCGTAGAGGTACTTTATCGGGACGCCGTAGACGATCCGGAGCATCGAGAGGACGACGAAGATCCCGACGCCGAAGGCGATGGAGACGAGGAGGGCAACCCTGGAGATCACCTCGCCGGATACGGAGGTTATCATGCTCGTCAGGACCCGGACGTCCGGCTCGGCCAAGGTGGCCAGAAAGGATATGACGAAGGTCACGAGGACGAGGAAGAGGACCGACCCGTGTTTTGCGAGCTCCCCCCCGATCGCCTCCCCCATCGGAAGCATCCCGACCTTCACCCCCATCAGAAAGAAGGTGAATCCGAGCCCCACCATGAATGCGCTCAGGAGGAAGGTGGCTATCTTCTCCGGGGGTGAGCCGACGAGGAAGAGCTGGATCAGGAGGACGACGAGGCTGATGGGAAGGATCGACTGGACCACCTCCTTCAGAGCGTCCTTGAATATGTCCCTCATGCCGAAATTCCCCCACCGCGGCCGATCATGGCATACTTGGACCGCCATGATATATAAAAATATCTGCATTTCATTTCCAGTCTGCTCTAATCGAGAGCTTCCGCCTCAGGATCGTACCCCAAAGGAGAGGGGAAAACCCAGGCCCGAAGGGATCGGATGCGAGCTCTATCGACGGATGCCGCCGGCCAAGACGGCATTCTCAGAAGAAGGCTACGCCGGCAGAGGTCCCTCCGATGACCGATCATCCCGGGGGGTTCGTGCGAATATCAGCCTCCTCGCCCGCATCGTCGATAGGTCGAGGTAGGGGACGATGGCGGGGGTGGGCTGGATGTTCATCTTCTTCTGGAAGTCGGTCTGGGACTGCCAGGTGCCGCTGTTGATGGCCGTCACCCCCTTGTAGCGGGCCATCCCGACGGTGTGGACGTGGCCGGAGTGGAGGACCGCCGGCGGCCTTCTTATGACCAGGAGGTCCTCCTCCTCGGGGGCTATGGAGACCCGGTTGCCGTATATGGGGGAGAGGTGCCTTCTCTTCAGCATCTCCACCATCGCCTTCTCCGGCTCGGCGTAGGATAGCCCCGGGATCTTCAGGACCAGGTCGTCTATCGACCGGCCGTGGTATACGAGCCAGTCGACGCCCCCGAGGATGAAGGACGCCGGGTTTCCGACGAAGGTGACGTTCCCCCCAAAGAGGGGCCGCAGCCTCTCGGGGAGGGCGGGCTGGGGCTCCGCCTGCCTCACCACGTCGTGATTTCCTGGAGATAGGACGATCGAGATCCGGTCGGGGATCTCGGCCACCAGCTCCGCCGCCCTCTCGTACTGCTCCCAGATGTCCTTTATGGCCAGGTCCCCCTCCTGGCCGGGGTAGATCCCGATCCCGTCGACGAGGTCCCCGGCGATGACGGCGTACTTCACCTTCGATGCTATCCCCAGGGGGTCTTCCACCTCCCCGCGGATCCAGCCGATGAACCGATCCCACGCCTCCTCCATGAAGTAGGTGGACCCGACGTGGACGTCCGAGAGGAGGAGGGCGCCCCCCTCCCCGAAAGCAGCGGCGGATCGGGCCTGGAGGTCGGGGCGGAGGAGGGCCTTGGCGAAGAACCTCCCCTTCCCGTCCGTCGTCCCGGTGACCCCCACCACCTCGTCGGAGACGAGGGTCTCCACCTCCTCGGAGCCGGGGACCGCCTTCTGGAATATCGCCGTCACCATCCCCGTCGGATCCTCCAGCTCCACCACCCTGTTCCCCTTGGCGCTCGTCCTCACCTCCATCACCATCCCTATGATGGAGATCTCCCTCCCCGCCAGGTCCCCCCGCCTGAGGCTCTCGATCGGCCTTGCGTTCAGCCTCCCCGCGAGGATCTCCCGGATCCGAGAGTACCGGTCCCGGAAGTACCGGACGAAGTCCTGGTACTCCCCGACGCAGGTGGACCTCCCGGTGATGTCCCTGAGGGCCTCGAGGGGGGCTGGAGGGCCGGGAAGGCGGAGCTCCTCAGGAGCTGCGGAGCCGGGGACGGGGACGATGCCGGGACCGGGACCGATGACTTGCGAGCCCTCGGTTCCAGAGGGAATCGGGCTCGATCTCCTCAACACCCCCGACCCTCCTTCCGGCCCCGGATCGGGGGCATCCTTCAGCCCAAAGGAGCCGCCACTCGTCTCCGTGGCGGGTAGATTCAGAGAGCCCCCCCCGCCTCTGAGGGGAGGGAGGGAGAGCTCCACCACCGGGGCCGATGCCGGATGAGATGCCTTTTGAGGGGTGGTGAGCTCCGAAGGGGGGGACGGCGGAGCACCGACGGCTCCGGCCGTCGCGAAGGCTCCAGCAAGCAGATCCCCTCCCCCCCTCAGAGACGGGGGGGAGGGGGGAATTTCTCTGGAGAAGGGCGGCGAAGCCTCCGGGAGAGATCCACCGCCCCTCGAAGGGGCCGGGGTCTTGGGGAGGGACCCCGCCCCCCCGACGTCATCGGTCCATCGGGTCCACCGCTCGACGTCGGGGGCTCCCACCACCAGGGTGGTGGGGTCGAGCCCCCGGATCACCCCCTCCACCAGCTCGTCCCTGGGGCCGGGGTAGGAGGCTATCAGCGCCAGGGCCTCCGGATCTATCATGTACCCCTCCTCGGCGAACCTCTTAACGATCTCCCGCATCAGAGGTCCATATCTTCGGAGCCCTTAGATAAAGGGTCCTCTCCGCCCCAAAAGGAGGTACGACCGAAAACGGTTATATCGTTAGGGCGCCGATACTGCACTCCGATGAAACTTCTAGAGTGGCTCAAGGGAGAGGGGCAGGTCCAGGGCTTCATCCGGGATCTGATATTCGTCGCCGCGGTGGTGGGCGGCATATCGATATTATCTCAGGTGACCCTGGGGGTCTGGACCCCCATGGTGGCGGTGGAGTCGGGGAGCATGTACCCCAACATGAAGGTCGGGGACATCATTGTGATCCAGGGGGCCTCCAGGACCGAGGTCATCCCCTGGGATGAGGGAGAGGCCGAGAACTACACCACCTTCAACAACCCCGGAAACGTCATCCTCTACCGGCCCTACGGCAAGGATAAGCTGACCCTGGCCGACCAGGCGGCTCACGTCCTCCTCCGGCGCCCCTACCCCCCCGACAAGGCCACCCCCGTCATCCACCGGGCGATGCGATGGGTCGACGAAGGGGAGCCGATGTGGGAGGGGGGCCCCGCCGCCCCCTTCGCCGGCTACATCACCAAGGGGGACAACAACTCCGAGATCGACCAGAACGCAGGCCAGCTCCTCGGCGTCGTCAAGGAGAGCTACTTCAACGACCAGATGGCGAAGGGGTTGATAGAGGAGGTGGGGAACGGCACCTACCTCGACCATGAGTTCGGCTACGTCTTCGTGAGGAGGGGGGGCGAGACCTACGTCATCTTCGGGATAAACTACCTGATGCCGGTCCACGAGGACTGGGTCATCGGGGTCGCTCGGTTCAGGATCCCGGTCGTCGGATACGTGAGGCTCCTGCCGAACATCATCGGAAATGAGATGAGAGAGCTTCTCAGCTGAAAAACCCCGGGGTGCGGAAGGTCCCCCTATGGGACCTCCGACCTCTTCCTCGCCACCACCGCCCAGTGATCCTGGTGGTAGGGGCGGAGGTCGGTGACTGAGACGACCTCGACCCCCTCCAGCCGCGCCACCTCCCCCTTCGCCACCTCCTTCGGATCCGCCGTCACGTCGACGGACCTCGCCTTGATCATCAGGACGAGGGCGCCTCCAGGCTTCAGGTAGCGTCCGACGTTGAGGTTTGCGATCTCCGCCTGGTTCCTCTGGGCTAAGTCCTGATATACCAGGTCCACGGGCTCGAGGAGAGGGGCGTACCTCTCGGGGTGGAAGGCGTCCTCGATTATCGGCACGATGTTGTCGCGGCCCTGGCAGAGCCCCAGGAGGTCCCGGATCGCCCTCGGAGATAGCTCTACGGCGTAGACGAGGCCGTCGGGAACGAGGTCGCTGACGTGGCTTGCCGTCGTCCCGGTGGCGGCGCCCAGGTATAAGACCGCCGATCCTGGGGAGAGGTTCAGATCTCGGACGAGGCCGGCGAGCCCCCCCGCCAGCAGGCTCTTGTTTAGGAGGGCGGCGAGCTTGCTCCGGTGGGGGTCCCATATCCGGAGGCCATCGACGATCCTCTCGCCGTAAACGGGGACGGGGACCTTCGGCCGGGTCGCTATCCGCGCCTCGCCGAAGAGGTCGAGGACGAGGATTCCGGAGAGGTCCTCCCTGACCATCATCTGCGAGCCCCCCTTCTTTCTATCCGCCCCTCCGCCGGGGAGGATCCATAGCGCCCGGTTCTCCCGTTGACCGGGGTGGATAGATCCCGGCCGATCTCCCTCCGGGCCGCTATCGCCGGGCGGCTCACAGCTCAGCGCCGAGGGAGGTGGTCGTCAGCTTCACGTGCTTTACGCCCTTGAGGGCCATCATCTTCTCCGCCGCCTTCCGGACCTCCTGCCCCTCCCCCCGGAGGGTGACGATCTCCAGGCAGTTGTCGTGGTCGAGATGGACGTGGAGGGTCGACTGGATGATGTCGGTGAACTCGTGCTGGATGTTCGTCAGGGCGTCGACGAGCCCCCGCTGGTGGTGGGAGTAGACCATGGTGATCACCCCGACCCGGTCTCCCTTGACGTCGCTCATCCACTCGTAGTGGACTATGTAGTTTCTTATGGCGTCCCTGATCCCCTCGGACCGGGAGGAGTAGCCCCTCTGCTCGATGATCCCGTCGAACCTGGTCAGGAGCGATTCCGGAAGCGAGACCCCAATCCTCATGAGTTCCTGTTCCATAATTGTATTCCCTCTGGGAGGAGATTATAGTCATATATAGTAATAAATCTATTGGAAGCAATTCTGAATAAATAGAAAAAAGGGGCGATCGGAGGAGAGAGGGGCTGGCGGGACCTGGAGAGGCCGGAGGCGAGGGGTAAAGCTTTAGACGACCCGGAAAATAGGTCCCTCTAGCATGCCAGATATTGCGATCATCGGCGAGAAGACCTTCCTCTTCGAGAAGCTCCTGGCGGAGGCGGGGAGGGAGCACCAGTTCGTAAAGCCCGAGGTCCTGGGAAGCCCCTTCCTACCCCGGTTCAGGGTTCTCGTCATCCCCACGGGCTTTGCTAACCCAGAGTACTCGAAGGCCCTCTCCTCCCTCCGGGCCGCCAGATCCAGGATCGCGGATTTTCTGGAGAAGGGGGGCATCGTCACCGTCTTCGGCCCCCTGGTCCCCGACCACGACTATGACTGGCTTCCCATCCCACTCAGGTACGTCGGCGAATACGAAAATTGGGAGCTCGTCCCGGCAGCCGACCACCCCTCCTCAAGCCTATTTGGGGCGAAGTCCGCCGACTGCGACGGCTACCTCATCCCCGGCGAGGGGTTTGAGACGATTCTGAAGGACGCCAAGGGGAGGCCCGTCCTCGTCCTCGGGAAGGTAGGCCGCGGGAAGGTCGTCGCCACCACCATCCACGAGTTCCCCTCGCTGGAGTACCTCTGCTGGGCGGCCGGGGAGGGAGAGCCCGCGAAGCTCTGACGAGGTCGGAGGGACGATATGGAGCTGAGAGAGGAAGGCGGAGATGAGGGCGGGAGAGTGGTCGGAGATGAGCTCGCCGAGGCCGAGCCGTCCGAAGAGGATCTCTATCAGGTCGACGAGGACGAGATCGCCCGAGAGATGGAGGCCCTGGGGTCGCGGAAGAGGAGCAGGCATCGCGAGGAGATCGAGGCCGCCCTCAGGGCCGCCCTGGATCGGGGAGAGGCTGGCGGGGGCGCCCTCATCCTCCTCAACCTCGACAGCGGCGACTGTATATCCTTCGACGGCTACCCCGAGGCCCTGGAGCACATGAGAGAGCATAAGGGCAGGTGGTACCTGGCGCCGAGGGGGATCGACCGGAAGGCCATCGGCAACATCAGAAACGCCGTCGATGGGTGACCTTGCGCCACCCATAGCAAAACAATTTTCTTTCCAGGATGATAAGAAGATCCCATGAGATCCTTCGTCCTCTCCCCAGCAGCAGGAAAGCGCCTTATAGCAAAGGCCCTCGCGACCCACCCCGCCGTCGAGGCGGCCCTGAAATCGGGAACCGTCGTCATCATCGCCGGGACGACCAACGGCTACGTCGCCGAGGAGATCCTGGCGAAGATCGGCCAGGTCGAGGGCTTCTCGAAGGAGAGGTTCTTCCGCGGCGTAACCCTCCCGCCGTGGATGCCGACAAACGACGCGGGGATGCTCCATGACATGTCCGAGTTTCCCGGCGACGTCGTCATCAAAAAGGGGATCTGGCAGCGGGGGAAGACGATCCTCAACGCCGTCGACGACCTGGAGGAGGGGGACGTCATCCTGAAGGGGGCGAACGCCCTCGACCCGTGGTCCAACAGAGCCGCCGTCCTCATCGGCCACCCCCGGGGCGGCACCATCGGCCTTGCGATCCAGGCGGTCGTCGGGCGGCGCGTCCGGCTAATCATTCCCGTCGGCCTAGAGAAGCGGATTTTTGGCGACCTCGACGATCTGGCAAACAAGCTGAACGCCCCCGGCGCCGAGGGGCCTCGGCTTCTGCCGGTCCCCGGCGAGGTATTCACCGAGATCGAGGCGATCGCTCTCCTCTCGGGGGCTAGGGCGGAGCTCGCGGCCGCCGGGGGCGTCTCCGGCGCCGAGGGGTCCATCTGGCTCGCCGTCGACGGGTCCGAGGAGGAGATGGAGAAGGCGGAGGAGCTGCTGGGATCCGTGGCCGCGGAGCCGGCATTTGAGCTTTGAGGCGACGGCATGGCCGAGTTCGGCTGAAGGATAGAGGATTCTCAATAACCAACCGTCCAGGTGAATTAAATGATCATCATCCGAGAAGAGAGGCCCGAGGACGTCGAGGCGATCAGGCAAATCAACCTGGCGGCCTTCAACCAGCCGGCCGAGGCCGAAGTCGTCGACAGGCTCCGGGAGAGCTGCAGAGACCTTCTATCCCTGGTGGCGGAGGAAGGAGGAGAGGTGGTGGGGCACATCCTCTTCAGCCCCGCCTCCATCGGGGGAGAAGGGGCGACGCCTCCCTTGGCGGGCATGGGGCTTGCGCCTATGGCGGTCCTCCCGGAGCGGCAGGGGCAGGGGATCGGGTCGCTTCTGATCCACAACGGGATAAAGATGCTGAGGGAGAGGGGCTGCCCCTACATCATCGTCCTCGGCTACCCGGAGTACTACCCCCGCTTCGGCTTTGAGAGGGCGTCCAGGTTTGGGATCCACAGCCAGTGGTCGGAGGTCCCCGACGAGGCCTTCATGATCCTGATCCTCAACAAGACGGCGATCGTCGGCGCCTCCGGCGTAGCCAGCTACCGAAGAGAGTTCGACGAGGCGGTGTAAAAGTATGAAGAGGCGCTGAGGCAGGGCTTCCCGCGCCTCAGCGCCGAATTTGGGTAGAGGTTGGTTAGCATGAACGGGTCCATCATCTCAGGTTCTTCTTTCTTAGAAATAATGCCCCCCATATAAGGCCTATAACGACCGTTGCTGTAAAAGCCAGAGCGCTTAATAATATGCGATCGTTTATGTATAAAATGTAGCTCATTATTAAGCCCGCTATGCCGAACATAATCATATTTTCATCGCGCTTCATTTTCATCCGACCGCCCCGCGCACCCAATGTATCATTGAAATTCTACTTGCTGGAACGTAACTGCTCGATCGCTCCTTCGATGAGCTGCCACAGAAGCAAGAATCACCGCTTCTGGACATCCTCCCTCGTCCTCCGCCGCGATTTGAGGGAGAGGTCGCGACCGGCCGCCGTGGAGAGCCTTCTCCACTCCACTAGGTGATGAACCTCGTCAATGATCCTGTCCAAATGCTGTTCTTCTACCTCAGGAGCAAGCTCGCCAGAGTCGAGCTTTTCCAGGAATTCACCTAGCTTCCTCCTGACGATGAATGCCTCGGCATCATCCCTATACCTCGAACAGATCTCGTCCAACTTTTGCATGGAGCTGTTCAAAGACCCCCGATATATGTCGTGAACCCCAGTCGCCTGAATCTTGATCTTCGCCTCCACCATCGCCTCTCTTGCCCTCTTCAGAAGCGACTCAACATCCTGAAAGAGATAACCGCTCGCCTCGACCATAGCATCTCACCGCCTAGCTCAATCCGAAGTAGCGGATCGCAAGATAGACCATGTAGACGCCACCGATGAAGAGCGAGATCGTAGCACATATCGAGGCGATCCACATGATGAAATAGATCTTGACCCTAACGTCCTTCTTATTCAACATCCTTTCAAGATAATAATCTTCATTCACGGATCACGCCTCCTTCATACCGTGGAAATGATGAATGCGTACTGAGTTGCCGAGGGCAGCTCGCGTCTCAGCCTCCTTATATCGGGCCTGAATATCACCATCTCGTCCGTGGTCTTCCGCTCCTCCTTGAGGATCTCCTGGACGATGTCGCAGTATACCCGCCCTCTTATCCTGGCGGCAGAGCGGCCGTAATCAGGAGCCATTTCGATCAGGATGGGGAGCTTCAACTTATCGGCCTCCTTTCCCCACTTCAATCCCGATATCCTCTCAATCGTTTCGAGCTCCTCCCTCCTTATCCTGTGGGTGGATCCGTCCCGACAGACGATTCTCGGTTTCTCCTCCCCCAAGAGCTCTCTGAGGGTCTTTCGCTCCACTGGAAGGTGATCGTTCAGGGATCTGACCAGCTTTGCGAAGACCCTCGATTCCGGGTCCATCTCACCTCCTTATTTGCGGGATTATGGGGATGAGCATCATGACGCCCAACAGCTCCTCTCTTTTGACCGATCCGTCCACCCCTGCCACAAATAGCGCATGATCTGCCGAGCGGTCGAGTTCGACGGGCATCGCTATCTCCTCGCCGATGCTTATAACCTGGCCTATCCCATGCCTCCCGTAAGGGCTTATAAGCAGGATGGTATTTCGGGGGATCGCCACTTTCTTTATCTTCACAGGCTTTGCGTCCCCCGACCTGAACTTTTTATCCTCCTCGGCGATCAGATAGTCGATATGGCAAGTCCCTTGGAGAGCGAAGTCGAAAGGCACCCTCTTCTGCTCGTCGATCTCCTCTATTATCTTCTTCACTCTGTGGGTAATGACTGGCATCTCCTCACCTCAGGCCGCCTCAGCCCCTTCCTCACCGGCCTCGATGGCAGCCTTGATCTTCTTGAGACGGGTGAAGTTCTCCCTTTCCATCTCGGCAAGCCTCATCCTGATGTGAATCGCCGTGGCTTTGAGGCGGGGTATGACGATGTACTCCAGAGCGTTGACCCTCCGTTTCGTCTTGATCACCTCGCTAGCCAAGCTCTGGACGCTCTGTTGCACCTCGGCCAGTTTTATCACTTCACCGATCGCCTCCTCGAAGTTTCTGGATGCATCATCCAGCTTTGAAGAGGTATCTGCAAAGCCGTATCCCCTATCTACCATGCTTCTCTTGACATCCTCGATGACGATCATCGGAACTTTCACGCCCATGATGTTCATCGTGTCCACATCGATCTTTATCTCCTGGCCTGTGACCTGAGAGATCTGCCATACGGCGTCGGAACCCATCACCGCCTGAGCCATCAGCAGATCCTTGAAAGCCACCTCAAGCTTCTCATTAGTACTGTCACGCGACTCTTGGACCCTCTGAACCACATCCAAGAACTCGGAGACCAGAGCATCCCGCTTCTCTTTCAAGAGTTTATGTCCCTTTTCGGCGAGCTTTATTCTCCGCCCTAGCTTCAAGAGCTCCATTCTGGTGGGGCTTATCCCCTCGATGATCTCTGCCATTTGATCGAACCTCCATCTTAGAGAGCCGGGCGGGTCTAAGCGGTTCTGTACTTCGGGTGATATTTCTTGATGTACTTCTCGTCGATCCTCTTGAGCTCACCCTCAGGCAGATCTGTCAACAGCTCCCACCCAAGATCGAGGGTTTGCTCGATGGTCCTGTCCTCATCCCTTTCCTGGGTAACGTACTCCTTCTCGAAGCGATCTGCGAACTTGAGATAAAGCCGGTCTCGGGTTGAGAGAGCCTCTTCTCCAACCACCGCTACAAGATCTCGCATATCGCGCCCCTCAGCATAACCAGCATAGAGCTGGTTGGATACTCCAGAGTGGTCATCCCGCGTCCTCTCCGCGCCGATCCCCTCGTTCATCAGCCTTGAGAGGCTTGGCAGAATGTCAACGGGCGGGTAGATCCCCCTTCGGTGCATCTCTCGGCTCAGAACGAACTGCCCCTCTGTGATGTAGCCGGTCAGATCAGGTATAGGATGGGTGATGTCGTCATCAGGCATGCTGAGTATTGGGACCTGCGTGATCGAACCTTTGGCACCTCTAACTCTGCCTGCACGCTCGTAGAGGGTCGCAAGATCGGTATACATGTAACCAGGATATCCCCTTCTTCCAGGAACCTCCTCTCTAGCGGCAGATATCTCTCGCAGCGCCTCACAGTAGTTCGTCATATCCGTCAACACCACCAAGATATGCATGTCACAGGTGTAGGCGAGATACTCGGCCGCGGTGAGAGCCATCCGCGGGGTGATGATCCTCTCGATGGCGGGATCGTCTGCGAGGTTGATGAAGGCCACTATCCTCTCCAGGGCGCCGGTCCTCTCGAAATCCCTCATAAAGAAGCTCGCCTCTTCGTGAGTGATCCCCATGGCCGCAAAGACCACCGAAAAGGGCTCCTCTGTGCCACGAACTTTGGCCTGTCGCGCTATCTGTGCTGCAAGATCGTTGTGCGGCAATCCGGCGCCGGACATGATGGGAAGCTTTTGGCCGCGTACCAGAGTGTTGTTTCCATCGATCGTCGAGATCCCCGTCTGGATGAACTCGTTGGGAAACGCCCTGGCGGTGGGGTTGATGGAAGCGCCTGCTATGTCGAGATACTCCTCAGCGATGATCTCGGGGCCGCCGTCTATCGGCCTTCCGAGGCCGTCGAAAATTCTGCCCATCATGTCCATCGAGACCGGCATCCTCATGATGTCGCCTGTGAACCTCACCTTTGTCGATAGCGTATCGATCCCGCTGGTCCCCTCGAAGACCTGAACTACAGCGACACCCTTTCGGGATTCCAGCACCTGGCCCCGCTTGGTGCCGCCGTCGGGCAGGACCACGTCCACTATCTCACCATAGGCCACCCCCTCAACGCCTTCTACCACCATGAGGGGGCCTGCCACCTCTCTTACGGTCGTATATTCACGAGTTGTGGTTTTTGACATCTGATCTACCCCTCCAGTGCAGAGAACTGGCTCTCTATGGCCTTGAGCATCGATTCGTACCGCCCTGGAAATTCCGTATTGTGCACGTACTTCATCCTGGCGATCTCATCTTTCACCTGGATGGTCTCGATCTTCGCGATAGACGCTCCCGCATCCATCGCCTTAAGCGCCCTGTCGTAGAAGGCCAGGATCGTCCTCGCCATCATCAGCTGCTTCTCCTTGGAGCAGTAGGAGTCTATCTCGTGGTAGGCGTTCTGCTGAAGGTAATCCTCCCTCACCATCCTGGAGACCTCAAGAACCAGACGCTCCTTCTCTGGCAACGCGTCCGCGCCAACAAGCTGGACGATCTCCTGGAGCTCGGCCTCCTTCTGGAGGAGGACCATCATATCAGTCCGAACTTCGTAGAAGTCTTCTGAGACGTTCTTTTTGTACCAATCTCCGAGCACGTCTAGGTAAAGAGAGTAGCTTCTAAGCCAGTTAATGGCCGGGAAGTGCCTCCTGTCTGCCAGGGTCGAGTCGAGGGCCCAGAAGACGCTGACGACGCGGAGCGTGTTCTGCGAGACCGGCTCTGAAAGATCGCCCCCCGGCGGAGAGACAGCTCCCACCAGGGAGACCGAACCCAACCTCTCCTCTCCGGATCCGAGGGTTATCACACGTCCGCTCCTCTCGTAGTAATCGGCCACTCTGGATGCAAGATATGCAGGGTATCCCTCTTCTCCCGGCATCTCCTCGAGCCTTCCCGAAACCTCCCTCATCGCCTCTGCCCATCGGGACGTCGAATCCGCCATCACCGCCACGTCGTAACCCATATCACGATAGAACTCAGCTAGGGTCACCCCGGTGTAGACCGACGCCTCCCTCGCGGCGACCGGCATATTGGAGGTGTTGGCGATGAGAGTCGACCGCTCCATCAGCTTTTCGCCGGTGGTGGGATCGTCGAGAAGGGGGAAGGTGTCCAGAACCTCGGTCATCTCGTTTCCGCGCTCACCACATCCTACATACACGACCACCTGAGAATCAGCCCATTTGGCGAGCTGATGCTGGGATACCGTCTTGCCGGTGCCAAACCCGCCAGGAATGGCCGCAGATCCTCCCTTAGCCAGCGGGAAGAAGGTGTCATAAATCCGCTGGCCTGTGAGCAGGGGCACGAAGGGATCCAGCTTCCTTTTATAAGGTCTCGGAACCCTTACGGGCCACCGGTGCGACATGGTGAGGTTCGCCTCTTTTCCGTCCTCTTTGGTAAGGGTTGCGACGGAGTCGGTGACGTGGAGCTTTCCCTCTCGTACTTTTGTCAGCTTTCCCCTAATCCCTGGGGGGACGAGAACTCTATGCGTGATGACTTTTGTCTCCGGCACCGTGCCTAGAACGTCCCCCGTCTCAACGGAAGAGCCTTCAGCGGCAACGGGTGTGTAATCCCAGACAGTTTCGGGATTAAGGGGGGGTACGGTCAGCCCCCGGGTGATGTAATCTCCAGCCGCCTCCCTCAGCCCCTCAAGAGGCCTCTGAATCCCGTCGTAGAAGTTCTTCAGGATCCCCGGGCCGAGGTCCGCCGTCAGTGGCGACCCCGTCGTCTCCACCGGTTCGCCCGGTTTCAACCCCTCGGTGGCCTCATAGACCTGGATATAGGCGCGATCGCCATCAAGCCGAATGGTCTCGCCCATCAGCCCAATATCCCCAACCTTGACCACTTCGTACATGACGCAGCCTTTTACGTCTTCGGCGACTACGAGAGGTCCAGAAATTTTATAAATGCGTCCTGTAATGCTCAAACAATATCCCTCCTTAAATCTCAACTCCTATGGCGCTCTTGATTAGAGCCTTCAGTGGATCGACCTCACGAACGATAGGGCCATTTTTGTCCGAAATCTCCACCAGAATCGGTGTGACAGCCTTCTTGCCCTTGGTTATCTCATCTATGGCCGAACGGTTTGCATCCGCCAACCGCTCTGTTATAGCAATGACCCCAACCGTTTCATCGGCGATCAGCTCCGCAAGAATGACCTCGATCGGCTCCTCGACTCTGACCACATACGACCTGGTCACTCCTCCAAGCCTGAAGCCGCTCACAGTATCCGAGTCGCCGATAACGGCTATCTTCATCGAACTCAAGTACCCACCTTCATAATGAGATTGCGTATTTCGTCAGGAGAGAGGCCCGCCTCTATTCCTCTGGCAAGAGTTCTGACGTTCCGGATCTCCATCTCCTTCATGGAGAGATAGCCGATGGCGGGACCGATTCCGAAAGGCTGTGTGATTGAGATGTTCTTGCCGACCCTCACCAGGTAACCGTCCAGAGCGAGCTCTATCGGCAGCACCGATCCTGTAGATTCGTATTCTGGAACTGCCCCCAGCACAGGCTGGTAGTACTTGGTCCCCTCTAGCGCTGCCACGACGTTGTCGACCGTATCCATTTCGAGGATGCTCTTGATCAAGCTCTCCTGGAGACCTCCCCCCTTCACCAGATAGCCCTCTATGCTACCTGCTGTCAATCCGTCCTTCTTCGCCCTGAACAAGAACTTCAGGTTAACAACGTCTATGTTGGTGGCCAGATAATTCTTCAGGGCGAGAAGGTTCTCGTCGAGGGGCTTGCTCGTCATATCCTTCCAGGCATCTTCATAAAGGATGTTATCGAGTCTTGCTTCGAGAACTGTGAGGTTTCTGGTCTGATCGAAGAGCTGAAGAGATTCGGCCAAGCGGGAATAAGGGGTGCCATCTAGGTTGGAGACCAGCTCTTCCAAGCTTCTGGCCTCGGCCAATTCGCCGATCTTTGAAGGGGCCAGCTCGCCCACCGGGACGAGATCGGCCCGAATCTCGTCGGGTGATCTTTCGGCATAAACCCCTCGGAGGATCAGCTTGATATTGTAGATGTCCCACTTTCTGAGGAGGACGGCCAATACCGCCTTCAAGTCCATGGGCACCATGGTGGCCACTTCTCTGTACGAATCGGCGGTATGTCTATTCAGCGCCCTCTCGATAGCCTCTGAACGCTCCTCCATCATCTCATGCAGGTACGGTGAGTAATCCGTAGGCTCCAGAGCTGCCACGACCTCTGCCAGAGAAGACGCCTCGATCATCTCCTTGAGCTTCTCCTCCGGGATGATTCTGCTCGACATCACCTGGATTCGAGAATTCGAGTAGGCGTAGTTTGCTATCTCGATCACCCGAAGGAGGATCGGCACAAGGATGATGAGCCCGACAACCAGAGCCAAAGCCAGAGCTGCAGCGAATAGGGGCACAAATGAAGGAAAGCCGAGGCTTGCAGCCAACTCTTCCAGCGTCACGATGCTCCCCCGAAGAGTATCTCAGCTACCTTGAACCTCAGCTCGCTCCCGATCCTGCTGATTCTGGACTCGATGGTGTTATCGGCCTCAATTTTGCCGCTCTTGCTCCGAACTACGGCTCCACCGATGGTGGTTATGACCTCCTCAGACAGTTCAAGGGCGGTATCCTTGCCCGTCGCCTTTGAGATCTCTTCGGCAAGATCGGCCAGGGCCTTCTCGGAGAGGAGGGCTCTGTCCCTTTCCCTCACCAGCACTTCGAGAGGTCCGCCCCCCACCACAACCCCCGATTCCACAATCATTTTTTTCAGAACGTCGCCGTATTCTGAAGTATCCGCCAATCTCTTTAGCCTTGCCTCAGCGTCCACGAAGGCCTTCTTTATGAGATCCTCCTTCACATCGAATATCTTTCGCTTGACCTGCATCTTCGCGTCTGCCAGTATCCTCTGATATTCCCTCTCTGCCTGTTGTTGCCCCTTTCCCAGTATCGCTGATTTCTTCGCTTGTGCCTTCTTCTCGGACTCTCCTCGTATATCATCAGCATCTTTCCGGGCTTGCTGAAGGATCAATTCAACCTGGGCGTCTGTGATCCTGACAATCTCATGAACGATCTTATCGGCCCCTTCAGAACCCATGATACATCACCCGAGAGTTACGCCCCTAGCAGATTCAAACCTACCAAGATCAGGATCGTTATCAACAAGCCGAAGACTGCAAATGTCTCAGACATGACGGTGAGGACCATACACTTGCCAAAGGCTCCAGGTTCCTTCGAGACCGCTCCTATGCTGCCGGCTGCTGTTATCCCCTGACCGATGGCCGAAAGCCCGGCAAGCCCAACGGATAGGCCACCTCCTACAGCGGCAAGTCCCATGATCAGCGCTGCATTCTCCGGAGTGGTATCCATCAAGCCAGCCAACGAAGTGGCCGCCGACTCGAACGCAGCATAACCGCCGAGGATGCCCGTACCGATCATTATCAGGACAGCCCCAAGAAAACCATAGATGCCTTGAGTCTGGGGAAGCGCCTGGAAAACGAGGGCTGTTCCGAACTTGCCCGGATCTTCCGCTATCGCACCCGCGCCCGCAGCTCCGGCTATACCTACCCCTATACCTGAGCCAATTGCGGCCGCCCCCATTGATATGCCTGCACCGACTGCGGCCAGTGCAACACCTGTGCTTATATCCATGCTTTTATCCTCCCTGACAACCGACGAATAATAATATAGCTACTACGCCATATTTCAACCATAATTCAGAAAGCTACTCTTTGGTCAGCTCCCGTCTTATCCTGTAAGGCCTGTACTCAGATCCTCCGCCCTCGTAGAATTTGTTAAAGAACTCTACATAGTGCAACCTTATCCCGTGGACGAAGCCGCCCAGACCGTTCATCCCCCAATTGAAGATGTGCCCGATGACAAAGACGATAGCCGCCAGCACAATCCCGATGATCGGAACGCCCTCGATCATAGAGGAGAGGATGTTTACGGTCATCGCTATCCCCGTGGTGGCCAGTCCTAGAGCCAGAAGCCTGGCGTATGATAGCACATCTCCGAGGTACCCAGTGATGTCGAAGAAGAAGAGCGGCCCGTGGATTATGGCGACCAATAAGACGCCGACCAAGATTAAGGCCGCGCCAATGGCCTTCATACCCATCATTAGGAGCGCGATGCCAACTTGAAGGGAGAAAAGCCAGAACTGGTCTCCAAAGGCGTCTTTGAATTGCTTCCGCTGGACGTTCTCCTTGAATCCGATGAGGAGTCCGAGGTTCAGATGAATCAGCCCGATCACCAGAACCAGAATCAAGAAGAGCTGCACGTCTACCATCGGATCGAATATTATAGGCCTCAGAGCCGATATTCCGAGATACTTTAAAGCAAAGTCGCCAAAATACCCACCTGTCAGGATGCCGAACCCTATCGTCGCGCAACCGATCGCCGCAAAGATGACGCCGAAATCCTTCACCGATGAGCTGTACCTGCCACCACCGCGAAGTAACATCAATCCCACCGCCGCCATCATCACGCCGTATACGGCATCGGTCAGCATAATCCCGAAGAAGAGCATGAATACCGGCGCTAACATGAAAGTTGGATCGATCTCGTGGTACTTTGGACGGCCATAGAGCTCCGTCAGAACCTGGAAGTGTCTGATGAATGGCGGATTCTGAAGGTACACCGGAATATCATCAGGAGAAGGATTCGGGTTGGACTCCTTGACCACCGAGTATCCCTTGGTGACCTCCAAGACCTCTTCTTTAACAGAACCGATGGATTTTGCGGGTATCCACCCCTCCAAGATGAAGGTCTCGTCGGTCCTCATGAAGTTGGTCTGCACGTCAAGCCTGTCTCTCTCGATCAGGAGAAGCTCCCGATGTACCAGCAGTTTGTCCCTCCAACGCTCGGCCAGCTTTTTTATCTCAGACCTGAGAAACTCCTCTTCAGAGGCGAGAGATGCTTTTCTTTCACCAAGCGTCGAGAGCGCTTCCGCTGGGGTCCCAGATAGACCGCTAACATCCATCCTCTCAAACCCGATCCGTCTCAGGGAATCTGAGACGTCCTTCGAGACCTCTGAGAGGGCAACCACCAATACAACAGATTCGATCTGCGAGATATCTTTAGATCCGATGTAACAGATCCCGTTGGTTATCTCGCTGAGCTTGCTGGTCATGTCGCTGGCGCGCTCTTTTGGCGCGATGCCGATCAGAACGGTGAGAAGATCCGTTTTGACGACGTCGGCAAGATCGACCCTGAAATCTCGTATCTTCTCAAGAGATTCCACCTTGGTGGAGATTTCGCCAAGCTCCGAAGTTACCCGATTCAGACGCTCTTCAGGCTCTCTTACCGCAGCATTGGCCTCTTCTAAAAGTCTCTCTGACCTCTCCAACAGTTTCGTTCCGTAGACCTTTTCAGCTTCCATCTTCTTGGGCGGGGATGGGCTGAAGAGCATCTTAAAGAAGTTGTCCTCAGGTAGGGGAGAGACTGCACCGAAAAAGTCGAGTATCTTGTTAAAAGACATGACCTGGGCTGTAATCTGCCTTATGGTCGGATCTGATGGGTGCTTTTCTAGAAGCTGCGCCCATTCGGGTGATTCCATCGTCCGGGTTACATCGGTCATCTGAACGACGCCGAGCTCATGGAGTCGTTGGATAAGCGGATACTTGTATTTGCTCAATGCGACGATGTGCAACCGTCTCATCTGGACTGGTCGAAACATCCGATCACCCGATTACTTGTGACGCTACAAATGCTCCCGCGTCCGAGATCTTCGACTGAGCCCGCTCTGAAAGCTGTCGTGCCTCGCGCTCACCTTCCGTGATAATCTCGTTGGCGGACCTCTTTGCCTGTGAAATCTTATCTTCAATAAGAGCCTCAACCTCCGCATCAGCTTCTTCAATCACCTTGTTTACCTGCTCCTCTGCTGCTTTATTGGCCTTGATTACCAGTTCTTCGGCGTCCTTATTGGCGCGTTCGAGCTTGGAAAGAGATTCCCTCTCCGCCCCTTTCACCATTTTCAGCGTCTCAAAGACCATTGCAGTCCCCCTAACGACGGACCACAACAAATCTGGCACTAAATTTATGATCCATCACGATTATAGGTGTTAAATCACATATTAAACCTTTTTGGTTAAGAAATACCCACCGGATTATAAAATGGAGATCACGATTAACAATTATAATTATTAATCGTGATAGTTGTGGACATTTTGATCTGTAAAATCGCTTTGAATGGGCATAAGTCGGCAGAGAATTTCTGCAATAATAGTTTGGTAAATATTTCCAACAAATCCGGATAATATCGGCATAAGTAGGTGTATATGGATTTTATTAATGCCGAAGCTGTATTAGTTGGTGAGAATTAATAGTATTCATGAACTAATATCATAGTCGCATTGAATAGCAATTTATTTAGTAATCTGTTAAGGCTGATTCAAGGATATATCCTATCAAGAAAGCGATTTTTCATCCCATTCCAGAGATAGAAAGAGAAAAATCGTAGGTAGTTGATTTGAGAGAGGATAGCGGAACTAAGGGCTGAAAAATTCTCATATATATCATGAAATAAGAATAATTTTTTTTAATTTATTTAATATCAGTTCCTTGATGCACGCTGAATGGGCAAAAACCACTTATACTATCACTATTAATAATGATCATTATTGATAATGAAGAATTGATATCCAGGTGGTGCTAATTGTGGCTATCATTAAGAGGGGGCTGGCTACAGGAGTAACCTATTTGCTGATAATCTCTGCGGTGTTGGCAAATAGTGAGAGCATCGCTCCGGAGGACGGCTGGGTGAGAACCTTCGGCGGCGCCGGGGAAGACGTGGGAACATCGGTCCAAGAGACGAAGGATGGTGGGTATATAGTAACGGGCAGCACAACATCTCACAAGAAAAACATCGCTTATTCATGGATGATAAAGGCTTCCCGAATAGGCGAAATCTGGCTGATCAAGACGGATTCAGAAGGGAATACCCTTTGGGAGAGGACATTTGGCGGGATGGGCAAAGATATTGGTTTCATGGTGCAGGAAACGAAAGACGGAGGCTACATCATCGCGGGTGCTACAAAACCGCATGTGATCGGAGATTATGATATCTGGCTGATCAAGACCGATTCGGAAGGAAACCCAGAATGGGATAAGACCTTTGGTGGACGGGGCAATGACTGGCCCAACGCGATCCAGCAAACCGCCGATGGGGGCTACATCATTGCAGGCGGCACAGAATCTTATGGCGCCGGATTTAATAACGCATTTTTGGTAAAGACCCCCCGAAATACGAACCTCTGGCTCATCAAAACCGATTCGGAGGGGAATATAGCCTGGGACAGAACCTTCGGGGGATCCGGCTTTGATGAAGGCTCATCCGTCCAGGAGACAGATGACGGGGGCTACATCGTCACAGGATATACAACCTCCAGCGGTGCAGGCGGTAGCGACATCTGGCTAGTAAAAACGGATCCGAGAGGTCGCGGGCTCTGGGAGAGAACCTTCGGCGGACCCCGGGAAGACGTTGGCTTTTCTGTCCGCGAGGCGAAGGATCTCGGCTACATCGTCACAGGCAGCACAGAATCTTTCGGGAACGGCAGCAAAGACGTCTGGCTGATCAAGACGGACTCAAACGGGACCAAAGAATGGGACAAGACTTTTGGCGGCCCTGGTTTTGATGAGGGGATAGCTGTCAAGGAGACGGGGGATGACGGCTATATCATCGCAGGATATACAACGGAACACGATGATGGCGCGTTGCACTCCTGGCTGATAAATACGGCGGACAAAAGTCACGTATGGCTGATCAAAACCGACTCGAAAGGAGAGAAGGAGTGGGATAGGACCTTCGGCGGAAGAGGCAATGGATGGGCCAACGCAGTCGACGAAACGACCGATGGGAGCTACATAATCACCGGGGCGATGGAGTCTCATGGTGATGGAAGCAGAGACCTCCTGCTGATAAAAGTGAAGGGAGGGTAGAGCTTTGGTCTCTTGCGTGAACCTCAATCCCAGTGCTGCTTTCCGGTAAAGGCCGCAACCTGGGTTATTTGAGATGAGCAACCGGTATGCAAACCATCTGGAGCCGGCACCTCATCACAAATTACCGAAGATATCATGGCGCCAAAAATTGCGGGGTTGAACTCAACCCCGCAATTAGGAGGCCGAGATTGATCGACAGGTCAAAACTACTTCTCACCTGGGATCAGGACTTTGTGTCAAGCTGCCTTTGAGCCATAAGTCCTGATAGTTCTGATCTCCTGTGCACCCAAGACGATCAGCAGGAGTCCGAATATAGATTCGATCCCAAACCCACCAAAGCTTACGTTTATTAGTCCTGCAAAGATCAAGGCCATTCCAAGGGGAACGAACATGCTCCGTTCTTGAATGCCCAGCGCTGATGCCCCGAATATCACCAGAACTATTCCCCAGACGGGGTCCATAAATCCGGAGAGCATGATGCCAGAGATGCCTATGGCCACAATCACTGAGCCCCATATTCTGAGGTCTCTCTTCATTTCGACAACCGTTTTATTAGGCACCGCCGACGGAAGCCACCTGGGGCGCGTTGAGTAGCCTTCAAGCCACGTTGTACGAAATACGATCCCACTTAAAAGTACAAATAGGAAGCACTTGGAGAGTCTAGTATGCAGGAATTTCTTGTTGGATTCAGAATTTTTTGTGCCTAGCATATCTTTCCACCTACCTCACCTAATTGAAGCTTATTCTATCATTCTTAATAGTTAAGATTTGCGCCTTATCCCGCCGAATTTAAATGTAATTACAATATAATACAATAAATTGCATCAAAAAAGGTGAGATCTAAGTGCCTTTCTTAGATCTCACGATCAGTACCGGCCTCTCTGCGGTCCTCACGACATCAAAGGTGGTGCTTCCCACCATCATCTGTTTTATCCAGCCCTTGCCTTGGGAACTTATCACGATCAGAGATACATCCTCCGTCGTGGCCAGGGACGTGATCTGCTCCCGGGGGTTGCCCACGTCTACGTGGGTTCTCACTTTGAGGCCCGCGCTGGCGACATCCTCCTTGATCTCTCCGAGCTTCTCCTTCGCCTCTGCGACGTAGCCTTCGATCTCCTCCTGGGTCTCTCCCTTGGAGACGACGTACTCCAAAATGACCTCTCCGACTACGTCCTTCAGACCCTTGATCATCGAGATCGCTGACTGTGAAGCCTCCGAGAAGTCTGTGGTGCAGAGGACCTTGGAGAATATCATGGGGCAGAACTTCTCGTAGGTTGCCCCTTCAAGCCCCTCCAGCATCTTGTAGCGCATGATGAGGGTATCTTTGTTGCTGAAACGGACAACTCCCGTTGAAGCGCTCCCCAGAAGGATGCCAGAGACGCGGCCCTTTCCCAAAGCGCCCATCACTATCAGAGAGACATTCTCCTCGTCTGCAACCCTCTGAATGGTCCTGGAGACGTCCGCCTCAGTGATCACCTCGAGCCGGGGGGTGACCTTAAAGCCGAGGTTCTCGAGCCGCTCTTTTATGTCGGCGAGATCGATCTTGGCATCTTCGACTTTGGGTCCCCGGGTCCATCCCCGTTTTGAGGGATGGGTGGCATCCACCACGTGGAGGAGCACTATCTCCTTCAATCCCGGAACGTCCCCTATGCATTCTATGACTTTTTGCGCATACTTTGAAAAGTCTGTTGGAACTAACACCTTCTCGTACATCATAACCCTCCTCGCATCAGTTTATCCTCGAACATCAGCCCCCGTAATCTAAATGTAGAATATCCATCCGAAGTAGACCAGCATCGCCACAAGGCCGATGGGGACACCGGTACGAGCCCACTCTTTGCTGGTTATGCCCATCTTGTTTGCAGATATTATGTTTGGGATATTACCGGGGATGAGCATCCCACCGGATACGAGAAGCCCCATCAGGATGGCCTTGATCTGGAAGATATCCATGGAAGGGCCGATCTCCGCTGCCGTCAGAGTGGCGTTGTCCAGGACCGCAGAGGACATATTTACCCAGTAGAGGATCATCGCGGGTATGTGGATCAGGTAAGTATCTATGATGATCTTGAAGCCGCTGCCCAAGAGCAGGAGGGCCATAACAAAGAGGTATACCTTCGCTCCCCTGATCCCCACGTCCCGGAGAGTATCACCGCCTCTCGCTAAGATATCCGTCTCCTTTGCGACCGTCTTTTTCCCGACGATGATCGTGCTCAATAAGCCGAAGGCCAGTATCCCCGGGATTACATACATGCCTATCGTCTCCAGCAGGAAGGTGAAACCTGCATAATATGGCGGACCCTGCAGCTTGGTTATGGCTATGGTAGAGAGGGGCTCACCCACCGGGGTCAGAGCTGCTCCAAGACCTATGGAGAAACAGGCCACCACCGTGAGCTTGATTTTGGTATTGCGATCTAGGGGCATGAGGCTTACCACCTCAACCAGAACCAGGGCCGCGATTATGGCTGTGATCAGGCTTGCGGATAAGCCCAGGATAACCACTATCAGAAAGACCAGTATCTTAAGAGGGACCTTATCCAAGAGGACGTTCATTATCCTCTGCGCGTGAGATCTTCCGTAATAGAATAGAAGACCCGCGACCAGAACCGCCGGGACTATCCCCTTCATGATCGGCTCTTCGATGGCTTCTATCACCAGCTCCATATGCCAGGCGTTGGCTATGGTAACCGCGGACACGCCCATAACAAACAGAAAGGCTTCAAGCTGCTCTTCAACCTTCTTTATGAAAAATGGGCATAGCAATACCAGCAAGAATATGCCGAACAAACCCATGTCGACTGTACTTACCATAATGACTCCTTGCTCAATATATCCGATTACTGTGAGATTTTGCAGCTCCTACTAACATCACACCCTTGGAACTCTCTTATGTTTTTAGGAGTTGTAGATATCCTTTTTCCAATGGTCGATTCGTCTTGGAGAAGATACGAGATCGATCTGGTCCACGAACTCCGGCCTTCAGGCCGCTTTATGGGAAATAATATCGCAGCGCGTAATAGATGCTGAAGCCGTTTCCCCTGGGATTTTGATGGCCCCGATGCCGAGTCCGTAGCGAAGCACCCCTTGAATGATAAAAAGAACGGTTTTGAGATCTAAGTGCCTTTCTTAGATCTCACGATCAGTACCGGCCTCTCTGCGGTCCTCACGACATCAAAGGTGGTGCTTCCCACCATCATCTGTTTTATCCAGCCCTTGCCTTGGGAACTTATCACGATCAGAGATACATCCTCCGTCGTGGCCAGGGACGTGATCTGCTCCCGGGGGTTGCCCACGTCTACGTGGGTTCTCACTTTGAGGCCCGCGCTGGCGACATCCTCCTTGATCTCTCCGAGCTTCTCCTTCGCCTCTGCGACGTAGCCTTCGATCTCCTCCTGGGTCTCTCCCTTGGAGACGACGTACTCCAAAATGACCTCTCCGACTACGTCCTTCAGACCCTTGATCATCGAGATCGCTGACTGTGAAGCCTCCGAGAAGTCTGTGGTGCAGAGGACCTTGGAGAATATCATGGGGCAGAACTTCTCGTAGGTTGCCCCTTCAAGCCCCTCCAGCATCTTGTAGCGCATGATGAGGGTATCTTTGTTGCTGAAACGGACAACTCCCGTTGAAGCGCTCCCCAGAAGGATGCCAGAGACGCGGCCCTTTCCCAAAGCGCCCATCACTATCAGAGAGACATTCTCCTCGTCTGCAACCCTCTGAATGGTCCTGGAGACGTCCGCCTCAGTGATCACCTCGAGCCGGGGGGTGACCTTAAAGCCGAGGTTCTCGAGCCGCTCTTTTATGTCGGCGAGATCGATCTTGGCATCTTCGACTTTGGGTCCCCGGGTCCATCCCCGTTTTGAGGGATGGGTGGCATCCACCACGTGGAGGAGCACTATCTCCTTCAATCCCGGAACGTCCCCTATGCATTCTATGACTTTTTGCGCATACTTTGAAAAGTCTGTTGGAACTAACACCTTCTCGTACATCATAACCCTCCTCGCATCAGTTTATCCTCGAACATCAGCCCCCGTAATCTAAATGTAGAATATCCATCCGAAGTAGACCAGCATCGCCACAAGGCCGATGGGGACACCGGTACGAGCCCACTCTTTGCTGGTTATGCCCATCTTGTTTGCAGATATTATGTTTGGGATATTACCGGGGATGAGCATCCCACCGGATACGAGAAGCCCCATCAGGATGGCCTTGATCTGGAAGATATCCATGGAAGGGCCGATCTCCGCTGCCGTCAGAGTGGCGTTGTCCAGGACCGCAGAGGACATATTTACCCAGTAGAGGATCATCGCGGGTATGTGGATCAGGTAAGTATCTATGATGATCTTGAAGCCGCTGCCCAAGAGCAGGAGGGCCATAACAAAGAGGTATACCTTCGCTCCCCTGATCCCCACGTCCCGGAGAGTATCACCGCCTCTCGCTAAGATATCCGTCTCCTTTGCGACCGTCTTTTTCCCGACGATGATCGTGCTCAATAAGCCGAAGGCCAGTATCCCCGGGATTACATACATGCCTATCGTCTCCAGCAGGAAGGTGAAACCTGCATAATATGGCGGACCCTGCAGCTTGGTTATGGCTATGGTAGAGAGGGGCTCACCCACCGGGGTCAGAGCTGCTCCAAGACCTATGGAGAAACAGGCCACCACCGTGAGCTTGATTTTGGTATTGCGATCTAGGGGCATGAGGCTTACCACCTCAACCAGAACCAGGGCCGCGATTATGGCTGTGATCAGGCTTGCGGATAAGCCCAGGATAACCACTATCAGAAAGACCAGTATCTTAAGAGGGACCTTATCCAAGAGGACGTTCATTATCCTCTGCGCGTGAGATCTTCCGTAATAGAATAGAAGACCCGCTACCAGAACCGCCGGGACTATCCCCTTCATGATCGGCTCTTCGATGGCTTCTATCACCAGCTCCATATGCCAGGCGTTGGCTATGGTAACCGCGGACACGCCCATAACAAACAGGAAGGCCTCCAGCTGCTCCTCAACTTTCTTTATGAAAAATGGGCAAAGAAGCACCAGCAAGAATATGCCGAACAAACCCATATCGACTGTACTCACCATAAAATCCATTCCTCCATACCAATATCTAATTAATACGAGATTTCGCAGCTCTTGCCAGCTCTACACCTTTTGCGACTCCCTTACGTTTTTGGTTGATGGAGATCTCCTCTTTTCAGTGGTCGGTTTGTCTGGGATGGCACCCGAGATCCATCTGGTCCACGAAGTGCAGCCTCCAAGCCACTTTGTGCGAAACACAACCGAGGCGCATAATAGATACAGAAGCCATTTCCCTGGGGATCGTGATTTTTTCATGGCAGACATATAAATCCTCCAACTAAGCGCGCCCTCTTAAACTCCTGATATTAAGTCCTTTTGGGCCAATAAACGATTATAATGATTAATAATGACAAAAAACCCGTCTTAATTGTTTATAAGTACGAAAAAGCTATTATAATGATTTATAATGATAAAAGCGTATGCATAACGATTAATAATGATATAAAGAGCAATTTTAAATTTTTTATGGCCAAGGGAAAACATTGATGATTTTAAATGACAAAAGCGATATGGAGATGATTTATCATGATACAGACCTCCGGTCAAAGTCGTGAACAATATTATGGTCTGAAAAGCGGAGTCAAAAGAAAGAAACTCATAATAGAATCAAAAATTGCCGGATATTCTCATCCACGTCGTTTCAGAGTCTCGAATAAAAATAAGTTTTGCAGAAATATAGTATTAAAATAAAAATAGATAATAACATGATCTCTGGCGGGTCGGCGCGGTGAAATTCGTGAGAATGAATCTTCGGGAGGATAAATTTGGGTCCTTAGAAATGCAGCGCCCGAAAGCTGTAGATCCCGGATCTGGCACCTTCTTACGATGGAGAGAGAGCATCTGGTGTCGAAAATCAAATATACTCCGCGTCCAGGATGAGGGCATCCTCTCTTATCGCCTTCGCGGCCGCCTCGTCGCTCCCGCCCCGGTTGCGGGGCCCTGGCCGCGCCGTTCCACGGCTGAATCAAGAGAGTTAATACGGTATACTGGGCGCCATCCCTGTCATGATGGTGGAGGCTCTAGGAAGCTTTGCTTGCCCTCAATACCAGGACGGGCTTTGTGCCGTTCTTGGATACCTCGTAGACGACGCTTCCGACTATGTGCTGTTTCATCCACCCCTTGCCGTGGGAACTCATGGCTACCAAAGAGACATTTTCATCTTCGGCGACTGCGATGATCTCTTCGGCAGGGTCCCCCATGCTGATCAGGACGGAGGCCTTGATGCCGTCTCTCTCGAACCCCTCCTTAATGGCATTGAGCTTCTCTCTCGCCTCCTTCATCTTGGCATCGACGTGCGCTTGGCTCTCGCCGCTGAAGACGACGTTTAAGAGTACGACCTCGCGGACCCCAATCATCCCCTTGACGAAGCGGATCGCCTCCTCTGAAGGTTCAGAGAAGTCCGTGGGACAGAGGACCTTGGTGGTTATCATGGCGCAGTACTCTTCCAGATCGATGCCGCCCTCCAGCATCTTATAGCGCATGAGAAGGAGGTGCCTGTCGCCGTACCTCAATACGTTCTTGGCGACGTTCCCGAGAAATATGTTTTGGAGGAAGCCCTTTCCCCGGGCTCCCATCACCACCAGATTGACCCCCTCCTCTTCGGATACCTCCTGGATGTTCCTGAATATTTCTCCCTCGAGCATCGGCTCTGCCCTCTGCTCTACCTCGAGCCCCTGGGCCTCCAGAAGCTTCGCTTGATCTAACAGCTTCTTCTTGGCCACCTTCAGCCTGGCTCCAGGGTTCCAGATCGTGGCCAAAGGGTCCACTGGACCGATGACGTTCAGGAGGACGACCTTCTTCACCCCGGGCAATCCGCCGACGCACTCGAGGACCTTATCTGAATACTTGGAGAAGTCCGTGGGGACCAAAACCGTTTCGAACATCCTAACCGTACCTCCCTCCAATTTTCTGGTGTTGCTCGGCCCATATGCCGAGAACTCTGCATAGCAACCTTCTATAATTGATATCCCATCCGTCGTATTTCAATCTTACGACCATAAAAAGATATTTTTCCGAGATATATCATCGAATATACCCGCGGATAGCTGCACGAGAACCGGCTCGGGAATGCGAACGCCGGTTCTCGGATCCTGAACTCATGATGGACTTTCATTGCTCATCTATTAAGGCTATTTCGATAGGTTTCGATGTAAAGGGTTATTCTTTTCATTATAGAAATATATTTCAAATATTTTATGCTGTGAAAAACGATGTGATAAATGCACTTTGTGTGGTATCCAAACGTTAAGTAGAGTAAATTCGTCATATAAATTTTGACTGTTTGTCTCAAAGAACCTCTAACGTCGGGCAATTCATTACGATTTTTGAGTTACCCGATGACGAATGGAAGGCCTTTACAGCCTCCTCGAATCCGAACCCAGAGGCGAGCCGAAGGCGAGGTCCTCCAGCGCCAACACCTCCTCCCAGGCGGTTCTGCACCGGCAGTCGAGATCCTCGAAGACGCCTGCGTCCTGGGTGAGGGCGTGCTCCCTTATCGCCTTCGCGACGGCCTCGTCGCAAAGGCCGCAGTTGTGGGGACCCCGCCTCGTCCCCGCTGCTACGGGATCGCAGAGGATGGGCACCCCCTTGACCCCCTTCAGCACCGTTACGGCGCTCCAGAGCCAGGGGGGCCTGTACTCACCCAGCATCCAGATCCTCTCCAGGGGGGTCCCCTTCTGGATGTTGCAGAGGTTCAGGGAGATGACGTCGGAGGAGGGGAGGGCGTCCCGGGCGGACCGGAGGGCGTCGGATATCGCCACCCCTTCGGAGAGGAAGGGGGGCTTGAGGAGGAGGTAGGTCTTCACCGACCCGCCGGCGGCGTGGACGACCTTCGCCGCCGCCGCGAACTCCTCGAAGGAGAAGCCCTTGGAGATGGATCGATCCCTCACCAGGTCGTTGGAGGTCTCAAGCCCCACGGCCACCTCCGTCCTGATCCTCGCCACCGACTCCTCCACCGCCTCCCCGGTGACGTACTCGGGCCGAGACTCGATTATCAGCTTCTCCACCCCGGCGGCGGCGAGGCCGTCGAGGATCCTGACCCTCGCCGGAGGGGGGACCTCCAGGGGGTCGAAGAAGCTCCCGCTGGTGTAGATCTTGACGACCCGATCCTCGGGGGAGAGGTCCTTTGTGGCGGCCCGAAACTGGACCAGCAGGTCGTCCCCGGTGGCGGGAGCGCCCTCGGAGGCGTAGCCGCAGACGGTGCATCGGCGCCATCGGCACCCCCGGGTCCTGAGGATGATCGTAAGAGACCCCGCCGCCTCCCCGTCCAGGAGATCCTTCGACCGCCAGACCGCCACCGGCCTTCCAAGGTCGGGCTCCTTTCGTCTCTCTCTTTTGATGGTAACACCACCGGATTACTGGATGTGCCTCATGGCGCTGATGGCGGCGGAGGTCCCCGCTCCGACGGCCGTCGTCACCTGCATCCTCCCACCGGTGACGTCCCCCGCCGCGAAGACCCCGGGGATGTTCGTCTCCTGGGTCAGCCGGTTGACCTTTACAAACCCGCCCTTTGTCAGCTCTACCCCGAGGTCGGCGGCCAGCTCGACGTTGGGAGAGACCCCCATCTCGACGAAGACCCCGTCCACCTTCAAGGTCCTGACTTTGCCCCTTGCCCTGAACTCGACGCCGGTGACGAAGCCGTCTCCGAGGATGCTGATCGGCTCGACCCCGGGGGTGGCGACGAAGTTGGTGAGGCTCTTGATCCTATCGAGATAGATCGCCTCCGCCACCAGATCCTCCCGGACGTTGAGGAGGTGAACCCTGGCGCAGAGCCCCGCGAGATATAGAACCGCGCGGGCCGCCCCATTCCCGTAGCCGATCACCGCCACCGTCTTGTTTCTAAATAGGGCGCCGTCGCAGTAGGCGCAGTAGGAGACGCCCCGCGTCGCGTACTCCACCTCCCCGGGGATGGATAGGGTCCGGTGTCTCGCCC
>Ga0334888_1000697_pt1 | contig 50738 bp, 32 predicted proteins | sample GraSluR1_MG_FD_207227 | JGI IMG/M metagenome (GOLD analysis project Ga0334888, IMG submission 207227) | Sludge microbial communities from methane-producing bioreactor in Wageningen University, Netherlands - Granular Sludge_3_08-R1 | ecosystem: Engineered > Bioreactor > Anaerobic > Unclassified ...
ACGTCGCGTCAACCACTTCCGTCCGCTCCCACGCCAGCGGATTGAACACCACCAGATGCGGGCCGCGTCCGCTGAACTGAATCCCTCTCGCCAGCGTCCGGCACGACCGGTCCAGAATGCCCTCGCCCCGCTCCAGCAATTTCTCGTAGATTTCGTGGCTGTACAGGGCCGCCGCGTGAATGAACGAGCCCGGCAGTGTGTCGTGATGGTGGCTCCACAGAACGTCTCGCCACATCGCCTCAAACGACTCCCGCGGATAGGCCGGCCCTTGCAGACGGGCCATCGACGCGAACACCTCCGCCGTCTCCAGCAACGACTCGCTCTGCCGGTTGTAGCGCTTGATCCGGGCGTGCGTGGTGTAGCACCCTTCAAACACCGGGTTCAGTTCGTCGCGAATGGTCGGGATCGTCAAGTCCTTCGCCCCTTCCGCCAGCCGTGTGAAGAACGCCCCCGCCGTCGAGAACTTGACGGCAGGCAGCAGCCCGCGCTCCCGCAGCTTCCGGGCGGCCTCGATGTACTCGCGCGTCGGCCCGCCGCCGTGATTGCCCACGCCGTAGACCATCAGGTGGTCGTGCGCGTTCGTGTTCGCGATGAATCGGGCCAGCTCCCGCACCTTTTCGTCGTTCACCACGTCGTTGTACCAGCCGCCGGTGGCCGGCTCTTCGAAGGTGAGCACGCGCGACCCGTCCGGCCCCTCCCACCAGAACAGCGGCACACCCTTGCCCGCCCGGCAGAAGTAATAATAGTCCACGCCGGCCTTTTTCAGAATCTGCGGCATCGTCCAGGCGTGGCCGAACGTGTCCGGCTCCCACCCCACGTTGCAGATGCGCCCGAATTTGCTCTCGAAATACCGCTGGCCGTAGAGGAAGTGCCGCACGTGCGATTCCGGCGAAATCATGTTGTTGTCGCCCTCGCACCATCGGCCCCCCACAAGCTCCCACCGGCCGTCCTTCACCCGCTCCTGGATTCGGCGGAACAGGTCCGGGTGGTGCTCCTCCGTGGCCAGGTACAGGGCCGCGCTGCTCTGGGAAAACGTGAAGTCGGGGAACTCGTCCATAAACTGCAGCGCCTGGCCGAAGGTCTGCGGGATGATCTGGTCCACGGTTTCGTCCCAGGTCCAAAGCCACTGCAAGTCGATGTGGGCGTGCCCCACCAGGTGGCCCGTGAACTGCTGCATCACCGAGTGGGCGTGCGACAGCTCGTGCCGGGCCCGGTGCAGCGACTCGTAATACGGCTCGGGCCGGCCGGCGTCGAACGCCTGCGTGTCTTCCATGCCGGCCACCTCGTCCACCTGGGCGGCCAGCTTGTCGTCCTTCAGATGCCGGGCCAGGGTCCGCGCAATGTCCAGCTCCGCCCGGAACTCGTCGCGTGCGGTCCGCATCTCGTTGACGCGGCGGGCCTCGTCGATGATTTCCGCGGCCCGCTTGCCGGTCATGGCGTCATCGCGGGGAGCGGTCGTGATGAGCACGGTGCGGCTGTAGCCCTCCACCTGGCGAAGCTCGATTTCCGGCGCGGGCCCGTCGTCGTAGACGGTGAACACGGGCCGACCGTCCCGGGTGATACGGATGTTGTCCAGAAACTGCACGTATCGGCCCGGCCGGTCGCCCTCAAACTGCACGGTCCAGCGCTCGAGCGTCACGCCCGCCAGCGGGGACAGGTCGAACGACCGGTGGTACCAATGGTCCCGGGCCGGCTCCAGCTCCGAATCACCGTGAAGGTAGAGGCCTTGGCCATCGGTGAGCCGGTGGTCGCGCAGCCACGGCCGGCGGTCCAGGTCGGCCGGCAGGTCTTTCCGCTTAAAATCTGCATCGACGCCGCCCTTGAGCATGGGGTTGCCCCCGGGCAGATAGATGTCGTATTCCAGGTGGTCGCCTTTCTGGATCGTGTACGCCTGGTCTGAGATTTGCGCGTACAGGAAGAAGTTCCCCTCGCCCTCCACAATGTTCTCCGCCGCAATGGCCAGGCAGAGATCATTCTTCTCCACCGTGTGCCCCACGCCCGCCGTCTGCACCGCCGCCGCCAGAAACATGACCCAGACCATACGAACTCCTCTCCGCATTTGAACAACCGATTCCAACCGCGGTGAGAATCTACCAAACGCGGCCCCGGCCGTCACGCGTGAGATGCCGGTCCATGCGGCATCCACCGTGCGTCATCGCTTTTGGGGCAAGACCTCCGGCGTCGTTGGGCAGACGGCGTCGTTCTTCCATCCGAAATCCGTTACCTGCGGCCCGCACCCCCCTCCTATCCGTTCCGTGCGATGAGGCCCGAAGCGGCTCCAGAGCGTTCGGTATTCGAGGTCCGTGCCTGCGGAGGGATTGAGCAAGGGGAGCACACGGGGTTTCACGAGACGGATTCGGGGGCTATCGAGGTAGCAAGTCAATGGGGGTCGCGTAGGGGCACCGACCGTCTAGGGCGGCGAGCCCGCACGGTCCATGCTTCGGAGGCGAACCTCCGGGTGTCTGTGAACCGCTCCTCCCCGCCGGCCAGGCTCGTGAGGGCAGAGCCGGATCGCGGTGCTCCGTGGCGTCGGGAGGACACGAGACCCCTAACCCGGCTCTACAGGCCGAGGGCCTCGCAGGTCAGCCCAATGCTCATCGGCGGTGACGGGAGCGTATCCAGCTGCCAGCCCGGCCCTCGGAACTGAACCCCCTTCCAGAAGTCGTAGGAATCGTCCGGCCACTTCGGATAGTGGGGGCTGAGATCCGCGGGAGGCTGCTCGCAACCGCGCATCCGGATGACGGCCGCATGGCCGTCCGTGAAGCAAGCCGTGAACAGCCAGTTCTGACCGTGCCAGCCTTTCACGATGGCATTCGGAGCATCGTCGTAATTTCCCGAGTTGTCCTCCCCCACCTTGAGGTCGTAGGCATACAGGCTGTTCGCCTCCTGATACAGCAGTGTGTTGGCCGTGTTCCGTATGCGCGACAGCGGACGCAGGTATGGCGTGAGGGTCTGGATATAGCCCTGGCATTGGCCGCCTGCACTCCAATAAATGACGAACGCCGTACCCGCATAACTGCTGCCGAAATGGTCGTAGGCGCTCAGTGTGCTGGTCACAAACCCGCTGGTGGAGTCGGGCCAGTACGAATCCCAGTTCCGCGTCGTGTACCCCGTGTCGGCCGGACATTTGAAGATGCTGAAGTCCAGGTTCTGGTCGTTCCTCGCGCCCGTCAGATCTCCCGGGGCCACCTTGTTCAGGTTCCTAAACATCGTGTAGTTCAGCGGGCGCGTCGATGCGCCACGCCGTCCCTGCGTCCCCCATTCCGAGAGCTCATTCTCGAATGGCTTCGCGGAACCGAACTTGCCGCGGCCACTCTTGCCCCCCCAGCCGAAACTGGCGTTGACGATCGCACGGTTGTTCTCCATCCTGCCGAAATGCTGCCAGCACGGCATGACCACGTTCGTCTGGTCGTCGGCCGAGTACGTCCCGGAGGCCTTGGCCAAGCCGCCCAGGTTCGCCATGCACGACGCCTGTTTGGCCTGCTCTCGCGCGCTCCTGAGCGACGGAATGAGAATGGAAATCAACAGCGCGATGATCGACACCACCACCAGCAGCTCAATCAACGTGAAGCTCTTGACTCGCCTGAGCTTGTTCCGATCCAGAAGTGTCTTGAACATGAAGAGACCTCCCCGCGCCGTCCACCAGACACCCGCAGTTGGGCCGTTCCCAGGTCTGAGTCCGGCCGTACGACAGGGCTCCGCTGACACGTCGCCTCTTGGCAAAGACGCCAACCAACCGATACCATGTCACCTGGCGGCGGCAGTGCGTATTCGCCGCACTCCCCCCGGCCCCGGAGCCGATGCGTCCTCGGGCCGGTCTGCATCAGGACAGGCGCAAGATTGGGGCGAACCCGGACAAAAGAAGGTGCAGACAAATCGCGGACGTGCAGCAGCGCTGGATTCTACACGGAAGATATCCTGCGGAGCGGACCGTGAGCGATTCTCCCATCACACGTTTGCTGAACGACGTTGACGCGGGGATCCCGGGGGCACGGGATCGCCTGTTTGAAAGGGTGAAGGACGAGTTGCGGGCAATGGCCCGGGGCTACACCGCCAACGAATCCGACAAGCGTGCTCCCGGCGCCACTTCCCTGGTGGGCGAAGCGTACGTGCGGCTGGCGAATAAGGCGTTCGTCAACCGCCGGCACCTGTTTGCCGCATACGCGAGGGTCATGCAGGAGCTCCTGGTGGACTCGGCGCGCAAGCGAAGAGCCGCCAAGCGCGGGGGAGGACAGCCCGAACAGTCCCTGCCGGCCACTCACGCCCTTCCATCGGAGAAAGACAGCCTGGACGCGCTCGAGGTGACCGACCTGCTGGCGGGGCTGCGGCAGGCAAACCCGCGAGCGGCGGACGTGGTGGAACTCCGTTTCTTCGGGGGTCTGAGCGAGGCCGACATCGCCGAAGTGCTCGGCGTGGCCCCGCGGACCGTGCGGCGTGACTGGCTGACGGCCAGGGAATGGCTCCGAGGCCGGTTGACCTCCGGTTGAGTCCTCGTAGCGAGGCCCGCCACGCGCAACCCCCAGACAGTTTTCGTCAGGAGAAGGGTTTGTGCAGAATCATAGGTCAGGGTAGAATCAGCCTCGTCATTTCGCCGGATGACGATCATGACAGAAAAGAGATGACGCAACGGCGCGACCCGTTGAGAGCTCGGCGCTCACGGACATGCACATGGGGAACAACCGCCTGGCGGGCAGCGTGCAACCTTCGCGAAAGCCCGGATTCAACCATACTGCCGGAGTGAGCAAGGCTCATGGCTGGGCCAACAGACGATCCGAAGCAGGACACGCGTGCGTGGCGCGTGGAGGAACTCCTCGCCGAGGTTGAGCGACAGAGAGCCGAAGCAACGCCGAGCAGTGCGGCGCACGTCGTCGAGCAGTTTGTCGCACGCCTGCCGGAACCCGTTCTCTCCCTCCATGATCCGCCGGCGGCCGACGCCCCGTCCCCAGAAGCCCCGCACTCCCCTCGGGATTCACAACCGGAGGGGCGAGCCAGCCTGGAAGCACCCGGCGCGCAACCAATCGACGCGACGTCGCCGTCGTTCGGTCCGCTCGGCGAGCGCTCCGGTGACAGCATCGGCCCGTACAAGCTTCTCCAGATCATCGGCGAAGGCGCCGTCGGTGTGGTCCACCTCGCCGAGCGACGCGAGCCGATGGTCCAGCGCGTCGCCCTGAAGATCGTCAAGCCGGGCATGGACTCCAGGGCGGTCATCGCCCGCTTCGAACAGGAACGGCAGGCGCTGGCGGTGATGGATCACCCCAACGTCGCGAGGGTACTCGACGGCGGCATCACCGAGTCCGGCCGGCCGTATTTCGTGATGGAACACGTCAAGGGCGAGCCCATCACCGCATTCTGCGATCGCCACCGCCTGACCATTCGCCAGCGACTCGAGCTCTTCGCGACGGCGTGCGATGCCGTGCAGCACGCGCACATGAAGGGGATCATCCACCGCGACCTCAAGCCGGGCAACATCCTGGTGGCGCTCGTGGCCGATCAGCAGGTCGGCGACGGAGAGGACACTCACGGAATGCTCGTCAAGGTCATCGACTTCGGCATCGCAAAGGCGATCAGCCACACCCTCACCGACAAAACGATTTTCACCGAAATGGGCCAGATCGTCGGCACGCCGCAGTACATGAGCCCCGAGCAGGCGGAAATGGGTGCCACCGACATCGACACCCGCGCCGACGTCTATTCCCTGGGCGTGGTGCTCTACGAGCTGATCAGCGGCACGCTGCCGTTCGATGCCCGATCGTTCCACGACGCGGGGCAGGCGGAGATCCAGCGGATCCTCCGTGAGATCGATCCGCCTCGACCCAGCACGAAACTGAAGTCAGTGGACGACACCACTGGCAAAGCGATCGCCCGGGCACGGCAGCAGGACCGCGAGCAAATCGTCCGGCAACTGCGCAGTGAGCTGGAGTGGATTCCCCTGAAAGCCCTGCGCAGGGATCGCACGCGGCGGTACGCCAGCGCCGAGGCGCTGGGAGCGGACGTCCGGCGATACCTCCACGGCCGGCCGCTGGAGGCCGCTCCAGAGTCTCGGGCATACCTGCTGCGGAAGTTCTTGCGGCGAAATCGCGCGCCGGTGATCGCGGTCGGCGCCGTGCTGCTGGCGCTGGTCACGGGCTTCGGAGCAGCGGTCATGCAGGCGCAGGAGGCGGCGCGTCAACGGGAGACTGCCGAAGTGCTCCGAAGGGCATACCAGACCGCCCTGGAAGAGATGCAGGACAGGGACTTCCTCCAACTGAGCGAAGAAGTAAGCTGGCGGGTGGTCAAGATCCTGAACACGAGGGACTTACGCGAGCCGGACCAAGGCGCCCTGGCGCAGGCGTTCCGCACCGAATCGGATGTAGCAGCCGCCTCCGACGCTGACTCGGCATCGATCGACCTGTTGATTCGGAGAATCGCAACGGAGGTGATCGACCGGCACCTCAGGAACGACCTGCCGGCCGCCGCCCAGATGCTGGAGATGCTGGCAATGCGATGCAGCCAGCTTCGCCTCGGCGATGCCGCTCTTCGCCTGCAGGAACGCGCCATCGATACACTCCGCCGCGCGGTGGGATTTGAAGAGGACTCGGCCACACTCGCTTCCATGACGGGTAGGATGGGCTTCTGGCTCTGGTCGCAGGGCAACCTCGCCGACAGCGAGACGTACTGCCTCGAAGCCCTGGAGACACACCGCCACGCGCTGGGGAAAGACCACCCGGCCACCATCGCATCCATCAGCAGAATGGGCTTTCTGCGCTGGTCGCAGGGCAACCTCGCCGACAGCGAGACGTACTGCCGCGAGGCCCTGGAGAAGCGTCGCAGCACGCTGGGGGACGAACACCCGCATACGCTCATCTCTGTCGCAACCCTGGGCGGCCTGCTCTATGCTCAGGACAGGCACGCCGAGGCCGAACCGTACTTCCGCGAGGCACGGGAGAAGTTCCCGCGCGTACTAGACGAGCGCAGCGAGCACGCACGCCATGCCGTGGAGTGCATGAACAGACTGCTCGAGTTCCCGAGCGGGCCCACCGAAGCCGAGCCGATCGACCGCGAGGTGCTGGAGACGCTCTGCCGCGCGCTGGGGAACCTGGACGGCGCCTCGTTTCCGTCCGTGCGCCCGCTGACGGTGCCGTAGCCGCCTCGGATGGCCCAACGACCGCGTTCCGCCGGGCGATGTGCAGAAACACCGTGGCAGACCGGCGGTCAGACTGACAGGCTGCACGGCACCGGGGCGCCACCAGCGATCAAGGCAACCTGCCCGCAACACCTTTTTTTACAGCAGGTTACGGCCCGGCGCCGGGGTCTCGCCGTCTGGCACAGGGTTTGCCACGAAGGCCGAAAGTCGGACCAAACGGCCAGGGAAGCCGGTTCCGGTACGACAGGGGCCCGGGAGAGTGGCCCAGGGTCAGCGCCGCCGGACCGAACCGAGCCACCTGTGGGAAGCTCGGAAAGGAGAGACAGATGAAATCCCCCCGAGTACTCGTCTACGCTTTCGTTGCAGCGATCGCCGCCTTCGCGATCGGCCAGACCTGGCCGGACCTGGTGAGCCGTGCCGCCTACGCGATCGAGAGCGGCCAGGCGTCCGCGGCCCGCGAGCAGCTCCGGCATGTGCAGGATCTGTCGCTCGTTTTCCAGGAGGTCACAAAGGCGATCCGACCGTCCGTGGTGAACATCCGCTCGATCCGCAAGATCGAGGTGGACAGTCGCATTCGTCGGATGCCGTTTCCAGGGCGAGGCCCCTTTTCTGACGGCCCGTCCGGCGATGACCTGTTCCAGTGGTTCTTCGGCCCGCGGATGCAGCCGCCGGGCGAGTCCGACGGGCAGCCGTACGTCCAGCGCGGCCTCGGCACGGGGGTGATCATCAGTGCGGACGGCTACATCGTCACGAACAACCACGTGGTGGCCAAGGCGGACGAAATCACCGTCACGCTCTCCGACGACCGGTCGTTCACGGCGACGGTCGTGGGCACGGATGAGAAGACCGACCTGGCCGTCCTTAAGATCAACGCCCCGGGCCTGTTGCCCGCCGAACTGGGGGACTCCGCGGCCATCGAAGTCGGGCAGTGGGTGCTGGCCATGGGCAACCCCTTCGGACTGTCGCAGACGGTGACAGCGGGGATCATCAGCGCCAAGGGCCGTGCCAACGTCGGCGTCGCGGAGTACGAGGACTTCATCCAGACCGACGCCGCCATCAACCCGGGCAACAGCGGCGGCCCGCTGGTGAATCTGGAGGGGCAGGTCATCGGCATCAACACCGCGATCGCGACGAGGTCCGGCGCCTACCAGGGCGTGGGATTCGCGATCCCCAGCAACATGGTCCGGCAGATCATGGAATCCATCATCCAGGAGGGCAAGGTCGTCCGAGGCTGGCTGGGCGTCGGCATCCAGAACCTGAACCCCGACCTGGCGGCGTCCTTCCAGTTCGAGGGCATGGACGGTGTTCTCATCGGCGACGTGATCGACGACGGGCCGGGCCACAAGGCCGGGCTGGAGCCGGGTGACATCGTCGTTCAGTTCGACGGCGAGAAGGTCACGGACATGAACCAATTCCGCCACCGCGTTGCGGCCACCCGGCCCGGCACGAAGGCCGAGTTGGAGGTCTTCCGCGACGGCGCCCGACGAACGCTGTCGGTCGACATTGGCGAGCTGGAGTCACAGTCGTTCTTCGTCCGGGAGCCCGTGGCGCCCGAAGAACTCGGCATGCGGCTTCAGAACATCACGCCGGATGTGGCCCGACAGCTCCGGCTGAAGACGGACGAACAGGGCGTCGTCGTCACGCAGGTGGAGCCGGGCAGCATCGCGGAGAAGGCGGGCATTCGCGCCGGCGACGTGATTATCAGCGTCGGAGGCGAACGCATCGGCAACCTCACGGAGTTTCACCGGGCCCTGGCCGATCGCGATCTTGACCAGGGTGTGCGGCTTCGCGTGAAGAGCGACGGCATGCAACGGTTCGTCTTCCTCAAGCGGTAGCGGGGGCGTCCGATACTCCGCCCCCATGCACCGCGCCGCCCGGAGACACCCGGGATCGGCCGGCCGGGACGCGAGCAGACGCGCCCGGCCGTCAAGAGGAAGACGCCGGCCTTCGGCCGGCTTTCTCGGGCGGCTACGAAGAAGGCTGTCCTTGGGGAAGCCGGCTGGAAGCCGGCTCCGAGAAACACGGGAAAGGGAAAAGATGATGGCCGCACACCCCCGGCCGAGGCCGGGGGCACTGACCGGCCGGCTGAAGCCGGCCTCAGAGGATGCCAGATTACTGGCACCCCAGGCGAAGCTCCGCCCACTGAAACGCCGACTTGAGGGAGCTTCATTGGCCGGCCTTTCCAGGCAACCGTATCGCGGACGGTCGGCCAACACCGAGAAGAACCGCGGGTCTAGCTGTATTGCAGGGCTTGCAGCCGGTCGTCGATCTGGGCCAGGATGGCCGTCACCTCGTCCGATTCCGACCGCTTGAATTGCCATTCGGTGAGAATCGCGCGCCCGGCCTCCAATTCCTTCGGGACCGCGGTCAGCACCCACGAGCGGAAGCCGCTGAGCACGTCCGACAGGCAGGGGACGAGGCTTGCGACGTGATCCGCATCACGGCAGGCGGCCACGGCCTCCAGGGCAAACGCGGCCGCCCGGTGCGGGGCCGCCGTGGCCAGACGCTGAATCGCCAGCCGAACGGCCGGGAGCACGATGTCCGCCGCCCGGCGTGACTGCTGCAGCAGCCGGGTGAGGTCAGACAGAAACGGCTGCACGTCGCACTCGTGGCGGAGACGATCGTGCAGGTGCTTCTGAATCGCGATGTGCAGCTTGTCCAGCAGGGCCGCCTCAAAGGAATTCACCGTCGCAAGGTCCGCACGATCCTCGGCCAGTCTCAGCACGTCGGCCGTTCGCGCCGACGCCGCAGTTTCGGCGTCCAGGGCGAGGGCCGCGATCCGGTCCAGCGCGGCCACCGAGCAGTCCGGAATCGCCTGCGACGTGATGTCGGCCAGCGCCTTGCATCGCCCGTCCCGATAGTGGTTTTCCACCATCTGCAGCCAGGCTGAGTCCTTTCGAGCCGGCGTGGCGGGCTGGGATTCCGGCTCCAGGTACGTCACCTTCTGCCCGCGCACGAGGCGTCGGGCTTTCTGCAGGTCCCCGTTCACCGCGCTGAGGCCGTACGGCCGCCCCACCGTGTACCGCAGCCCCGCGGAGAACGAGACCTCGGCCCGCAGCGGCCCGGGCACGCCGAACAAAACCGCCTCGATCCAGTCGCCCGGATCAAACGTGCCGCCCGTCACCACTCGCTGTTTGCTCAGGACCAGAGACAAGGCGTACACCACCCACGGCGCACCGCAGCGTTCCGCGGCCGCCGCCGCCCGCTCGGCGTCCGTCCGGTTCGACGGCGTCAGTACCAGTTCATTCAGGATGTGCGGCGGCTGAAGCTGCACCTGGAGCGCCCCACACGCATCGACGGCCATCAGCACATTGGACGGGTTGTAGCCGAACCGCGCGAAGTCCGCCTCCGCGATCACAGTGATGTGCGTGTAGATCCGCCGCACGCCGCGGCCGGTGTGCTCCGCCCCGGCGTCGCAACTGTAGGAAAGGGCCAGTCGCCCGGTGCTCAGTCGATAGAACGCAACCGCCGACGCATCCGGGCCCTCGTCACAGAGCCCGCCGTGCGACGGGCTGCGGGTGGTGATGTCCCGCTTCTCTTCCGGGGTCAGCCCCTTGCTGGCCGCGATGATGCGGTATCCCTGCCCGGTCGGCGTGCGGACCGAGGAGAACACGGCCTGATCGCAGGTGACGGTGGCGGATGCCGCGGCCGCACCGGCCGGGGCCTCCATCACAGTCGGCTGAGAATCCACTGAAACGGCTCCAGGATGCCGCGCGGCGCGCAGTGGAGCGGCACCGACACGATGTTTCCGTCCTCATCCGTCCCGTAGGCCAGAGAGCCCACCACCGAGGCCGCGAAGAACCGCACGTTCTGGAAGCGGGCCTCGCAGATGTTCCACGTGCGGTTCAGGTTGGTCTGGGCGAACTTGGCCGGATTGTCGAAGCTTTCCGGACAATAATCCGCCTTGCAGAGTACGACGGCCACCGGAACGTCAATCTTGTCGCCCCGCTTGACCGCGAACATGTCGTCCACGTAGCTCATCAGCTTGAGGCCGAAGAAGTCCGGTTGCGGCGAGCCCGTGCTGGCCACCGCCGCATCGATGAGCACGATGCACCCCTCGCTCTTGGCGAGCAGATTGTGGATGACCTGGAACGACTTGGGGTTGTCCACCTCGGCCGCCAGGGCCTCGCCCGCCATGTCCGGCATGACCAGGTCGAACCAGTTCGTGCCGCCCCGCCGCTGCACGACCTGGTAATACGCCCAGTTCCACAGGTCCACTTCGCTCGGCGTCTTGGGCGGGAAGCCCCGACGCGACAGGTAGCTGATGACCGCCTGCTGGAGATTGACGGAGTATGCCCCCTTCGGAATGGCCTCAAAGTCTCCCGCGCGCTTGGACAGCATGTCGAGCAAGAAGCCCAGGTACACCGTCTTCCCGACGTTCGTGTCACCGATGACGCTCACGATGCAGGGTTCGCGGTCCTGCTGCACCGCCTCCTGAATGAGCGCCATGGGGGCCGAGCACTCGGAGCAGAGCACCGCCTCCGGGTCGTTCTTCGCCTCGCAGATGAGGCAGTAGTGAATGCGTTCCGCCAGGGCTGAACTCATGAAATCACGATTCGCTCCGCCGCTGCGGCTACCCCTGCAGCCAGGTGGCGTCCTTCAGGTCCATCGCGCACCGGAAACCGACGTTGTGCGAGCGGGCCAAGGCAATCAGGCCCGTCCGAAACGTGCTCGTCGCCTGGTTCTCGAAATACGTGTCAAACGCCCCGCCGCGCAGGCCCTTCATGGGCATCTCACCCAGTACGGGCCGGCCGTCGGCGTCCGTCACCTCAAAGTCCGAGCTGTTCCACTCCCAGGTGTTCCCCACGAGCTGCAGCACGTTGTTCGGCGCGGCGCCCTGCGGGTAGGCGTCCACCGGCACCGTCTCGCCGATGCCGGAAATCCAGAGATTGCACCGGTCGCGGTCCATGGCATCGCCCCACGGGAACCGACGGTAGATGTTCGCGGAGCTGCGAATGTGCCAGCTTGCCGCCATCTGCCATTCCGCCTCCGTGGGCAGCCGCAGGCCGCACCACAGTGCATACGCCCTCGCCTCGAACCAGCTCAGGCCGACGACCGGGTGGGCGGCCAGCCGATGATCGTGCCGCCCGCCGCGCCAATAGCGCGGACCGGGCGCGCCGGTCTGGTCGTGGAACTCGATCAGGTGCGGCCAGATGTCCTTGGGCCACAGCTCGAGCTCGTCGTACGCGTCGGAATCCACGAACCGCTGAAACTGTGCGTTGGTCACTGGCGTGACCGCGATCAGAAACGAGTCCACGGACAGATCGATCTCGGGCGTTCCCGGCTCGTCACTCAGGGTCGTGGGCAGGCTGACCGTGCCGTCCGGCACCAGCGCCATCCGTTCTTCCAGAAGGTTCGCGGCCGCCTGCAGAACGGCATCCCCGCCCGGGTGGGTCCGCCACTTGTCCGCCTGCCGCAGGATCAGCCCGAACCGCTCCTGCTGCCACAGGCGCTTCAGCGGGTCCCGCTGCGGCGGCTCCGCCGGCGCGGGCTCGTAGGCCCGCTCGGCCGCAGCCGGCGCACCGGCCGCCGCCCCGGCTTCACCATCGCCGGACGGGCGTCGTTTTCTGGAGAAGAGGTTCAGTGCCATCTCTGGCTCACTTTCCCGATTACATTCCCCCAATCGCACGACGCTTGGCATCACGCCGCAGCTTGCGGAACCGGTCCACCAGTCCGCCCGATTCCTTCGGCGGCTCCGGCACCGCTGCCGGGGCGGCCGGGTCGGGCGCCGGCGCGGGCGGCGCCGCCACGATCGGCTTGGCCGGTTGCACGGGCTCCGGCGGCGGCACGCCGAGGCGCTCGGCCAGTTCCGTCCGCTGGGCGCTCACTTCCCGGCGTTCCCGCTCCAACTGATCCTGGAGCGTGGCGATGCCTTCGCGGGCCTCGTCCAGCTCACGCCGCTGGGAGGCGATTCGGGCCTCGGCATCGGCCAGTTCCCGCTCCCGCTCGTCGAACTCCCGGTTTCGGGCTTCCAGTTCCGTCACGGCCGCGGTCAACTCGGCTTCCAGCCGGGCGACGTCCTGCGCCTGGGTTTCCACCTGGTTCCGGGTTCGTTCCAGCGATTCCTTCTCCGCCCGGACGCCCTCCAGCTCTTCTCGCTCACGCGTCAGATCGTCTCGGGCGCTCTGCAGGGACTTCTCCAGATCGTCCACGTTTTTCTGACGCGACTCGAGTTCACACGCCAGTTCATCCAGCTTTGCCTGGCGGGCCGCGCAGTCCTGCTCGCGCTGCTCGATCCCTCGCTGACGGGCGTCCGACTCGTTGCTGTGGTTGGCCTGTGCACGCTCCAGGGAGGCCTGGACCTCCTGCAGCTTCTGCCACTGCTGCTCGATCGACTCGTTGCGGGTACGCAGCTCTTGATCGATCCGGGTCACGATGTCGGACCGGGCCTTCATCTGCTGCTGAACGGTGCCGATCGCGGCACGGAGTTCCTCACCGAGTGCCAGGATCTCGGCGGAAGCGGGGTCTGCCTGGGATGCCGTTTTTCGCTCGGCCATGTCACCTTTCCGCCGGTTTGACCGCCGGCGCAAGCCGAGGCGTCCGCATGGCGCGGACTCTCCGGCCGGAGGCTTCCACAACTGGAAACGTACAATAAGACTCGGTGATTTGCCCTGCGGACTTTTGCAGTGCGATTCTCGGACGGCGTGCCCCGGCCGCCCCGCGGCCCGCTTCTCGGACCCGCCGCGGGAATCGCCGGATTCACGCTCTCCCGCCGTCCCATAAAGCACGACCGCTGCACGGACAGACGGTTCTCTTGGCCGCTGGCCGGACCCGAATTGTATGCTGAGGGTGCGAGGGTGCCGTCCGACGGTCCGCACCGTGGCGCGGACCGCCGGGACGCGACACCCCGGCGCGTCGGCCGAGAAGCCTCCTCGCAGACCTGGCCGACCGCGCCGGCTGCCTGGAACACCCAAAGGGGGGCAGCGACGCCACACGGTTGTGGCAAGCTGCACGACGATGGCGAAGGGAAAAGCACACGACAGTCGTCCCGCGGCGGCAACGCCGGCTGCAAACCCGGCCGCCGACCTCACCGCCGCAGACGCGCAGCTCGGCGCCGCGCTGGATTCCCTCTCCCAGAAAGTCGCCGTCTTTGAGAAGCAGGCCGGCGAACTGCTGGCCCGACTCCACAAGCAAACCACCGAACACGCATCTCGCGAAGCCGAAGTGGCCCGGCGTCTGAGCGAACTCCAGCAGGCGCAGCCTGCCCTGACCGAGCGTGAACAGGCGTTGGAGACGGCCCGCAAGGAACTGGAAGCCGAAAAACAGCAACTCGCGCCGCAGAAACAGGCCCTGGATGAGCAGATCGTCCGGGTCCGCGAGCGGGAGAAACACCTCGAGGAAACCCAGGCCGCCCTGGAAGCCCGCGAGCGCTCGCTCCAGCAGAGCATCGCACAAGCGGACCGCCGGGAGGCGGAACTCAGCGCCACCCGGGAAACGCTGGACCAGCGCGAGGCCACCCTGTCCCGGCAGGAGCAGGAACTCGCCGAGCGCCAGCGAGCCGTCGAAGAAGCGACCGGCCAACAGCGGGACCAGCTCCGCCAGGATCGCGAGAAGCTCAACGCCGAACTGCGGGAGTTCGAAACGCGCCGCGCCGAACTGGACGAGGCCCGCGAGGACACCCGACGACGCCAGGAAGATCTGGACGAAGCGGCCAAGGCACTCGCCGAGGCGGACGAAGCGGTCAAGCAACGGCTGGAAGCCGCCCGAACCCGCGAAAGCGAACTGTCCGCCCGCCAACGGGAGGTGGAGGCCCGCGACCGCGAGCTGGACGCCGAACGGGCCCGCTGCGCCGAGGTCACGGAGGAGTACGCGGCCAGAAACCAGGAACTCGCGGCCCGCACGCAGCAGCTCGACGCGCGCCAGCGTGAACTGGAAGAGCAACGCCGCCAACTCTCCGAGCAGGGCAAGGAGCTGCGCGAACTGCGCGAGTCCTTCGAGGCCAGGCAGGCCGCCATCGAATCGGACCGGACCGCGCTGGAACTCGAACGCCAGCAACAGGGCGCCGGCTTCGCCCGTCAGTACGAGGAGCTGGACGAGGCCCGCGCCGAGGTCAACCGGCAGCGCGCCGAAGTCCAGCAGCAGTTCACGGAACTACAGGACCGCGTCAACGACATCGAGGCTCGCGAACGGGCATTGGCCGCCGGCCAGGAAGAAGTCGAGGCCGCTCGAGCTCGCCTGACCACCCGTGAACAGAAGCTCAACGAGAAGGCCGCCCACCTCGAAGAACGCGAAGCCGAGATGGGCCAACGCCTTCAGGCCTTCCAGAAAACGGAGGACTCCCTCGCCGAGCAGACCGAACGCCTGGAAGAGCGGCAACAGCAGATCGCGGCGGCGGAACGCGAAACCGCGGAGGCCCGCAAGGCCTTCCAGCGGGAACAGACGCAGGCCCAGGAGAAACTGGAGGTCCGCAGTCACGAGCTCGACCACCTGCGGAACGAAGTCGAAAAGCACTGGAACCAGGCCAAGCAGCGCCTGGATGAAGGCGACCGCCGCAAGGCGGAACTGGCCGAGCGACAGCGGCAGCTTGACGCGGCGGAAGCCCGGCTGGGCGAAAACCGCCAGCAGGTGGAACAACTCGATCGAACGCTTGCCGCCCGCAGCGAGGAACTCGCCCTCCGCGAGAACAAGCTTGCGGAGCAGACCGCGGAAACGAACCGGCTGCGCGAAAAGCTGCGCGTCCGCGAGAAGGAAATCGCGGACGACCGGGCAGCCCTCGATGCGGAACGCAAAAAGCACGGGGCCGGCTTCGGCAAGCAATACGAGGAGCTGGAAGCCCGCCGGGCGGAAATCGCCCAGCAGAAGGAGCAGGTCCAGCTCCGGCACGACGAGTTGGCCGGGCGCGAACGCGCCCTGGAGACGCAGACGCAGGATTTTGCCCAACGCGAGCAGAAACTGGAAGCCGCCCTGAAGCAGGCCCAGGAACGCGAGCGACAGGCCGCCGAGCAGTCCACCCGCGTGCAGCAGCTCCAGCAGGAACTGGACGCACGCCTGGAGCAGATCACGCGCAACGAGCAGGAAACCACGCAACGCATGCGGGAACTGGAGCGAACACGCGGCGAGCTGGAGTCCCAGAAGAAGGCCATCGCCTCCGAGCGCGAGGCCCTGGACCGCCGGCAGAAGGACGCCGGCGCCGCCGCCGGTCAGAGCGACGACGACCGGCAGGCGCTGCAGAAGCGACTGGCCGACGCGGAAGCGCGATGCCGCGAACTCGAAACCCTCGTCGCGGAGAGCGGCGCATCAGACTCTTCGGGACAGACGGGCGACGAAGCAGCCGGCGACCTTCAGGAAAAGGCCCGCAAGCTCGAACAGGAACGCCGGGAGTTCGCCGAGTGGCAGAAGCAGGCCGAAGCGAGCCTCGCCGCCCAGGTGGAAGAGGCCGAAAAGGCGATCCAGGAGCAGGAGCGCCAACTCGCCGAACGCGAGGAAACGCTCAACAAACTCGAGGCCAAGCTCAGCAGCGGAAGCCTGGAAGCCCTCGTCTCGGCACCGCCGAAAGAAATCCCGGAACCGCGAGCCGTCGAAACCCCCGCGCCGGCCGACCGGCCCCGGGCCACGGCCCCGCGAGAGATCGCCGAACCGGCCGCCGCAGCGTCCGAGCCGAAACCCAAAGGCCCCGCGCCGAAGCCCGCGCCGCCCAAGGTGAAATTCGTGCCCGGAGCGCCTCCGGAGCCGCCGGCGCCGGTCAGCGCGGACGTGCCTCTGCCGCCCGGACTCGATGAGGAAACGCAGACCAAGCTCAAGACGCTGCGCCGCCTCTCGCCCGGAAAGTCCGATCAGGAACTGCTCAGGCAGATCCGATGCGAACAGAAGTCCGAGAAGCCCAAGGGCAAACGCGGCTGGTTCGGGCGAAAGGGCTAGCGCAGGTCCGCTATCTCGCGGCGGACCGGCTTGGGACCCGCGCGATCCGGGAATCAGTCCAACACCGGCGCCGGGCGGACCGATACGGTAGAAGATTCCGCGGTCAGACCCTGGTTTGACGGGCGACCATGAGAAAACGAGTAAGCAACAGACTGGGCCAGTGGAAACAGCGGCCGGCCGACGACCCGCCCCGCCGGTCTCGTGTCGGGTGGCTCGGCATCCTCTTCTGCGCCCTGCTCCTGGCCGGAGCCGCGGGCTACCGCTTCTACTACCAGCCGGCGCAGGCGGTCGCCCAGGCCGACCCGTTCGCCAACCTGCTCCGCCTGGCCGAACGCAGCGTCGCCTCCGCCGATTTCGCCACGGCGATCGAGCACTACCAGCAGGCCCTGCGCATCGAGTCACGCAACACCGACCTGATCTGCAAACTCGCCAATGCCCAGGCGGCGTTCGGCGACGCGCCCGCCGCCGTTGAGAGCTACAGTCGCGCCCTCGAGGCCGATCCGAACCACGTCACCGCGCTGACCCGCCGCGCCGAAGTGCATTCACGAAGCGGTGACCACAAGTCCGCCGTCGCGGATTACGACCGGATTCTCGAACGCTCCACGGACAACCACGACGTTCGCGGACGACGCGCCGCCGCTCGACTGGCCGCCGGTGACGCACAAGGCGCCGCGGAAGACGCCGGCCGGGTGCTGTCGGCGACCGGCAACCGGGCGGACATGCTGCTGGTGCGCGGGCGGGCCCACTTGCAGCAGGGCCTGATCGGACCCGCCGAGGATGACCTGAATCTGGCGATCGAACTCGCCCCGGACGAGTCCGCGGCCTGGAACGCCCGCGGGCAGGCCCGCCTGCGACGAGGAGACGCCAAGTCCGCGGACGCGGACCAGACCCGGGCCATTCAGCTCCACCCGGTGAACCCGGACTACTACATCGATCGCGCCCTGGCGCGGCGGGCGGCCGAAAACTACTCCGGCGCCGTCGCGGACCTGGGCAAGGCCCTGGAACTGCGGCCGAACGACGCCCGCGCGTTCCTGGAACGCGCCAACGCGCGTCGCGATCGCGGCGACCGGCACGGCGCCGTGGACGATTACACGCAGGCGATCCGCCTGGCCCCGGACAGCGCCGAGGCCTATTACCATCGCGGCACGACGCGGGCGGCCTGGGGCAAACTCCCCGGCGCCATCGCCGACTTCAACCGCGTCATCGCCATGCAACCCGACGACATCAATGCGTACGTCGCCCGGGCCGACGCCCGCGAGCGCTCCGGCGACTGGGACGGCGCCATCGCCGACCTGAACCAAGTGCTGCAGCTCGACCCGAAGAACGCTTTCGCCTTCTGCACGCGCGGCGACATCCGCCGGCAAATGGGAGACCTGAAGAGCGCCCTGGAAGACTACGACCGCGCCCTGAAGACCAACCCGGAGTACAGCTACGCCTACTACAGCCGCGGCCAGGCCCGCTGGGACAGCGGCAACGTCCAGGGCGCCCTGGCCGACTTCCGCTGGGTCGTCGACCACGCCACCGACCCCAGCCTCGTCAGCCTCGCCTCCCGCTACCTCACCGCCGCCGACCCCGCCTCCGTCCCCGCCCCCAGGCCGTAGACGCCGTGTGCCCCGCGACGGCTCCGCCAATGGCGGATGACGCCGTTGCGGCGGGTCACCGGCAACCGGTATCTCCATCGCAAATCAGAGGACTGCCGCAACGCCGTTCGCCGAAAGATCGCCGGCTGTCATCGCCACATCCTGCTCGGGCGGATCGCCCAGGACCTGCTCCAGATCATCGCGGTCAGGATTTCTGAACGCGTCTGGCAATCATCCATTCCCGCTGTCTGAAGGGCCGTCCGGGTGGGCCCTCGCTCGCGTACGGGCCCGCGTTGTCGTGGTCGGGGCGGGAGTCGTCAACGGGGCGGCCGGTCCTGCACCGCGGCGAAGATGCGCAGGCAGCGGGCCAGCAGCGATTCCAGTCGGTCCAGGGGGTAGACGGTGGCGGGGTCGGACCGGGCCCGCTCCGGGTCGTCGTGGACTTCGAGGAAAAGGGCGTTGGCTCCGGCCGCCACGCCGGCCAGGGCCAGAGGCTCGACGAACTCACGCAGGCCGCCGCTCTGCGACCCGGCGCCGCCGGGAAGCTGGCAACTGTGCGTCGCGTCCATGACCACCGGAGCAAAGGCCTGCATCCGGCGGATGCCGGTGAAGTCGTTCACCAGCCGGTTGTATCCGAAAAAGGTGCCTCGCTCGGTGAGCAGCACGTTCTCGTTCCCCGTCGAGGTCATCTTGCCCACCACGTTGGCCATCTCTTCGGGCGACATGAACTGGCCCTTCTTGACGTTGACGGCTTTGCCGGCCTTCGCGGCGGCCAGCAGCAGGTCCGTCTGGCGGCAGAGAAAGGCGGGCACCTGGAGGCAGTCCAGCACCTCGCCGGCGGGTCCGGCTTGTTCCGGCGCATGCACATCGGATAGCACGGGGGTATCCAGTTCGCGGCGGACTTCGGCCAGGATGCGAAGCCCTTCGTCCAGGCCCGGGCCGCGGAAGCTGTCCACGCTGGTGCGGTTCGCCTTGTCGTAGCTGGCCTTGAAGATGAACGGTATCTCCAGCCGCCGGGTGATGCGGGCAATGCCCTCCGCCATCCGCAACGTGTGATCGCGGCTCTCAATGACGCAGGGCCCGGCAATCAGCACCAGCGGCCGCCCGCGGCCGATCTCGACATTCGCGACCTGGGTGACTTCAATCGTCGCCATAAGTGGCCTTCCTTACGCGAAAACCGTCCGCGCGCAGAGCAGAGGGTACGGTGCCAGTGACGGCCGGTCAATCGAGCGCTTTGCCGCCGGATTGGCCTGGGTTTGCTTCGCTCTGCTGCTCGCATTCCAGCTCGGCCGCGGTGCGAATCCGGCCCTTGCCTGTCTTCTTTTTGCCGGCGGCCGGCTTCTTGCGGGGCGGGCGGCGGCCTTCGGCCACCACCTCCTCGAACGTCTTCCTCCGCCGCAGGATGTGGTGGTAGTGCTGGGCGAAACGGTGGGCCTCGTCGCGCACCTGCTGGAGCAGCCGAAGGGCCTCATCGTTGCGGGCCAGCCGCACCGGGGCGGAGCGGGCCTGGATGTAGATTTCCTCCTCCCGCTTGGCCAGCGAGATGACCATGGGGGGCCGGACGTCCATCGCGGCAAACCCCTCCAGCGCCGCGTGGAGCTGACCCAGCCCGCCGTCGATCAGAATGACGTCCGGATAGAGCTCGTCGCCGGCGGCCGCATGGCGGTATCGCCGGGTGACAACCTCGCGGATCATGGCGTAATCGTCCTGGCCCTCGACGTTCTGAATGCGGAACCGGCGGTAGCCGGATTTGAACGGCTTGCCGTCGACAAAGCAGACCAGCGAGCCGACGGATTCGCCGCCCTGCAGATTCGCGATGTCAATGCCCTCGATGGTCCGGGGGGGCCGCTCGAGTTCCAGCAACTCACCGAGCTTCTCCAGCCCCCGCGCGGGATCAACGAAGAAGACCTCCGGCTGCACGTTCTCGTCCGGCGTGCCGGACAGGGAAAGCGACTGAATGGCCCGGATGCGGTCCCGCAGGGCGGCGGCCTCCTCGAATCGCAGCTCCCTGGCCGCCTCGTCCATCTCCTTCTGCATCTGCCGCAGCACCACGGAGCGCTTGGACGCCATGAACCGCTTGAGCCGGTCGATGTCCTGCCGGTAGTCCTCGCGGCTGACGCGGTCGCCGCAGGGACCGGTGCATCGGTGAATCGAATACAGCAGGCACGGGCGGAAGAACCGCCGCGATTCGTCGTCCGCCCGGATGTCCAGTTCGCACGTGCGGAAGCGGAAGACCTTCTGCAGGGCGTTCAGGGCCGCCCGAATGCTGAACGCGCTGGCGAACGGGCCGTAGAGCTTGCTGCCTTTCAATCGTGGCTGGCGCGTCACGTATACGCCGGGGAAGTCGTCGCCGGTGGTGATCTCCAGGTACGGGAACGTCTTGTCGTCGCGAAGCTGGGCGTTGAACGGCGGCTGAACGTCCTTGATCAGCCGGGCCTCGTGAAGCAGCGCGTCCACCTCCGTGTCCGCATCCAGAAAGTCGATGTCGTCCACCAGCGTGACCATGCGGGCAATCTCCGGCCCGCGCGTGTTCAGCAGGTCGGCCGACTCCTGGAAGTAGCTGCTCACCCGCGACCGGAGGTCCTTGGCCTTGCCGATGTACAACACCTGGCCCGACCGGTCCTTCATCAGGTACACGCCGGGGGTCTTGGGGAAGTTCGCGATGTGATCGCGAAGCCGCTGGATACGCTCGTCGTCGCTGCCCACGCCATCATTGTAGACCCGCCGGGCCGCGCCGGGAAACGGCGGTGGAATCCGCTCAGCGGACGGCGCCCTCGCCGGCGTCATCCGTCAGGCCCGGGGTGTCCGCCTCATCCGAAGGCAGGTCCTCGACGGTGCGGAGCTTCCGTTCGATCGTTCGCGACTTCCTCGCGGCCGCGTCGATTTTGCCGGATGCCTCCTCCAGCTTCTTCCGGACGGCCTCCAACGCCTCGCCGAACCGCCCGAACTCCCGCTTCACGACGGCCAGCAGGTTCCAGACCTCGCTGGAGCGTTTCTGAATGGCCAGTGTCTTGAAACCCATCTGCAGCGCGTTGAGCAGGGCGGCCAGCGTGGTCGGGCCGGCCACGACGATGCGATAATCACGCTGGAGGGTGTCGACCAGCCCGGGCCGGCGGAGCACCTCGGCATAAAGCCCCTCGGTGGGCAGGAACATCATGCCGAAATCCGTGGTGGCGGGCGGGCTGACGTACTTGTCGCGGATGTTCTTCGCGTCGTTGCGGATTTGCTGTTCGAGTTGCCGAAGCGCCTGTTCGGCCGCGGCCGCGTCGCCTGCTTCCTGGGCGTCCAGCAGCCGCTGGTAGTCTGCCTGGGGAAACTTGGCGTCGATGGGCAGCCAGACAACGTCCTGCCCTTCGTCCCGCCCGGGCAGGCGGATGGCAAACTCCACGCGTTCGCCGCTGCCCTCCTTTGTGGCCACGTTGCGGTCAAACTGCTCCGGCGTCAGCACCTGTGCCAGCAGCGATTCAAGCTGCACCTCGCCCCAGGTGCCGCGGGTCTTGACGTTGGTCAGCACCTTCTTGAGGTCGCCCACGCCGACGGCCAGCGTCTGCATTTCGCCGAGCCCCTTGTGGACCTGCTCGAGCCGCTCGCTGACCAGCCGGAACGACTCGCCCAGGCGTTTCTCGAGCGTGCCCTGGAGCTTCTCGTCCACGGTCTGCCGCATCTGGTCGAGGCGCTTGGCGTTGTCTTCCTGGATGGCCTTGAGCCGGGCATCGACCGCATTCCTCAGGCTTTCGAGTTGCTTCTCGTTGGTTTCGGTCAGCTTGCCCAGTCGCTGGGCAAACGAATCCAACTGGCCCTTTTGCAGCTCGCCGATGGCGACCATCTGCTGGCGAACGGTGTCGTTGGCGGTCTTCTGCGAGCCGGCCAACTCCTCCCGCAACTGGCGGTCGAGGGCGGCGGCTTCCTCTCGCGTCCGGGCCGCCTCCTCGCGGAATACCCTCTCCAGCCGTTCCTGGGCCCGCTCAGCCGATTCCAGGAACGGGCGCACGGCCATTGACGGGTCTGCGGCGTTCCGGCGCAGGCGGAGCCACAGCAGCACCAGCCCGACCAGGTTCAGGCCCGCCAAAACGAGGAGGATCCAGAGCAGTGTCTGCGACACGACGTACACCCCTGACGTATTGCTGCGGCGAGTGGTTTCGAGTCCGCCGCCCACCGGCGAAACCGCGGCCCACGTCAGGTTCGCCCCGATGCCGGGGCGCGTCAAGCGTCAGGATGTTTGGAAACGCCGGCGGCGGCATGGCATAATAGCGAAACAGAGCGACACAGTGGGAATGTGCCACGGGAGACTCGCCATCGATACGACCAAACGGTACCAGCAGCGGGTGTTTGCCGACCATCCACGGGAGTGGGGAGGAAACCGGTACATCTACCCGGTCATCTCCCGCCGCAGCGGCGGCCTGAGCATCGGCGTGAACCTGAACCCGGACGCGGTGTGCAACTTCGCCTGTGTGTACTGCCAGGTGGACCGGTCGCAGCCACCCCGTGTGCGGGACGTCGATGCGGGCGTGCTGGAGCAGGAGCTGGACCAGATGCTCGGCTGGGCGGTGGACGGCTCGATCTTCACGCACCCGCACTTTGCCGGCGTGCCGGAGACGTTGCGGCGCATCAATGACATCGCGTTCTCCGGAGACGGAGAGCCGACCACGTGCCCCGTGTTTCCGCAAAGCGTGGAGATCGCGGCACAGCTCAAAGCGAAATGGGGCCTGCCCCAGGTGAAGCTCGTGCTGATCACGAACGCCTGTTACCTCAGGCGACCGGCCGTGTCGGCGACGCTGGACGTTCTGATGGCCAACCAGGGGGAAATCTGGGCGAAGCTCGACGCGGGCACGGATGACCGCCTGCAGAAGGTCAACCGTTCACCGTTTCCGCTGAAACACATCGTGGACGGGATTGCCGCGACGGCCGCCCGGTACCCGATCGTCATTCAGTCGCTGTGGATGCGGCTGCACGACGCACCGCCGGACGTGTCGGAAGTGGAGGCATTCATCGACCGACTGCACGAAATCCGCAACCGAGGGGGAATCGTGTCTCTGGTGCAGATCTACAGCGTGGCCCGCCGACCGAGCGAACCGTCCGTCACCCCACTATCCAGTCAGGAACTGGGTGACATCGCTGCCCTCGTTCGCGACCGTACCGGCCTGAACGTCGCCACGTATTGACGGGGCGAGGCAATCGTCCAGACGGTTCCCGCGCTTGGGGATTACGGGCGGCGGATGATGATGTCGTCAATCTGCGTGATGACTTCGATCATGGCATCCGCCCTCCTCACGCCGGGATCTGGTCGATGAAGCAGAGCATCCACGAAACGAGATCCACCAGCCTCAGAACAAACTCGGTGCTGCCTGCGAGCATTGGCGTTCCTCCTGAAGAACCCTCGAGACACCTCGTTCGATCCACCGTGTGATCTGCTGGCCTCGTTTCCTCCCCGGGGGCATTCCCCCGCTCCTGTGACTCTTAAGGGCCAAATGCCCTATCCTTCTCCAACGCCATACCTTACCACTGTCACCAACATCGGTGTGATGGTGGATAATCTTTAGCGGTTTCCGGGGACGAACGGTGGATTACAGTGGCACCGGAAACCAGACTCGTGCCACCAGCCACCGGAGCGCCGTGGGCACAGGCTGCCAGACGAGCCCCGCAGTATCGAAACGGGCGATCCCGTCCCGTTTCGGCGCTGGAACCCTGTGCAGAGGGACTTTGCTCCGCGGCCGTGCGGGATGTGGGTTGAGATGACCGGCTGGAAAGCCGGTCCCACAAATTCACTCCGCTGGCGCGCGGGATGTGGGGCGAATTGCCTCGGGCAGATGGGATTCGATTGCCGAGGCGGCGGCGGCGGATCGGCGGAGCATGTCGGCCAGTTGCCCCAGAATCTCCTCGCGTTGCGCCGAGCTCTCCAGAAGCGGCGCGTTCACGCGGACGCTGTAGGCCGCGGCACGGACGCAGGCGTCCGCCAGGACGGCGGCCACGCCAAGATCGCTGAGCAGGTGCGGGTTCGCATGGGGCAGCAACTGCTGCATCGCGACAAGCGAGGCACCCGCGACGGCGGCCGTTTCCATAGGCACGGCCAAGGCCACGCCGACCGCCTGCTCGCGAGCCGGGGGATCGTCGCGACCCTGGCGTTTGGCCCGCTGCGCGGCGGAGAGGGCTTCGTAGGCCGTGGCGTCTTCGTCCATCAATCGCCGCAACATGGCGTCCGCCTGGGCGAGCTGGTCGCACAGCGATTGAACGGTGGCAGCGTGTTCGTCGTCGGGCTTCTTTCCAACGGAGTAGGCCCCCACCATGCGGGCCATGGCGGCGGCCAGAGCGCCGGCCAGTGCGGCCGCGCTGCCGCCGCCGGGCGTGGGCGTCCGGTCCGCCAGTCCGTCGAGGAATTCGTTCAGCGTCAGGGCGGACTGGGACAGGCGGTGGGTGGTCATGGCGGTTGCCTCCGATCGGGCTGCGGTCCCTCGTGGAGCGGCGAGGATCGCAGTTGCCGGCGCAGACGGCGCAGTTCCAGGAGCGACTGGATCCGCATCCTCAGCTCCACGCGATTGACGGGTTTTCGAAGGTAATCATCCGCGCCGGCCTCATAGGCCCGCTCGTAGTCCGTGTCGGTATTCAGGGCGGTCACCACAATGATGGGGATGTCGCGAGTCTGCGGGTCTTCCTTGAGAATGCGGCAGGCCTCAAAGCCGGACATCCGCGGCATCATGATGTCCAGCAGGATGAGATCGGGGTGCGAGTCCCGCACGCGGGCGAGGGCCTGCTCGCCGTTGCGGGCGATCAGCGTGGACACGTCGGGCATGTCCGCGAGGTAGGCCTCCAGCAGTTCGGCGACCTGGGGGTGGTCCTCCACGATCAGCACGCGGGCGATCGGACTGGGGGGCGGCGTGTTCATCTTCGTTCCCCGGGCTTTCGGATTGTCCGTTCCCCGCCGGTGGTGTGCAAGCCCGCGACGCCGGGCCGATCAAACGGGTTCGGCGCCGAGGATCGGATGCCCGGCGCGCCGCGAAAGGCCTTGCATCCCCTCCACGTGCCGTTCCGTATGCGGGCGGCGTCGCCCGGCGGGCGGGCGCGCCCACGCGCCCGACCCGCCGGGAACGCCGCTGGTTTGGCGGAGTCCCGTCGACAACCGCCTCACGGCATCATGAGGAACATGAAGAAGCACGCAAACAGACCCACGGTTTCGGCGATACCCATGGCGATGATGGAGAAGACGAACGGCTTGCCCTCCCCGTCGCTCATGGCTCGGATACCGGCCGCTCCGATGGCCCCCTGCATCCAGGCGCTGAACAGCTCGCCCAGCCCGCAGGCCAGGCCGATGCTGAACAAGGCGCCGGCGTTTGCCGACAGGAAGGTCGCGTCATAGACGTTCCCCTTGAGCAACGCCAGCATGAGCACGAAGCCGTAGATGGTCTGGCTCAGCGGCATGCCGGTCAGCGCAATATAGAGGAAGTTCAGCCGCTTGCCTTCACGGGCCTCCTTGGCCCAGGCGCCGGCAGCCGCCTGGCCGGCGGCGCCAATTCCCAACGCGCTGCCCACGGCTCCGAGTCCCAGCGGCAACGCGAATCCCAACTGACCAAGCCATTCCATACCTGCGTCTCCTTCGATGCTATTGCCCGCTTTGGACCCTTTGGGCAAACGGGGTAAAGGGATATCCCGCCCACTGGACGCCGGCGTTGCTGGAAAACTCCAGCATGTTCAAACGCACGCCGTGAGCAAAGATGGCAATGACGCCCAGCACGATGTTCAGGGAGTGCGCCAGCACCACGATCAGCACGCCGGCCGGCAGCAACCAGACCGACGGCGAGGCCACTTGGTACGCCAAGCCGTTGAAGGCGCTGGCGATGTAGTAGCTGGCCAGCCCCACCGCCATGAGACGGATGTAGCTGACGGTGTCCGAGAAGGTGCTGATCATCGGCAGAATGTTCGCCACCAGGCCCAGCCCGACGCGCTTGGCCGGGTTCGGGCTGGGGTACGTGAACAGGACGACCAGCACGGCGCCCGCAATCAGCAGGCCGATGGTCAGCGGGACCGGAATCCAGACCTGATTCGGGAAGAACAGCATCCAGATCACGCCGAACATGCCCACAAGGAAGCCGCTCCAGCCGACCTGGGCCAGGTACCGCCGGTCCGGGGCCATCCCGATGGCCTGTCGGACGTGCGCCAGCACCAGGTGCGCCCCGCCGATCAGAAAGCTGACTTTGATGATCAGGTTCCGCGCGATCTCGTCGTCCGGGTTCCACAGCAGGCCGAACGCCAGCATGATCCGCCCCAGGGCAGCCCAGAGGCCGGTCGCCTCGCGTAGGGCGGTCACGTCCTCAACGCCGGCCGCAAAGGCGAACTGCTTGGGAGTGATGCCGAAGCAGTTGGCGGTCAGCAGCCCCCAGACCAGCGTCACGCCGCCGAACACCAGGATCAGATTGGCCGCATCGCGACTCACGCGGTCGGTGATGCGGCGATAGCCCAGCAGCCCGATCAGCACGAAAATCAGACCGTAGCCCGCGTCGCCGAGGAGCATGGCCCCGAACAACGGCAGCGCGATCATGAAGAAGGCGGACAGGTCGTACTCGCGGTACCCCGGGACCGTGCCCAGAATGGCGAACATGGCCCGTATGGGCTGCGCCCACTTGGGGTACCGGATGAGCGTCGGCGGAGTCTCATCCGGGTCGGGCTCGATGGTTTTCATGGCCGCGACCAGGCCCAAGCGGGCGAGGTCCTGCTTCAGGGACGCGGCCGCATCGGCCGGCATCCAGCCCTGCAGCGCAAACAGGTGTTCGTCGTCCATCGCCCCGCGCACGGCCCGCGTGTAGTCCGCCCGCTCCTGCACGTCGGCCCAGTGCCGTTCGACGGCGGGCCGCAGGTTTGCCAACTGCCCGAGTCGCTGGGCGTCGTACTCCATGGCCTCCTGGATCTCGGCGGCTTCCGCGCGGATGGACGGGGCGTCGCGCGTTGGCAGGGGAACGGGCTGCGCCCGCTTGGGCGCCAGCACCTCCCGACGCTGATCGATCGCCGCCACGAGGACCTTGTCCCCCTGGCGCGCGCCGACCACTTCCACACATGCAGCGTGGATTTCGTCCACCAGCTCCTCCGGCGCAAGGAAGAAGTGGACCTTCAGACCCGCCTGCTGCAACGCCTGAAGCTGCTCAACCCGCACGTCACCCCACAGCGACACGGCGTCCAGTTGTCGTTCCAGCACGGCCAGGCGGCTCAGACGCTCCGCCGTCCGGCGGTGGATCTCCAGGACCTCGCGAACCACGTCGGCGGGCTCTGTTTCGGGCATCGATCCGGACGGGGTCACGCTTTCGAGGATCTGAATCACGCGTTCCACGTCCCGGATGCCGCCGGCCGTCTTCTCGTCGAGCGCCGCCCGAGTCGGATCCACCGGCGTCAGGTGAACCACTCCCAGTTGGCGCAGGGCCTGCAGCAGTCGTTCGCGGTCGCTCTGCCGGGCCACGAGAAACAGTTTGGCCATCGGTACGATCATTCCGTCTCCGTCTCCACGCCGCTGTCGGTGTCGTCATCGTCGGGCGCGTCATCGCCCGCATCGGCGTCCTCGGCCAGCTTGCTCTTGGCGATCTTCGCCCGGCCGACGCCCGCGGTCATTTCGTCGCCCAGCTTGATGCGGATGACCCGGATCGCGTTTCGCGACTCGGGTATTTTGACCTTCTCGAACAGATTGACGCGCTGGATGATCCGGTTGAGCTCGCGGTTCAGCAGGCGATACGCCTCGTCCAGCACGTTCAAGCGGGCCTGGAACCGGCTGAGCCCGCGCAGGTCGTCCAGCGCCCGGTCCACCCAGGCCGGCGTGCCGAACAGGCTGTACTCCGCCGGCGGGAAGACCGCCTCCTCGAAGGCGGGCAGCGTCACGCCGGCGACGTTGAATCGCGAGGTGCGGACCTCGGCCGGCTCCGCCCATTGCCGTAGCGGCAGGCCCGCCGGGTCGGCGAGCACCGCCTCGTATCTGCGGAACGCCCTCATGGCGGCGTCCAGTTCGCTCTGCACCTCGGCCCGGCGCCGGGCCGCCTCACGCAGCGTCATCTGCAACTGCTGCTGCTTGAGCTTCAGCATGGGCAGAAACCGCTGGTAGCGCGTCAGCCGGTCGCGCTGGCGCTTCAGTTCGGGTCGGGTCAGTTTGATCTTCGTCGCCACGTTCGGCCGATCTCCGCGATCAGGTCAACGGCTTGGGCCAGTGTTCGTCGATGATCGCCCGCCGGATGCCCGTTTCCGCCGGCTCGAAGCACTCCGCCAGAATCGCCCAGCACCGATCCAGGGCCTCGAACAGCGGAATGTTCACCGACAGGTCCATGATCCGCTCTTCGAACAACGTCCCGTAGGTCAGCAGCCGCTTGTCCCACTCGGACATCTCGAAGCCCATGTCCCGCTTCTCGCGACTCTCGCGGCACAGGGCGTACAACTGGATGCAGGCGTCCATGATGGCCCGGTGGTCGTCGCGCGTCTTCCCGTTGACCTGCTGCTTCAGCCGCGAGAGCGACCCGAACGGCTCGATCCGCCCGTTGCGCAGGTAGAACTGCCCTTCGGTAATGTAACCCGTGTTGTCCGGAACGGGGTGGGTCACGTCGTCGCCCGGCATCGTGACGCAGGCCAGCACGGTCATCGAGCCGGTCCCGTCGAAGTCCACCGCCTTCTCATAGCGCCGGGCCAGCTGCGTATACAGGTCGCCCGGATACCCGCGGTTCGACGGGATCTGCTCCATGACGATCGCGATTTCCTTCAGCGCGTCGGCGAAGGCGGTCATGTCGGTCAGCAGCACGAGCACCGTCTTGCCCTGGAGGGCGAACTGCTCTCCGACCGCCAGGCACAGATCGGGAACCAGCAGGCACTCCACCACGGGATCGGCCGCGGTATGCACGAACATGATCGCGCGGCCGAGCACGCCGCCCTGCTCGAACGCGTCGCGGAACTTGAGATAGTCGTCGTGCCGAAGGCCCATTCCGCCCAGGATGATGATGTCCGCGTTGGCCTGCAGCCCGACGCGGGCCAGGAGTTCGTTGTAGGGCTCGCCCGCCACGGAGAAGATCGGCAGCTTCTGCGACTCCACCAGCGAGTTGAAAATGTCGATCATCGGAATGCCCGTATGGACCATTTTGTCGGGCATCCGGCGCTTCACCGGGTTGATGGCGGGGGAGCCGAGGTCGATGGGCGGCGCCTCGACCGGCCCGCGGCCGTCGCGCGGGCGGCCCGAGCCGTCAAACACCCGCCCCAGCAGGGCGTCCGAGAAGGGCACCTGCATCGGCTTGTGCAGGAACCGCACCCGGTCGTTGTTCGCCACCCCCTGTGTGCCGGCGAACACCTGCAGACTCACCTCCCGGCCGTCCAGCCGGATCACCTGCGCCAGCGACTCGCCCCGATCCGACGTCAGCACGGCAAGGTCGTCGTAGCCCACGCCGCCGGCTTTCACCGTCACCACGTTCCCGGCAATCCGAGTGATGTCGTCGAAGTACTTCCTCATTCCTCACGCCCCTTCGTGGCGATGAATTGGTCGATCCGCTCCAGCAGTGTGCGGTATTCGTCACTGTCGCTGGCGGCGTAGTTCCAGTTGCGAAACAGGTCCGTCCCCCGCACGATCGTCTGACGGGCGACAGTCTTGTCCTCAAACCCGAAGTCCAGGTCCAGGACCTCGAGAATCTTTTCAAAGACCACCCGTTGCCGATCGGCCGGCGTCGCCCCGTCCACATCGTCGAACGCGTTCTGCTGAAGATAACAGTTGTCGAAGAAGTCGGCCTTCAGGGCGACGGTGAAGTCCTCCGTGGAGGTGCCCTCTTCGCCGACCACGGTCATCATCTGGCTGATTTCGTTGCCCCGGGCCAGCAGGTTTCGCACCCGGGCCACCTTGTCCGGATCAATGACGCCCTGGTACTTGCTCCACGATTCCAGGGGGTCGATGGCAGGATAGCGGCGGGCGTCACTGCGCGCCCGCGACAGCCCGTGAAACGCCCCCACGACCTTGAGCGTGCCCTGCGTGACGGGCTCCTCGAAGTTTCCGCCCGCCGGGCTGACCGTCCCGCCGATGGTCAGCGAGCCGACCTTCCCGTTCTTCAGCTCAATGGCCCCGGCACGCTCGTAGAACGCCGCGATGCGGCTCTCCAGGTAGGCCGGGAAGGCCTCCTCGCCGGGAATCTCCTCCAGCCGGCCCGACAGCTCGCGCATCGCCTGGGCCCATCGTGACGTGGAGTCGGCCAGCAGCAGCACGTGCAGGCCCATCTGGCGGTAGTACTCGGCCAGGGTGGCGGCCGTGTAGACCGACGCCTCCCGGGCCGCCACCGGCATGGCCGACGTGTTGCAGATGATGATTGTCCGCTCCATCAGGCTGCGTCCGGTCCGCGGGTCGATCAGCAGGGGGAACTCGCGCAACGTCTCGACCACTTCGCCGGCCCGCTCGCCGCAGGCGGCCACAATCATCACGTCGATCTCCGCGTTCCGCGCGGTGATCTGCTGCAGCACCGTCTTGCCCGCGCCGAACGGACCGGGGATGCAGTACGTTCCACCGCGCACGATCGGGAACAGCGAGTCGATGATCCGCACTCGCGTGGTCAACGGCTCGGACGGCATCAGCCGCCGGCGGGAAACATTGAGCGGGACCTTGACCGGCCAGTTCTGCTGCATGCGCACGGTGTGCGATTGCCCGGCGGAGTCCTTCAGCACGGCGATGTCGTCCGCGATGGTGTACTCGCCCGCGGCCGCGATCGACTCCACGGTAAACGACCCCCTCCAACTGAAGGGGACCATGATCTGGTGTGTGAAGATGCCCTCGGGCACGGCGCCCAGCGCGTCGCCGGACTCCACCGTTGCGCCCGGGGCGACTTCGGGCGTGAACGCCCATTGCCGGTCGGGCAGCAGGCCGTCGATGTACGTGCCGGGCTGCAGAAAGAAGCCCACCTGCCCCGCCAGCTTGGGCAGCGGATTCTGCAGGCCGTCGTAAATCTGGCCGAGCAGCCCGGGCCCGAGCATGACGGACAGCATCTCGCGGCGGAACTCGACCTCGTCGCCGACTTTCAGCCCGCGGGTCTCCTCGAAAACCTGCAGGTCCGCCACGTTCCCGCGAACCCGCACCACCTCCGACAACAGCCGTACACCGTCGGACCGCACGCAATACCCGACCGAGTTCTGCACCACCCGGGTATCCGTCTCGGCGATCACCAGGTTTCCGAACACCGCTACGATCTTGCCAGTCAACCTGTTGCCCTTTCGAGAGATAGTGACGACGCGTCCGCGGAAGTGCCGGGGAAGCCGCCCTCTTCGGCGTCAACCACTCGCTTCCATTGCTGCATCAGCGCCAGCTTGGCCGCGAAGGCCGCCAGTTCGTCATCCTGGAACGTGTACCATGCGTCGTGGGCCGTCAGCCAGTTCCACCGGGTGCGGATCAGCACGCGCAACCCGTCGAGAGGGGTCGCCGCCGCCGACCACTCGTTCAGCACCGGCTCCAGGTCCGTCTGGGGGTCTCCCAGGTCCGCCGCGACCCGAAAGGCGCCTTCGTCGAGCCCCAGCCGCTTCGCGCGCGCCGCGGCCAGCGCGTTCCGCAAAGCCACCTCAAACCCGACCCAGCGTTTCAGGAAGACACTCCCGCACTTGCGGGCCACACCGTGTGCGTGCCGGAAAGCTGCCTCCCACAGCCCGTCCACCCGGGAAACCAGCGACCCCGACTCGGTGGCCACGGCCAGGTGCGGCGGCAGAGGCGCCTCATTTCGCGCCTGAGCCGGCGTGAGCACCGCCGGCTCGACCGCCGGGAGTTCTCCCGCCAGAAACGCCTCCCGCTGCACGAGATCGTCAAACAGCAGGACCGATTCAACCAGCGCCCTCGCGCACGGCAGAGCGGCGACATGCGCACGCAGCCAGCCCGGGCTGACCGGCGGTGTGAGCCCCAACTCGCCAAGCGCAGGTAAAGCCGAAATGTAGAAACGACGGTCGCTCTTCATGGTGTCAATGGTCGTCCGTCGCGGCATGGAAGACGATGTTCTTCAACTCCGGTCCCACGATGCCGGCAAGCACCTCGACCACGGACTCCAGTGTCACCTCGACCGTTCCGTCGACCAGTGTGTACTCGAATCCGTCGGCTCTCAGGTTCTTGTCCAGCACGACCCCCAACCCGCCCTTGCGAGCATCCTCCACCAGAGCGCCGATCCCGTACTCCGTCAAATGGTGGTGCATCGACTCCGGGAGGTTGATGGTCATCGTTTCCCGGCGCTCGATGTCCGCCTTCACGTACTCCATCACGACCTCGCGGAGGAGCTTTCCGATGAAGTCGGGATCCGTGAGTTTCTTCTGAGCCGCCTTCGTCAGAATGCCCCGCATGGCCCGATTCAACGAGCCTTGCAGCCGGACGATCGTGTCCCGGGCTGCGAGGTGCAGCTCCGTGGCCGCGCGGGCCTCAACCTTCTCCCGCTTGGCTTCCGCACCGGCCAGTATCTGCTCGGCCCGGGCCTCGGCCTCCGCGATCACCCGCCTGGCCTGCTCCTCCGCCTCGGCGCGAATCTTCTCCGCGGCCATCTGGCCCGCTCGCACTCCGTCCGTCTGAAGCTTGCTGACGAAAGCCTCTAGTGTCTCTGGCATCTCACGACTCCATTCACTGCGCCGCCGCCCGGCGTGCGCATCAGTTCCGCCCCGTCCGAACGGCCGGGCCGGCAGAATACCTTATCGGCCATAATCGTCTTCAACCCCCTGTTTTCCGCAATCAGGAGGGCCCGGACCCCGCCCGACCGGCCTCCTCACGCGACGCCTGCCCGGGGCGGACCGGAGCCACGACCTGTCACTGCCGGGGAAACCGCGGTTCCGGCCCTCGGCGGCGGCCGCCGCACGCGACTCTGCTCCCGATCCCTCCGGCAAAGCGGCACTCCGCCGCCAGGCTGACCGCCGCCCGCGGCAGATGCCCTCGTCTGCCGACCGAAACGTCATGGCGTGTGCAGACCGCCGCGCGAAGCGACACGTCTACTCCCAGGGCCTCTGACGCGAAACCGGACGCCCGGAGCCGGCCGGCCGAGTGGTCGTCACTGTATCGACCGGGCTCAAGCCCAAGCTTGCCCGCGAATTGCGGCGTGGGACGAGGCCGCGCCACGTTCCTCCCGTACACGCCGCACGACAGGCGGGTATCATGGCGGCCCGAGCGGGAAATTTCCACTGCCGTCCGATAAAATCTGCCGGAAATCGTTGTGGCACGGGAGCTAACGGGAGACCACCCACGGCCACGGCGACTCGGGGGACGGCGGCCGGTGCCGGCCGATCGCCTTGACTTCCGGGCCTACATTCGATTAACGTCAGGCATGATCGAGCCGGGGGGATGGTCCCTGTCTGTTCCCCACGGAGCGGTCCAGGGAGAACACAAGACTGTATCGAGCCCGTCAACACGTTGCACCACCGGGATAGAGAACATCGGCCGGCATTGCAGAGATGGTTCCGGAACCACGAGGGCCCGGCACACCGTACGGCCCGGCCCGGCCTGCCGCCCGGAACCCAAGGTCGTGATTCGTCTCGCGTGGCTTGGCTGCGAACCGGCCACGACCCGGGGGTGAGTTGGTGTTCCGGGGCGGCAGCGTAAGACTTCTGTAACGGAGCGTTTGCCCACGCAGGCTAGGAATCAAGATGAACGACATGCCACGCCCGACGGAGTCTGCCACACCGGCGGACATGCCTCTTTCACCCGACCCGGATGCCTCGCTCGGCCTGGGACTGACCCCGGAGGAGGAGGAGGCACTGGCCGGAATGACCATGGGCGATGTAACGGACACATCCGACCCGTCGTCGGCCCCCACGGAAGGAGCGGAGACGGTGATCCGGGTGAAGATCGTCAAGGTTCACCGGGATGACGTGTTCGTGGAGCTGGGGGGCAAGTCGGAAGGCGTCGTGCCGCGGGTCCAGTTCAAGGGGGGCGAGGATGAACCGGTCGAGGGGCGGATCATCGACGTGGTGTTCGACCGGTACGATCGGGAATCAAACCTCCAGATCTTCTCGCGAGAGGGCGCGGCTCGGATTGCAAGCTGGGAGTCGCTGAAGCCCGGCCTGGTGGTCGAGGGCCGGGTTTCCGGCATGAACAAGGGCGGCCTGGAGGTTGACCTGAAGGGCATCCGGGGCTTCATGCCGGCTTCGCACTGCGACGTGGACCGCACGGTTGACATTTCGAACCTGATTGGAGACGTGGTTCGCTGCCAGGTGTTGGAGGTGGACCGCCGGGAGAAGAACGTCCTGGTCAGCCGCCGAAAGGTCCAGGAAGCCGAATTCATGGCGGCCCGCAAGCAGTTGCTCACCGAACTGGCGGAGGGTCAGCTTCGCCAGGGCGTGGTCCGCAACGTCACGGACTACGGAGCGTTCGTGGACCTGGGCGGGGTGGACGGCTTACTGCACGTCAGCGACATGAGCTGGTCGCAGGTGGACAAGCCCAGCGACGTGGTGCATGCGGGCCAGCATGTGGACGTCAAGGTGCTCAAGATCAAGCAGGGCGAGGAGGGCAAACTGCGCATCTCGCTGGGGCTGAAGCAGGCGCTGCCCGACCCCTGGGCGAACGTCGAGCAAGACTTCCCGGTGGGCACGTCGCTGAAGGCTCGCGTGGTGCGGCTGGCCGACTTCGGCGCGTTCGCGGAGGTAACCCAGGGCGTGGAAGCCCTGATTCCGGTGAGCGAGATGAGCTGGGGTCGGGTCAACCGGCCCAAGGACCTGCTTTCCGTCGGGGAAATGGTGGACGTGGTCATCATCCGCCTGGAGCCGGAAAAGCGGCGGATGGCCCTCAGCATGAAGCAGGCCGCACCGGACCCGTGGGAGGATGTGGCCGCCGATTTCCCGGCCGAAGCGGTGGTCACCGGCCGGGTGACAAAGACGGCGGAATTCGGCGCTTTTGTCGAGCTTCGCCCCGGCGTGGAGGGGTTGGTCCATATCTCGGAACTGGCCGAGACTCACGTACGCCGGCCGACCGACGTGGTGCAGGCCGGCCAGGACGTGCAGGTCAAGGTGCTGGGTGTGGACATGGACCATCGGCGGATATCCCTGTCCATCAAGGCCCTGACCGCTGCTGCTGCTGCAGAGGCGGTGGCGGAAGCCGCACCGGCCAAGCAGGTCAAGAAGCGCAAAAAACCGCTTCGCGGCGGATACGGCACGGACGGCGGCGGGCTTTTCGACGGCCTGCTGCGCTGAGCCGGCCCGCTGACGCACCGCCCGATCAGGCGTATCATCCACCGCTATGACGGTGGCCGAACAATTCATCCGGGCCAGGGTTGACGCCGGGCAGCACCTGTCCGCCGAGGACGGCCAATGGCTGTACGCCTCGGCAGACGTGCATACGCTAGGGCAACTGGCCAACCAGGTTCGCGAACGCCGGCACGGGCGCAACGCCTACTACAACATCAACCGGCACATCAACTACACGAACTACTGCGTGCTGCGCTGCAAGTTCTGCTCGTTCTTCCGCCCGTGGCGGAAAGCGGCAGCGGACGGGTATGAACTGACCGTCGAGCAGATCGCCGATCGGGCGGAGGAAGCCTATTCACGCGGGGCGACGGAAGTGCATATCGTGGGCGGGCTGCACCCGCGGCTGCCGTTCTCACACTACACCGACATGTGCCGCGAAATCCGCCGCCGCTGCCCGCGGATGTGCGTCAAGGCCTTCACCGCCATCGAGATCATCCACTTCACCCGCATCGCCAAGCCACGAATGAGCATTCGCGAGGTCCTCGTGGCGCTGCGGGAGGCGGGGCTGGATGCGCTGCCGGGCGGCGGGGCGGAGATCTTCGACCCGCGCGTGCATGACGAAGCCTTCCGGAACAAGGTGGGGGAGGCGGAGTGGTTTGAGGTGCATCGCACGGCCCACGAGCTGGGCATCTTCACCAACGCCACCATGCTGTACGGCCACGTGGAGACGCCGGCGGAGCGGATCGCCCACCTCATCAAGCTGCGCGAGCATCAGGACGAATCGCTGCGGTCGCGGCCGGCCCATTTCAACTGCCTGGTGCCGCTGCCGTTCATTCCGGAGGGCAGCGCCCTGTCACACCTGCCCGGCCCCACCGGCCTGACGAACCTGCGCACGCTGGCCGTCGCCCGGCTGATGGCGGACAACATTCCTCACGTCAAGGCGTTCTGGATCATGCAGGGGATCAAGCTGTCGCAGGTCTCGCTGAACTGGGGCGTGGACGACCTGGACGGCACGGTGGTCTATTACGACATCACCAAGCGCGACGGCGTCTCCACGCACCAGGAGATCACTGTGGACGCGCTGCAGCGCCTCATCCGCGAGGCCGGCTGCGTCCCCGTCGAGCGCGACACCCTCTACCGCCGCATCCTCCGCACCGCCGACGGCTGGACCGTCGGCGATCCCGTCTCCTGACGGGTGGAATGGCCCCCAACATCTGTGGGACCGGCTATCCCGGAGGGTCTGCACGAGTTGTAGCACGCGATGTCCGTCGGCAATCTGGCGAACATGTATTCAGCCAGAGACGGTCAACCGATGTCTGGTTGATTGCCCGTTTCAACGAGCATTCCCGCCGCGGGGCGGGTTGATAGGCCAGCCCTTGTAGGGCTGGTTGGCGGGGGCAGGCTTTACCTTCCCCTCTCGGAATCGCAGCCCGTTTCAACGGGCTTCCACCGTTCTGGTCCAGGCCGCAGCGGACGGTGAGAAAAGAGAAGCCCGTTGAAACGGGCTCGTCTGGGATGGAAATACAGGGATCGTCGTCCGGCAACCAGTCCTCAAAGGACTGGCCTGAAGCCCGCCTGCGGCGGGAAAGCCCCGTGAACGGGGCTCGAATAGCGGCCATGGCCGGTCGTCCTCACAACGCGGATGCGCGCCTGGAGCACTCATGCGGCGTAAGCCCAGAGCTACGGCCTGCGCCGCGAGATTCTGTGCCGGTGAATGAATCCCCCTGGGAGCGGGTTACCGAGAGGCAAAAACCGTTCGAATCGCGGCTTGTGGGGCGGGTCGTTCGGCCATAACGACAACAACCTGCACGTGGCGATCAGAGCCCCTTCACTCGTTCGCCTGGCGGACGCCGCGTGTCAGGTAGTTGCAGAACAGTTTGCGGACGACGTCGGCGGGGCCGGGGGGGGCGTTCAGCGTGCGGGTGATGTCCAGCGTGGACAGCACCCACCGGCCTTTGCCGTCCGGAACCACCGCGACGGCCGTGCTGACCCGGGGCTGATGATCGCTGACCGATCCGACCACAGCCTCCTCCCCCTGCAGCAACAGGCCGAAGCGGTCGGCATCGTAGGCGACGAGATCCTGGTACTCCCAGTTCAGGGCCTGGTTGACGGGCAGCCCCTCAAAAAGCGGGTGCTCTCGCACGAAGAAATTGCCGCCCAGCCACCACTTGCCGTGCCGCATGACGCCGTCAAACTTCACCAGGCCGCGCTGGGCCAGCATCCGGGCCACCGGCTCCGCGTTGCGGATGACGACGGCCGTCGTGCCGTCGTCGCGAACCCGCCGTGGCAAATCGGCCAGCACGGCCTCCGCCTCCGCACGCATGGCGGGCCGCGTCCAGAGCAGCCGGATGATCGCGCCCTCCTGCGCCTGGAAGTACTCCAGTCGGATGTCGTAGGCCGTACCCGCTTCCAGCGTCAGCGGCTCCGACGTGTCGTACGTCGGGCCGTGCGTGGTCCAGTTGTCGATGAAGCGCTTACCGTCGATCCACAGGCGCACGCCGTCGTCGCTGAGAGTGTGAAAACGGTAGACGCCGGATTCGGGTGCTCTCAGCTTCCCCTGCCAGCGAGCACTGTATTCCGTACTCGCCACGGCCGGGTCCGGCGGGGTTTTTGAGAAATCGAAATCCACCTTCGGATCGGTGCGGAGAAGCACGCGGCGGTGGAAGTCGGTGCCCTTGAAGTACTCGGCGGTGAGTCCCCGGCCTTCGCCTTCCGTCGGCACCAGGGCGGTGCCGGGCACAACCTCGCGCGGTTCGAAGTCGAATGCGCCGAGGATCACGTAATCGAGCTTCTCCAGCGAGGCCGAGAACGCCGGTATTTCGACACCCAGGTGGTCTTTCAGAAAATCGCGGACGAGCGTTCCGTTCTCCACCACGGCGCCGCGGGGCGAGACCCGCTGCGACTTCCAGTCGACCACAAACGCCTCATCGTCACCGACGGCAAAGGGCGCGGCCCCCGGCTCGGCGCCGGGCAGGTGCAGTTCGGCCTTCAGGGCGTATCGCCCCGGGCCGCAGTCGACGGACACGTCCACACCGCCCAGCAGAAGCTGCCCGTACCGTTCTCCGCCGGCAACCCGGACGGGCAGTCGTTTCGACCACAGATCCTTGCCATCCGCATCCACGATCGACGCGTGCAACTCGAACGCGCCCTTCAGGTCGACCTCGTTGACCAGGTGAAAGTCGGCCACCGTTTGGAGCGGCGCGTGGCCGACCTTGCTCCGCAGCTTGACGGCCACGTACAACGGCGCGTTGTAGCGAGCCAGCAGCTCCGCATCGCCCTTGAGGTTGCGGAAGCAGTCGACCACGCCGGAGTGGTTCTCGATCTTCTCCGCTTCCCAGCCGTTGATCACGTATCCGTCCGTGACGTTGCCGGCGCGGACGTTCTCGATGATCCGGCCCTGGTAATAGAACGCGATGTTGCCCATGCTGCGGGTCAAATCGTCCACGCTGCCGAAGTGCTCCAAAAATCCGCGGGACTCCAGGTAATCCACGTACGCCTGATGCCACTGCCTGTGGGCGGCGCCGTCCCAGCCGTTGGGCTTTCCTTCCAGCTCTTTCGCGATGAGCGCCAGGCGCGGCGGCGTGGCGATGGCGCCGTCCTCGCCCCAGAAGACGATCTCCTTCCCGTTGTCCGTGTGACGAGTGTAGTGGGTCGGGCTCACGTAGAAGGCGTCGCGGTACACGCCCGGGCCGCAGGCGTTGTGGTAGTCCCACCAACCCTGCGTGTACTGCTTCTCGTCGTACGGCCGCATGTGAAGCTTGAACGGGTCGTCGCCGTCCTTGTTCCAGCCGGAGGTATAGGTGATGATCCGGCTGGGATCGAGCCGGTGGGCGTCGGCCATGTCCTGCTTGCGATTGTCGTCGGGCGGGATCCGGTCCTCCTCGTTGATCATGTTGTAGAGGACCAGGGAGGGGTGGCTGCGATCGCGCCGGACCATGCGCAGCAGCTTCTCGCGGGCCCAGCGGCGGCAGAACTCATCGCCGCCGCGGGCGGTGTAGCCGCCGGGCTCCTCGTATTGCAGCAGGCCCATCTCGTCCGCAAGGTCAAACAGAATCGGCTGCCCGATGCAGCGGTGGTGGTTCAGCATGTTCAGGCCGATCGTTTTGGCGGCAGCGATCTGCTTGCGGGCCCGTTCGGGCGTGGGGTAGATGCCGTTGATCGGCCAGAAACCCCACGAAATGGCGCTGCGCAGCACGATCCGGCGGCCGTTCAGACGAAACACCGCGTCCTCACCGATGCCGTCCGGCGCGAACCAGCGGAACCCGAAACGCCGGCTGTCCGCGTCCAGGCCGCCCAGGGACACCTGACAAACGTACAGCGTCGGGGATTCCAGGTCCCAAATCCGGGCGGTCGGCACGGACAACGTGGCGGTGACGGTCTGCAGGCCGTGCGAAAAGCGCCGGCCCTTCACCGCCTCTTCCAGCAGAACGCTGGACGGATCGGCTGCATCCACGATCCGGAATATCACGTCGCGAGTGACCACCTCATCCGTGACGTTTCGCACGGTGACCTCGACGTCCACCTCACGCGGCGCCGGCTTGTTCCGGACGAAGAGGTCGTCCACGTACAACGGGTCCAGTACGAGCAGGCGCAGGTGGCCGGTCATGCCGCCGAACCCGTGACTGGCCGGCAATGTGTACTTGCCCCAGCGGTGGGCGTCGAAGTCGATCCAGTCGAAGTTGCCGCCGGGATCGGTGATGCGAAAGGCCAGCCGGGCCGGCACACCGGGCGCCAGCTTGCCCGTCAGGTCCACCTCGAACGGCGTGTTGCCGATCAGGTCGTAGCCGACGAGCGTTTCGTCGACAAAGACCTCGGCCCGCAGGCGAACGGAATCCACGCGGAGCAGCACCTGTCGGCCTGCGGCCTCGGCCGGCAGCGTGACCTCGCGCCACCACCAGCTTACGCCGCGGTAGTCGCCGCCCTCGGCGTCCCAGAGGTACTCTTCAACGGTGCCGGGCACGGAGACGGGCAGGCCGTTCGTGCCCAGGGCCTCCCAACCGCCGGTGGGCGGATTCACCGGCAGCTTCGCGAGGTCGACAGGCGGCAGGAAGAGCTGATCGCTCTCCCACGCGGCCTGCTTGTCCAGCCAGAGACTCCAGCCGGGGCCGCCGAGCTCGATGACGGTTCTCGTTGTCATCTCCGCCTGGGCTGCGTGGAGGCCGAAGAGAATCGAGAATCCCACCGCCGGCCACGTCCGTGGATTCGATTTCATCGGTTCCTCGCCGAGCTGGGACTGTGCATGGCTCCGCTTTCCATGAAGTGGTCCGCGAGGCGGACCCTACGAGTCGGGCGGCGACATCATTGCGTCGTAGCGCTGCTGGTCGTCATACATGCGCTTGTACACGTGGTACTTGCGATCGTGGTACGCCCCCACCGCGCCGCCCGACGGCTGCACGGCGCCGCCTACCCGGTTCATCGCCGCCATGGCGGCCGCGCAGTCCGCGTACGCGCCCGCCGCCACCGCTGCCAGCACGGCCGAGCCCAGCAGCACCGCCTGCGGCTCCCTGGGCAGAATCAGCGGGCACCCGGTGATGTCGGCGTGCTCCTGCACGAAAACCGGGTTCTTCGTGCCGCCGCCGCAGGCCATCACGTGTCGGATGGAAAACCCTTTCCGGTTCATCTCTTCGATGATGTGCCGCGTCCCGTACGCCACCGCCTGGATCGTGGCCAGGTACTCGATAGCCAGCGTGTCCAGCGTGTCGTCGAGCGACAGGCCGGCCATCATGCCCCGGGCGTGCGGGTTGGCCCGAGGCGAGCGGTTTCCGTGGTGGTCGCCCAGCACGTGGAAGCGGGCGGTCAATTGCGCCATGGGTTGGTTGCCGGCCAGTGCCTTGAGGCGGGCGTTGAGCAGCTCGTAGACGGTTTTGCCCGTCTTCCTCGCATCCTTGTCCAGGGCGGCCGCGTGGGCGCTGGAGCGGATGCAGCGGTCGATCAAGGCGCCGGTTGCCGACTGGCCGCCCTCCGTAAGCCACAGGCCCGGGACCATGGCCGAGTAATACGGCCCCCAGATGCCGCGGATGAACTGCGGCTTCTGCGCGACGGCCATGTGGCACGTGCTGGTCCCACCGATGAGGGCCAGCCGCTGATGCGCCGACGCCGGGGCGAAGGCCTCACCGTCCAGGGTCGCCCCGATCATGCCCAGGCCGCCGGCGTGGGCGTCGATGATCCCGACGCCGACCGGCGTGCCCGGCTCCAGCCCGAGCGATCGGGCGGCGGCGGGTGTCAGGCCCTGGCCGATCGGTTCGCCCATGGGCCGAACGCGCTGGCCGATGCGCCGGTGCGCGTCCGTCACCAGGTCGTCCAAGCCGATTTCGTCCCAGAAGGAGTCATCCCATTTGCCCACGCTGGGCACCGTCTTGCCGCGCCGACCCAGGTGGCCCTGGTAGGTCCACTTGCAGACCGTGGTGCAAAGGCTTCGGACGTCGACGCCCGTGGATCGGTACGTCATGAAGTCGGCCAGGTCGAGGAAGCGCGCGGCGGATTTCCAGGTCCGGGGCAGGTCCTCCTTGAGCCACAGCAGCTTTGGCGGCTCCATCTCCGGCGACACGCCGCCGCCCACGTACCGAAGCACCTTGTGCTGCGTGGCGTTGATGCGCTCGGCCTGGGCGATGGCACGGTGGTCCATCCAGACGATGACGTTCTGCTCGTGCCGGCCCGTGGGCGAGACGGTCAGCGGCTTGTCGTCGGCATCGAGGCAGACGAGGGAGCACGTGGCGTCGAAGGAAATGCCGGCCACGCGCCGGCCGGCGGGGCCCGCCGCCTTGAGCGCGGCCTTGACCGCCGCCGCGCAGGCCCGCCAGATGTCCTCGGACGACTGCTCGACGAAGTCCGCCTTCGGGCGCCAGAGCGTGATGGGCCGGACACCGAAGCCGTGCCCTCTGCCCTGCAGGTCAAACACGCCGGCCCGCACACTGCCCGTGCCGACGTCCACGCCGATGACGAATCGTTTCTTCTCTGCCATGGCTGCCTCGCCGGGTCCGGATGGTTCCGTTGCCGCGTCACGGGACGCACAACGCAAGGGGCTCGATCCGAACGATCATGCCCCATGACGCGCAGGACACAAGGCCTGCCACGCAAAACATGAATCCGCACGATGCCCGTCAAACGGTTCGGCCCGGCCCGGGCCATGACACGGACGGGCACAGACACCTGACACGCGGCGATCATCGTCGCGACGAACCCTGATGACACGGTGCGCATCCGCATGGGCAGCGTGATGCTCGTTAATCCGCGCCGCACTCTGGGGCCGCGACTCCGGCGCCGGACGCGTGGCGCAGCGTATCCGTGCCGAGCTTCGGAATCAACCGCGGCCTCGCCCCGCGGAATGCCCTTCCTCGCGGGATGCGCGGCGCGGACGGCGTTGCAGCGTGCGCTCGCATGTCGCTGCCGGACCCGGGATCCGCCGGCGTCTCCGGCCCGTGCGGGCGCTTGCATCCGGCCCCCGTTCCGTTTACCTATATGCGGACGCCGCGACGGGGGCCCGCCCCCGGTGACAGTCTCTGCGAAAGGGAGAAGCCGATGGTCGCTTCATGCCTGGCCGTTCTTGCGCTTGCCGCTTCCGCCGGGGCTTCGGAGACATCACTCCGCACCCTCCTCGATGAGATGGCCGACCTGCCCCGCCTGACTCGCCTGCCGGACCCGTGGTACACGTGCCGCCAGTTCTCCAGCTATGACCGGGCGTCCAAATCGCCCGAGCAGGACTGGTTTGCCAATGCGGACGCCGGCCACTTTCTGCGGGAAGAGACCCGCCCGGACCGCACCGAGTACGTCCTGATGGACGCCGAAGGGCCCGGCGCCATCGTGCGCATCTGGTCCGCCAACCCCAAGGGCATCCTCCGCGTATACGTGGACGAGGACCCGGAACCGGTCATCGAAGTCCCCATGGCCGACTTCCTCAGCGGCAAGGTGCCGTACAACCCCGAACCGATCGCCCATGTCCGCAGCGCCGGCTGGAACAGCTACTTCCCGATCCCCTACGCCAAGTGGTGCAAGGTCACCAGTGACGAGAAGGACTTCTACTATCACGTGAATTACCGCACCTACCCGGCGGGGACAAACGTGAAGTCCTTCACGCCGGTTCAGGCGGACGAACTCAAGCCACTCGTCCAGGACATCGCGAAAAAACTGAACACGCCAAGGGCGCTCGCGCCGGACGTGACGGTCCGGACCAAACCGGTCAAGCTGGAGCCGGGCAAAACCGAACTCGTGGCAACGCTGTCCGGCCCCGCCGCCGTGGCGGTGCTGTCCGTCGAAGACCTCCAGGCACCGGACCCCGACGCCGCGCTCCGCGGCGTTCTCCTGACGATGGAGTTCGACGGGCAGCCGACCGTGGTCGCCCCGCTGGGTGATTTTTTCGGCACGGCCCCCGGCCGGTCACCCTACGAATCCCTGCCGATGGGCGTCGCCGAGAACGGGCGGATGTGGTCTCACTGGCGAATGCCCTTCCGCAAGGAGGCCAGGGTCTCCCTGACCAATCACACCGACAAACCCGTCTCCGTGGCCATCGGCATGGCCGCAGAGCCCTACGCGTGGGACGACCGCTCCATGTATTTCCACGCGAAGTGGCGCATCGAGCACGACATCCCCACGCGCCCCTTTCGTGACTGGAATTTCGTCGAGATCGACGGGCAGGGCGTGTTTGTCGGGGCCGCCCAGTACGTGGCCAACAAGGTCAAAACGTGGTGGGGCGAAGGCGACGAGAAGATTTACGTTGACGGCGAAACATTCCCCAGCCACTTCGGTACGGGGACTGAGGATTACTTCGGGTATGCCTGGTGCAGCCCCGCCCTGTTCGTCCATGCCTACCACAACCAGCCCCGCTGCGACGGGCCGGGCAACTACGGCCACACAGCCGTCAACCGCTGGCACGTCCTCGACAACATCCCGTTCGCCCAGAGCTTCCGGTTTGACATGGAGATCTGGCACTGGACGGAGGACATCACGATGACGGTGGCGGCCATGACCTACTGGTACGCCCGTCCGGGGGCCAAGGACCGGGTAGCCTCGCTGGCGGCCACCGACCTGCGGGTGCCGGAGATGCCGCCCTATGTCCCGCCCAAGGTGGCCGGGGCGCTGGAGGCGGAGGACTTCCGCATCATCGCGTCTGCCGGCAACGTCCGGCCGCAGGAATGGACCGGTCTGAGCATGGAAAAGCACCTGTGGTGGACGGACAACAAGCCGGGTGACAGGCTGGTGCTTGGCTTCCCGGTGAAGGAGGCGGGTCGGTACAGGGTAATCGCCCGGTTCCTCACCGCCGGCGATTATGGAATTGCCCAGCTTTCCATAAACGAACAACCCGCCGGGGAACCGGTCGACCTGTACAATGACGGAGTGAAGCCCGGCGAGGAGCGAACTCTGGGCACGTTTGTCCTCAAGGCGGGTGAAAACACGATCACCGTAGAGATCGCAGGTAAGAACGAAAGGTCCACGAATACCCTTTTCGGCCTGGATTACCTGCTCCTTGCCCGCGAATAGCCGCGGGAAGCGGACCGGACGGGCGCCGCTCGTATCGGCGCCGCGCGAACGAACACCCTTTCATGGAGGAGTCGTTATGAACGCGATGCGAACGTGGTGGCACGCGGCCAGCGTGCTCGTGGTGGCTGCATTCCTGGCCGGCGCCGGCTGCAAGAAGGAGGAACAACCCGCTCCGCCGAAGCCGGCGGAAGGCGAGACGGTGGGCGCCAAGATCGACGAAGCTCTGGACGCCGCGAAAGACACCGCAGAGGACACCGTGGAAAAGGCGGGAGACGCCGTGGACGCCGCGGCCGGAGCGGTGTCGGACGTCATCAAGGACGCCAAGGAGGAGCTGACCGGCGAGGCAAAGGCCGAGGTGGTCGCGATTCTCGCCCGGGCGGACGCCCTGGATGGGGCGGAGGACAAGGTGATCACGAAATGTCCGGCCTGCAACCTGGCCATGGACGGCAGCGACGAGAACACGATCGTGGTCGAAGGCTACACGATGCACTTCTGCACACCGGCGTGCAAAGAGAAGTTTGACAAGGATCCGCTGAAGGCCATCCTCGCCATGCAGTTTCCCGAGGAGGGCGAAACGGAGTAAGCGGGCGGGGCAAGGCGTGCAGGGGGACGTCAGCGCACAGCGAGCGCGGCGGCTATGTGTGCCGCCGCCTGCGATTTGCGGGCGGGCACTGGGCCACAACGGGCGTCGACCATTCCGGCCGGTGCCGGCGTGGCCGGCGCCCTTTCCGCGACCCGTCTACTGCTTCACCGTGTTCATTGACCCTGTGCCGGTCACGACGATCTCTTCGCCGGCCTGGGTCGTGAGCACGCGCTCGATGTCCACGTCCCCGTCCAGCGAAACGCCGGCGGCGCTGAGTTGGGCATGCCAGGTGAGGCTGTACTCCAGGTAATCCCCGTCAGCGTTCTCCGCTTCGATCGTGAAACGTATGCTGACGCGCCCATCCGAGTCTATGCCGGAGAGGCTGACCGACACCGGTCCCACGGTGGGGTACAACTCGGCGAGGCTGTAGGTTTCGCTACCGTCCTCGCTGGTGATCGTTCCGACGAGACTCGGCGGCACGGTGTCAAAATCGATGCCCACGTCCGTGTTGTACAGCGGCGCGTCGTCGGCCTGCGCGGCGGACATTCCCTTGGTGTTGATGTTGATGAACACCAGGTGAAACCCGGGCAGCCGGCCCTGGAAGTTCGTCAGGAGGATGTTGCTGTACGGGTTGCCGCCGAACCGCACCCGGGAATCGCCCCGCTCCGAAAACTGGTACGACCGGGCCGTGGCGGCAAAAGTCGCCTGAACCCGGCCGAGAAACACGCCGGCCAGCAACCCGGCGGCCGCCCCCGCCCCCACACCGGCCAGCGCGGCGCAGCCTGCCAGCCCCGTCCAGACGCTGAAAACCCCACCCCCGGAAAGCACCCACCGTGCCCACCGCCGAGCTCGCCCAATCCTGGCGATTGAATTCGCATTCCGTTGCATGATTTGCGCCCTCACTTTTTCTGTGGATTTGCCGCGACCGGACCGCACCCGGTCGCTCGCCTATTGGTACCCCGGCCAGAGTGTCCCGGCAAGCGATCCCCACCGGCTTTGGGTGGAAACTACTCGCCATAACGCTCGGGGAGCTTGGAAACCTCGATTTCGCGGATGACCAGGTCGTCGTTGGGCGAGTGAAAACGGAAGTCCGCGCCCCCGTTCTGGCCGTTCGCGCAGCGGGCATCCGTCAGCCGGAGGACGGCCGTTTTCCAGGCCTTCGTGTCCGTGCGTGTGACGGTTTGCGGGCATGGCCGGTAGCGATCGGCCGGCGATCCGGTGTCTGAGACCGCATTGTAATGGACCACGATCGGCTGGCGGCCGGCATCCCAATACGTGAACTCAACGGTGATCGTGCCCCGATGGTCGTAGTAGTACGGGTCCGCGATGTCAATGTAGAGATATCGGTTGTCCCCGATGCTGCGCCGTGTCCGGATGCACGGCGTGCCCTCCAGCTCCGTGATGGTATACGGTCCATCCTCCACGCCGGCGCACACCCGCAACCCCTCCTCCACCAGTTTGCCGCCCGCCTCCGCCCGGCAGGACAACCTCAACCGGCTCGCGAATCGGCGGCCCTCCCGTTTCGACTTGTCCGCACCCAGCAACGAGCGGACGGCCTTCGACCAGTCGTCGGCCTCCGGAGCTCGGCCCGCCTTGAAGAGATCCGCGAACCGGCGTGTCAGGTCGATATAGAAGCGGCCGTCCTCCACGCTCTCGCAGATGGGCGTGCCCTCGTGCATCTCGTTCCACGTCTCGACGATGACCAGGCGGGGCTTGGCCTGCAACGCCAGCAGCCAGGACGCGGCGTAGTACCCGCCGCCCAGCCGATCGCGGGTCGGCGTATTCCGGCCCGGCACGGGCGAATCGTCATATCCCGGCCCCACCTGGGCGGCGCCCTCTCCGAGGATCGGCCCGAACAGCGCCGCACCCCAGCCCGTGCGGGCGTCCGCCGTGAACGTCCACGCCGGACCGGCCACGACAAACGGACGCCGGCCGTCGAAATCCTCCGCAAACCGCTTGTACACGTAATCGATCGTGCCCTGGTCGTGCCCGGCTGCAAACGCGGACTCGTACAACTGCACCAGCGGCCGGCCGTCCACACAGGCCCAGTGCCGCGGCGGAACCAGGCAGAAGAAGTCGCGGATGGTGCGATAGAAGATGTCCTTTCCCTCGTCCGTGCGCAGGTCGACGTTCTGTTCGCGAGGCTCCGTGAACGCGTGGTTGGCCAGCAGCGTGGACGTGTCGTAGAACAACCCGATCCGCGGCGTCTTCCCTTCCTTCGCCAGTTCGTCCAGAGCCTCCACCAGGGGCGGAATGCCGTACACGGAGAACCGGACATCCGGCTTCTCATACTGGTTTGGCGCGCCCCAGTACACCAGCAGCGCCGCGTCGATCCCCGCTGCCAGCAGGTCCTTCATCTGACGCCGGTGCCAGGTCGCAGATTCGTAGCTCACTTCGCGTTCGTCCGGGAAGTGCTGTCGCAGCAGATCGTGCGTGTGCGCCGGGTCATCAAAGAAATGCTCATCCGGCCAGCGGTACCAGTAGAAGTAATGCGTGGCCACGATGCGCTCGTCCGGCCCGAAACTCGGGGCAGCGGCGATCCGGTCCGGCGCAGGCACGGGTGGAATGATCATCTTCTTCTCTCCGGCAGCCACGGGAACCGCAAACACCAATCCGACAATCCACACAGCAAGATGGCGAGCAACCATCGAATCACCTCCGACAGAACGGGCCCAACACATCAGCCGTCGCAGCCGACCCCATTGCCCCGCCGCCCCTTCGTCGCTTCGTCGCTATTCCGGCCGCCGAAGGCCGCACTCACCACCGTTTCGCGCCCAGGAACGATTCGGCCCGGTACTCGGAGAAGAGCCGGTCTCCTTCCTTCAGGCTGTTGATCTTCACCTCCGGCGGCGCGGCATGCACGAAGTGCGTCGAGTTCATGGCGATGGCCACGTGGTAGATCTTCCCGGTGCGGTCGACGAAAAACAGGTTGTCTCCAGGCCGGATGCCGTCCATGCACCAGCGTGTGGCCACCAGCCGCCCGGTCAGAAACTGCTGGGCCGCGTCGCGCGGGACGGCGATGCCCGCCTGCGCGTTCACGTTGCGGACCAGGCCGCTGCAATCCAGCCCCGCGGAGGACAGGGCGCCGAACACGTACGGCGTGTGCAGGAACTCCAGCGCCCATTGCACGCGGTGGCGGGCCTGGGATGCGTCATCGAGGATCCGCACGTCCGCGATCGGCGCCTCGAAGGTCCCCCCGCCCGGGTGCATAAGCTGCACGCCGGAGTCGGACTTCTTCGCCACGGGCAGCATCGCTCCGCGGCTGATCCGGTGCTCGCCGACCTCCACGTCTTTCAGCAGTACGGCCGGCACGGCGCCGGCATAGGTGCGGAATTCCGCTTCCGTCATCGGCCGCACGCAGGACTCCCGCACCCAGCCCCAGTAGCCGTCCGCTCCGTGCAGCAAGTAGTACCCCCGCGCCGCGTCATGATCCAGCAGGAACAGCGGCTCGCCGTAGAGAAGCTGCGTCTGCAGCGGCGCGGATTCCGACGGCTCGGCAAAGGTCAGGGCCATCGGGGCCACGCAGACCCCGAATCGCTTGTCGCCCAGCCGGCCTTCCTCCGGCAGCAGCTTCATCTCATTGCGCACGTTCGCGACCCCCACCGCCTTCAGGGCGTCAGCCAGCGTGTCCCGCAGGATCGCCATGTTCGTCGCCCCGCCCACGATGACCGTCTCGCCTTCCACCCGGACCTCCGGCTTGAGATAGATGGCGGTCCGATCGCTCAGGTTCGCGCGGCAGTACAGGTCGCAGAACCACGCCGCCTTCTCGATCGGCAGCCTGCCCTCCGGCCACACGCGGCGCGCGGCCGCGGTCAGCCGTCGGTTCAGGCTGGGGCGCGGATAGTGAGGCACGGAATCCGCGTCGGCCGGCTCCGTGTCGTCACCCGAGTCCAACGGCGCCAGGTTCAGCGCCTCCCGGTTGCGGTTGGCGGCCTGCGCAATGGCTTTGTACAGCGCTTCCGCACACTCGCGATGGAATGCCTTCCGCCGGCCGGTTAGCATCGACCCGTCAGGAGCGTTGAACCAGACCGCTGCGCCGGGCACACTCAGTCGACCACGCGGGTGCGCCGGTTGTTTGGCGGTCGGGGGCGACAGGGATTCCGCGATCGCCCTGGACACGGCATCATTCGCCACAGGCACGGCCCGCACGGCTTCCCCAATGTCAAACCCGATCGTGAGCACGAGGTCCGCCTTGTGCTGCTCGCAGACCTCTGCCAGGGCCTTTGCCGGCCCGCCGTCGGCCGTCGGCAACGCGCGGTCATCGGCCCGCGTCATCACGGACACGCCGCCGGCCTGGCGCACCAGGTGGTACAGGTGGGCCGCGGTTTTAAGGGCCAGGTCGTCGCGCGATCGGTCGGCCGGCGCCGTCGCCCCGCCGCCAAGCGGATCCAGAATCACCACCAGGCCCTGCAGCTCGCCGGCCGGCGGCATCCAGGCGGGCTGGTAAGATTCGATCACCGCTTCCACCGGTGCCTGGCTACTCATGGCCGGCCCTTTTCCCTGTGCGGTCGAGGCCGCCAGAACGACGAGAAGCAACTGCATCATTGCGGATCCCTTTCACGGATTTCGTATACTCCGTTCCACTCCTGTGGCCTGCGGCACCCAATCCCATCAGGCCCGTTTCACCCAGATCGGGCTGGACCACGCCATGTTGTTGTCGCGCAGTGTAACCCGCAGGTAGTAAAACGACACATCGCGCTGCGGCGGTTGCTCGTCCGCAAAAGTGTACCGACTCTGCTGCCCTTCGCCGCCAAAGCAGTGGATGACCTCGCCGTCGCGAACAAGCTCCAGCGTGTGAAGCTGCCCTTCCTCGGGCGGTACGGCGACATTTACGGTAAACTTCGGCGATTCCGAAAGTTGCAGCTCGCTGCCCATCGGATGACCGTCGCAGAAGAACCACAGGCACAGCTTCACACCGGTAGTGGCGAAGGTCCGGCGGGCGCGGATGGCGTCCAGAATGGCCTCACGCGTCAATTCCGGCGCCCAGACACCGGTGAGCCCCGCG
>Ga0334888_1000704_pt1 | contig 50331 bp, 44 predicted proteins | sample GraSluR1_MG_FD_207227 | JGI IMG/M metagenome (GOLD analysis project Ga0334888, IMG submission 207227) | Sludge microbial communities from methane-producing bioreactor in Wageningen University, Netherlands - Granular Sludge_3_08-R1 | ecosystem: Engineered > Bioreactor > Anaerobic > Unclassified ...
TGCCTTGAATTCCGCTGAAAAGTTCCGACGCGCTCCCATGGTTTAGAGCTTAACCTCCCCCCGTTTTTTTGTCTTAATTTCGGGGTCCATTATAGATGGTCTGGGCCGAGGCGACGGTTCTGATAGGATTCGTGCTCATGTCTTTCTACACGATCCTGGAAGCTTTCCGTCATTTGATGCTCTGGAAGAGCACACCCTCATCGGAGCTCGTGGAAAAGGAGGCCCGGACATGACATTCGCAATGATTTCTCTCGCCATTCTCGTGATTCTGCTCTCGCTCGGCGTTCCCCTTCCCTTCTGTTTCGGTGCGGCGCTCATGTACATGAATCTCGCGGCGGACGTCTCGATGAAGGGAATGATGATGTGGGGGCTTCAGCAGATTCTGAGCCCGGTGCTTCTGTGCGCGCCGCTCTTCATCTTTGCGGGCGGTCTGATGAGCGAAAGCGGAATCGCGCGCTCCCTGCTTGACTACGTCGATTCGTTCGTCGGCCGGGTTCGCGGAGGGCTCGGCGTCGTCGCGGCGGTGAGCTGCGCCATCATCGGCGCCATATCCGGCAGCGGCCTGACCGGACTCGCGGCTACCGGCCCCATTCTGATCCCCAGGATGGCGGAGCGCGGGTATCCCAGAGGGTATGCTGCGGCGCTCGTGACCGATTCCTCGATCCTCGGTCTCTTGATACCTCCAAGCGTGGTCATGGTAATCTACGGCTGGGTAACCGAGACCTCCATTCTGGCATGCTTCCTCTCGACCCTTGTTCCCGGACTTATGATTACCTTTCTTTTCTCCACGATCAACGTAGTCATGGCTCGAAAGTTCCCCCTTTTGATGGATCCCGAGCTTCCACCCGCCGAACGCCGCGCCGACAAGCGCAAGAAACTCCGCGCCGCTCTTCCCGCTCTTCTCATGCCGGTGATCATTCTCGGCGGCATCTACGGCGGCATCATGACACCGACTGAAGCTGCAGCTGTCGCTGTGGTATACTCGCTCCCGCTCGGATTCTGGGTGTACAAGGGACTGACTCTTGAGAACTTCTTCCGTGTCACCAAAGACTCCGCTTCCGCGGTAGGCTCCATCCTGCTGATGATCTTCTGCAGCCTGATGCTCAGCCAGACCTACGTGATGCTCCGGGTTCCCCAGGAAATAGTCAACGCGCTCTTCGGCGTCACCGAGAGCAAGGTGCTGCTTCTCATCCTCATCAATCTCTCGCTCTTCTTCCTCGGCATGATCGTCAACGACATCACGGGCGTCATCCTGGTCGCTCCTCTCCTGCTTCCTCTTGTGATGGCCATCGGCGTCCATCCGGTGCAGTTCGCGGCCATCATCGGCGTCAACCTCGCCATGGGAGGAGTCACCCCTCCGTACGCGAGCATCCTCTATCTTGGAATGCGCATCGGAAAGGTCGAGTTCGTCGAAATTCTGAAACCCGCTATGACGTTCATTCTGCTGGGGTACGTTCCGGTGGTCTTCCTCGTCAGCTTCTTCCCGGAGCTTTCTCTCTATCTTCCGCGGGTTCTGGGCTTGTTGAGATAAGGTTCGCACAGCAACACCGCGAATCGAAATGCAACGGAAGCCGCCCCGGAAAACCGGACGGCAGAGTATGTTCCTATACCTGAAAACAGGAGGAAACAGATTATGTCACAGATGAAGATTTCAGTTCTTGGAGCGGGAAACGGAGGCCAGGCTCTTGCGGCGGATCTTTCGCGAAGAGGGTGCGACGTCACGATCTTCGAACACCCCGATTTCGCGTCGAGTGTCGCCCCGATAGCGGAGTCCGGCCGTATCGGTCTCGTCGGCACTTTCGAGGGAACGTTTCCCGTCAGGACAACGACGTCCGGGGAAGTTGCCGCGAAAGGCGCCAAGTATCTCTTCATGGTGTCCCCCTCATTCGCGCAGTTCCCTCTTTTCAACGAGGTGCTTCCCTGGCTCGAGGAGGGTGCGACCGTGGTCTTCATACCGGGCAACTTCTTCTCATTCGAGGCATCCCGCCTGCTTCGGGAGAAGCGCCCCGGCGTCGACATCACCCTTGTCGAGAGCGATACGCTGCCGTACGCCTGCAGGCTCGTAGAGCCGGGAACGGTCAATATCTGGGGTATCAAGCAGAAAATAAGCATGGCGGCCTTGCCCGCGGACAGGACCGAGGCGCTCATTCAGGAACTGAAATCGTTCTTCGTTCTCGACGTATGGAAAGCGCCCAATACGCTGGCAATCGGTCTTCAGAACATGAACATGGTTTTCCACAGCTCCGGAGTTCTTCTCAACGCGGGACGGATCGAGTCCACAAACGGAGAGTTCCGCTTCTACACCGACGGAGTAACTGAATCCGTCGGAAAACTGCAGCAGAAGATCGACGACGAGCGTGTCGCAACAGGAAAGGCATTCGGCCTTACCCTGAAATCGGGACTTGAATACATGCAGGAAAGCTATGGAACGGAGGGAAAGACGCTTCACGAGGTGGTCGCGAAGAATCCGGCGTACAGCAGTCACGGAAACGACGCGCCGAAGACGGTAACGCATCGATACGTCACAGAGGATGTCCCTTATCTTCTCGTTCCAATGCTCGGACTGGCTTCGGCAGCCGGAGTTTCCGCCCCTGTCTCCGACGCCCTGGTGACCATGTGGTCGGCTATTCTGGATCGGAATTTCCGCGAGGAGGGACGCACACTCAGTCGTCTCGGCCTTGATGGAATGAGCGTGCAGCATATTGTGAACCGTGCGGAGAAAGGGTATTAAGAGGGGCTTAGGCCCCGGACAATCACAAGGAGGGGTACATATGTCGAGAAAGTGTCTGTTCTTTGCGGTGCTCATTTGTTTGGTATTCGCCTCGGTGTCGTTCGCGGCGCCCAGTTACACGTGGAAGATCTCCCACGTGCGGCCGACCGGAGCCTCTGTCGACAAGGACATCAACTGGCTGGCCGAGAAGCTGGAAAAAGACTCCGGCGGACGGATCAAGCTCAATGTTTTCGCGGCAAGCCAGCTCGGCGACTACGGCGTCGTCCAGGAGAGGGTAGGGCTCGGAGCGATAGAAATGGCCGTGCAGCCCTTCCTGCCGTCTTCCGACCAGGCGATTCAGCTCGTCAATCTTCCCTACATGGTCAACACCTGGGAAGGTGTCCGGAAAAACTACGTTTCCGGCACGCCCTTCATGAACTGGATGTCGGAAATCATGGCGAAGCAGGATATCAGGATAATAGCTGTATGGCCCGTCTATTTCGGCGGTATCGCGACTTCGAAGGAACCCGTCGAGCCCGGCAATCCCGCGGTAAGCAAGGGCTTGAAACTGCGGGTTCCTCCTTCGAAAGCTTTCGAGCTTATGGCGGAGGCCATGAACTATCAGCCGACACCCATTCCCTTCGCCGAGGCCTTCACCGCCATCCAGACCGGCATCGTCGACGGAGCGCTTGGCGCCGGAGCAGAGGGGTACTATTCGAATTTCCGGGATGTAATCAAGTATTACATTCCCGCAAACACGCACTTCGAGCAGTGGTTCCTCATCATGAACGCCGAACTGTGGGACGAGCTTTCAGACGAGGATAAGAAAATCGTGGCCGAGGCCGGAAAAGCGTTCGAGGAGCGCAGAATCTCCATGATGGAGGCAGAGACGGCCGAGCAGGAGAAGAAGCTTGAGGATTACGGCATCAAAATTCTCCGCCTGAGCAACGCGGAACTCGACGCCATTGCCGAAAAGGTCAGGGAGAAGGTCTGGCCTGCAGTCCGGGAGATCGTCGGGGAAAAGGTTTTCGACGAAGGCAAATCCAAAATCGTTCATTAAGCAGTTTCAAGTGCATTAAGGGGAGGCGTCTTCGGGGGTGCCTCCCCTTTTTCAGATGTAAATTTTTTATTTGACAAAGGAGGTCTTTATTTTGGACACCAGGAGCATGCGTCTGGCTGTACTGGGAAGCGGCAACGGAGGAAGAGCCTTCACCGCGCAATGCGCCGCGAAGGGGTTTGCAGTCACGATGTACGAGCCTCTGGAGGAGACGGAGGATTATCGGCGGCTCCGCGAGGCGGGCGAAATGTTCATGCAGGGGGACATCGAGTGCGGCGGAAAAATCGCGGGAGTCACGATGGACATGGGCGAGGCCGCCGGAAATGCCGACGCAATTTTCGTTGTCGTTCCCTCATTCGCCCACGAGCCGATCTTCTCCAAACTGATCCCGCATCTGCGAGACGGCCAGCACGTCTTCGTAGTCCCCGGAAACTACGCCTCGTTTCTGCTGCGCAAGATGATGAGGGAAGCCGGGTGCAAGGCGAAGATCACGATCTCCGAAACAGCAAGCCTTCCCTACGCCTGCCGAATCGCCCGTTTCGACACCGTCAGGATACACAAGAAAAAATTCCGGATGAAGCTCGGAACATGGCCTCTCGAAAACAACAGCGAAGCTCTTGAGATCATCAGCAACGTTTTCTCCGGATACGTCGAATTTTTCCCCGCGGCCGGGGGCGTTCTCGAAACCGACCTGGACAACATCAACTACACGCTTCACCCGATGCCGATCCTGCTGAACTTCGGAGATATCGAAAAGAATCCGACGACATTCCGCCACTACATGGACGGCATAACCCCGCTTGTATCGGAGAAGATGATGCAGATGGACGAGGAGCGGCTCGCTGCAGGGAACAAGCTCGGTCTCGATCTGATGTCGACGATGGATCAGCTCAAGATGTACTACGGGCATAATGAGACCAAGACGATCTACGAATACGTCAACAGCCCGGAAAGCCCGTATACCGACTTCGTGGGGCACAGTGTAAAGAGCCGCTACCTGACGGAGGACGTTCCGTTCTGCATGGTCCCGGGAATGCTGATGGGAAGGATGGCGGGACTTCCGATGCCCGTAGTGGATCTCGTCGTTCGGACGGCCTCCTTCCTGCACGACACCGACTACGTGGCACGGGGTCACACGATGGAACACCTCGGGCTGCAGGACATGACACCGGAGCAGATATCGGAGTACGCGAAAAGCATACCTTGACCGACCTTCATAGGAGAACGCCTCCCGCAAAGTGGCGGCTTCGCCTGTGGGGAAGGAATGCATGAGCGGCTTCGATCGAAGCCGCTCATGCATTCCTATTTTTTTGTTATCGCGAAGAGAAGAGCGCGGCAAGGCTTGTCACCGTGCGCCCGTCCTCCGTGAGAGTGGCTTCCGTCTACAAAAACACAGTCGCCCGGCTCCAGGTAAAAAACTTCGTTTTCGTAGAAGTAATCAAGTTCGCCTTCAAGTACGTAGATGAACTCGTCCATCTCGTGCTTGAAGCTGGGGCTCCCTTTATTTTGAGGGTCCGGATCATAGGTGATCATGTACGGCACGATGTTCTTGTTGGGCCATCGCTCTCCCAGCAGCTCGAAACGATAGCCGTAGGGAGCCTTCTGACTGGCTAGCGGACGAGGATCGTCCCTGCGTATCACGAGATAATTTATAGGCTCGTTCGTCCGGATGAAATCCTCGAACGTCAGGTTCAGGCATTTCGCGATCCTGGAAAATGTTGAAATCGGCGAGCTGATCTGCCCAAGCTCTATTTTGGACAACGTCGCCTTCGAAATGCCGGACGCTTCGGCGAGCTTCTGCTGGGTCAGTCCGGCAGCCTTTCGCATCTGGCGTATCTGCTGTCCTATACGGATTTCAATACTCACATCTTCAGGCACACAGTTCACATCCTCGGTTCCTTTTAGGGAATAGAATATAGATTTACACTACTTCCGACTGAGAATGATATCACGGAAGAGATAAGAATGGTACAAGAAAAAAACGGATCCCGCACTGAAACGAGATCCGTCGTTCTTTGTGCTTCCGCTAATCCGCCGGCTGGACGAGAGCTTCCTGTTCTTCGACCGAGAAGATACGGTCGAGGTCGAGCACGATGATGAGCCGCCCTTCCACCTTCGCCACGCCGCGGATGAAGTCGGAGCTGATGCCGCTGGCCACGATGGGCGGTGTCGGCTCGATGGACTCGTCCGGAATGCGCAGGATCTCCGAGACGCCGTCCACGAGAACACCGATGTTCTGCCCCGACATGTGGACCACGATGATGCGCCGCTCCGTTTCGGAGGCCTCGCTCCGGTCCGCCACCAGGAAACGCTTGCACAGGTCGACGATCGGAACGATCTGCCCGCGAAGGTTCACGATCCCCTCGACGAAATCCATCGACTGGGGGACGCTGGTGATGTTCTGCAGTCGAACAATCTCGCGGACACGCGAGATGTCGATACCGAATTCCTCCTTGCCGAGAGCGAACACGACAAGCTGCTGTTCCGCCATTCTTTTTCCTCCTTCCGCAAATCCGCCGAATTACTGCCTCGGTATAATTTTAACAGACATTTCCGGGAATAGCATCGATCTCCGCAGACAAAGCCCAAGCACTACTTCTTTTCAACGAGACCGGCCCGGCCGTCCGCGATTTTGAAGCGTCCCACCGAACGCTGCATCTCCTCCGAAAGGCGGACCAGTTCTTCCGCCGTCGAGGCGATGAGGCTGTCGGATGCGCCAAGAAGCATGAAAAAACTCCGCATCTTTTTTAGGAAACAGCCGACTCCGTCACGAGGGCGGCCAATTTTTCTCCCCGTCCTGTTTGAGTGCAATCCTCGGAGAGGATCGCATATTCCTTGGAGAATTTCTCACAGGCGCAGCGCCTTTTATTCCCTTTTCAGATCAGGAAGGCGCCGAGCGCCGCCTGAAGTCCGCATAGAGCTCGACAAGCTTGAACTGGTCTTCGGGGGAAGGTGCCTCGAACTCCACTCCCGCTGTAAAAAGCCCGGCCTCCCTTACGTAGACTTTCAGAAAGTGCCCGTCGAGATGGAAAAAATTCGTCCGGAGGGGAAAACGGAAACGGCTGTCCGCCCATTCGAACACATCAGGACGGAGCGTCCTCCCTCTCTGAAAAGGGTTGAAACGGACCTTCATTCCGGCCACGCTGAGGTCGAGCACGTCCGCAGGCAGCCAGAAATCGTGGTTATGCAGCCGGAATTCGGCCCGAAGAACGCATTCCACGCGAAAAAAACGGCGATTCTCGACGCTCGGCGTCCGGATTCGACGTTCCGTACTTTTCTTTATTCTCTCAAATGAAGTCATATTCCATCCCGTTGTTATCGAGAAGCGGCCCTGAAAACCTCTTCGAAATATTTTAGTGGCATCTTTTCCTACTTTAAGATACCATAGGGAAGCCGTCTTGACTACGGAAGAGGTTTCATGTAATCCTGCGCGAAGGATGTTGATGATGAATGAAAGAGCTTCTTGAAAAAACAGAATTTCTTTTGAACGGGGGCGTTCTCCCTCTTCTTTCCGACAGCCTGGCCATGCATGTCTCCCGGGGAGTGATCCTTCGTCCGGAGGGAGAGGACCTGGCTGTCCTCGATGCCTTCGGCGCCGGAGTGGAGAGCCTGTTCCTCAGGGGAAAGGCCGGGGATATCCGGAACGCCTTCCCCTCACCCTTCCTCCGCGACGAATACGACGTCGCGAACGCCAGCCTTTCGGGCGAGTGGGGGTGGGCAATCCGGCTGCGCGGAAGGGATTGGGTCATCTTCATTCTCCTGTCGGAGGAACCTCCGCTCGAACTCCTTGAACAGATGCCGTTCTTCGCCGGGTTGCTCAACCTCTGGCAGAAACACCAGAAGACAAGCGGGGTGGAGGAGCGGCTCTCCAAGCTTGCGTACATGGTGCTGGCCACAAAAAGCACCCTCGCGTCTATCTTCGAGCCCATGGGAATCGATTACTTCGGCGCCTTTCTCTGCGACGTCGTGACGGAGAGCCTCTTTCCCTCGCGCCTCTCCATAGTCCTCGATCGGGACGGCTGCCTGTCGCACCTCGACGGAGAGGAGTTCGCGATTCCTCCGCGCAAGGGGCTGTTCTCGCGGGAGATTCTCTCCCCTGTACCGGTCCGGATCGAGGAATCAAGCAGAGAGTACGTCGGTGATGCAGTTTTCGACGCCCTGGCCGGAGAGTGGTCCGCTATTCTGCCGATCATCGGGGGAGATGTTCGCCTCTTCTGCTTCCTTCGCTGGGATACGCCTCCGGGCGAAGAAACGCTGAATTTCATGGAGCTCCTCTGCAACGTGGCCTCCAAGGCGCTCTCAATCTCCGCGATGAGAGAAGAAAAAGAGAGAGACGTGCGGGAACTCTCCAAGAGAACCTTCCTGCTGAACGTCCTCCACGAAACGGCCCTCAAATTCCTGGAGCAGAACTCGAAGGAAGATCTGCTGATGCAGGTTCTCGACATTTTCTCCGAGATGTCCCAGGCCGGAGAATCGCTCCTGGTCGCCTGGCAGCCGAACGCCGGCGGGTATGTCATCTTCGCCTCCAAAAGAGACGGCATCGTTCAGAGGACAGGACGCCCGGCCGGCTTCCCCATCGGCATCCTGGAGGAAGACCGTCCCGCATCCTTCTCCAGGGAGGAGGGACGGAGACTCTTCGCCTTCATGGAGGTGCCCTTCCTCTCAGCCCTCGAGGAGATGGAGACGATGAAACGAATCTTCCCTCTCTGGGACGGAGACCGGCTTGCGGCCTTCGTCGCGGTCTCGGATCCACTTTCGGGAACAGCCACGATGGACGTGGAAACTCTTGAGATCGTGGCCCGAACCGCCTCCGCCGCCCTGCTGAGCCGGGAGTGGGACGCCTGCCGCCTCGCCTCCGGCAAGTACCTGAACGTCACCGCCCTTGTCAACTGGGAGATTGAGCGCATCCGGCAGGAGATCGCCGCAGACGGAGACGAACCCCTGCTCCTCAAGGGCCCTGCCGGTGCTTCCGTCTCGTCCGAACAGGAGAGGCTCTGCCGCCTCGTCGTCCGTACCGAGGGGGCGACGACCTGCATAGCGGTCGCCCCCGAGGAACCGCTCATGCACTCTTTTCCGGCCTCCAGCGGCTGGAACATTCAAAAATTCCGGCCGGACAATTCCTGAAAAAATTCGCGTAGAAAGGGGCTGCTTCTTCAAAACAACGAAGGAGCAGCTTTTTTCTGGATTCAGCGGCGCCGCTGCGCCATTCTCTAGCGGAGCCCCTTCTTTTTTCACCTTCTTCTTCGGATTCTTAGTTTTTGCAATCCTCTGTTTTTTCCGATGCTCTTGACAAATTTCAGCGGAATGCTAACATACTAACATATCAGTTTTCCATTTTCTCTAGCGCGAATTATGCACCGTCTGAGAATTTTCTTTTAAGATTCCCGTAGAAGCTACCCCTAGGAAAGGAGCTGCGCGATGGTATCATATTTCGACATGAGCGAACTGAAGGACGGCGTCACGCGTCAGGTGTACCTCGCTCTTCGAAGGGACATCCTCAACTGGCGGCTTCTTCCGGGAAGACGGCTGAGCGAGAAGGACATCGCAAGCAGGATGAACATAAGCAAGACTCCCGTCCGCGAGGCCTTCATCAAGCTCCAGGAGGAAGGACTCCTTGAAATCCGCCCCCAGCGCGGCACCTTCGTCTCGCTCATGGACATGGAACAGATAGAGGAAGTCCGCTTTACCAGGTTCTGCGTCGAGAGCACCGTGCTCTCGCTTTTCATCGCTTCCCCCGCCCGGGAATCGCTCGCCGCAATGAAATGCATTCTCAACAACCAGGAAAAAACAATCGCCGAAAGGGATATCGACGCCTTCATCGAATGCGACGACGCATTTCACCGCGAATTATTCCTCGCGTGCGGCAAGGCCCGCACGTGGAGTTTCATAGACCATTTCAGCGCGCAGTACAAACGATTGCGATACCTCAGCCTTCAGAACTATCTCGACTTCGGCAACGTGCTGGCGGAACACAGGGCGATCCTTTCCGCGTGCGAAATGAAAAACGGCGAGGAGGCCAGAGGATGGCTTTCGAAGCACCTGAGCAAAATTCTGGGCGAGTCGGAACATCTGAGGGAGAAGTTTCCGGAGTACATTCTGAAGAACGGAGAAAACAGGCCCGCTCAGGGGGAGGAAATTCCGTCGCGGATTCCTGCCGCGGTCCGGGCATGACGCTGTGAATTACGCGAAACAATCGGATTACCGGCCTTCGGGCTCGTAATAATACACTCTTAGGAGGAATGAAAGAATGAAGAAAGTGGTTGTGTGTGTCCTGTCGCTTCTTATGGTGTTCGTCTTCGGTATTTCCGCGCAGGCCGCCCAGTCGGATTTCGTCGAGGGCGACGGCAAGAGCTACGAATTGATGGTCTCGACCCAGCTGGCCGACTCCAGCCCCTTCTGCCAGGGATTCTATGCGATAGCCGAGAGGGTTAAGGAACGCACCGGCGGCAAGATGACCGTCAAGGTCTTTCCGAGCGCACAGCTCGGCAGCGACGAGGACGTGATCGAGCAGGCGCTCCAGGGAGTCAACGTTGCCGTCGTCACCGACGCCGGCCGCATGGCGAACTACGTCCGCGACATCGGAATCGTCGGTATGGCCTACTTCACCAGCAGCTACGACGAGCTTCTGAAGGTCCAGCAGACGGATTTCTGGAAGGAGTGCGTACGGAGACTCGCGGAGGAGAACGGTATCCGTGTCCTCGCATTCAACTGGTTCGACGGCGCCCGCCACTTCCTCACGAACAAGCCCGTAAAGAGCCCCGAGGACCTCAAGGGCGTCCGGATCCGCACTCCCGGCGCACCTTCATGGTCGCGCTCGATTGCCGCTCTGGGCGCCACTCCCGTGACCATGGGGTGGAACGACGTCTACAACGCGGTGCAGCAGAAGGCCATCGACGGGGCCGAGGCGCAGAACTCGGCCAGCTACGGCCTCCGCGTGTACGAAGTACTCAAGTACATCAACAAGACGGCCCATTTCCAGCTCCTGAACGGTATGATCGTCGGCGAGAAGTGGTTCAAAACACTTCCGGCATCCTACCAGGCGCTGCTGATCGAGGAGTTCGAGAAGCAGGGGAAACTCACAGCGGCCGAGGTCATCGAGAAGAGCGGCGCCTTCGAAAAGATGATGGTCGAGAACGGCATGGAAGTCGTCGAGGTCGACCTGGAGGCGTTCAAGAAGGCCTCCGACGCCGCCTACGAAGAGCTCGGCTTCGCGGAGCTGCGCAAGAAGATCTACGCGGAGATAGGCAAGGAATAGTCGCCTCGAACGCCCCGCACTGCAAGGGCGATTTTTCGGCAACCGTCGTATCGGGAGATGCGGCGGTTGCCGCATACTTTCCGCAGTCGACATCGAAAGGAGGTTGCGCAAGAATATGCTCAATACGTTGAAAACGACTTACTCCTTCATCTGCAAAGTGGAGGAATTTCTGACATCCTTCGCCCTGTGCGCGATTACTTTTCTGGTCTTCGTCTCCGCCATCGGCAGATTCATCGGGTATCCGATCAACTGGGCGATAGACATTTCGCTCCTCCTGTTGGCATGGGGGGCGTTTCTCGGCGCTGACATCGGCATCCGAAAAAACCGGGTGATCAATGTGGATTTTCTGACATCGAAGATGCCTGTCGCGACGCAGAAGATGATCGCCATCGCATGGTCGGTCGCCATCATTCTCTTTCTCGTCGTCCTGATCGCCTACGGCATTCCGCTTTGCATCACGAACGCCAAGAGGCAGTTTCAGAACATCGCGCTCAGCTACTCGTTCGTTACGGCATCGCTGCCCGTCTGCGCATTGCTGATGATCATCTCGTCCGGGCTCAAGCTGAAAAAACAGATTACGGACTTTCCGTCCACGCTGCGCGGCGGCGGGACGGACGTCGCGTAGCGGGAGGGAGGAACGACCAATGCTGCTTCTGGTAGGCGTCTTCCTGGCGCTGCTCTTTCTCGGTATGCCGGTGGCCTTCGCCATCGGACTGGCAGGGTTCGCCTTCATGCTGGCGACTCCGAACATTCCGCTCTCCATCGCCGTCCAGCGCATCGTCGCGCAGACGCAGAGCTTCACGCTGCTGGCCATCCCGCTCTTCATCTTCGCAGGCAACCTGATGAACGCGACCGGCATCACGACACGCCTTGTCAAGCTCTCCCGCGTTCTCGTGGGGCACATGGCGGGCAGCCTGGCACAGGTCAGCGTCATCATGAGCACGCTGATGGGAGGGGTATCCGGCTCCGCGAACGCCGACGCCGTGATGGAGTGCCGTATCCTCGGTCCCGAAATGATCAAGCAGGGCTACTCGCGAGGATACGGAGCGGCGGTCAACGGTCTCACAGCGATGATCACCTGTACGATTCCACCCAGCATGGGCTTCATCATCTACGGCTCCGTGGGGGAGGTCTCCATCGGAAGGCTCTTCGTCGGCGGCATCATTCCGGGATTCCTGATGATGGCAATGATGATGGTCACGGTGCACTTCACAGCGAAGCGCCGGAATTACCTGCCGGTGAACGACAGGAAGCCTACCGCGGGCGAGGTCCTGGCGGCGCTGAAGGAAAACATCTACGCCCTCATTTTTCCGATCATCCTGATCGCAGGAATCCGCTTCGGCCTGTTCACTCCGTCAGAGGCGGGGGCGTTCGCCGCGGTGTACGCGCTCTTCGTCGGCGTCTTCATCTACAAGGAGATCACCTGGAAGGTCTTTCTCGACACGGTAAACCAGAGCGCGGTGGACATCGGCGTGCTGATGCTGATTCTCACCCTCTCCGGCACGTTCGGCTACGCGATCGTCTACGGGCGGGTGCCCCAGACCATCGCGGAATTCCTGATCGGGATCACATCCAACCAGTACCTTTTGTTGTCTCTGATCATCCTTCTGCTGATCCTTGCCGGAATGTTCGTCGAGACGACGGTCTGCGCCCTGCTGCTGACACCCGTCTTCATTCCGGTGATCACACGGCTCGGCATCGACCCGGTACATTTCGGCGTCATCATGATGACGACGCTGACCAGCGGAATCATGACGCCTCCGGTGGGAATCGCGCTCTACTCGACGTCGGAGATAATGGGGTGCACCCCCCAGGAGACCGCCAGGGAGGCAATTCCGTTCTACATCACGCTCCTCGCGCTCATCGTCATCCTGGTGCTCTTTCCGCAGATCGTCCTCTTCCTGCCGAACCGGGTGTTCGGATAATGCGGCGGGAGGCTTTGAAACAGTCGGCTTCACACGATTTTTCGAAACAGGAAGGGAGAATCGAAGCATGAAACTCGCAATGGTCTTCTACCGGCATCATCTGACCAAGGAGAACTTCCGCTACGCGAAGCAGCTGGGGTGCACTCATCTGGTGATCCACCTCGTGGACTACTTTCACAGGGAGAAAAACCCTGTAACGGGCGACAATCAGCCCGTAGGAGACTCCGAAGGCTGGGGCGTGACGCGGAACCGGGAGGTGTGGAGCTACGACGAGCTTCGCGCCGTCCGGAACATGGTGGACGAAGAGGGGCTTGTCCTTGAGGCCATCGAGAACTTCGACCCGGGCTTCTGGTACGATGTCCTTCTCGACGGTCCGAAGAAGGTCTCCCAGATGGACGCCCTCAAGCAGCTCATCCGCAACATCGGCCGGGCCGGAATTCCGGTCATGGGGTACAACTTCAGCCTCGCGGGAGTTGCAGCGCGCATCAGCGGCCCGTTCGCCCGCGGCGGCGCGGAGTCGGTCGGCTGCGACGGCTGCGACTCGTTGCCGCTGCCGCAGGGAATGGTCTGGAACATGGTCTACGACCCCGAAGCTCCGAAGGGGGTCAATACGGCGGCGCAGATTACGTCCGAAGAGCTGTGGAGCCGCTTCGAGTGGTTTTTGAAGGAGTTGCTCCCCGTTGCGGAGGAGTCCAGCGTCAAGATGGCGGCCCATCCCGACGATCCCCCCTTCGCCTTTGTCCGGGGGACACCGAGACTCGTCTGGAGGCCGGAGCTCTACCACCGCCTCCTGGACCTGTACCCGAGCCACTGCAATTCGCTGGAGCTGTGCGTCGGGACGCTCGCCGAAATGAACGGCGTCAACTTCTACTCCGCCATCGGAGAGTTCGCGGCCCGCAACGCCATCGGCTACGTCCACCTGCGCAACGTCCGCGGACAGGTCCCCAACTACCGGGAGACCTTCATCGACGAAGGGGACATCGACATCTACCGGGTACTCAAGATACTGCACGCACACGACTTCAGGGGCGCGATCATCCCCGACCACACCCCCCTGGTGAGCAGTCCGGCCCCGTGGCACACAGGCATGGCCTACGCCCTCGGCTACATCCGCGCCATGATGCAGCGCGTGGAGAAGGACAGCTACAGTTAAAAAACAAAGCCGGGAGGCCTCTGAACAGGCAACCCGGCTACTTTCCCATCTCCTTCTTCACCCGTTCGAACTCCCGTTCCAGGCTCTTCATGAAGGAGGCGGCCTCGGCCAGGTCTCCTGAGCGGGCGGCCATCTCCATATCGAAGGCGACCGAACGCAGCGCCTCCGCGCCGATGCTTCCGGCAGCGCCCTTGACAGAGTGGGCCCGCAACGTAACGGTCGGGATATCGCCCGATGTCAACGCAGCCGCCAAGGAGCGAAACTCGCGGGGAAGATCGTCCAAAAAACTCGAGACGATATCGCCCGCCATCTCCTCGTCGCCAAGCAGACGGTTCAGAAGCTCGCCTCTGTTCCAGACGGCGTCGTCTCCCCGCACATCCGCTTCCGCGACCGGAGACGGATCAGCCCCCGCTCCCGGCTTCCCGAGCGATTCCTCATTCGATCCGGCGCGCGGCAGCCACTTCTCCAGCACCCTTACCAGCGCGTCAGGAGAGATCGGCTTGGCGAGATAATCGTCCATACCGGCCTCGATGCACCGCTCACGGTCCCCGCTCATCGCGTACGCCGTCACCGCCACGATCGGAACCCGGCGCCCGCTTTCCTCAAGGGCCCGGACACGCCTCGTCGTCTCGTAGCCGTCCATAATCGGCATCTGGCAGTCCATCAGGACAAGGTCGTACGCGCCTCTTTCCAGCGCCTCGAGCGCCTTTCCGCCGTTCTCCGCCGCGTCGGCGGAGACACCCAGCTTCTTCAGCATCCCAAGCGCTACGCTCCGGTTCACGATGTTGTCCTCCACCAACAGTACCCGCACGCCCCGCCTCTCGAAACGGGGCGCGGAAACGGGCGAAAGGCGGTGCGTCTCGTCCCTGCGCGTGCCCTCCGGCTGCTTCTCAAGCCGGACCGTGAACCAGAACTCCGAACCTTTCCCCTCTTCGCTGCTCACCCCTATAGCGCCTCCCATCAGCTCGACGAGCTGCCTGCTGATGGCCAGCCCCAGTCCCGCGCCGCCGTGCTGACGGGTTGGGGAGGCGTCTATCTGGCTGAACTTGTTGAAAAGGAGATTCGTCTTGCCGGCGGGAATTCCTATGCCGGTATCCCGCACCGTGAAGCGAAGCAGGACGGAACTCACGTCCTGACCGGCGACAGAGGCGTCGACGCGGACATCACCCCGATTCGTGAACTTGACGGCGTTTCCGGTCAGGTTGGTCAGAATCTGGCGCAGGCGTCCGGGGTCGCCGCGTAGAAAGAGCGGAACATCGGGGGCGATGACGCAGGAGAACACCAGCCCCTTTCGCTCCGCGCCGACGCTCATGGCGGCACGGAAATCCTCGATCAGAGCGGCGAGGTCGAAGTCGAGCGTCTTCAGCTCCAGCTTCCCCGCTTCCACCTTGGAGAAGTCGAGAATGTCGTTGAGGATGTCCAGCAGGGACTCCGCGCTCGAGCGAATGGTCCTGGCGCAGCGGCGCTGCTCGTCGTCGAGGGACGTGTCCAGCAGCAGGTCCGTCATTCCGAGCACTCCGTTCATGGGGGTGCGGATCTCGTGGCTCATGTTGGCGAGAAATTCGCTCTTGGCGATGCTGGCCGCCTCGGCCTTTCGCGCCATCTCCTCCGCGCGCGCCGTCGCCGAACGAAGCTCCGCCTCCCTTTGTTTCCGGTCGGTGATGTCGGTTTGCGATCCGGCCATGCGGACGGGAATACCGTCTTTGTTCCTGAAGGCCTCTCCCCGGGCTCGGATCCACCGAAAACCTCCATCCCTGTGCATCATTCGAAATTCAAGGTCGTATCTTTCGTCCTTCCCCTCCAGATAGCGCTTCACCCGCTCCATCACGAGCGGTTTGTCGTCGGGGTGAAGACGACCTTGGAAGGTGGAGAACTCGTTCGGAAGTTCTTCGTCGCGGTATCCGAGCTGTTCCTTCCATCTCGGCGAGAGAAAGAGGTCGTTGTTCGTCAGGTTCCAGTCCCAGATTCCATCGTTGCTCCCCTGAACGGCGAGCTCGAACTGCTCGCGCGAGTTCTTCAGGTTTATTTCGGTCTCCTTTCGCCCGGTCACATCGGTGATATAGCCGTGCCAGAGAACGCTTCCGTCCTCCATCGGCTCCGGTCTGGCCAGGCCGTGAACCCATCGAATTCCCCGCACCGGAAGATTTACCCGATACTCGCATTCCCAGAAGCTCAGGTCGTCCCGGGAGCGCAGGATACTCTCCATCACCCTGTCGAAGTCATCGGGGTGCAGGATGGTGAAGACTTTGGAGGCATCCTCTTTCACCTCGTCGGGAGAAACTTCGTAGACCGCGCGGATATTCTCGGAAGAGAACGGAAAACAAGAGCGCCCGTCGGGGAACATCCGGAATTGGTAGACCGTTCCGGGAAGCTGTTTCGAGAGCTTTTTGAGCAGCTCGTCGCCCGCCCGGAGCGCCTCCTCGATGCGCCTGTGTTCGGTGATGTCGCGCGCGGCGGCGTAGATCAGCCTGCCTTTGGGGTGAGAACGCCATTCGATGAAGCGGTACGAGCCGTCCTTGCAGCGGTAGCGGTTGACGAAGTTCATCACTTTCGAGCCCTGAGCGAGCGTGCCCATGGCGTCCAGCGTCGCCTGCAGGTCGTCGGGATGGACGAAATCCAGGAATCTCTTCCCGTTCAGCTCCTCGGAGGAGTAGCCCAGAATCTCCCCCCATGCGGCGTTGGTCTTCAGGAAGTGGCCGTCGATATCCGCGATGCAGAGCAGATCGAGATTCACGCTGAAGAATCCCTCCAGATCCTCCGCCTGCTTCTTGCTCTCGGTGATGTCGATGAAGAGAGTGGTGAAGAAAAGGCGCTCTGCGGAGTGGACGTGGACGCGGTACCACTTGCCGAGAGGCTCGGAGTACTGCTCGAACTCACGCTCACCGCCGCCGAGGGCTACCTCTCCGAAAGCTCCGATCCAGTCGAACCCGGCATTCTCGAAACCTGGAACGACCTGCCGGATCGTACGGCGCAGCAGATTGGCTCTCTCAAGTCCAGTCAGTTTTTCGAAGGTGGAGTTTACTTCGAGATATTCGAAATCCACAGGTTTTCCGCAGTCATCGAGCAGGATCCTGTGATGGGCGAAGCCGATCAGGGGGCTGTGCAGAATATGCTCCGCTATATTTGACATCATAGAGCAGGCACCTCCGTTATGCCGTGACGCGAATCGCAGCTCCGAGAAAGTCCCGCCGCAGCCTCGCTCTTTATCATGGTTTTTATTTGAAAAATTGACCGAATTATACCCGAACCAATCATATCATACCGCCTCTCCGTGTGCGCCCTTCTCAATGCCCGGCGATCTTGGCGCAGCATCGGAATGTTTTACGGGGAGGTTCTGTAAACCGCTTTTCATATTTCAGCAAAATGCTATACTGCTGGGAAATTTCTTTCCCGAAGGAGGAAGGCCCATGCAGCTCTTTATTTTGGTAACGTACATTCTGGTTTTATACGGCATCTCATGGTACGCGACGAAGCTGATCCAGCAGGGGAAAGGCGGCGCCCTTCAGTATCTTCTCGCCGGAAGAAACCTGCCGATGATCGTGGTGGCTGCGATGCTCTCGGGACTTGCCATCGGAGGCGCATCGACGGTGGGAGTAGCCGAGCACGCATACAAGGCCGGACTCTCGGCCGGTTGGTACAACGCGGCGTGGGGGACGGCGGGCATCCTCGTCGGGCTTTTTGCGGCCCACCACTTCCGCCGCATGGAGGTGAACACCATCCCCGAGATGATGGAGCGGATGTACGGACGAAGCGCCCGGATGATCAGCGTCGTGGCGCAGCTTCTCATCATGATGGTCATCACATCGCTGCAGTACGTGGCGGGCGGCGCGGTCCTCACGGCGCTGATGCCGGATGTCTTCACCTTCCAGACGGGGATGCTGGTGACGGCTCTGCTCTTCGTCGGCATCACCTTCATCGGAGGATACTGGGGGGCAGGTCTGACCAACGTCGTGAACATCATCGTGATCTACGGCGGCATTCTCGCCGCCCTGTGGAATTCCTCCACGGTCTTCGGCGGCTTCGAGTCGATCGTCGCCGCGCTGCCCGAGGGCGGTCCGTGGTTCGATTTCGTCTCCGGCGCCGGGTTCGCGATGGTGATGTCGTGGATGGTGGTCATGATCACACAGGGTTTCTCCGTGCAGGCGATCTCGCAGATAGCCTTCGCCGCGAAGAACGAGAAGGCGGCGAGGAACGGCTTCATCCTGGGAGGCATCATCATCCTTCCGGCGGGCTTCCTCTGCGCGCTTTTCGGCATCATAGCGGCGGCGAAGTTCCCCGGTCTTGAACGGGCGGCGCTCGCTTTGCCGACCATCATGACGAACATATCTCCGGTGGTGGGCGGCGTCTTCCTCGCGGCGCTCTGGGCCGCGGGGATCTCCACCGCGGTGGGACTGCTCCTCGGCAGCTCCACGCTGGTGATGCAGGACGTCTGGAAGCGCTTCTTCCCGAGCACCGTCACGGAGAAGAACGAGCTGCTCCTCTCCCGCCTGATGGTGCTGCTCTTCAGCGGCGTCACCTACTTCCTCGCGCTGACATCGGTGGGCATCCTGCGGACGATCACGACGGCGCTCGCCATCACTGCCTCCTTCACGCTGCTGATCCTGGCGAACATCTTCTTCCCGAAGTACTGCAAGAGGGCCGCCGGATTTTGGACCATCCTCGCCTCGGTGGCGGTATGGCTGGCCTGGACCCTCTATCCGCAGGTCCGCGTGGCGCCCCACGTGGTCTACCTCGTCTGGCCCGCGTGCCTGGCGACCTTCGCCCTCGCCTACTTCCTGGGCAAGGAGCCCGCGGAGAGCATCGTCAAGCGCTGAAGACGCGCGGAACATACAATATACGGGGGGCCGCCGGGCGGACGGCGGTCCCCCGTATTGTTATCTCCCCCGCAATAATGCAAGCACCTCGACGGCGGCGGTGCGCGGAAAGAAGTCGTACGGAACGAGCCGCTCCACCGAGTACGCCCTCTCCAGGATCGCCAGGTCGCGCTCCAGCGTGCCGGGACTGCACGAGAGATAGGCCAATCCCCGCAGCCTGTGCGACGCGAGCAGCTCCGTGACCGGAAGTTCCAGCCCCGTGCGGGGAGGGTTTACGTACGCGATTCGGCGTTCGGGCGGCACGGAGCGCAGAAACTCCGAGATCATCGGCACTCGGTCGGCACAGCTCCCCCGAAGCACCGCCGCTCCCGGCGCGTTGCGGAGCGAGCACTCCACGGCCTCGCCGCTCCCCTCCACGCCGAGCGTTTCGGCGCCGCATTCCCGCCAGAGGCGCAGGCCGGCGCCGATGCCGCAGTAGAGATCCGCGACGGCGTCGCCCCGCACGGAGGCGAGGAAGCGGCGCGCTTCGTCGAGCGAGGCGTCGTGCAGCTCCGGCAGAAGCTGGGAGAAGGAGGTCGGACCGTAGAGCAGTCCGCGGGAGTCGGCGGAGCGGGGCGCGCCCCATGCAAGCCGCCAGCCACGCTTGCCGAAGAGCTTCACCCCGGCCGCCGGGTTCGAGTGGAACCAGATCCCTTCGATTCCGATGTCCGCAAGTTCTTCGGCGGGGGAGGAGCGGCCGTGACGCGACGCGAAGAGCCAGCCGTCCGGCGGCGCCGTCTTCGCCTTGAAGACGAGCGTCGCCTGAGCACCTGAGACGACGAGAAAACGCAGCGGGAAGCTCCCCTCCGGTTCGTCGGGGGGCAGCGAGAATGCCAGCAGGTACAGAGTCTTCCGGATCCGTCCGGTATGCACCGGACAGTCCGTCAGCGGGACGAAGGGGCGGGGGCGCGCGAAGCGCAGCGGACCGCGAACGTCCGCCCGGACGCCCTCCATTCCGAAGCGCCACCCCTCTTCCTTCGTCCAGAGCGCCTTCAGCGCGGTCCTGTCGCGGTAGCCGAGGCGCCGCTCCTCGGGGGGCGACACGACATTCTCAATGCGATCCTCCCAGCGGAAGAGGGCACGAACAGCACGGGCCCGCTTCCCGGCGAGCGACTCCGCAGCGGAGCGCGGCCGTTCGCACGCGCCGCAGGCAGGAACACACCCGGGAGGAAGAACAGCGGACTCTTCATCGATCACGAACCTTCACCTCGCCTTTCATATTCCCGCTCAAGAATACAACAGGAGCTCCACGAACTCCAAGGCCCGTCTCCGGAGGGATTTCATGCTTTGTCACCTAAATTCATACATTTGACACAAGGTAATGCGCATGATATTTTATGTCGGAATTTGGGGAACAGTTTCTTTTTTCCAGCTCTTATTCGCAGGCACAAGGAGGTGAACAAGCGGGGAGAAGGTCGGGTTCGTTTCTACACATCGCAGAAGAACACGAGGAAGCGCTCGAAGCCGCCGGATATTACCATGTCAGGATTGTATTGTGCCATAGGATAATGCACATTTTTGACGGCAGCGTGCGCTCCGCGAGGAAAGGGTTGAACTTTCGGCGAACCATTTCTTGCTCGATTGCAGGAAGGAGAGATTGTAAGTGAAGAAAGTGTTTCTGAGTATTGTTCTGGTTCTTGCGATAACGGCTCTCCCCGCTTTTGGCGCTCAGAATTTCACCATCGGGACGACGTCCATGGGAAGCACATGGCAGATATATGGGACGGTCTTCGGCAACATCATCGCGAAGACGCTCCCCGATACGACCGCTTCCATCCAGATCACGAACGGTCCGGCCCAGAACATCCAGCTGATTGAAGCCGGAGAAATGAAGATCGGCATGGCGACCGACCCGGTGGCCTATGACGGCTGGACCGGCGCAGGCTGGGCCAGGGGGAAGCAACATCAGAGAGTGCGCGCCATCTTCGCCATCGCATCGTCGTATATCCAGGCAGTCGCCCTCGCATCCCGAAACGATCTGAACAGCATCCGCGACATGGAAGGAAAGCGCGTGCTCCTCCAGGCGCCCGGCGCGTCGGTCGACGTGGTGCTTCGCGCCTCCTTCGACGCTCTCGGTATCAAGACGGCGGAAAACGTCTACATCGGCCCGGTCCCGGCGATCGACATGCTGAAGGAACGCAGACTCGACGTTCATGCCGTCGCTTCGCCGGCCTTCCCCTCGAACTACTACGTCGAACTTCAGCTCACGACAGACATCAAACTGCTGGGGATAGAAGACGAGGACTACAACAAAATCCTGGAGAAGTACCCGTACTTCAACAGGGCAGTCATTCCGGCGGGATCGTACAAGGGACAGGAAAAGGATATCCAGACCTTCGTCCTCTCCAATTTCTTCGTCGTCGACAAGGATCTTCCGGAGGATGTAGTCTACCGTCTCGTCAAGGCCGTCTTCGAGAACCGGGAGGAATTCGTCAAGGCGGACACGTTCGGCAGCGCGGTCACTCCTGAAAACGCTCTGCGCGTGGCCATCCCCCTCCATCCGGGAGCCGTCCGCTACTACCAGGAGATCGGACTTACGGTTCCTGAGCGCTTGATTCCGAAACAGTAGAAACAGTTCGTTCCGGAGGGAGGTTTCCTCCCTCCGGAATACGACGCGGCGGGAGGGAGTATCATGGATCGTACGGAACTGGACGAGGTCGGACACATTCGCTCTTTCAAGTCGAACCTCTTTTTCAACAGCTTTGTCTACATCACTGCGGTTCTTTGCTGCGTCTATAATTTCCTCGGAATTTTCGTGCTCGTTTTCAGGCCCTGGGTGCACCTTGCCACCAACCTGGGATTCATCGGCGTGATCGTCTTCACCCGCTACAAAAGCCCCCTGGAGCGATTCAGCCCTCGCCTCGCCTACAGCGTCGACTTTCTCCTCATCGCGCTGACGATCCTGGCGTCATGGTACTACGCCCATTATTACGAGGATCTTCTCTACCGCGTGGCGGTTCCGGATTTCGAGGATATCGTCGTCAGCTCCATCACCATCATCGTCTGTCTCGAACTTTCCCGACGCACCATCGGGAAAGGGCTCTCCATCATCGCCGTCGTCTTTCTGGCGTACGCCTTCTGGGGGCAGTATCTGCCCGGCATCTTCCGTCATGAAGGTTTTTCCTTCAGGCGAATCGTCGTTTTCATGTACAACGAAAACGGCATCTTCGGCTCCGCGCTCGAGGCAGGGGCGACATTCGTCCTCCTGTTCGTGGTCTTCGGAGAATTCCTGAACAAGTTCGGGTGCGGCGAGGTCTTCATCGATCTTGCGACGGGAATCGCAGGGAGATATCGCGGAGGCCCCGCGAAGATCGCGGTGCTTTCGAGCGCTCTTTTCGGCACCATCGCCGGAAGCTCGATTGCGAACGTCGCGGCGACCGGGACGTTCACGATTCCGTTGATGAAGAGGACAGGCTACAGGGCAGAGTTCGCAGGCGCAGTCGAAGCCGCGGCCTCCACCGGAGGGCAGATAATGCCTCCGATAATGGGAGCCACCGCGTTCGTGATGGCGGAGATAGTCGGAGTCCCATATTCGACCGTCGCCCTCGCGGCGATGCTGCCGGCCATCCTCTTTTTTTTCTCGGTGCTGGTGATGGTCCATTGCGAGGCCGTGAAATCGTCTCTGAGAGGTCTACCCAGAGAAGAGCTCCCGTCTGTGAAGAAGCTCCTTCTGAAAAAATGGGCGTATCTGCTCCCGGTCATCACCGTCTTCTCGTCGCTTCTCATCCTCAACGTCAGCACGGCCCGCGCCGCTCTCTACGGCATTGTAACGGCGATCTTCGTCCCCGTCCTCTCAAGAAACAGGGACGTTCGCTTCAGGCATTTCTTCGACGCGCTCGCCGACGGGGCGCTCTCAGTCATGGGAATCCTCGCCTCCTGCGCCGTCGCCGGCATCGTGATCGGCGTTCTCGCCATGACGGGACTGGGCTCCAAGCTCGGGAACTTTCTGATCCAGATCTCCGGGGGAAACCTCTTCCTGATTCTCATCGCCGGAATGCTGCTCAGCATCGTCCTCGGCATGGGGCTTCCATCGACGCCGTCCTACATCGTCGCAGTGTCGGTCGTCGGCCCCGCGCTTGGAATGGCGAAGATGCCGATGCTGACAGCTCATCTCTTCATCTTCTACTACGCCGTGCTCTCCGTGGTGACGCCGCCCATTGCGCTGGCCTCGTACACTGCGGCGGGAATAGCCCGGGCCAACGTGACGAAGGTCGGAATAGAAGGCGTCAAACTGGCCTCCGCGGCTTTCATCGTCCCCTTCATGTTCGCGTACAGCCCTTCGCTGATGCTTGAGGGAACGATGGGAGAAATTCTTGCCGGAGTGGTGTCCTCAGTCATCGGAATCTGCATCCTGGCTACATCCATCCAGGGATATTTTTTCGGTTCCCTGAACATCGTTCAGCGGTTCGTTTTTTTCGTCGGGGCGATGCTCAGCCTCTACAGCGGTATTCTGACGGACCTCGCCGGGCTTGGGCTTTTCGCGCTCTGTGTTCTGTTATCTCCGATGCAACGTCGGGAAATTGCCGATTGGGCATCCTCCCTCGCGCATCGAAAACAGAAAGCGATCTCCTGAGCGGCAGGAGAGACCGGCGGTTTGTGCGGTCACCCCGACCAAGCGCGCAAACAGCGGCACAGCATCCCGACAGGAGGAAAGATCATCATGGAGAATGACTGGCGTTCATCAAGATCGAGACACAAGAGCGAGGAGTTCCTGGTGGGGGCTCTCGATCTTCATGTCCATCCGGGGCCGCATCTTTTCAGCAGTCCGAGGAGCACCGACCCGGTCCGAAACGCCCTTGAGGCCAAGGCTGCCGGTATGCGGGGTTTCGCCATCATGGACGTCTTCAACATGTCCGTGGGAACGGCCTGGATGGTGCAGCAGGTTGTGGAAGGGATCGAAGTATACGGCGGCATCAGCCTGAACACCGTATGCGGAGGGATGAATCCGCGCGCGGTGAAGACCGCCGTCCATTACGGGTCGGGAGCGAGGTACGTCACGTTCGGAACACATTCGACCTACTACCAGGCATACAACGAGGGACGCTTCGACGACGATGGTTCTTGGATCACCCTGAGAGAAAAATATCCGAAGTTTGTCAGGGAAGAGTTGAGCCGATGCATTCGAATTCCCGACGAAGAACCCTCTCCTGAACTTGAGGAGATTCTGGAAGTCATCGCGGTGAACCCGCAGATCTATCTCGAGACCGGGCACGTTTCAAACCGGGAGGCGTTCCGTCTTCTTGAACTCGCGAAAGTCCGCGGAATCAGGAAACTCCTTGTATCCAACGCGGTCGTCGTCAATATGAACGACGCCGAAATACAGAGGGCGATCGACATGGGAGCCCTTATCGAAAGGCTTCTGGCCGGAAACACTCACTCGACGTCCATACCCAAGACACATTATTACGTCGAACCGGAGTACCGGGCAATGAGCAGGGGCGGACGCGTCGTATCGTACGGCGGAGTCTCCGGAATCGCGCGGCAGATACGAACGTTCGGCGCCGACCACTTCGTGATCGGGACGGATTTCGGAATGTACACTCTTCCCACTCCCGTGGAGGGGCTCAGGGAATTCATCGCATGCCTGATGGACCTCGGCCTTTCGGACGAGGAAATCCGCAAGGTCAGCAGTATCAACCCGGGGAGACTGGTCGACCTGAACGAGTGACGATCCGCCGCGAAGGAGGAAATGCCGGGGATGAAATGCAGAACGGCGGCGCGGTCTCCGGGAAGCCGGATTCCGGCCTGAAAGGACCTTGAAGAACTGTCGAAGCCGCCGCGCAACGGGGTGCCCGGCGGCTTCGACGCGGATGTCGTTTATCTATCCGAGCCGCTCGATCCGGAGTTTTTTTCTTCCTTCGCCCTGGCAGCGGGCGCAGACCTGCGCAAAGGGAGCGAGATCCTCTTCGATACGGGCGAAGAGCGTGCTCGGTTTCCATCCCATCGGCAGGAGCAGGCGGCTGTCCCGTCCGTAGAACACTCCGAAATCATAGACGATGCCCGGATTTCCCTGCCACTGGTACGGGGCGTAGGCGTTCCAGACGATGTCCCCCGGAAGGGGAATCGTAATCTGGTTCTCGGGAGGCAGGTGCAGCCCTTCGTCCGCCGGGAAGGCGCCGCCGGGGAACGGAAAGGAGATTTCCCGCCCGGTCCACATCGCATGAATGCACATCCCTTCAGCGGGGGTTTCAAGGGCGTTCCAGAGGCAGGAGCATGTCGCAGGCGCCTTCTCTTCAAGAAGCACGGCGACCGCGGACACATTTTCGTCGACGAAAGAGACCTTCAGCTTTTTCATATCGTTCAATCCTCCTGTACGTTTTTCAGGTTCATATCAAAAAAGGAGAGGCGTCGGCAGCACGATGCGGACAAAATAGGTGAACAGCGCCCATATGAAGACGGTAATTCCGAAAGCCGGCAGGAGCGCCGCCCGAAAAAAAATCCTTCTTTCACGCAGCTGAAAGAGGAACATCGAGAGAAGATAGAGGAAAACGCCCACGGCCAGGCCCAGGTGGAGCACCGCGAAAAAAAACAGGACGGCGAGAGCGAGAAACGCGAGGATCAGCCGCATATCGAGATCTTTGAACTTTTCCTTCGCTTCTTTCCCTCCTGCGCTTCGAAAGACGACGAGACCCGAAAAAAACATCAAGCCGAGCGTCAGCTGGGGGAAAAGTCGGGCGCCGATACCTGCCCCGCTGCTCCATCTTCCTGTCAGGGTGAAGGTGAAAAAGAACAGCGAAGCAAGCATGAGAAGCAGCCCCGGCAGCTTGTCGGAATCGAGGCTGAAGCGGCTCCGCGCATTTATAGACTTGATGTCGTTCTTTTTCTGCATGGCGATCAGTCCTCCTCCACGATCTTTTTCTTCAGGGCGGAATAATGAAGAAGCACCAGCGAGAGGATGCACAGGCCGTAAAAGGAAAGAGCGATCGGGCTTTTCAGCAGGAAGGACCACTCCCCGCGCCCCATCAGAAGAGCCTGGCGGAGCGCCTTTTCGGCTCCGGGACCGACGATGAAACCGAGGACGAGCGGCCCGAGAGGAAAATCGTACTTCCGGAGGAAAATTCCCAGCACCCCGGCGGCGAGCAGAATCCAGACGTCGAAAAGCGAGTTCCGGGACGCGTACGTTCCCAGCAGGGCCAGCGCGAAGACCGTGGGGACAAGGTAGCACGCCCGGATCCGGGAGAGCTTCGCGTAGATGGGGATCAGTCCGTGGGAGAGAAAAAGGTTGATGAATGTCGCGTAGATGATGATAACGAAAAGAGTGTAGATGATCACCTTGTTCTCTTCGATCATCATCGGCCCCGGGCTGATGCCCTGCATGACGAGCGCGGCGCCGAAGAGGGCGGCCGTCGCGCTTCCGGGAATACCGAAGGCGAACAGGGGGATGAGGGAAGCTCCGGCCGTCGCGCTGTTTCCGGCTTCGGGAGCGGCTACCCCCTCGAGCGACCCCTTCCCGAACTCCTCCTGTCTTTTGGAGAGTTTTCGGGCAAGGCCGTAGCTCATGAAAGCGGCGAGGGAAGAACCGGCGCCCGGCAGGGCTCCGATGAACGTCCCCATTCCGGAGCCGAGAAGCGTCGCCTTGAACGTGGACCAGTAAATTTTCCAGTTCATCCTGTCCTTCGCCGGGTCGTATCCGACGAGTTCCCGGGCATGCTCCTCCATTTTCGCCATTTTTTCCCCGGAGAGCCTGGCGCACTCTTTTCCGAACTGCACGAGCAGCTCGGAGACGGCGAAAACACCGACGAGAAGCGGAATGAGCGGAATTCCTCCCCTGAAGCTGGAGATCCCGAACGTCAGCCTGATCGAACCCATCATCGGGTCCATTCCTATCGTCCCGATGAACAGACCGATCGCGGCGGCGGCAATTCCCTTTTTCATCTCTCCGACCACGAGAAGCGAGATCATCATCAGGGCGAAAACGTAGAGCGCGAAAAATTCGACGGGCCCGAAATGCAGCGCGGCTTTCGCCATCGGAACCGCGACGAAGACAAGGATCAGCGTGCTCAGAAGGTCGCCCGTCACGGAGGAGTACAACGCCGTCAGCATCGCCTGTTTCGGGCGGCCTTTCAGCTTCGCGGGATACCCGTCCTCGACCGTCGCGACGGCGGCGGGAGTTCCGGGCACTCCGAAAGAGATCGCCGAGATCGAACCACCGAACATGCTCCCCTTGTAAATGCCCATCAGCATCCCCAGGGCTGCTGCGGGAGCGACCCGGTAGATCAGAGGCAGCAACAGCGCTATCGCCATGTCCCCGCTCAGGCCTGGGATCGCCCCCACGGTGACGCCGAGAAAGACGCCGACGGTCGTATACAGGATCACCGAGGGGGCGAACGCCCCTTCGAGTACCTGGATAAAGAGTTCACTCACAGCTTCGTCCTCCTTGCAAGACGTTTCGATAGTCCGACGAAGGTTTCTTCAAAAAAGGCGGGAATCCCCTCTCGTTTCCAGGGTATTCCCGCCTTGCAGCACCGAATGCCGCTTACTTCTTTTCGATGTCCGCCAGAATGGTCTTCAGGCTGGATATCGTCCCGTCGTACAACCCCTGCGTCTTGTCCCGTCCGTACGGGGTCAGCAGGACCTTCGCCTTTCCGGCCATCTCGATGGCCTCGGCCGATTTCAGCGCTTCGATGAACTTGGCCTCGAGAATTCCGAGCACGTCCTCGGGAACTCCCTTCGGTGCGAAGACGGTGTACCACGCGGGAAGGACGACGTCATACCCCAGCTCCTTCATCGTAGGAGTGTCGGGAAGCGTCGCCACCCGGTCGAGAGAGCAGACGGCGACCGGCCGCGTCGTTCCCGCACCGACCGTGGCCGCGATCGTGCTTGGAACGGAGGCTCCCATGTCCACCTTCTTCCCGAGGACGAACGCGAGGGCCTCGGAACCGCCCGTCGTGGGAACATGCGTGTTCTTGATGCCGGAGACCTTCTCGAAGAGAATGAGCGGAAGGTGAGGAACGCTCAGGTGCCTGCCGTGTGCCACCGTAAGAGATTCCGGTTTTTCACGGGCGATTTTCACCCAGTCCTCGACGGTCTTTATCGGAGACTCCGCCAGCACGAAGAACGTGGGAACGACTTCCGTGATCTGAACGAGCGGGATCCAGTCGGACAGATCGTAGCCGACCTCTTCGGTCAGCGCGGTGGTCACGAGCGGGCCGTAATCGGTGACGAGGAGCGTATATCCGTCACGGGGCTGCTGCAGGACGAAATTGATCCCCTCCTGCCCTCCCGCTCCAGGCATGCACACAACATCGACACGCTGTCCGAGAAGCTCCTGGGCAGGTGCGGCGAGAATTCTCGATGAAATATCCACGCCGCCTCCGGCCCCGTAGGGAACCACCAGCCGAATCTGTTTCGCCTTCGGAAACTCCGCCGCTTCACCAACAGAACAGACAAGGAACATCATGAGACACGCCACCGCTACCAGGACAAGGTTTCTTTTCTTCACCATGTGCGCTTCCCTCCTTCTTGAAGTGTGCTGCCAGTTTCCGCCGCATCCCCCTCACCGCGCGGATGCGGATTCTTAATCGTTCAGGTCCACCAGTTTTCCGGGATTGACGCTGCTCACCTTGCGGATCTCCTCGTCGGACAGTCCGAGATCCATCAGGCACGCGATGAATTCCCTGAACCCCTCGACAGGTGTGGGGAGCGTGTAGACTCCGAAATCGGTCCCTATGATGAAGTGATCGGCTCCGAACCTCCGGATCTGGTCCGCCACCTTGGCCACTCCGCCGGCGGTCGAGGATTGCAGCCCCTCGTCCATGGCACGGTATTCCGGCTCCACGTAATAGTGCGTCTTGGGAATCGGCGTCGTATGCGTGTGCGCGGCAAGCAGGCGCTCTATCACCGCGCCGGAATCGATCGCCCGATGCATCTCCGCGTCGGAGAAATTCTCGACGACCGCGTTGGACACGACGACCTTTTTTATTCCGAAACGCTTCGCCAGCTCGATGAGCCGGAAGGCCTCCGCATTGGAAACATGCCCCGTCTCCATGTATATCTGCGGATTGGCCGCGATCACCTCCAGGATTTCCGTCAGATTCTCGTCCGGCTCTCCCTCCGGAATTCGAATGCACCTGTCGAGTTCCTCCGTGACGAATTTCGGATACTTGTCCCTCAGCAGGATCCATTGCCCGTCCTCGAACCGCCCCTCCTTGGCCGCCTGGTAGTACGTCGAATGGGCGCCGAACGTCACGTACCGCGCCCCCGATCCGTAATAGACCGCGGTCTTGACGGCTCTCGGATTCATTCCTCCGAAGACCGTGTTGAGAATGATGCCTCCGTACACCTCGATGCCTTCGACGACCTGCTGCACCATCCAGGCTGTTCCCACGGACATGTTGAAGACGTCCATTATGGCGAACGCCCTCATTCCGGCGTCCCTGGCCTCGATAGCCGTCTTGATCGGGTCGGTGCTCCTGGGGCTGCTGATGAGATGCGGTCCGGGGTGGACGTGAAGATCGATGGCCCCTTCAAGAAACTTCTCGCTTTTACTCCGGGAACGACTGGACTGCCACGCCGACGAATCGGTAAACACGATACAGCCTCCTTTTTGAAAGAAGATTGGACACACTATCAAAATTCAACCGTCTGTTCCGTTCCCGGAAAACATAGCATGTACAATACCTGTTGTCAAATACACGAAAACAGACCGAATCAACTGTTTTCGGCCGGAGATGCGCGTTTTCGGCCGACGCGATATACTGGACCCGGATGAATGCTCCCGCTCAAATCGATGCTTGAAAGGCAGTTCTTGTCTTCTTGCGCCGAAAAAGTTTTATTGCTATAATTTATACGCTTGAGGAGTATTTCACGACCGGACACAGGGACGGTCATATATCTTTTTACAGCGACGGAATGAAAGGAGATACAGCAATGAAAAAGAGAATCATGCGCGACGGCGTCTGGATGATGGGAGCGGTGGACTGGAACCGCAGGCTGTTCGATTCGCTCATCCCCCTTCCGGAGGGGACGAGTTACAATTCGTACATGGTGAAGGGGAGCGAAAAAGTCGCCCTCATCGACACCGCCGACCCGGAACTCGAGCATGTCCTGATGGAGCAGCTCGAGGACGTGGAGCGGATAGACTACATCATCTCGCTGCACACCGAGCAGGACCACTCGGGCGCCATTCCGACGGTGCTCGCCAAGTATCCCGGGGCCCGCGTTATCTGTTCACCGAAGGCGAAAGACCTTCTCGTCGACCACCTGCATCTCGACGAGTCGGTGATCGACACCATGGCGGACGGAGAGACGCTCTCCCTCGGCGACAGGAACTTCACCTTCATCCACACGCCGTGGGTCCACTGGCCGGAGACGATGTGCGCCTATCTGCAGGAGGAGAAGATTCTCTTCTCGTGCGACTTCTTCGGTTCGCACCTCGCGACGTCGGACATGTACGCCGGAGAGAACCCCTTGATCTACGAGGGGGCGAAGCGCTACTACGCCGAAATCATGATGCCTTTCCGCTCCATCGTGAAGAGCAATATGAAGAAGCTCGAGGGGTACGGGATCGATATCATCGCGCCGAGCCACGGCCCGGCCTACGACAAACCGGACTTCATCCTGAACGCCTACCGCGACTGGACGTCAGACAAGGTCGAGAACTTCGTGGCGATTCCGTACATCTCCATGCACGGGAGCACGGAGATCATGGTGAACCGCCTCCTCGACGCACTGGTGGAGCGCGGCGTCAAAGTCCAGAAGTACGAACTCTCGGTCACCGATATCGGCAAGCTGGCGATCGACCTGGTCGACGCGGCCACCATCGTCATCGGGACGCCGACCGTCCATTTCGGGCCGCACCCGGCGGTCTTCTCCGCGACGCACCTGGCGAACGCGCTGCGCCCCAAGGTGAAGTACGCCGCCATCATCGGATCCTACGGATGGGGCACCAAGGCCGTGGAGCAGATCTCCGGCCTGATTCCCAACCTGAAGGTCGAGGTCCTGGGGACGGTGATGTGCAAGGGAATGCCGCGCGCGGAGGATTTGAAGGCCCTCGACGAACTGGCCGACGCCATCGCCGCGAAACACGCCGCGCTGATGAAGGCGGAGTAGGCAGCGCCCGCTTTCCCGTAGCGAGGACTGGGAAGAGGATGTGCTCAGCGTGGACACCCTGCCCAGCGGAAACTCAGTCAAGATCAACTTCGCTCCCGGAACCGACGTCGAACACTGGGACATCCGCGTGGAGGACTGCGACGGCAACGCCCTCGAGTGGTACGAGTTCAACCTGCTCCGAATATCCGGGATCACGCTCCTGAAGAACGGCGACGCCGAGTACGAGTAAACCGTTCCATAAAGCGGCGAACGCGGGAGGAGGCTGCCACCCGCCGGGGAAGCCTTCTCCCGCGTTCTATGTATCCGAATAATCCCCTCTCACGCTCAACGTGAACGCAATGTTTTCCGTTGCTATTTCATCGAGTATAGTTGGGGAACCCTGTCCTTGAAAACGGTAAGAAAATTCCGGGTCTCGGCGACCGCATCGAGGTCGATCGCTGCGAAAGCGGACTCCTCGCCGTTTCCTCCTTCGAAGAAGACCTCTCCCTTCGGGCCGAGGATCAGGGAGCCTCCGCCGAAATGGGTCTCCCTCGACGTTCCGCAGCGGTTGCAGGCCACCACGTACATCTGGTTCTCGATGGCGCGTGCCCGAAGCAGCGTTCTCCAATGATCCGCCCTCGCGGAGGGCCATTGCGCGCTGACGAAGAGCACTTCCGTCCCCTTGAGGGCGTAGGTACGCACCCACTCGCAGAAACGAATGTCGTAGCAGATAACGCATCCGGCTTTCGCTCCCTCCAGGTCGAAGAGGCACTCCTTCCGTCCTCCCGTGAAGTATTTCTCCTCCTCCATCAGACGGATGAGATGCACCTTGTCGTACTGTGCCACCAGCTTCCCCTCGGGGTTTATCACCTGCGCCCGGTTGGCGTACCCTTTTTTTGTCGCCGCGAGAACCGACCCGCCGACGAACCAGACGCCGTATTTGCGGGCCAGATCGCCGAGGAAAGCCGCAGCCTCGGCCCCTTCGGGGTCGGCAAGCTCCTTCGCGCGCTCCAGCGCGTACCCGACGTTCCACATCTCGGGAACGACAACAGCCGTCGGAAGCTCCGAAGGAACGTAGAACGAGGCCATCCATTCCGCAATATTCTCATAGTTCCGCTCTTTCTCGCCGATGGCGATATCGAGCTGCAGCACACCCACTCGAAGTTTCATTCGATACCTCCTCGATTTCGGCCGGGAAGGGCCCGTACCGTGTTGTTGCAGCGCATCGCCGCGCACACCCCCGGCATTTCGCCGGAAACACGACGAGATGCGATTTCCGCCCCACTCCTATGAATAGTCCATGGAATTCTCCTTGTCAAGAGGAAAGATGCACCTGAAGAAACTTATTTTCTGTGCCCGAAACAAAATTTCCACCGAAAGAAACCCGAATCCGCACGCAGAGAGGGTATTTTCTTTGCCCCTGACGGGGCAAATTCACCTGATGCCCGGCAACACACCCTCTGCCTTGGAAATCTGCGTATTCAGGAACAAATTTTCCGCTTGACAAAACCTCCTCTTCTGTGATAATGTCTGTCGCAATCGAAATCAGGGAGGCAATTCTCATGATTCGTACCATACTCAACCAAAACTGGTGGTGGCGGGCTTAGCGCCTGCCGCCCGTGACCGTAAAGCTCGCGAAAAAGTAACGAAAACGCGTGTTCTTTAAGGCCGTGGAGGCAGGTCCCTCAAGGGATCGCACTCTACGGCCTTTTTATATTCCCAGCGGGGGAGAGAGGCCGGAAAGGTTTCTCTCCCCCGCTTTCTCTTTATCAGGGCAAAGGAGGATGCACAATGTTCACACACACTCTTGCAAAAGTTTTGGAGCGTAAAAACCTGGAAGTAGCGGAAATGGAGGAGGCCATGGAGGCGCTTGTCGACGGGAACGTTTCTCCTGTACAGACCGCCGCGTTCCTGGCGGCGCTGCGGGCGAAGGGGGAGACGAGCAAGGAGATCGGAGGCGCGGTGCGCCTGCTCCTGCGGAAAGCACACCGTGTCGAGGCGCACCGTCCTCTGCTCATGGACAACTGCGGCACGGGCGGCGACTGCAAGGGGACGTTCAACATCTCGACGGCGTCGGCCTTCGTGGCGGCGGGCGGCGGTATCCCGATGGCGAAGCACGGCAACCGCTCCGTCTCGAGCAGATGCGGAAGCGCGGACGTGGCCGAGGCCCTGGGCGCGGAGATGCCCAGCACTCCCGGACGCGCGGCATCCTGCCTCGATACCGCCGGACTGGTGCTTCTCTTCGCACCCCACTTCCACCCGATACTGCGGAACGTGGCGGAGGTCCGGAAGGCGCTGGGCGTCCGCACGATCTTCAACATTCTCGGCCCCCTTCTCAACCCGGCGCCGCTCACCCACCAGGTGATGGGCGTCTTCGACCCCGACCTGGGCGTTCTGCTCGCGGAAGTCCTCCGCAGCCTCGGACGGAAGGGAGGCATGGTGATCTCCGGGCACGGCGGTTTCGACGAACTCTCCCTGAGCGGTCCCAACCGCGTGGCCTTCTTTTCGGAAGAGGGCGTGAAAGAAGCTCTTGTTACACCGGAGGAGGCCGGACTCGTCCGCAGGGACGAGGACGAAGTCCTCGGAGGCGACGCTTCCCAGAACGCCTCAATCATCGAAGACGTCCTCGCCGGAAAAAAAGGCGCCGCCAGGGACGTGGTGTTGCTGAACGCGGCCGCGGTTTTTCTCGCCTCCGGCAGGGCTGCCCGCTGGAAAGAGGGAGCGGCGATGGCCGCCGAGAGCATCGACTCGGGCGCCGCGGCTCGTGTTCTTGAGAAGATTCGTTCTTTCTCGCAACAGCGCGGGGAAGTCGTGCTCCGTTCAGCGTAGAACGGAACCCGGAACAGGGCAAGGAGGTCGTTGCCATGATTCTCGAACGCATTCTGAAACAGAAACTGGAAGAAACGGCGGAACTGGTTCAGCCGCGGACGCGGATGTCGGAAGCATTGAAGCGGAAGGGGCTTTCCGTGATCGGGGAGATCAAGCGGGCCTCTCCCAGCAAGGGAATCATCAACGGCGTCGTCGACCCGCTGAAACAGCTCCGCCTGTACGAACAGGGCGGAGCGGACTCGGTCTCCATCCTCACCGACCGGACATTCTTCGGCGGCAGCAACGACGATTTCCGCTCCCTCCGCTCGCGGACATCGCTCCCCCTGCTCCGGAAGGACTTTCTGGTGACGGAGGTGCAGATCTACGAGACTCTCTTCCTCGGTGCGGACGCGCTGCTGCTCATCGCCGCGGCCCTCGAAAAAACTCGTCTCGAAGAGCTGCTCTCACTCACATATTCTCTGGGCATGGAAGCAATCGTGGAGGTCCACACCGAGGAGGAGCTTCGCTCCGTGATGGGAACTCCCGCGCCGATTCTCGGAATCAACAACCGGAACCTGAACGACTTCAGCGTCGACCTTCGCACCACCGAAAAACTGATGCGCATCCTCGCCTCCGCCGAGGGGGAGGCTAGCCGAGTCGTCGTCTCCGAGAGCGGCGTGCGGAGCGTCGAGGACGCCGAATATCTCGCGTCGTTGGGAGTGAACGGCATCCTCGTCGGAGAAGCCCTGATGCGCGCTGAAAATCCCGAGGAGATGCTCCGTTCCTTCAAAAAGAGCGGGAGGCGCGCGGCATGACATTCGTGAAGCTCTGCGGCATAACCCGGCGGGAGGATGCGGATGCCGCTGTGGAACTGGGATGCGACGCGCTCGGATTCATCCTCGTTCCGGAGAGTCCGCGCGCCCTTTCGCTCGAAGAGGCCGCGGCTCTGGCGGAGCTGGTCCCGGAGCCCGTGCGCCGCGTGGCGGTGATGAAAAACCCTTCCGTCGCCGAAGTCGAAGCGGTGGAAGGGTGCGGCGCGTTCGACTGCATCCAGCTTCACGGCTCGGAGCCGCCCGATATGCTGCGCGGCAGATCTCTCGACGTGATCAAGGCGTTCTCCGTCTCCGGGGAAGCCGACCTGGAGCGGACGGCGGACTACGGCGACGCCGCCTTCTTCCTCTTCGACAGCAAAAAGAGAACTCTCGGAAAGGGAGAGGCGTTCGACCACGCGCTGCTGCAGGGGAGGACCTTCTTCAAGCCGTTTCTGCTCGCCGGAGGGCTCGGACCTTTCAACCTGCGCGACGCGCTGAAACAGGTCCGTCCTTTCGGCGTCGACCTGAACAGCGGCGTAGAGTCGGCTCCTGGCGTCAAAGACAGAGTGCAGCTCGCCGTCGCCGTGGCGACTGTGCGGAACTTCGATTATTCCGAAAGGAGAGAGCAGCGATGAAAACATCCATGTACTTCGGCCCCTTCGGAGGGCAGTACGTCCCCGAGACGCTCGTTCCGGCCCTCGACGAACTGGAGACGGCCTACCTCGAAAGCATGAACGACTCTTCCTTCAACGAGGAACTGCGAATGCTGCTGAAGGATTACGACGGCCGCCCCACCCCCCTCTACTTCGCGCCGCGCATCACCGAATCCCTCGGAGGAGCGCGGGTGTACCTCAAGCGCGAGGACCTGAACCATACCGGAGCGCACAAGATCAACAACGCGCTCGGGCAGGTGCTGCTGGCCTCCCGGATGGGGAAGAAGCGCATCATCGCCGAGACCGGCGCGGGGCAGCACGGCGTCGCCGTCGCCACGGCGGCGGCGCTCTTCGGGCTGGAGTGCATCGTCTACATGGGGGAGGAGGACGTTCATCGGCAGGCCCCCAACGTGGCCCGGATGGACCTCCTCGGGACAAAGGTCGTTCCCGTCACCTCCGGAACGAGCACGCTCAAGGACGCGATCAACGAGGCGATCCGGGACTGGGTCACCAACGTCGAAAACTCCTTCTACGTCATCGGCTCCGTGATGGGGCCGCACCCCTATCCGCTGATGGTGCGCAACTTCCAGAAAATAATCGGCGAGGAGGTCCGGGCACAGATGCTCGAAAAGGAGGGGCGGCTCCCCGACCAGGTGATCGCCTGCGTCGGCGGCGGAAGCAACGCGATGGGAATCTTCCACGCCTTCATTCAGGATCCGGATGTCGCCCTGATCGGTGTCGAGGCGGCCGGCAAGGGCGTCGACACGGGACTTCACGCCGCCACCATCTCGGGCGGAAAGCCTGGCGTGCTCCACGGGTCGTATTCGTACGTCCTCTTCGACGAAGACGGGCAGATCCAGCCCGCGCACTCCATCTCCGCCGGCCTGGACTACCCCGGAGTCGGACCGGAACACAGTCACCTCGCCGCGACGGGGCGCGCGACCTACGTCTCCGTCACAGACGACGAGGCCGTTGAGGCATTCCGGCGCACCTGCCGACTCGAGGGGATCATTCCGGCTCTTGAAAGCGCACACGCGCTCGCGCACGTCTACCGGACCGCCGCCGCCCTCCCGAAGGAGACGATCGTGCTTGTGAACCTCTCCGGCAGAGGCGACAAGGATATGGACACCATTTTGTCCCTTTGAAAGGAGCGACCGATCATGAACGGCATTTCTCAGGCCTTCGACGGCAAAAAAGCGCTCATCACCTACATCACTGCGGGTGATCCGGACCTTGAAACGACCGCCTTCCTGCTGAAGCTGCTGGATGAAAGGGGAGTGGACATCCTCGAAGTGGGCATCCCCTTCTCCGATCCGCTCGCCGACGGCCCCGTGATCCAGCAGGCAGGGCAGCGCGCCCTCAAGAGCGGGACGACGCTCAAAAAGCTCCTCGCAATGCTCGCGTCGCTGAAGGAGGAGGTCAACGCCCCGCTCGTCCTCATGGGATACATGAATTCACTTATGGCCTACGGCCTCGAAGCCTTCGCGAAGGACGCCGCCGAAGCGGGCGTCGCGGGCGTCATCGTCCCCGACCTCCCCTTCCACCAGAGCGAAGAGCTCGCCGGGCAGCTCCGCTCCCGCGGGGTGGACTTCATCCTGATGGTCACGCCCAACAGCACTCAAGAGCGCCTTTCGGCCATCGCGGAGAAGGCGTCCGGTTTCCTCTACTGCGTCTCGCTCCTCGGCGTGACGGGAAACGAGGAGAAGGGGAACGCCCCCGTCGAGGAGTACATACAGCGTGTGCGCTCCTGCACGAAGCTCCCGCTCGCGCTCGGCTTCGGCGTCGGTACGCCGGAGAGGGCGAAGGCGGCGGCGAGCGTCGCCGACGGCGTGATCGTCGGCAGCGCGCTCATCTCGCTGCTGGAGCCGTGCGGAGCCGACAGGAAACAGATCGAGGAAAAGGCAACGGAGTTCATCGGCTCGCTCCGCGCGGCCGTGGACTCGGCGGGGTAGGGGAGACCGGAAGGAATCCCTGGAGAACCATTATTCGCAGACTGATTACAAACTTTTTTCCTACCGGCGAAAAAACCATAAGAGGCCTTTCCCTACCCCCGGTTAGGCCTCTTTTCCCATTTTACAACAAGAGCGGCTGTTCAAGCAGTCCAGCATAACGAGGTTTTCTGAGTCTCAGGAAAAACAAACCATGAACGATATACTCTGAAGATCTCTGAAAGGTGCAGGATGAACGCAGGCGCCTATTTTTCCGCGTCTGGAATAACGATCAACATGTATCATCAGATGGAAGAAGCCTATGCTAAATCTGACTTGCCACCTCGTAGGCGCTCCAGACAGCGTGCTTGATATTGACGGGGTGAAGAGCGTCGCCGACAAGGTGGATACGCGGCAATCGTGTTGCGAGAGCATTGTAGAGACTGTTCTCCGCGCGATAGCCTGTAGCGAAAACAAGTGAATCGGCGGCAAGTTCTTCGCCGTCCGCCGTCTCGATGCCGGCGGGTGTTATTTTTGCGGCTGCCGCATCGGTCAGCACGGGGACTTTCATCTGTGCAAGCAGTTCAAGAAGCATCGTTTTGTTCGGGTAGGCGACATCGCCCACCATCATGAGTTCGGGCAACCGCTCCAGAATGGTGACGTGATGCCCTTTACGCGAAAGCCAGAGGGACATTTCGCATCCGACAAGGCCGCCTCCGACCATGACGATTTTTTGTCCCAGCTTTTTTTCGCCGAGAAGAGCCTGGCGCGTTGTGAGAATCCGGGGATCTTCAACGTCCAGTCCCGGAATCGGAGGGAGAACGGGCTTCGACCCCGTCGCGACGAAAAGCACCTGAGGGTTGATTTCAAGAATGCCCTCCACGCTTACGGCAACATTGAGCGATACGTGTACACCCAACTCTCTCATCTCTCTCCGATACCATTCCAGAAGGCGCCTGTCGTCTTCCTTGAAATCGGGCACGGAACCTTCCAGCACGTGCCCTCCGAGCGCGTTCGTGCTCTCATAGAGAAATACCTCGTGCCCTCGCAGAGCGGAGACTCGAGCGGCTTCCATTCCGGCGATTCCTCCTCCGGCGATGTGCACCGAAAGAGGGGTCTGCGTTTTTTGAAGAGCGTACTCCTTTTCCCGACCCGCCGTAGGATTGACCGCGCAGCTTAAAGGTTTGCACCGTGCAATACGCTTCAAACAGGCTTCATGACATCCTATGCACGGACGGATGCTTTCCGTCCGCCCTGTCCGCACTTTTCGCGCCCACTGAGGGTCGGCCAGCAACGGCCTTCCGAGAGAGACTCCGTCCGCCCATCCCTCAATGAGCGCCTTTTCGGCGAGAACGGGATTGCCCATTTTTCCTGCGGCCAGAACAGGAACGCCGACGGCCGCCTTCAGTTCCTTCGTGAGATGAAGATAGCAACCCTCCTGCATGTACATGGGAGGATGCGCCCAGTACCACGAGTCGTAGACTCCTCCGTCGGCGTTGAACGCGTCGTATCCGGCTTTTTCAAGAACGCGCGCGATTTCCAGTCCTTCCGGCGTGTCTCTGCCGATTTCGACCGCGTCTTCGCCGGGCAGAATTCCTTGATGGAAGCCTTTCATGTAGCTCTTGACCCCGTAGCGCAGCATCACCGGAAAATCCCTTCCGGCGACCGCTTTCGTCCGTTCGAGGAGTTCGATGGGCGCCCTCATGCGGTTCTCGAAGCTCCCTCCGTATTTGTCCGTTCTTTGATTGAAGAGAGGCATCGTGAACTGGTCCAGAAGGTACCCCTCGTGGACGGCGTGAACCTCCACTCCGTCAAAACCGCTCTCGCGGGCTACAAGCGCCGCTTTCGCGAACTGCTCGATCATATACTCCGTCTCTTCCGTGGTCAGCTCCCTGCACATGAGCGAGCGATTCCAGAAATTCGGGACGGGAGAGGGCGACACCGGATGCTGCAATGCGGTCGACGGATGGACGACACGGCCGAATCCGAATGTCATCTGAAGGAATATTTTGCTGCCGTAGGCGTGTATCCGCTCGTTCATTTCGATGGATGTCTGGATGAAATGGGCCGGATTGAACGTTGGGTTGGGCTGCGACGGCATGACGAAAGGCTCCACAAGGTGCTCGACCTTTGCGCATCCGGTGATCAGCAGTCCGACGTCGTTCTTGGCCCGCTCGACGAAGTACTCGATGCCTCGCGGAGTGAATCCTCCCTCCGAAGTGACAAGACCGCTCAGTCCCATCGGAGCCAGGGAGATCCTGTTTCTCAATTCTATCGAGCCGATGCGCATAGGTTGAAACAGCGCCTCGAACATCATTCCGAAACCTCTTTCAACGGGGTCAGGAAGGAGCGCACCGTTTTTTTCACAAGATCATCTTCAGCTATCCAGGGCAGCGTAATGCAGTCCGTTGAGCGGAGATTGTGTTCGGCGGCAACGTGCATCGCGTTTCCGTTGCGCGCCCAGGAACGGCGCGCGACTCCGCCCATGACGTCCCATTGTATGGCGTTTCGAATGATTCCGTCCACTCGTTCGCTGCCGTCGAGAAGAAGCGAGAAGCCGCAGTGGATGCTTCTGCCGATACCCACTCCACCTCCGTTGTGGAGCGAGACGAACGTCATTCCCCGGGCGGCGTCCCCCGCGAAGCAGTGCGCGGACATATCCGCCGTCACGTTGCTTCCGTCGCGGATGTTGGATGTTTCTCGCGTGGGGCAGTCCGCGCCTCCCGTATCGTGATGATCCCTTCCGATCATGATCGGTCCGACCTCGCCCCTGCGGACCATCTCGTTGAATCGAAGGGATATCGCAATCCTTCCGGAGAGGTCCTGATAAAGCATTCGCGCTCTCGTCCCGATGACCAGATTGTTTTCGCCGGCGCGCCGTATCCAGTTGTAATTGTCCCTGTCCTGAGGAGACCGGGCAGGATCGATGCACTCCAGGGCCGCCATGTCGGTTTTTTCAAGATCTTCGTCCTTTCCGCTCAGGCACACCCACCGGAACGGGCCGTACCCCCGGTCGAAAAGCTCCGGACCTGTGATCGCCTCGATGAAGTCGGGGAAGATGAAGCCGTCTTTCTTGTCCTTGCCGTTTCTGGAGAGTTCCGACACACCGGCGTCGAACATCGCTTCCATGATGGAGTTTCCGTATTCGAGAAACCACGCGCCTCTTCCGGTGAGCGCTTTAAAACACTCCCAGTGCCGCCGCAGGCTTTCGTTCACCAGATTTTTGAAACGTTCGCGGTCTTTGGCGAGGGCTTCTCTTCCTTCATCGAAAGAAAGCCCTTGAGGAGTGTATCCTCCGCTGTACGGAATATGGCACGATGTCTGGTCGGAAAGGATGTGGGGAGTGATATCGCTGCGCACGAGATGTTCCAGAAGATCCACGGTGTTGCCGCGATACGCTACGACGAGGCCTTCTTTTTTCCGAAGAGCGTCGAGCGCTCTTTCCGTGAGAAGAGAGAGATCGTCGGATGCGAAATCGAGCCATCCTTTCTTAAGTCTCAGATCGATCATAGAATTGTTGACTTCCGCTATTATGGCCACGCATCCGGCTATTTGCGCCGCCTTGCCTTGCGCGCTGCTGATGCTTCCTATTCCGGCGGTCACATAGAGAACGCCCCGCAGATCGTCTTCGGAGCCGACGTGCGCTTTTCTGGCGGCATTGAGGAGCATGTTGAAACAGCCGTGGATTATACCCTGCGGCCCGATGAAAAACCAGCCGCCCGCAGTCATCTGACCGTAGTTCGTCACACCCATCGAAGCCGCGATCTCCCAGTCGGGAAAGTTGTCGTACATTCCCACCATGAGTCCGTTCGTGTTGATCACCCTGGGGGCATGGGGAAACGACTTGAATATTCCCAGCGGATGGCCCGAATGAATGACCAGAGTCTGGTCCGATTCGAGTATTTCGAGGTATTTTTTCACGAGCCGGTATTGAAGCCAGTTCTGGAAGACCTGGCCCGATTCGCCGTACGTTACGAGTTCATAAGGATACAAAGCAACGTCGAAGTCGAGATTGTTATCGATCATCACCTGAAGCGCCTTCGCTTCAAGACACCGCCCCCTGTACTCGCCGATGTTTTTGCCTTGTATATGGCCCTCCGGTCTGTAGCGGTAGGCATAGATTCTTCCGTATGCGGAGAGCTCTTCCATGAATTCCGGGGCAAGCTGTTGATGGAGGTGGGGCGGAATGTACCGGAGCGCGTTCTTCAGCGCCGTTTCGGACTGCTCCGGAGAAAGAGAAAAGCCTCTTCCGGGCGCGCGGCGCACTCCTTCGACAAAATTTGGGTATGGAGGAAGCGCGTCGTCCAAGCGGACTTTCATGGCTTCTTTCAGTGTAACGAAATCCATCGTGTTCATTCGTCGGACCTCCTGAGCGTTGTATCTTCTTTCTCAAAAGGTAAGACATAGAACGAGGATTGAACATCCTTTCTATTCAGGAGATGTACGGGCGCACTCCTAGTATGAACAGACTAATCGCATCGCTTCGTTCCGGAGCTACAAACCGATGTAGCCTTTCCTGATGGCGTATTTTGTCATTTCCACGGTGTTTTTCAGGGCCAGTTTTCTCATGATGTTCTGTCTGTGCGACGCCACCGTATTGATGCTGAGATGGAGCCTGTCGGCTGCTTCCTTGTTCGTCAGTCCCTCTGCGAGAAGGCTGAGAACCTCGATTTCCCTGGAGGAAAGTTCTTCGTCGAGCAGCTTTTGCTTATTGCCCGATAAAGAGATGAGAAACATCTCCGAGAGCAGATTTTTCAGGCAGGCCCCGACATATTTTTCTCCCCTGCTGACAACGCGCACCGCGTCTTCCAGTTCCTCGAATGCGCAATCCTTGACCAAAAAAGCCGAAGCGCCGGCCCGGAACATCTCGTAGACGAAACTGGCATTCGCATACATGGAGAGCGCGACGACATGGATCGACGGATCGAAGGCCTTGATGGCCACTGTAGCTTCGACTCCGTTCATTACAGGCATCATGACATCCATAACGACGATGTCCGGATGTATCTTCTGTACAAGATGCACCGTTTCCGCTCCGTCCGACGATTCTCCGACGACATTCATGTCCGGTCGCCTGCAGAGAAGCGCTTTCAGCCCATCCCGTAAAATTTTGTGGTCGTCGGCGATCAGAATATCCATTCCGCATCCTCCCCCCTGCTCGAAATATTTGTTTTCGTCTCTGAAAATGCCTCGACCGGGAAGGACAGTCCTATCCAGGTCCCGTTGAGCGGTGTCGACCGGATCTCCATCTTGCCTCCCATGAGAACGACCATCGTCTTCAGGCTGAAGAGGCCGTACGAGTTCGCGGAAATACTCGCTTCGTCGAGAACATCGAGATCGAATCCCTGACCGTTGTCCGATATGTCCAGAAGAATTCGCCCGTTTTTTTCGGAAATACAGACGAAGGCTTCGTCCGTACCGGCGTGTTTGACGACGTTCATAAGAAGCTCCTGAACCGAACGGAAGATGAACGCCTTGAAATGGTCGTTCAGGTTATGAGGCAGCGGATCGATTGAAAAGGAAATTCGAAGGCCGTGTTTTTTCAGAAGATCCTCTTTCAAGCAGAGAATGGCATGTTCAAGGCCGAACTGATACAGGACCGGAAGGCCAAGATTGAAGGTATGGGCCCGAGTGCGTTGCAGCGTCTCATCGAGCGTCGCGACGACCTGGTCCAGTTCGTCTTTGAGAGCGGGCGAGTCGATGGATTCACCGAGAAGGCGCAGCCGGAGTTTGGAGATCGCCAGATTCTGGCTGATCGAATCATGGATTTCCATGGCGATGATCCTTCGTTCCTGTTCCTGGGTGATCGAGAGGGCGTATGTCAGCTTCCGAAGGCGTTCGAGGTACTCCCGTTCCCGCGCCTCGGCTTTTTTTCTGTCCGTTATGTCGAAGAACACGCCGATCAATCCGGAGACTTCGCCGCTTTCCTCGATGATCAACGTCTTATAGAAGACCACGTCGTGGAAAGTGCCGTCGCTGTGAAGCATCTGGCGCTCTTCCACGAGATTGTTTTTCTTTTCGGCGATCATCTTTTGGTCTCTGCCCGAATATTCCGCCGCTCTCTCGGCATCGACGATGTCGAAGATCGTTCGCCCCAGTATCTCATCCTCCCTCTTTCCCATGAATTCCGCGAAGGCTTTGCTGCAGCCCAGATAGCGGCCGTGAATATCCTGATAAAAAACGGGAACGGGCAGTATTTCAAGCAGTTTTTCAGTGAATCGGATTTTGTGTTCAAGCCGCTTGATTCGCTCGTTGAAGCAGTGCTCGCTTCTCTCTTGAGTAGTCATGACGACATTTCCCCTCTTTTTTCTCCTGTCGGCAACGGAACGAAACAGTCCCTCCGAAGCGAGTTTAATTCAAAGAGAGAACCCGCACAACGAGAAATTTGCTTTATCGATCGGAATAGTATCATTATACTATTGAGAGGCAATGATTCTCGTATCAAAAAAGGATGGAGCGGGGGAGCGAAACAGGCTACTCTTAAAATGTTCGGAAAAAGGGATTTTCCGGGATGGACGGGTTTCGAAAAATTCCAAATCAAGGGGGGCAAAAAATGAAAAGAACAGCAGGTACGATTTTTCTTCTTTGCGTGTGTGTGCTCTGCGCCGCCGGAATCGGGTCCGCGGCGGAATTTACGCTGAAAGTAGGTTACGTTGTTCCCGAAAGCTACCCTCATCACATCGCCGCGCGCGACTTTCTCAAACCCTATATCGAAAAGGAGTCGGGAGGAAAAATTCTGGTGGAGCTCTATCCCAGCGGTCAGCTCGGAGGAGACCGCCAGCTCTGCGAAGCGGTCCAGATAGGCTCACTCGAGATGGCTTTTCCCTCCACGACCGTGCTTGCAAGCTTCATTCCCGAACTCCAGCTCCTTGATCTTCCGTATCTTTTCGGTTCGAAGGAACAGGTGTACAAAATAGTCGACATCGGCGGGCCCATCGGTTCGATCATAGTGCAAAAAGCGCGGAACCAGGGGATGCATATTCTCGGGTTCGCGGATATCGGATTCATGCATCTGACGAACAGCGACAGACCTATCACAAAACCGGAAGATACCCAAGGACTGAAGATCCGCGTCATGGAAAATCCGGTGTACATCGATACCGCAAAGGCGATAGGATACAATCCGACGCCGATGTCGTTCGGCGAAGTGTACACCGCTTTGCAGCAGCGGGTCGTCGACGGTCAGGAACAAGGCGTCAACGTGATTCGGAACATGAAGTTCAACGAGGTTCAGAAATATTTGAGCCTTACAGGAGAGGCGTACTCGACGATTTCGATCATCGTCAGCGAAAATTTCCTGGACTCTCTTCCCGACGAGTTGAAGAGCGTTGTCCGGAAAGGCGTTGACCTTTTCTGCGCGGAACAGCGGCGAATCAATTCCGAGCAGGAAGTCTCGAACCTCGCCGAACTGAAGGAAAAAGGAATGATTGTCAACGAGCTTTCCGAGGATGAACGACGTCTTTTTGTCGAGGCGACCGAACCGGTCCGGCAAAAATACTCGCAGAGAGAAGGAAGAAAAGAGCTGTACGAAAAAATTCTTTCTCTCCTGAAATAAGACGCTGAAACGGAATTCTGCCGCGATGGATCGAGGGGAAGCGCGATGAAGAGTTTTTTTGACCGATTCGAAGAGTATGTTCTCGTAGGCGGGCTTGCCGTACTGGTTTTTCTCGTCTTTCTTCAGGTGGTCATGCGGTACTTTTTTCAGACGAGCCTGACGTGGAGCGAGGAGATCGCCCGATTTCTCTTTCTGTGGCTCGTTTGGCTCGGAGCCGCCTATGCGGCCAAACGTCAGGCACATTTGAAGATCGAGGCCTTCATTCAGAAGCTTTCCTCGAAGAGTCGGAAAAATATCGATATCCTCGCGCTTCTTATCTGGATCGCTTTCAGCGCGTTTCTCGCATGGAAAGGGGGAGAGCTGACCATGATTCTCTTCCGAAGAAATCAGCTTTCCCCCGTTCTCGAAATTCGGATGGCGTGGGCGTATGCCGCAGTCCCGGTCGGCGCAGGCCTTATGTTCTTACGATTGCTTGTCCAACTCCGGCGGACTCTGCGGGAAAAAACGAGCCGGGCTTCCGCGGAGGTGTCGAAATGAGCGGAATGGTGGTCCTTCTCGTTTTCGGACTCATCGCGTTCACGATGACCATCGGCGTCCCCATCGGCATCGCGGTCGGCGTCTCGACCGCGGTGACAATGTATCTGACGAGCAATACTCCGCTTGTTTTCATCAGCCAGAACGCCTTTACCGCGCTCGACTCCTTTCCGCTTCTGGCGGTGCCGCTTTTCATTCTTTCAGGAAACCTTATGAGCTACGGAGGAATCTCCCGACGCCTTGTCAGGCTTGCGGACAGCATGGTGGGGTTCGTGACCGGCGGCCTCGCCATGGTGACGGTGATGGCCTGCATGTTCTTCAGCGCCATATCGGGATCGTCGGTGGCGACGGTTTCCGGCATCGGAAGCTTCATGATTCCCGAGATGCGGAAAAAGAAGTACGACGCTGGTTTCGCGGCGGCGCTGACGGCGGCTGCGGGATCTCTCGGCGTCATCATTCCGCCGAGCATTTCGTTCGTGGTCTACGGCGTCATGACGGGCGTCTCCATAGGAGAGCTTTTCATCGCCGGAATCATCCCCGGCCTGCTCCTTGGATTCGCCATGATGGCAGTCGCATATATCGTTTCGAAGAAGAACGACTACCCCAAAGGGGAAACCTACCCCTCGATGAAGGACTTCATCGCCTCCTTGAAAGACTCCTTTGCGGCGATAATGGTTCCCGTGATTATTCTCGGAGGTATTTACGGCGGCATCTTCACCCCGACCGAGGCGGCGGGCGTCGCGGTGGTCTATTCGCTCTTCGTGGGCTGGTTCGTCTACAAGGAACTGAGCGGGGAGAAGCTGTTTTCGGCATTTCTCGAGACAGTGCTGGTGAACGGAGCCGTAACCTTCATGATCGGTCTATCCATGGCCTTCGCCCGTTTTCTCACCATCGCCGGCGTGCCGAGATTCATAACGACGAGCATTCTTGAATTCACCCAGAACGGGGCGATCACTCTCCTGCTCGTCAATATCATTTTTCTTGCCGTCGGCTGCTTTATCGACAACCTCTCCGCCGCAATCATTCTGGTTCCCATTCTCTTGCCTGTCGTCACAAGTTTCGGCGTCGATCCGCTCCATTTCGGAGTGATTTCAACCGTGGCTCTTGCGATCGGCTTCATCACACCGCCGTACGGTCCGAATCTTTTCGTCGCATCCTCCATTTCCGGAGTTTCTATTGAAAAAATAACTCGAAAGGTCTGGTTCTTTTGCGTGGTGCTTATCGGTGTCCTTCTTCTCATCACCTACATCCCCGTATTGAGCACCGGACTAGTGCATTTCGTCTACAGATAAGCCGAGGAGGACAATGAAAATACGACTGCCTTTCGGAAAGACTTCGATTGAATTCAAGATGCCGTCATCGTGGATCGATGCAGGCGCGATCCGGCCTTCCGCAAACTTCGGGGAGATCGATCTTGAGTCCGAATTTCGGGAAAGGCTCGTGCGTTCAAATGAAGCGCGGTCTCTTTCGCGAGAGGATTATAGCTCGAAACGCGTATGCGTCGTCGTCGACGATGCCACGCGCCCGACACCGGTCCATCGTCTTTTCCCCGTTCTCCTCAGCTTCCTGAAAGAGCGTGGGGTTCGGGAAGAAAACTTGACCGTTCTCGTCGCGTGCGGCACACACGCTCCGATGAACGGGAGCAAGATTCTCGAGCGGCTCGGCTTATCGGCATGCAACGGCATACGCATCCTCAATCACGATTGTTTTTCGCAGGAGGCTATTGTTCTTCTGGGAACATCCTCCTCCGGAATGAGAGTATCCGTCAACAAGGCGGTGATGGAGGCCGACTCGCTCTTTCTCGTCGGAACAATCGAGCCGCACATTATGGCGGGGTTCGGAGGAGGAGTGAAAAACCTCGTGCCGGGGTGCGCTGGAATCGAAACCATCATGGATACCCATCTTCTCGGACCTGCGCGAGAGCGCTTCGGCAACGTCGGCCGAGACGTTTCGGAGTGCGCCGTCAGACAGCGCATCCACGAAGCCGCGCTTATGATCGGGAAGGACTGTTTCCTGGTCAATACAGTCCTCGACCCCTCCGGTAAACCGGTGGGGCTCTTCTGCGGAGATCCTGATGCAGCGTTTCGCGAAGGATGTGCAGTGGCGCGAAAAACATGGGGCGCTCCGGTTTCCTCCAAGGTGGATGTTCTGGTGCTGAGTTCGAATCCCATGAATTCCGATCTCTGTCAGGCTTCGAAGGCATTCGGGACGGGAATCGGTGCGGTCAGGGAAGGCGGATTGCTGATCGCCTGCCTGAGTGTCGAAAACGGCCTTGGCGACTACTGCGTTCCTCCTTCTGGAATGAGCTACGAAGAGACGCGGGACAGAATCCGCGGAATCGGAATCGAAGAATACGTCCGGGAGAGGGAGAGAGAATCCGGGCGCCGATATTCTTTTTATGAGACATTTCTGACGCACAGCAACGGAGAAGCACTTCGAAAAGCGGAGATATATCTCTACTGCCCCGGCGTGCCGCGGAAGACGCTCGAATCGTTCGGTTTTTTCAAGGTGTTCGATGATATGGGCAGTCTCCTTGAAGAGGCGGAAAGGCTCTTTCCGGGAGCGGATGCATTGCGGTCTCCTTACGGAGGAGTTTGTTTTCCATATTTCGAGCAATCTTTGATACAAGAACCTTCCGTATAACAGAAAAACCGTGTTCTATGAAGGAGGAAGAGCGGAGTGTATCTGACGGACGAAGAGGAGCGAATGCTCCAGGGGGAAATGGGCGAAGGTGTCCGCAAGGCGATGGATATGCTCGTGGCTTTGGGGAAGGCTTTCGATGCCGAAAAAATGATCAAGGTGTCGCGGACCCACGTCGCCTTGAGCGGTCAGGAAGGGGACACGTACTGGTGCGAACTGCTGGTGGACGGCGGAGCCCGTTGCCTGATACCGCCCACCACCAACCCGAATTGGGATGTCGCCACACTGAACAAACACTATCCGGTGTCGCCCGCGAAACTTTTTCTCGCCGCCCGCACCGAGGACGTCTATCGTCGAATCGGAGCCGTCATGACGCATTGCTGCACGCCCGAACTGGCCGGCAACGTTCCGGTGTTCGGCGAGCACGTGGCGTTCTCCGAATCAAGCGCCACTCCCTACGTCAACGCGGTCCTCGGAGCTCGTTCGAACAGGGAGTCGTCCGTGAGCGCTCTCGCCTCGGCGGTAACCGGACGAACGCCGTACTACGGGCTGCATCTTGACGAAAACAGAAAGGGCAACATGCTCGTAAACGTCGATGTCGAGCTTCACGGAGCGTACGACTGGGGACTGCTCGGGTGGTGTGTCGGAATGCATGCCGGCAATCGCGTTCCGGTCCTTGTGCTCCGAAAAGAAGCGTACAGATGGACTCGCCCAACTCCGGAAGAGCTGCTCTATTTCACCACGGAATCCAGCACGAGCGGCGCCGTGCCTATGTTCCACATCGCGGGGGTGACTCCCGAAGCACCAACGCTCGAGGTCGCGTTCGGAGGCAACGCAACAGAGTACGAAATTACGGTGACACGACGCGATCTCGACGAAGCCGAGCGTCTTGTGAGCGATCCCGCTGGGAAAATCAATCTTGTCCTTCTAGGATGCCCCCACTACACCTACGAGCAGCTCAAGGAAGCAGCGGAGGGTGTCCGGGGGAGGAAAATACACAAGGATGTCCACTTTTGGATTCTGACGTCTTTCGACGCGATCGAACTGGCGAAAAGAAGCGGGCACCTGGAGATCCTCGAGGCGTCCGGCATTCGGGCGGTACCGGACACATGCATGGATCAACCCTGTTTCGACGGTTTCAAAGGCATGCTGAATCTGACGGATTCCGCGAAATGCGCTCATTACCAAAAAAGAAGAGGCTTGCCGTTCGCGCTCCGGAGCCTTGCCGACTGCATCGATGCCGCTATCGAGGGGGAAGTGCGATGAACGAAAATGCGATTTCGCTGGACTGCAGAAAGTTGATAGGCGGCTGTGCGGAGGGGGAGGCGATCGTTTCGCGCGAAGCCATATGCTTTTACCTTTGCGATCCGGAAACCGGGGAGCTGCTTGACAAGAATCATCATTTGAAAGGAAAAAGTCTTGCGAACAAAGTGCTTCTGCTCACCTCCGGGAAAGGAAGTTCCGTCGTGCAGCTCGACGGCCTCTTTCAGATGAAGGAGCAGGGGAAGCTCCCTCTGGCGATGATCGTCATGGATGCCGATCCTGTACTGGTCTCGTCGGTGTATGTCGTCGAAGTTCCGCTGGTGGACAGAGTCGAGAAAGACCCGTACCTGATCATCGAAGACGGAGACTGGGTCCGGGTCGACGCCGACAAAGAATGCGTTCTCGTGAAAAAGAAACAGTAATACCTTGATTGGCTTTCTTCCCTTCCAATGCAGCAGAAGCGAGGAGATATCACTATTTTGCCTCCTTACGACGATTTGAAAAGAGAACATGCAATAGGTGGATTTTTTCAACCAGGAGCCCTTCGGACTTGCCTCCGAGACCTCTTGTCATAAGCGCCACAGGGTAGGGAATTCGCACAAATACGGATCCGAAAAATTTTTTCAACGCCCACGAAAGATATATTCTCCCTTTTGTGAGCGTTTTTCTTCTCGTTGCGTCTCTATTTTGTGTAATCTTTTCAAATCATACGCACCAATACTCATTTTTAATAAGTTTTTGCCAATCACATAACAGCCTGATTGTTAACGTAGTCAATTCAGGCCGGACGGTTTTTATTAAACTCGAAAGATTTCTAGAGGGCGATATATTAACCATATTAGTATTTTGATTTTGCAGAACTAAAAATCTGCGTGCAAAAAACCTTTCCTGTATTTAGGGCTTCATGAACAAGTCATGAGCCTTGCTTCATCAAAGCCGAAGTGGACAAGTTGTGGATAAGAATCACGCACGACATGACCAAAACGACTTTTTCGACGCTCTCCAGAAAAAAAGACAAAATATCCCGGAGCATCCTCCAAAGATTCATTATTATGAACTGAAGGATGATGATGCTTTCGCTTGTCTCGGGAAGCTTCCCACGTATTCGGTCCAGTCCGTACTTCCGCTTCCCTTCTCCGAACTTGCCCTCGACTT
>Ga0334888_1000713_pt1 | contig 50023 bp, 40 predicted proteins | sample GraSluR1_MG_FD_207227 | JGI IMG/M metagenome (GOLD analysis project Ga0334888, IMG submission 207227) | Sludge microbial communities from methane-producing bioreactor in Wageningen University, Netherlands - Granular Sludge_3_08-R1 | ecosystem: Engineered > Bioreactor > Anaerobic > Unclassified ...
CCAGGGCCGACGATGCCTGAGTCCGTTTCTTCACCGCGTGCCGGATCATCCGTGATCCACTGCCTTTCTGATTCCGCGGGTCGGCTCTGCCGGGGTCCTTCCTGGACCTTCCCACGGCCGGGATCGCTTTTCTCATCGTCCAACCGCCGGCCGTCCTGAAGCCGGCCGGTAACGGATTGTCCGAAAAATCACGACGCACCGGCGCCCTGTCCGGGCTTGTCGGCTTCCCGACCGTGGCTGATGATGCCGCGTTCGGGGCCGACCAGTTCCGGAACGTAGGCGCCCGGCGTGATGGACCAGATGTTCTCGTGTCCGCCTCGCGAACTGGTGAAGAACACGCGGCCGTCCGCGGACCACGTGGGCCCGTAGTTGGCGCTGTGTCCGTCCGTCAGCCGGATGCGGGACTGCCCGTCGCCATCCACAATCCACACGTCCGCAACCTCGAACGACGTGCCCACGTCCGTGTCAGCGGGCGGCGCAGTGGCCACCGTGCAGTATGCGAGCTTCTGTCCGTCCGGGCTCCAGGCGGGCGTGATCATGGCGTACTCGGTGCTGGAGGCGACTTCCGTCGGATGGCGCGGTTCGCCGTCCACCAGCCGGAGGGTCCAGATGCTGAACCAGCGACTGCCTCGCTGACGGGCCCGCTGATACGCGATCTGGTCGCCGGAGGGATTCCATTCCGGGAAGAGGCCGTAGCCAATGAAGCTCTTGGTGGCGCCGGCGGTGGCGTCGGCGATCCACAGCTCCCATTGGCCGCTGCCCCGGGCCAGGCTGCAGAAGACAAGCTGCTTGCCGTCCGGAGACCAACTCGGATGCACGTCGTCTTCAGGTCCGCGGGTGACCTGCACCGGCTGGGTGCCGTCGATGTTGATGATCCAGATGTCCCAGTTGCCGGCGCGATCGCTGGCAAAGGCGACGGACTTGCCGTCGGGGGAGAAGACCGGTTGCACGTCGGAAGACGGATCCGCGGTGAGCTGGGTCACGGCCGTTCCGTCCACCGACTTGATGTACAGGTTGGGTCGGATCGTGTGCCGTGTGGAGGCGAAGACGAGACGGGTCCCGGTCGGGTCAATGTGAGGATCGAAGTCGGCGCCTTCCTCGGAGAAGGTGTGGCGCAGCAGCGAGGTGTTGTCGCGGCTGTAGAACGGGACCACGGGCCGGTTGGGCAACTCGCCAAACAGGGTGATCTGGGCGTCGGCGGAAGCGGAGAGCATGGGCCGCGGCTCGACCGGCGGGAGGGGCTCCACGTCGACCGGCCGCGAGCAGATGCAGCCGACCAGAACGAGCATTGCCGCAAAAAACCCCAAACCGCTGATTCGTTTTGCTGTCTGCATCATCTCTCGGCTCTTCCTGCGACGGTCGGATGAACCTGCGCTCGGATGGCGAGCGATCCCGGCCTTCAGCTCCGGGAACGGGCCACGCTCACACATCGGAAGGGCCGGGACGCGATATAAGCTACAAATATCGGCCCCGCTGCGTCGTCCGATAACCAAACGTGTATCGACTGATCGGCGGGATGAACTTGACCGAATACCGGGTCGCTCGGTGGGCCTGGGCGGAGGGACACGTGTCTGGAAGCGATTGCATCCGGGCGGCCCCTGGGAGCCTGGGTTGAGGCTCGGGGTTTCAGCACTGAAACCGGCCACAGCCTGGAGACAAGACTTGGGACGGGAAGCCGGACGAGGCCCGCGTTGAACGGCCGGTCTGTCTTCACGCGGGCCCTGGCGCCGGGGGTCCCGCGCGGGATTCCGCCTCTACGGTTGGGCCTCGCGGACGAGACGATCCCAGTCAAAGGCGGGGCCGGGATCCACCTTCTGTGGCGTGATGTGCCAGTGCCCGATGAGGCCGCGATAGTCCCTGGACTCCTCGGGCGAGAGCGCGGTGAGGCGCAGCGTGCCGTCTTCGTCGCGCGGGTAGTCGCAGGTGATCTTCGGGAAGACGCGGCACAGCGCGATGGTGAGCTTGACCAGCGAGTGGTATTGCTCCTCCGTGAAGTCATATTGACAGAGTTTGCCGCCCTGGATGGTGCCGCACACCGGCTCGTTGCGCGCGGGACGGGCGATGAAGTCCGGCGTGCGGATGCCGGCATTCGGCGTTCGAACGGCGCCGCCGTTCTTGTAGAGTCCGGGGATGGTGACGTACAGCCGGCCGGACGCGTCGCGGGCGTACCAGTCGTCCAGCACGCTCAGGTCGCGATAGGCGCCCTTGTTGGCGATTTCGATGCCGATGGAGCGGTCGTTGGCGGTGCCGGCGTGCCAGGCCCGCTCCTTCAGGTCGAGCGTCTGGTAAATGGTGCCGTCCAGGTCCAGCAGAAAATGCACGGACAGGCCGCGATTGTCGTGTAGGACCTGGAAACAGTTTTCCGAGGTGCCGCATGCATCGTAATGAATGACGAACAGATCCACATACTGCTGAAGCAGCGGCAGGTCCCAGCCATGCAGACGCACGTGCTCTTTGACCTCCGGTGGAAGGTTCCGCCGGTACGTGTCGTATCGCAGGGCCGCAGGATTGTCGGACGCGGGGTTCACGGGCAGTGCGCGATCGGGAATGAAGCGGCACTCTGCACGGTACGCGTCGTAGCCGCCGGGGTCCGTCCACAGGACCACCGGCGCTCCTACGTGGATGCGCTGGCCGCAGACCATGATGACATCGTTCGTTGCCGGCGCCGGCGTGCCCGGCCGCGAGCAGCCGATCGGCATGATGCCCGCCGCCGCAAGGAATCCGATCGTCAATCGCCGCATGAGAGGTCCTTTCCCTGCATGGCCTCCTTGCCGGGGGACCGCACTGTGCCGCCTCCGTTCGGCTCAGGCCCGCCCGATACCCAGGCCGGGGCGGTCGGGGGGCGACACCACGCCGTCGTGCAGAATCGGGCCCGTGAACGGATCATCGGCCAGCAGAAGGTGGCCGTCGAGGTCCACATAGTCTGCCACCGCGGCCAATTGGGCAATGGCGGAAATGCCGACGGACGTTTCCACCATGCAGCCGAGCATGACCTGGAGGCCGAGATTTCGGGCGAGGCGGATCATGTCCCACGCCTGCCGGATGCCGCCGCACTTGGACAGTTTGATGTTGATGCCGGTGACGATGCCGGCCAGCTTCACCACGTCGGCGGGCCGGCAACTGTCTTCGTCGGTGATGACCGGCAGGCCGACCGTCTGTGTGATGCGGCGCAGCGCGTCATACTGATGCGGCGCGATGGGCTGCTCGATGAGCTCCAGGTCAAACGGCCGAAGCGCCTGGATGCGGTCCACGGCCTCGTCGGCGGACCAGCCGCAATTGGCGTCCACGCGCACCTTGCAGCCGGGAGCGTTCTGGCGAACGGTGGCCAGGATGGCTTCGTCATTCGGCGTGCCCACCTTGACCTTGATGATGTGGAAGCCGGCGGCCTCGCGCGTTTTGCGTGCGATCAGGTCCAGGTCGGCGATGCCGACGGTCATGGAGGTGGGGGGGCAGTTCGTTCCGTTGAGGCCCAGGAGTCGCCAGACGGGTGCCCCCAGCTTCTGGCCGACCCAGTCGTGCAGGGCCTCATCCAGGGCGGCCACCGTGGCGCGTTGGTCGTCAAAGCGGGCCAGCAGGCGGTCCACGATGGGGCCGATCTGGAACGGGTCGTCGCCCAGCAGCGGCCCGACCTGGCGGAGGGTGGCCTCCACGGTGTCGAGCGACTGGTTGTAAAACGGCGTGGGGGCGGCCTCGCCGCGGCCGACGATTCCGTCATGCTCGATCTCGACGATGATACGGTGGACGGCGGTGCCGTCGACCGAAGCCCCCGGCCGGGCGATGGTGAACGGATATTTCGTATGGACGGTCAACCGATGCCAGTTCAGCTTCATGATGCGGAATGGTACCGTCGAACGGCGGGTGATGCCAACGCACCCGACCGTCACATCCGAGGAGCGGCCCGGGCAAGAAAAACCCCCGAAGTCCGTGTCTGAGCGCTCGCCCGCGGGTAGAATCGCCGTTGTCCGGACAGAGGGGGTAGGTTCGTGTCGTGGGTGGGGTAATCGGTGGCGTCGGACGCGAAGGACATCAGTCAACGTCAGCTCGTGCGGTGGATGTTCCGGTTCCTGCGGCCGGTGAAGCGGCTGGTGGTGCTGGCCTGCCTGCTCCTCGTCGTGTGGACGGGCGCGGAGATCACCGCGGTGCGGGTGATGGCGGAAGCGGTCAACCGGATCAAGGCCGTCGACGTGGCCGAGGCTGCGGCGCCGGAGGGCGCGTGGGCGTGGTTGACCGGCGGCCGGCCGGAGGCGACGGCCCTGCGGGGTATCGTGCTGTTGCTGGGCGGGTTCACGCTCAGTCTGGGTGTGCTGAGCTTCTTGCGCGAGGTCACCAACGCCAGGCTCAGCATGACCATGGTGTTTCACATCCGGGAAGCGGTGTATGACAAGCTGCAGAGGGTGGGGTTCGGGTTTCACGACGCCGTCTCCACCGGGGAACTGATCAACCGGTCGCTGAGCGACCTGCAGAACGTGCGGGCGTTTGTGCAGTCGGCGGTGCTGATCACGCTGGAGATCGTGCTGATCAGCGGCGGGTACCTTGTGCTGCTGTTCTCGCGTTCGCCGTGGGTGGCAGGCCTGGCCCTGGCCCCGTTGCCGATCTGGATGTGGTACATCAGCCGGTTCGGCCGCCGGGCCCAGCCGACGCTGAAGGACGTCATGGAGGCCGGCGACCGGAACATCTCGATTCTGACGGAGAATATCGCGGGCGTGCACGTGGTGAAGGCGTTTGCCACCGAACGCCAGGAGATGCAGAAGTACAACGCCAACTGCGATGCCTTCTTTTCCAAGGTGATGTTCCGCATCCGGCTGTTTGCGAACTTCATGCCGGTGATGCGGGGCATCGCATCCGCCTCACACCTGACGCTGTTCCTGGCGGCGGGGATTCTGGTGCTCCGGGCGCGGTTGACGCCGGGCGACATTCTGATGCTCGGCTCGGCCATGGGCGCCATCCTGGGACGGTTCCAGCAGATCTCCGTCATCAACGACCAGTACCAGAACGCCATCGTCTCCGCCCGGAGGCTGCACGAGGTGCTCCACGCCGCTCCGACCGTCCCGCAGAAACCGGATGCGCAGCCCCTGGCGGACGGGCCGGGCACGGTGCGATTCGAGAATGTCACGTTTGGATACGACCCGGCCAAACCGGTGCTGCACGACGTGACGTTCGAGGCCCCGGGCGGCAGCGTGGTCGCCATCGTGGGGCCGACCGGGGCGGGCAAGACCACGCTGGTGAGCCTGATCGCCCGTTTCTATGATCCGAACGCCGGCTGCATTCTCATCGACGGCACGGACCTCCGCGACGCGACCCTGGAAAGCGTGCGCACGAACGTTGCCTACGTGTTCCAGGAAACGTTCCTGTTCAGCGACACCGTCGCGGCGAACATCGCGTACGGACGGCCCGTGGCGCCGGAGGACCCCATCGAGGGGGCCGCCCGGCTGGCCCTGGCCCACCAGTTCGTGCGGGAGCTGCCCGACGGGTACGGCACCACGCTGGGTGAGCGGGGCACCACGCTGTCCGGCGGTCAGCGGCAGCGGCTGGCCATCGCCCGGGCCCTGCTGGCCAACCCGCGCATTCTCGTGCTCGATGACGCGACGTCTGCGGTCGATCCCGAAACGGAGGAAGTCATCCGCAAGGCGATGCGGCTGGTCATGCAGGACCGGACCGTGTTCGTGATTGCGCACCGGGTGAGCACGGTGAGGAACGCGGACCTGGTCATCGTGCTGGAGCGCGGGCGGATCACGCAGACGGGCACGCATGAGGAGCTACTCCGGCAGGAGGGCCACTATCGCCACATCGTGAGCCTGCAACTGCACGGTGATCGGGAGCTGGATGACACGGGAGAGGATCGCTCGCACCTGAAGCGGATGCGCGAGTACGAAGAGCCGGCCGCGCCGGTCGAGATTGAGGGAACGATCCACGGTGAGCCGCTTGGATGACAATCCGAACGCCCGCCCGCGGGGCGCGGAAGGCAACGGATGGCGGAAACGCCTGGCCGCGCTGAGGCCGTGGCGCCGTCGGGCCGGCGAAGCGCCCTCCGCCGGCCCGCCCGTGCTCACCGAGTTCGGCGAGCCTCGCTATCGGCCCCTCGACCGCAAGCTGATCCGGCGGCTGCTCACGTACCTCAGGCGGTACCGACGCCGCTATGCCCTGGGCGTGGTGCTCAGCATGATCATGGTGACGCTCGAGATGCAGTCGCCGCGATTCATGGGGGCGATCATCAACTGGACGACGAACTTCGCGGCCGGACGGCTGGACCCCATGCCCACCGAGGCCGGGGCCATCCGGCACCTGGCGGGAATCGTGGGGCTGTGGGCCCTGGTGCTGGCGACGGCGATGGCGTTTCAGCGCTGGACCATCCTGGTGCTGACCGACGCCGGCGAGCGCGTGCAGTTCGACATCCGACGGACGCTGTTTGCCCATCTGCAGAAGCTCTCCATGAGCTTCTACGACAAGACCAAGCTGGGCCGAATCATCAGCCGCTGCACGAGCGACATCAACAGCCTGCGCGAGGTCAACGTGTGGGGCATCGAGACCACCATCAAAAACGCGCTGATGTTGACGGTGGCGGGCGCCATGCTCCTCAGGACGGAGCCGCGGTTGTTCCTGGCCGTGGTGTGGCTGGCGCCGATCCTGTTTCTGCTGAACCTGGCGTACCGCCGGCGGGCGGCCGTTCAGTACCAGATCGTGCGCGAAGGCTTCACGCGGGTATCCACCAACCTGGCGGAGAACATCACCGGCGTTCGCGTGGTGACCGCGTTCGGCCGGCAGGAGTGGAACCTGGGCGTGTTCAACGTCCTGCAGAGCCGGAACACGGCCAACAACGTGCAGGCGGCGCGGCTGAACGGGATATACCAGCCGTCGCTGGCTTTCGTGGGCTTTACGGGTCGGGCGATCATTCTGCTCTACGGCGGGTACCTGGTGGCCTCGGGGCGCATCGACCGAAGCGTGGGGGTGGGGTCCGTGGTGACGGCCTTCCTCTACTGGGACTGGTTCATGGGGCCCATCGTGCATTTCGGGAACTTCTACAACCAGCTTCTGATGGCCATGGCTGGCGGCGAGCGGGTGTTTGCCCTGCTGGACACACAGCCGGACGTGAGCGACCTGCCGGAGGCCCGGCCCCTTCCGACCATTCACGGGCACGTGCGGTTTGAGCACGTGACGTTCGGCTACGACCCGAGCCGGCCGGCTCTGCACGACATCGATTTTGAGGCACAGGCCGGGCAGATGGTGGCCCTGGTGGGGCACACCGGCAGCGGCAAAAGCAGCATCATCTCACTGCTCAGCCGGTTCTACCTGCCGCAACAGGGTCGCGTCCTGATCGACGGGCATGACATCCGCCACGTGACGGCCGAGTCGCTGCACCGGCAGACGGGGCTTGTGCTCCAGACAAACTACCTGTTCACCGGCACGGTGATGGAGAACATCCGCTACACCCGGCCGGAAGCGACGGACGACGACGTGATCGCGGCGGCGAAGGCCCTGGGCACGTACGAGGCCATTGGGGAGTTGAAGGACGGGTTCCAGACGGACGTGGGCGAGCGGGGGGCGAACATGTCGCTCGGCCAGCGGCAGCTCATCTGCTTTACGCGGGCGTTTCTGGCGGACCCGCGGATTTTCATGTTGGACGAGGCGACCAGCTCCGTGGATACGGCCACGGAGCAGCTTGTGCAGAGGTCGCTCAAGCGGCTGCTGGCCGGCCGGACGACGTTCGTGGTGGCTCACCGGCTGAGCACGATCCAGCAGGCGGATTGCATTCTGGTGATCGACCAGGGCCGGATCCTCGAGCGCGGCACGCACAGCGAACTGCTCTCCGCCGGCGGCCGGTATGCGGAGCTGTACCACCAGTTCGTGATGGCGGCCGACGTGCGGGCGGCCTGACCCGTCGCGGCGGCCCTTTCCGACGGGTCAGCTAATTCAAAGTTGGGTCTTGAATTAGCCGATGTGATGAGGTAGGCTACCCAGCCATGATCGATCGCGACCTGGCCCCGAAACTCCGTGCGCTGGCGGCGAAGTTCCCTGCCGTGACCCTGACCGGTCCTCGGCAGAGCGGGAAATCGACGTTGTGCCGCATGGTGTTCCCCCGGCACGCCTACGCCAACCTGGAGTCGCCGGACGTCCGGGCGTTCGCCGCGTCGGACCCGCGCGGCTTCCTCGCCCAGTTCGATCGCGGAGTGATCATTGACGAGATTCAACGCGTGCCCGAGCTGACGTCCTACGTGCAGGGCCTGATTGACGAAGACCCCCGACACGGGCGCTGGGTCCTCACCGGTTCGCAGAGCTTCACGATGATGGAGTCGGTCAGCCAGTCGCTGGCCGGGCGAACCGCGGTGCTGCATCTGATGCCCCTGGCGCGAAGTGAAGCCCGGCGTTTTGGGCGACACCCGCAATCGCTGGATGAGGCGATGTTCGCCGGCGGCTACCCGCGCATCCCGGACCAGCAGCTCGATCCGAGTGAATGGCTGAGCGCCTATGTGCGGACCTACGTGGAACGGGATGTGCGGCAGATATCGAACATCGGCGATCTTGCCGCGTTTCAGCGTTTCGTTCAACTGTGCGCGAGTCGCACGGCGCAACTGTTGAATCTGTCGTCACTGGCCCTGGACGCGGGCATTTCACAACCCACCGCGAAAGCGTGGATATCGATTCTTGAGGCTACGTTCATCGCATTCCGGCTGCAACCGTACTTCGCCAACATCGGCAAGCGCCTGGTGAAAACAGCCAAGCTGCACTTCCATGACACGGGGTTGGTGTGCTGGTTACTGGGTATTCGCGAACCGTCCCAGCTTCGGCTCCACCCGTTGCGGGGCCCCATCTTCGAAACGTGGGTCGTCTCCGAAATTCTCAAGCATCGGCTCAACCGCGGAGAGCATGCCGGCCTGTACTACTATCGCGATCGACAGGGCCTTGAAGCCGACCTCGTCATCGAGGAAGGGAAGAAGCTCGTGGTGGTCGAGGCCAAGGCCGGGCAGACGGCCACGCCCGACGTGGTGAACGCGGGTCGGCAGGTTGCGGACGTTCTTGCTGCCGCGGGCCCAACACGCCGCATCGTTGCGTTCGGCGGCGATGCCGGCCAGAAGCGGACCGACGTCACCGTGCTGTCCTGGGACTCGCTCGACCAGGAACATTGGTGAGCCGGCGTTGCCGGGCGGCTCCGCCGCTTGGACCGCGACAGATGAAGAATCGCGCCAAGCCGGGCCTCATGAAGCGGCTGATGGGCGATCTGGCCGGAAGCCACCCCAAAAGGACGGACCGCTCCCTGAGAAGCGTGCCTGCTTCCCGCACTCGCCAATCGGCGGCCGGTACGCAGAGCTGTACTCCGTCACGGGATGCGTATCTCCTTCAACTTGGCGCGCCGGGCCGGTACGATCCGCCCAACGGCTGCCCCCAGGCCGACCACCGGCAGGACGATCATGCGGAAGGGATTGCCGGAGGTGGGAATCGAACCCACACCCTGTTGCCAGGACGGGATTTTGAATCCCGCGCGTCTGCCAGTTCCGCCACTCCGGCGTAAGTCGCTCATTTATAACGACTTAACTTGATTTGCGTTCGGCCAAAACTTCTGGTGTCCAACTCATCGTCCAGTTTGTATCGCCTTCTTCGCTCGCTCCGGCGATGATCCAGGCGGACACTGGATCGCTCCCTGACGAGAAGCTGAACTCCCACCTCGAACGCTCTGCGGCAGCTTACCAGGGGCTCCGGGAGTCAGCAATGGGGCGCAAGGCCAAGTTCGTCAAGTGACACGGTACCAAGGATCGCGGTGGCGGGGTTCGGGGATGCTGCACCGGGCCGAAGACGGCGAGCCGGGCGCAGCAGACGAGCTTTGGCCCGCGGTCTACGAGGAGCTGCGGCACCTTGCCCATCCGCGGATGCTCCGGGAACACCGCGCGGGTCTGCTCGATTCCGCGTGCCTGATCCACGAGACGTGTCTCCGTTTTGTGGGACGCGAGCCCATGGAACGGGCCAACCGTCGTCACTTCCTCGCGACAGCCTTCGCATTGGCTCGCTCGACAATGACCCTGGAGAGGCTGCGACGGACCCCGCCGAGCTGTTGCCCTCGACAAGACGCTGCAGAAACTGGAACATGTGGCTCCACAACAAGTGGAGATCCTGATGATGCGTTACTTTGCCGGGCTCAGCGTCAGGGAGACGGCGACTCTCTTGGGTGTGTCGTCGCGTTCCGTCGACCACCACTGGCGTTTCGCCCGATCCCGGCTTCATCGCGCTCTGTGTGGCACCGAAGGACGCTTAAACCGAGGCGGCCCTGCAGATGACGCCTGAACGAATGCAGCGGTTGCTCCGCGTGTTTGAGCAGGTGATCGATCAGCCGGCCGATCAACTGGATGCCTTCCTTCACGCCGTCTGCGAGGGCGATGCAGAGCTGATGGCCGAGGTGCGCTCGCTGCTGCACCATGATAAGAAGGCGGATGCGGGGTTCCTTGGCCCCACGGTCACTCACTCATCCCCCTCGGGTACGTTTCCCGATGATCCAGCGGAGGCCGTGACGCCGGGATCACTCGGTGCGCCTCCGCTCGCCTCGTTCATCCCGGGGTACGAGATCCTGCGCGAGATCAGCCATGGCGGGCAGGGCGTCGTCTATGAAGCCATGCAATCCGCCCCGCGGCGGCGTGTGGCGGTCAAAGTGCTGCTGGACTGTCAACATTCCCCTGCCGCCCAGCGTCGCTTCGCGCGGGAAATCGACCTGATCGCTCACCTGCGGCACCCGAACATTATTTCTGTCTTTCACTCGGGGACGACTTCCGGCGGCAGGCCGTTCTACGTGATGGACTTCGTCGCGGGTGAACCGCTGGATCGTTTCGTGCGAATGACGGGGATGGGCCTCGAGGAGGCGCTGCGCCTCTTTGTGATCGTCTGTGATGCCGTCCAATATGCCCACCAGAAGGGGGTGCTGCACCGCGACCTCAAGCCGTCCAATGTCGTGGTCGATCGCGGAGGCGTGCCGCACATTCTTGACCTTGGATTGGCCAAGCGAATGGGCGTGCGAGCGGAGCCGTCGATATCGATGACGCGCGAAGTTCTGGGCACGCTGCCGTTCATGTCGCCGGAGCAGGCGGCCGGACGTTCCGAGGAAGTGGATACGCGAACCGACGTGTACGCCCTGGGAGTCATGCTCTACCAGTTGCTCACGGGGAAATACCCATTCGCCACAAAGGGGAACGTGTCTGAAGCCATTCACAGCATCATGGAAGAGTCGCCGTGCCCGCCGACCCGCGCGTGGACACCCGAGAGCGGGATCGCGCACCGCACACCGCGATGGTGGCGGGCGGATCCATGCCCGATCGATCACGAACTGGAGACGATCGTCTACAAGGCCTTGGCGAAGGAACGCGAGCGGCGCTACCAGTCCGCCGGCGAGTTCGCCCGGGACGTCGAGCACTACCTCGCGGGCGAGCCGATCGAGGCGCGGCGTGATTCGATCGCCTACATCCTCTGGAAGCAGTCACGACGATTGTTTCGCCGAACGCCGGTTGTGGCATTGGGGCTGCTGTGCGCCATTCTCGCGCCGGGGCTTGTGGCCTCGCTGGTGTTCTGGCGGAACGCCAGCCGGGAGCGCGACGTGGCCCAGGCGGCCATGTCTTTTCTGAATCAGGACGTCTTTCAGGCGCTTGACCCTGAGCAGATGGGGCGCGGTGTCGACTTGCGTACCGTGCTGGACGCCGCTTCGCCGCAGATTGCCGAGCGGTTTGGGGCTGCACTGGCCACCGAGGCGGCCGTGCGACAGTCGGTCGGCAACCTGTACGCCGGCCTGGGAGACCACGTGGCGGCACAGCGACACCTGGAGCGAGCGCTTGAGCTGCGCCGCACGACCAATGGCAGTCACGACCTGGACGTGGCCGAGACCCTCGCCAGCCTCTCGCAGGTTTTAGAAATCCGAGGTAGGATGGAGGAAGCCGAGAGGCACCTCAATGAGTCGTTTGCCTTGCGATCCGGCCGGCTCGGGGAAGAGCACGCGCTGGTCCAGACCACGCTTTCGCAGCTCGCGGCGTTCGCAGAGAGACGCGGCGACCTGGAGAGGGCTGCCCTTTGGCGAAAGCGATTGTCATCGCCTCTGGCCGGGCAATCGTCAGCCTCGTTTGGGTCCGAGTTGTCAAAGGCCGTCACGGAGGCGCGTCAAGGCTTGGCCGCCGCACGCCGGCAACACGGTTCGGATCATCCGCAGGTGGCGCAGCAACTCGTGGAGTTGAGTGACAGGCTGATTGCCGCGGGCCACGATTCCGAGTCAGAGACGTTGCTGACCGAAGCTCTCACGATCTACGAACGCCAGTTTGGGTCCGAGCATCCGCGGACGCGGCAGACCTTTGCGAAGCTCGAGGATGCCTTGCATCCGACGGGTTCACTGGCCGGCGTGCTGTCGTTCGCGTCCGGCCGCCTCGAGCAGGCCCTCGCAACGGGCGACAACGCTCGACTCCTCGCGGAGGCGGCCTGGGACGTTGCAAAGCACGCGGGTTATCCGGCAGAGACCTACCAACGGGCCCTTCAGGCGGCGCAGCGCGCCTGTGCCCTTGACCCCGGAAATGGCGCCTATCTCAACACTCTGGGCGCGTTGCAGTACCGTTGCGGCCAGTATCCAGAGGCACTTGAGACCCTGCGCACCTCGGACCGGCTGAACGCCGGCCATCCGGCGGACATGGCCTTCCTGGCGATGACGTGCGAACGCCTGGGCCAACACGAGGAGGCTCGTCGCGAGCTTGCGCGCCTGAAGGCGCTGGTGGATAAGGCCCCGTGGACCCACGATCGCCAGACCGCGCGCCTCCTGCGGGAAGCAGGGCTGACTCTGGGCCAGTCGGGAACCCCAAATGAGGGGGCGCCGTAGCGATTTCTTGTGTTGAGGGGGCGTGCTCGGACGGGACATCGGTGCGCCGGCGCGCCGGGATGCGCGATTCGCGCGCGCGGTCCCTCGGGCACACAACCCCGTTGAAACGGGGACGCAGCCAGTCTTCGTCTTGCCGCTACACCGCCAGGACGGCCGGACCGTTCGATGGGGCCCGGTTCACCGAGGGCTGGCACGGGGACGCCCCGGGCGATATTCTCTGGGCGGCGCGGTGGCCGACGGGAAAGTGCGACGGCGCGGTCATCGCAGAGTCAGAGCCCTTTCTTCCAGAGGAACCATCATGGCGCAGCAGTTTCCGTGTCCATCGTGCGGGCGGGTGATCGAATCCGAAGTGGTGCCGGGCCAACCGGTGCGCTGCCCCTTCTGCGAGGCCGTCGTGACGGTGCCCGGGCCGGGCGCTCCGCCGGTCATGCCGGGCCCGGTCCCGGCGGCGGGCTTCTCCGGAATGCCGCGGCAGACGGGCCTGGCCACCGGTGCGCTGGTATGCGGAATCATCGGGGTGTTCGGGTGCTTTCCGCTGGCCATCGTGGCCGTCGTGTTGGGCATCGTGGCCCTGACCCGGACCAGTGGACAGCCAACGGTCTATGGTGGCCGAGGCCGGGCCATCGCGGGAATCTGCACCGGGGGTCTCGGCCTGGTGGTGATGCCCATGATGATCGCCATTCTGCTGCCGTCGTTGAGCCGGGCCCGGGAACTGTCCAAGCGGCTGGTGTGCGGGGCCAACCTGAAGGGCCTCGGAACGAGCATGTTGATCTACATCAACGAGTACGACGCCGTGCCGGACGACATGTTTCAGACGTTTGTCGACATGGGCGACATCACGCCAAAGCAACTGATCTGCCCGTCGTCCGGCAAGACACTGGCGGACGTGCAGGCCGACCCGTACGCCTGCTATGTTCTGGTGCCGGGGATGGCGCAGGCCCTGGCGGCCGGCGTCCGTGACAGGCGGCTGGTGGTCGCGTACGAACGGGACAACCACGGCGGCGAGGGGGGCAACGTGCTGTATGCCGACGGGCACGCCGAGTTCGTCCGGCCCTACTCCAAGGTTGCGCAGGAAGTGCAGGACACGCAGCAGTGCCTGCCCGAGGCCCTGGCCCGCGTCCGCACGCGGTGAAGGCGTGAATCCCCGGGTTCCGATGGCCGCGAGACGCCCGACACGCAGTGGCGGCGGCGTGCGAAGACGCTACTCGGGCGGGGGTTCGGCCGACTCGATGGTCTTCTCAAAGATGATCAGATTGCCGGAGGTGTGAGAGTCCCAGCGAATGCCGACGATGTCATAGCCGTGCCGGATGGCCAGCGACAGCATGGCCCGTGATTGGTTGTAGCATTCCAGGCGCGACATCTCGTACCCGCGCGCCCGAGCCCAGGCGTGCTCGGCCGCGATAAGCTGCGACGCGACGCCCATCCGCCGGGCGTCCGGGAGCACTCCCGTCAGCCAGTTGTAGAACGTGGTGGGACGCAGTTCGTAGCTGCACTGGAAGCCGACCGGGCGGCGTTCCAGCTCGGCCACCATCACGAGGTTCGCCCGGTTGGCCAGACGGCGCTCGAAGTAGCCCGCGTCCTGTGGCGGCCGGAAGACCGCGTTGTACAGATCGCAGACCAGCCCGTATTCGGCCGGTCCGACCCGGATGATTTCCACGTTTGCCATGGCCGTGCCGTCCTGCGGGCACCCGCGGCGACCGCGCTGTAGTCCAGTCGCGGGGGACCGGCTGGCGTAGTGTAGGGGGCCGGACATCCCCGCACAACCCGGTGCCCGCGGCATTCCCCGGGCGGGACGGACGCCGCAAACAAACGCTCCGGCCACTGGGACCGGAGCGGGTTGTTGTTGGGTAACGAGGCTTCTTCGGACTAGCGCTTCGAGAACTGGAAGCTGCGTCGAGCGCCGGCCCGTCCATACTTCTTGCGCTCCACCTTCCGGGCGTCCCGGGTCAGGAAGTGGTTGTCGCGAAGCACGGACTCGTTCGTAGGGTCGGTTGCCTTGAGGGCGCGAGCCAGGCCCAGAACGATGGCGCCGGCCTGCCCGGTGGTGCCCCCGCCGATTACGTTCACGTACACGTCGAGGCGGTTGGTGGAGTTCGTCACGGCCAGCGGCTGCCGCACATGGAGGCGGTCCCGCTCGACGCGGAAATACTCATCCACGTCCCGGCCGTTGATCTTGAACTCGCCGTTGCCGAGGCGGATGCGTACCCGGGCCACCGACTTCTTGCGGCGCCCGGTGCCCCAAATGAACCCTCCGGATGCCGCGTCGACTGCCTTCGGCTGGGCCTGCGGCTCCGGCGGATGGGCGGCGGCGGGGGAGGATTCAGCCGCCTGGGCCTGCTCAACCGGTTCGGGCTGCATCTGCTGGGCCTGGGAGTTGTTGTCCTGATCCGTCACGTTTTGGTCCTCCGCGCTCATAGCCCGAACGCCCAGGGTTTCACTTGCTGTGCAGCATGGGGATGCGAATCCCCTCGGTACACTTTCAGCTTCTTGAGCATGTGTCGTCCCAGCTTGTTCTTGGGCAGCATTCGACGAACGGCCGCCTGCAGAACCCGCTCGGGATAGGTGGCAAACATCTTTCGGTACGGAACGACCTTGTAGCCGCCGGCATAATACGTGTAGTACGGGTAGGACATCGTGTCCGCCTTCTTGCCGGTCACGCGGATTTTGTCCGCGTTTGTGACGACCACGAAATCTCCCGTGTCCACGTGGGGGGTGTAGGTGGGCCTGTGCTTGCCCATGAGCACCGTTGCGATGCGGGCGGCCAGGCGACCGAGCACCTGGTCCGTACCGTCCACGTGGTACCACTGGGGCTCCACGGCGTTCTTTTTGGCGACGTAGCTTCGTATGGTTCCTACTGGCATTGACTTACAATCCAACCTCAGGTCCAGTTCAACAAAAGAACCCCAAAATGTACCGGATTTGCCGGATACGTCAAGGGGCGTGCCTGGCGGGCCGTTGGGGCCGGGCTGGATCCCGGTGCGCGCCGGGATGGCCCCCCAGACCTGACCGGCTGGAAAGCCGGTCCCACAAAAGAGTTAATCCCACAAAAGAGTTGGTCCCACAAAGCATGGCGTAGGGTCCGCCGTGCGGACCAGTCCTGCATCCCAAAGTCTACAGCCCACAGAGACCGGCTGGAAAGCCGGTCCCACAGCGGGGCGGCTGTCCCTTGGGGCGGGAGGTGGGTTCCGGGGCGGGCTTGGAGCCGGCGGGGCAGGGCCGGCGAGGTCCTTTGCCTCGGCGGGCGCGCGTCGCTACGATGGTTATCAAAATACAGGTCTACTGAACTCGGAGGGTACGCGCAATGGCCGCCAGTACAGGGATCGTCATCCAGACCATCAAGGACGTGACTGTTGCCACCTTTGAGAGTCGCTCGGTGATCGACGCGCAGGACATCTCGCGTCTGGGCGAGGCGCTCTTCGACCTGGTGGAGAAGCGGGACCGCCGCCGCCTGATTCTGGACATGGGCAAGGTGGTGCATCTCTCCTCCGCGGCCCTGTCCGTGCTGACCAAGCTCCGCAAGCTGATCGGCCAAGTCGATGGCAGCCTCATCATCTGCGGGCTGAGTCCGGAGATCATGAAGGTCTTCAAGGTGACGGGGCTGCACAAGCTCTTCGAGTTTGTCGAGGACGAGAAGGCGGCCCTGGACAAGCTGGGCGTCGCGATGGCCTGACCGGCCCGGCTGTCGGCCCGTTCGGGCAGGCGGCTGCCGGGGCGCGGGCCTTGCTCAGATGTTGTAGTCGGCCAGTGGTTGCGCGGTTCCGTCGCCGGCCCTGGCCTTGAGCGAGCGGTCCCGAATGCGCAGCTCCGGCGGCGTGAAGGTCACGGTGGCGCCGGCGGGGACACTGCTGGTGATGAAAACGCCGCCACCGATGACCGCACCCTTTCCGATCACCGTGGTCCCCCCCAGGATGATCGCGTTGGCGTAGATGGTTACGCTATCTTCGACGGTAGGATGCCGCTTGCTGCCTCGGATCAGCCGGCCGCGTTCGTCCTTCGCAAAGGACAAAGCGCCCAGGGTGACGCCCTGGTACACCTTCACGTTGTCGCCGATGTCCGTCGTCTCACCGATCACCACGCCGGTCGCGTGGTCAATGAAGAAATTCCTGCCGATCCGGGCCCCCGGATGGATGTCCACGCCGGTCCGGGCGTGCGCCCACTCCGACATGATGCGGGGCATGAGCGGCACGTCCAGCTTGTACAGCTCCTGGGCCATGCGATGGACGGTGACGGCCAGCACGCCGGGGTACGCCAGGATGACCTCGTCGGTGTTGAGTGCCGCGGGGTCGCCGTCATACGCGGCCTGGGCGTCGCCGCTGAGCTGCGTTCGGATCGCGGGCAGGCACGACAGGAAGTGCATGGTCAGCTCGCGAGCCTTCTGCCGGCACACGCCGTCTCCGCTGCCCGGCTCGCGTTCTTCCGCCTGGTAGCACAGGGACCGCAGGATCTGCTGGTAGACCAGGTGCCCGATCCGCGGCAGCAGCTCGCCGATGTGATACGAGACGTTGTGGGCCGTGAGGTCCTGCCGGCCGTGCAACCCGGGATACATCAACTCCACCAGCCGTTCGAGCAGCTCGACAATCTTGCCGCGATCGGGCAGGAACACCTGGTCGATATGATGAATCCGCGGCTCGCGGTGATAGCTGGCCACCAGGCTGTCGACCAGGGCCGGCAGCTTCGGGCCGATGGTGAACTCGTAACTCATGCTTGGCTCCTGCGCGGGGCTGGGCCGCCCGCTCCGCGATTTCTGCCTTCACGGTGAGAGGTTGTCGAGCGCGTCCAGCACCTCCCGGTGCTCGGGAAAGCGGCCGGTGTCGTCCTTGCTGTAAATGAGCTTGCCGTCGACCCGCACGTCGAAGATGCCTCCGCTTCCTTCAATAAGCTGCGGCTTGATGCCACAGTGCTTCTGAATCGCATCCGCCAGACCGGCGGCCTTGGGGTGGTAGTTTCACTGCACGCAGTATTTGATCGAAACGTTCATCTCGGTGCTCCCTTCGTCCGCAGTACAACAGCCCGGCCACAACCGTGAAGTCGAAATCCGCGTGACCGGCTGGAAAGCCGGTCCCACAGAGACAAGCCGGTCCCACAAAAGAGCGGGTCCCACAAGACAGGAGTAGGGTCCGCCGTGCGGACCCATCCTGCAGCCCAAAGCTCGCCACAGCGAGTCGCCGGGGCGACCTACAGCCCACAGCCTCCCAAGACCGGCTGGAAAGCCGGTCCCACGTCAAACCTTGACCGGCTGGAAAGCCGGTCCCACGAAAGAGCCGGTCCCACGAAAGAGCCGGTTCCACAAGGGGCGCCGATCCCGCGAAAGGGCCGATCCTGCCGCGGATGCCTACTTGCTCTCCAGCCAGTTGGCACCCCAGTTTAGGTCCACGGTGAGGGGTACATCAAGCGGCAGAGCGCCGGTCATCCGGGTGCGGATCATCTCCGCCTCCGTTTCGACCGCGTCCCGTGGTGTCTCGAAAACCAGTTCGTCATGGACCTGGAGCAGCATGCGCGACGGATGACCGCCGCTGTGCAACTCCCGGTGGATGTCTACCATGGCCCGCTTGATCAGGTCGGCCGCCGAGCCCTGGATGACCGTGTTAACGGCGATGCGCTCGCCCAGGGCCCGCTGCTGCGGGTTCCGGGAACCCAGTTCCGGCACCGGGCGCCGCCGGCCCAGCAGCGTCTGCACGTAGCCCTGCCGCTGCGCCTCGGCGATCGTCCCGTCGATGAACAGCCGGATGCCCGGGTACCGCATGAAGTACATGTCGATGAAGGCCTTGGCCTGGGCCTGCGGAATGCCCAACGCCTTGGAGAGGCCGAACGGCGTCTGGCCGTAGATGATTCCGAAGTTCACCGCCTTGGCCGCCCCGCGTTGCTCCCGGGTGACCTGGTCCACCGTCACGCCCTGTATCTGGGCTGCGACAAACGTGTGGATGTCCTGGCCGGTGCGGAACGCCTCCAGCAGCGCCTGGTCCTGGCAGAAGTGGGCGAGGACGCGCAGCTCGATCTGCGAGTAGTCGGCCGTCAACAACACGTGATCCGGCCGGCCGGCCACGAACGCCCCGCGAATCCGCCGGCCGATCTCGGTGCGGACCGGGATGTTCTGCAGATTCGGGTCGCTCGAGGACAGCCGCCCTGTGATGGCGCCCGTCTGGTGGAAGCTGGCGTGGAGCCGGCCGGTTCTCGGCACGATCATGCCCGGCAGAGGGTCGACGTAGGTGCCTTTCAGCTTGGCCAGCTCGCGGTACTCCAGCACAAGGGCCGGGATCGGGTTGTCGTACTGTTCGCGCAGCGCTTCCAGCGTGGCCGCGTCCGTGCTCCGCCCCGTCTTGGTGCGGCGGACGGGCTTGAGGCCCTGCTCGTCAAACAGCACCTCGGCCAGTTGCTTTGTCGAATCGATGTTGAACGGATGTCCGGCCGCGTCCTCGATCTGCCGGGCGAGCTCCGTCATGCGGCCGGCCAGCGTTCCGCTCATCTCGGTCAGAATCGCGGTGTCCAGGGCGATGCCGTTGCACTCCATGTCCGTAAGCACTTCGACAAGCGGCATCTCGGTGTCGCGGAAAAGGGATCGCACCGTGCTCGACTCAATCTGCGACTCCAGGATTTCCTTGATTCGCCAGGTGAAGTCCGCGTCTTCACATGCGTATTCGCACACCCGCCGGGTGTCCACCTGGTCCATCGTGATCTCGTTCCGGCCCGAGCCCAGCAGTTCCCGGGTGGGGATTTTGCGGTGGCCGCACAGGTCCAGGGCCAGCGCGTCCAGCCCGTGCGACGAGCGGTCGGGGTTCAGCAGAGCGGACGCGATCATCGTGTCAAAATCAACGCCGCCAACCTCGAGGCCCGCCTGCCGCAGGACGACGAGGTCGTATTTCATGTTCTGCCCGCACTTGCGGATGCCCGGGTTTCGCAGCGGCGGGCCGAGGACCTCCACCACGCGAGCGAGCGGAATGGTGTCCCCCGAGGCCGCCCGCACGGGGACGTACCAGGCCTCGCCGGCCCGCCACGCGAACGAGAGCCCCACCAGAGCCGATCCGACCGGGTTCAGCCCGGTGGTTTCGGTGTCAAACGCGAAGGACGGTTGTTGTTCCAGTTCCGTTGCGAGGGCTTGCAGTGATTCCTCGTTGTCCACGAGGTGGTACTGAAGGCCTGCTGTCGTTGACGTCGCGGTGGGGACGGCAGGAAGGAGGCCCTCCTCGGCGGCGCCCAGTCCGTGGAGTTGATCCATGAGCCGGTTGAAGCCGAGTTCCTCAAAGATCGGGCGGACGGCCTGGACGGGTACGCCGGTGAAGCGGCAGTCGCGCAAGGCAAAGTCGAGCGGCACGTCGCGCCGCAGAGTCACGAGTTGCCGGGTGATGGGCATCTGGTCCGCGAACGCCAGGACGTTTTCGCACTGCTTGGGTGTCAGCTCCGTGGCATGGTCCAGGACGGCCCGGGCCGATCCGTATTTCGCAACCAGCTTCGCGGCGGTTTTGGGGCCGATGCCCACCACGCCGGGCACGTTGTCCGTGGGATCGCCGCTGAGCGTCTGGATGTCCACGGCCTGCTCTGGCGCGTAGCCCTTGGTCTCCATCAGTTTGCCGCGATCGAGCACTTGGTCCTTCATGGGGTCGAAGAGAAAGACGCGGTCCGAGATGAGCTGGTCCAGGTCCTTGTCGCGGCTGACCAGGTACAGCTCCACATCCTCGTTCGCGAGCCGGTGGGCGATGGTGGCCAGCAGGTCGTCCGCCTCGAAACCCTCCTTGCGATAAACAGGAATGTCCATCGCCTGCACGATCTGGATGATGCGGTCCGCCTGCAGCGGCAGGTCTTCCGGCGGCGGCTCCCGATTCGCCTTGTACTCCGGGTAGAGTTCACAACGGAACACGGTGCGGTCGCTGACATCCAGCACCATGGCCAGGTAATCCGGCCGCCGCGTGCGGATCAGGTTGAACAACGATTGGCAGAACGTGTGGGTCGCCCTTGTCGGCTCGCCGGACGGGCTGTTGAGCTGTCGAAAGGGCGCGTGGTACGACCGGTGAATCTGGTAATGCCCGTCGATGATGTAGAAGGATTTCGGCATCGATCGCGATCCCCTGAGAGGTACCCGAACCGGCGCGGACTGTAGGACCGCGTTCCGGGCCAGTCAAGCAGGGGCGAGTCGGCTGTTCATCGTGGGAAAGAGGGGGGATGCAGAGAACGTCGTGGTGCGTCCAACGTGGCAACTTGGCGCGGTCGTCGGGGCGGACGGTCAGGCAAATGCCGTAGTTTCCGCCGAGATCAAGTGCAGTCGTAATTTCTTATTAAAGCGAAGGTTATCTGTAGCCCGTTTGGCGTTTTCCGCTTTCGCGACCCGTACAGTCGTGGTACAATTCGCTGGTGCCGCTGCGCGTTCGCCCCTTCAGCGGCATGGGTGCGGGAGAGCCTGTCGTGTTGTCAGGCCATACATCACTGCGAGCCTCCTACGCGGACTCGGCGTGGAGTCTCCGTTCCACCCGGATGGCCCGAGAGGAATGCCCGCATTGCGCGTCCGACGCGCAAACGGCCGATCGCGTGGACGGCATCGCGCGGCGTTGCCGAACGTGTGGGTTCATCTTCCCCCTGCCATCGAAAGCCCTCGCGGATATCGATCTGCCCGGCGTGCCCTCCGCCGGCGACACGGTGGTGGACGCGGCGAGCGTGCTGCGTCTGGACCGCTACGAGATCATCCGACCACTCGGCGCCGGCGCCCAAGGCCGGTTGGTTCTTGCCCGGGACCGGCACCTGGACCACCTCTGCGTGGTGAAGGTGCTCAAGCCGGTGGACGAGTCCATGCTGGAGGTGGCCGTCACTCGCCTGAAGAACGAAGCCCGCGCTGGCGTATACGTGAATCACCCGAACGTGGCCCGCGTGTTCGACTGTGACCGTGCCGAGGGGCAATGGTACTTCGTCATGGAGTACGTGGAGGGACAGAACCTGCGCGACATCGTGCAGGCGGCGGGCCGTCTCTCGTGGGCGCAGGCGGTGGACATCGGCATCCAGGTCGCCTCCGGGCTGGCGGCCATCCACGACGCCGGACTGATCCACCGCGACATCAAGCCCAGCAACCTGATGCTTCGTCCGGACGGCATGGTGAAAATCATGGACCTGGGGCTGGTCAAGGTGCCGGGGGCGGAGTCGGACCCGGGCGTGACCCGCGTGGGCCAGGTGTTGGGCACGCCCAACTTCATGGCCCCGGAGCAATTCGACGGCGCGTCCGACCTGACGCCGCAGGCCGACGTCTATGCCCTGGGCGGGGCCCTCTTCTTTCTTCTGGTCGGCCGGCCGCCGTTCGAGGGTACGGGCGTACTGGACGTTGCCCAGAAGCACCGGCGGGCCCCCGTGACGTGGCCGGAGGAAGTGGCCCGAGCCGTCCCGCCGTGGCTGCGCTACGTGGTGGAGACGTGCCTGGCCAAACGCCCGGACCATCGATACGCGTCGTCGGCCGTTTTGGTCGAGGCCCTGCGGGCCGGCGAGGACCAGTCGAGGCTGTCGCGGCCCGGCGGCGAGCGACCCGCCGGCGTGACTGTTCAGACGTTTCGCAACCTGACCGCCCGCCCAGATGACGACTGGATCGGCGAGGCCATCGCGGAGTGCCTGGCCAACCGTCTGGCCCAGCTCGAGGGGCTTCATCTGGCCGATCGAAACACGTTTTCCCGGATGCTGGCGGCCGAGGGTTCGGCCGTCGCGGAGAACCGGGCCATCCTGAACGTGGCCCGCAAGGTGGGAGCGGGTTCCGTCGTGCTGGGTACGGTGCAGCGCGTCGGGGCGAACCTGCGCATCACGGCCAATCTGCTTTCCGGAGAATCGGAGAGTTCCCAGCACGTGGGGACCGTTTCGGGGCCGCTGGAGGACCTGTTTGCCCTGGAGGACCAGCTCGGCGACAAGCTGATCGAGTTGATCGGCCGGACGCTGTCGCCGCGCCGCCGCCGCGCGTCCATCGGCGGGACGGAAAGCCTGGAGGCCATGGAAAAGCTCATCCGGGGTCGCCGCGCGTTTGCGGATGCAAAGTACCAGGCGGCGATTGATCTGGCGCACGAGGCGCTGACCATTGACCCGGCCTACCTGGAGCCAATCAGCGTGATCGGCGCCTGCTACGCCCGGCTCGGCGAGTATGACCGGGCCGTCGAGCACCACCAGCGGCAGGAGCGCCTGGCGCGCGAGCTGGATGACCAGCCTCGCCTGGCCGAGGCGCTCAGCAACATCGGCGTGATGTATTACTACAAGGGCGAGTACTCGCTGGCGTACGAGTTTCTCGACCGGGCCCGGCAGATTCTGCGAGACCTGAGCCTGCACGGCGAGGCGGCCAAGATCCTGGGCAACCTGGGCTTTGCCCTGATGCGCCTGGACCGCCTCGAGGAGGCGGAGGCGGTTTTCGCCGAGTCCATCGCCATCAGCAAGCAGTTCGCGGACCTCGTGTCCTTGCAGTGGCCGTACAACGGGATGGGCACCGTGTTGCTCAAACTCGAGCGTTATGCGGAAGCCTCCGAGTACTACCGCCGGGCGTTGGCCCTGGCGGAGGAGATCGGCGACCGCGTGAACGTGGGCATCTCGCAGATGAACCTCGGACGTTGCGCCTGCCTGGTGGGTGATTTCATCCAGGCGGCGGAGCGTTTCGACGCGGCGTTGGCCACGCTCCAGGGCACGAGCTTCTGGAACGGCCTGACCCTGGTCTACGAATACATGGCCGAGATGCACCTGCTGACCGATCGCCCGGAGGCGGCGCTGGCCGCCATCGACCAGCGCATCGACCTGGCCCGCCGCCACGACAACCACCGCATGGAGGCCGAGGGGTGGGAACAGAAGGCGCGCGCCTTCGAGTTGCTCGGGCAGACGGACCGGGCGCTGACGGCCCTGAAGCGGTCCGTCGAGATTTCGCAGCGCCCCTCGCCGCACGAAAGCCTCCACGTCTACCTTGCCGAAGTGTGCAGGCGTCCGGCGTTCCGCTGATTCAGACGTTGGCGCGCGAACGTCTCGCGCGGCCGAACTTGTCCCCGCCGACGCCCCCGGCTACCTTGCCGTACGCGGGAGACACGACCTGCCTGCCCGCCGGGGACGGCTGCATGTACTGCATGCAGTGCAATTACCTGCTTTTCAACCTGACGCGGCCGGTGTGCCCGGAATGCGGGCGAGCCTTTCGCGTTGGCGATTACCGCTTTGAGCCGGGCTGCGTGGAGTATCTCTGCCCGGGCTGCCTGACGCCGCTGGACGGCGGTCCGCCAACCCCGGACCGTGCCGGCCGGCCGTGCGCGCAGTGCGGAACACCGCTGAATGCGGACACGCTCACCGTGCGTCCCCGTCGGCCGGACGTTGTGGGTATTCTGCGCGACCAGTACGAAGACCCGGGCTTGCCGCCGGGCAGTCTGCCGACCGTGTGGCCGGTCTGGAAGCGGGTCATGGTCCTGGACGGCGACATCTTCCGTGACCGGGCGATACGAAGCTCGGGCGACGCGTACTGGTTCGCCGCATCGTGTTTGTTCGTGGCCCTGGCGACTTCGGGCATAGTGTCGTCCGGACTGTTCTTTCTGATTGCGCTGGTCGCCGACGAAGTGGGTTTCATGGCGGGCGGTGTCGCCGCAGTACCCTTTGCCGTGTTCCTGGGTCTCATGGCCGCAATCGCCGGGCCGCTGGTGCTCGGGGGTGGCTTGGCCCTCGGGACGCATGTGGCTCTGACGCTTCTGGAACCGAACTGCCGGCCATTCCATCACACGTTCCGCACCGCCTGCTACGCGATGGCCCCCGTCATCATCGCCGGGATTCCCATCTGCGGAGCGTTTGTGGCCGGTCCGTACGCCATGACGGCCTACGTCATCGGCATCCGCGCGGTGCATGAGACATCCGCCCTGGTGGCCGTCGTTTCCGCGTTGTGGCTGCCGGTGCTTCTGATGGCACTGCTCGTGCTGCTGTAGCGCATCGTGGTCCGCGGGGCGGACCCTACGGGGAGCACTCCGCCAGGAACCGTTCCAGCGTGGGGTAGTACAGCGCGTGAATGCCGATGTCGTTGTGGCCTGCGCCGTCGAGCAGGACCAGGCGCTTCTGTGCTGAGCCGGCCGCTTCGTAGTTCATGACCGCCTCGTCCGGATGGATGAGCTCGTCCTCGCGGCCGTGCAGAGCCAGCAGCGGGACCCGCACGCGTTTCATCTTCTGCCAGTTCGAGAAGACGGCCAGCTCATCCTGCGTCAGCGTGGGCACGGCAAAGCCACGGCGCTGCGCCAGCCGATAGGGGTCGGCGTATCCGCTTTCCAGAATCAGGCCGGCCAGGCCCGGCCCGGCGGCCGCCAGCTCGATGGCCGGTGCGCTGCCGAGGGATCGACCCATCACGACCACGGGTGTCTGCGCGTTATCCCAGACGTGTGTGCGGAGATGCTTCAGAATGGCGTGGCTGTCCTCGAGGGCCGCCCGCAGGGTGGGCTGGCCGTCGCTGAGCGCGTATCCGCGGTAGCCGGACACGGTCAGGGCCGCGCCCCCATCCGCCAGCCGCGCCGCCATACGGACGTAGCTGTCCACGTCTTCGCCGTTGCCGTGGAACAGGAGGACTCGCACGCGAGGCGTCGGGCATGCATAAATGCGACCATGCACCCGCACGCCGTCCGCGACCGGCGCCAGCACGTCTTCCGCACCGGGCGGCGTCACCCCGTCGTACAGGGGTGGCAGGAACAGCCGCCGGTTGAACTCAAAATCGTCAAGAACAGACTTCACCGTCCCCCCGCCGATCTGACGGAAGGCTGCAGGCCGTTGGTCTTCGATCCCAGGTCGGCGGCCCCGCTCCTCTTTCGACAGCCTACAGCCCCCACTCCACGGCCTACAGCCCACAGCCTTCACTCCTTGTACCGTCCGTAGTACCGCTCGGCCGGGTATTTCCGTGCGTTCTTGGTCATCTTGTCCTCGATGGCCGCGGACAGGTCGATGTCCAGGGAGTTGGCGAACGCCAGTACGAACGCGAACACGTCGGCGATTTCCTCGCGGATGGCCGCCATCTGGGCGGGGTCGTTGCGGACGGAATCCAGTTGATCGCTCCGCACCCACTGGAAATGTTCCATCAGCTCGGCGGTCTCGATGGCGATGGATGACGCGAGGTTCTTGGCGTCGTGGAACTGTTGCCAGTTGCGCTCCGCGACGAAGCGCGCGAACATCTGCCGCAATTCGCCGACCGTCGTTTCCTGGTCCTTCATGGCCGCGTACTCTCCAGCCAGGGCGAAACATTCCGCCTTACGCGAATGGCGACAGGAACATGACGCCGAGAATGAACAGGACCTCGAGGATTCCGATGCCCAGGGCAATCCCTGCCCACACCCGATCGCGGCCGGCCCGCCACGCGGCGGAGGCTTGCGTCAGCACCAGAAACAACCCGATCACGATGACGCCCGAACCGAGCGCCGCCCGCGGGTCCCCTCAGCACGCGCCGGCCCGCAACCAGATGCCCAGCAGCGGCAGCGGCGTCAACGCGAGCGCCAGTTTTCCGGACATGTCTGTCTCCTTCGCCGTTGGTCAGGCCCCAGATCATAGTGCGTCCGCCCGGCGGATGCGAGTGACGGGCACGCGCTCTTTCCTGCTGATGGTCGATGGGTGATGCTTCGGAAGCAAGGCGTGATGTAATGCGGAGGGCCGCTGGACGCCGGCGGGGCAGGTGGCTCGTGGTTGGATAAGACTCGGTCGGTCCGGATCGCGGCGGCGCGGTGCGGGACCGAACGAATGGATGCTTCACGATTCGCAGTGGATGGGCCGGCGTCCGACCTCGCCCGCGTGCCGCTCGTGCCAGAAGGCAACGGCGTCCTCGCTCAGCTTCCAGCACAGGTACACTTCGCGACCGTTCCGCATCGCCGGAAAATCCACGCAGCCTCGCTGATAGTCGCGGACCTCGCATCCGATGGACGCGAGCTCGCTAAGCAGGTCCGACAGGCGCCGCGCCGCTTCCATGCCGCGGGCCTCGACGGCCTTCAGCTCATCCAGCCGGCCCTGGCAGGCCAGCCGGCCCCGGCGTTTCTGAATGCGCTCCACCAGACGATACTGTGTGACCACGTCGCGAAGGATTCGACGAACCAGCGGAAGAGATCGGTTGGCCTGCTCGACTGTGAACGCGCGGGGCGCCGGCTTCGCGCCCAGCCCTCGACCGGACCCTTTCCGAGAATCGCTTGACATCCCTGTTCCCCCAAATCAGGTTGCCCGTTCCCACTGTGCAGTCAAACGCACTGATAGCCGTCCGCCGCAACCTTGTCAACACGCCCGCGCCGCGCCGGGTGGGGTGTTTGCCGCACAGGCGCCGGCTCACGGCCCGGCCCGGCTCACGGCCGTCGGGCCGATCCGGAACGAATGCGTCGCCTCTGTTGCCTTGGCCGCGGTGGTGTCCTCAATCATCACCTTCAACACGTAGTCGCCCGGCCCCAACTCGGCGGGCAGAGACACCCGTTGGGCCAGGAAGAAGTCCTCGCGCCGTTGGCGTGAACGATCCACGATCTGCGGCTCCTCGTGTGTCCACACTGACCGCCCGTCCGCCGTCAGCACCTCCAGCCGACTGCTCAGCGTCACTCGATACAGGGCCTCCGCCGTCCGCTCGGAATGGAAGTTCCTGAGCTCGCAGTACACGATCACGGGATTGGATCGAAAGGGAACCAGCGCCGCCGGGTCCATCTCGTCGTACACGCCGAACGTGCTGACCCGGGTACACAGGGCCACGCTGGGGATCAGCAGCTCCGCGTCCCGGGTGAAATGGGTGCGCAGCCGCTGAATCGCATCCAGCGCCCGGTCCGAAGCCGGTCCCGGTTCGCTGAGGGCCTCACGGACGGTCCGCAACACGTCCGCGGTGGTGGTGATCGCGTCCCCCGTCTCCCGGGCGACTCCTTCCAGGTGTTCCCGGATGCGAACGTCGTCGCCACGGGCCAGCTCCAGCAGAACGAGTCGCCAAACCGCCTCGGTGTCGTTGGGGTGCTCGGCGATGTGCTCGCGCAGGCGTTCGATCATGCCGTCCAGACTTTCGCTCTCGAGCGACGATGACGGATCCATCGCGGTGTTCACACCGACCGTCTGCGGGTCCGGCGATTCGGCTTCCGGAAGCGGCGGAGAAGAGCGAACGGTGACCCCCTGGATCACCGGCGGCGCCAAAGCGGGCCGCGGTGCCGGCGGAGCGGGAGCATCCGGCGCGGCAGAATCCAGCACCAGACCTGTGTTCACGCCCGGCGGCCCCGCCGCTGGAATGTCCGTGGAGAGCGACTGCTGAGCGAGTGGGGGCCGGCTGCCCGGGGGCGGTGACGGAACGTCCTGCGGCTTCGGCGATTGCGACTCGTCGTACCGGGTCAGGGCCTCGAGGAACTGGTTGATCTGCCGCTCGACTTCCTGCACGTCCGACGATTCGGACGCGCCGGCGGCCGAGTCGGCGGCATCGAGGGGTCCTGCCTGCGGACCTGCGATTTCCGGGCCGGTTTCCGGGCCGGACGGCGAGGGGCTTGTCCGAGCCCACGGCGAGGTCCCGTCCAGGCACCCGGCGCAAAAAGCGACGAGCCCCGCGACGGCCAGGCCCAGCGGCTGCGCGCGCACCATGCTGATCCTCCTGATCCCGCACGCGGCTACGGTGTCTCCGCCACCGTATGCTTGACAATGAACTTTTCGACCGAGCTGCCAACGGGGCTGAAGCCCGTTTTGGAGTCTATATCGGCCTGCAGGAGGTCGACCAGCCGCCGTTCCAACTGGTCGATGCTGACGCGGTCCAGCCGCCGCTTCAGAACGGCCGGCTCCGTGAAGAACTGCCGGGCGAGCTGGGTCAAAGGCGCGCCCGCCGCCAGTGCCTGCTTGGCCTGCAACAGCCGGCGCACGCCCCAGGCCAGCCCGCCGATCGCTCGTCCCGGCGCCGCCCGATCCGTGGCAAGAACCTGCTCCCAGTACTGCAAAGCCCGGCCCGCATCCCCCTCCGCCATCGCATCCAGCACGGCAAACACGTTCTCTTCGCGGTTGTTGCCCACCAGGGCCTCGATGTCCGCGGGTACGATCGTGTTGCGGCCGCCGACGTAGAGGGCCAGCTTCGACAGCTCGCTGTCCAGCACGCCCAGGTTGTCGCCGGCCAGTTCACGAAGCCGCACGGCCGCGGCGGGGCTGAGTTGCCTGGCGTAGGCCGTTCGGGCCTGGTCGATGATCCATCCAACGACGGCTCGACCCCGGGGAGACTCGCACTTGATCGCCTGCCCGAGCCGCTGGACCGTCTTGAAAAGCCGGGTCCGGGCGTCAAAGGTGTCGCACACCAGAACCAGGCAGCCGCTGTCGGACGGCGCCTCGCAGTACGCCTCCAGGGCCTGGCGGTACCGCGTGATGAACCCGTCCGCGTCCTCGACGATAACCAGCCGCCGGTCGCCCAGCAGGGAGAAGGTGCGCACCTCATCCAGCACCTGGGCCAGGTCGGCGGAGCCCCCGTCCAGCCGTGTGGGGCCCAGACCCGTGTCGTCCGGTCCGAGTTCTTCGCGAATGATGGAGTGAACGGCTTGCGTGCGGAGGTAGGCGTCGGGGCCGTAGACCACGTATACCGGTCGCGTCATGGTTCGTCGGGCTTTGCCGAGGTGACAAGCGGTCCCATCTTTTTCCGGAGCGCGTCGAGGTTGTCCAGCCGCGCTCGGGCCTGCTGGATTACTTCGCGGGCCTCGGGATCGAGCGTGGCGGCCTTCTCATAGTGCTCCAGCGCGGTCAGCTCATCGCCGCGCCGGAACTCCACATCACCCAGGTACAGCCACGCCTCCACATCCTTGGGGTCCTGCTGCAGGATTACCTGCAAATGCTCCACCGCCCGACCGTACTCGCCCACACCGTAGAAGGTCAGGGCCATTCCTGCCCGTGCAGCTCGCGATCCGGAATCCTTCGCCAGGGCCAGCTCGTATGCTCGGACGGACTCTTTCGTGTCCCCGACAGCGTACAGGGACCGCCCTAGCTCCACAAGGGCATCGCAGCGCGCCGGATCCAGCTTCAGCGCATCCTTCAACCGGGAGATCGCCAACGGATGCTGCCGCCGTGCCGCGTGGGCCGTGGCCTGCTCAAACAGACGCTGGGCCCGCACGCGCTCGGACTCCGTCGGCTCACGCGGGATGGGTTCGGCCACGACCTCCGCAGGAGCCGGCGTCCGGGACGCCAGTCGGAACAATGCGTCCAGATCGGTGGCCCCCAGGGCCGCGGTGCTCAGGTTACCGGCCGCATCCCGCACGGAGATGCGCAACATGATGCGGCCGGTCAGTTCATCGGGAACTCGCCATTCGAAACGCCCCGTGTTGGCAAGCGACTGGGCGATGGTCTCCCACGGTCCGTCGTCCAGGCTTCGATAGGTCAGGCAGACGGGTCGCGGCGCCAGGTGCGCGTCGATCGCCGTCCATTTCACAAGCAGCGTCCGCGCCGGTGCCAACGACCCGGGTCGAACCGGATGAAGCTGAACGACCGGCGGCGTGTAGTCCACAAACGCCCATTGTTGCGGCGTGGTTCCGGTCTGCGGGGCGGGGCTCGAGGTCCCCGCGCTGTTGGTCGCAATTACGAAAAAGCCGTAGAGACCTTCCTCCGTGGCCGTGAATGAGATCGGCGATTCGGCGTCGGGATCGGTCCCGGCGTTGTGCCAGGTCCGTCCGGAATCGCGTGTGTACCAGAGCTCGACGAAGGTCAGCGGGCGAGCGGCATCGTTGACGGTGTAGTTTACGTCGAACGTGCGGGAGCGAACCTTGGGCACCTCCGCCGGATCGGGAGGCACCGACGTCCCCACGATGGTAAGCAGCAGAGCCCAGATTGCGCCGCCGTGCGACGTGAGTTGTGGAATCATGGTCCGTGCAGCAGCCCGCCGGTTCCCGTTGCCCGGCGAGAAGGGCCTTTCTTTCGACACGTGGATATCGGACGGCTCCGAAACCGCCCTTGACGGAAACTGGGCTGCCCAGGCCCTGTGCTGCGGGGATCTTGGGACATGCGATCGCCCGTGGCGGGTGCCAGTCCCGAGCCCGTGCCCCGGCGCTGGCCGCGCAGCCGGCGGGCCACGAACCGTCTATGCGTGTCAGGTGCCGAAGAGCCGCACCGCACGGGCGCCATGACCCGGTTCCAGGCTGGCGTCATACAGGTTTAACCTAATGTTCATAATGCAGTTAACATACGTGCGTCGCGCTCCGACCTGCGCGTTTGTCGAGCGGGGGCAACCGGTCGGGCGCGGGCAAGAACGCGGAATTGGGCTCGAAAACGCGGTTCGGGCCGCGAATTTGCTTTGCCCATCGTCCCAGCCGCGGTTAGACTGCCGCCCGCGTTGCGGCGGGGCAGAAACGGTGCGGTCGCCCCGAACCGCCATTCTCAAGCCCATACTTCTAACCTTCTGGAGCCCGGCTCATGGAAGAGTACGAACGTCTGAAACAACTGGTCGAAGCGGCGGCGGAGGATGTGGCGAAGGCGACGGGCGGGAACAAGGCTGCCGGAACTCGCGTTCGCAAGTCCATGCAGGATATCAAGGCCGCGGCCCAGGAGGTGCGAAAACGCATCCTCGAGGTGCGGTCTGAGGCGGGGAGCTAGCCGGTCGCACGAATGGGCCTGACTGCGCGGGGCGATGGGTTCTGCCTCGGGGCGCGTCGTGCCCGGACAGAATGTCGCACCGTGGGCAGAATGGTATACTGCACATGCCGCCACCACTGCTGTACGATCTCGACAAGGTTGACCTGAACCGCGTCGTCTACGACCGGAAGTACATCTACGAACGACTTCCGCAGGCCCACGAGTTCTCCCAACTCGACGGGCTGTGTCACGTGGACGAAGAGGCCAATGTCGGCGTTGCTTTTCGAGACGTACGGGCGGACGAGTGGTGGTGCCGGGGGCACATCCCCGGGAATCCCATCTTTCCAGGAGTGCTGCAACTGGAGTCGGCAGCCCAACTTGCGGCATTCTTCTCACGCGCGATGAGAGGAAAGACGGGCTTCGTCGCGTTCGGCGGGGTGGAGAACTGCAAGTTCCGGGAGGCGGTCATACCGCCGGCCCGGATCTACTACATCTGCAAGCTGGTCAAGGACCAGCCACGGCGGGTCATCTGCGACACCCAGGGCGTGGTGAACGGTGTGTTGGTTTTTGAGGCGACCATCTGCGGCCTGGCGATGCCGCGCCACCAGGAGGCGAGCGGCTGACGGCCGTCGTTCCACCGCGATCAGGCGTTCCCTCTGCGAATGATGCGCCATGCACGGTCCAGGGCATCCGCTGCCGGCGAAGGGGCCGTCGGCCCCGCATCCGGAGAGATAAACTCCTGCATGGGAACGACTTGAGCGAAGGGCTGCGCGGCGCCCGCCGGCACAAGGCTCTCCCGCACTCGACGCGCCAACTCGTTGATCTGCTCTTCACGCCTCTGCAGAGACTTCTCCAATTCGTTCAGGTAAAGAAGCTTGCGTTCCAGGGCCGCTTCACGCTCCGCCAGGCGCGCCTCCCGCGATCTCAAAGCAGCCTCGGCCTGCACGAGGGCGCTGGGACGTTTCGACGCAGCGGCCGATTCAGACTCACCATCCCCGATCGCGACTTCGCAGGGGCCGATCTGCAGCACGTCACCGGGCTTCAGGTATGCCAGCGACTGCCGCTCGCCGTTGATCCGGGTACCCGTGCGACTGCCCAGATCGCTCACCACCGCACGCCCGTCAAGGCAGAAGAACAGGGCATGGGCGAGGGAAACCTGCGGATCCGCAAGCGTCAGGTCGCACTCTTCGCGGCGACCGACCACGTACACGGGAGACCGCAGCACCCCCCGCGGCTCGTGGCCGGACGGATGCAGCGAGAGGCCGATCGGCGGTACGGAACCGGTCTCATCCAGGCGAATGCCGGACGCCGTCTGGTCGCTGCGGAGACAGGCTGACTGGATGGCCACCTGAATGCGGAAGTCTCCGATCTCCACCACGTCTCCGTCTTTGAGACCGTGCAGATCGACGGACGTCCCTCCGCACCGCGTGCCGCCCGGCGTACACAGGTCCTTCAGCAGAACGTGCGTGCCGTTGTTGATGATGGCGCAATGCGCCTTCGCCACGGCGGCGCCGGGAAGCAGAATGTGGCAGTTCTGACCGGACCCGATGAGGGTCACGGGCCGACGGACGTTCCACGTCTTCTGGTTGACGGTCCCGACGCCCGCCGTGATGCGCACGCGAGGGGCGTGTGACGGAAGGGTCGGACTGGGGGTTGCTTTCATTCCCGGTATGGAGGGCATGGGCTGCTCCCTGAGGTAGGCGAGCGCCGGCCCGGCTTCTCGACCCTCCGTTGACGAAAACCGGACCGCCGCGACCTGGCTGCAGATCACGTCCGGATGGCTGGAACCCCATACGGACTACGAATCGGTCCTTCTGGTCCGCGTGCCCCAATCACGGTAGACTGCGTCAAACGTACGATTCCCCGGACGGCAAGGCAAACGTCCGGTCAACCCGGGAAAGACCGGTAAATGCATATCCTTCTCTGCAACGATGATGGTCTGGATTCTCCCGGCCTGGCGGCGCTTCACCGGGCCTGTCGATCCCTGGGCCAGGTATCGGTCGTGGCCCCCGCGACGGAGCAATCGACCACCGGCCATTCCCTGACCCTGCGTGACCCGGTGCGCGTCCGGGAACACCTCCACCCGGCGTTTGGCCGCACGTTCGCGGTCGAAGGCACCCCGGCGGATTGCGTTCGGCTGGCGGTCGCCGAGCTGGTGGAGCCCCCCGTCGACCTGGTGGCCAGTGGAATCAACCGGGGCGCCAACCTGGGGGTGGACGTGTACTATTCCGGCACGGTCGCCGGCGCGCGGGAGGCCGCGATTCTGGGACTTCCGGCTGTGGCGGTCTCGCAGTTCGTCGCCCGTGGACAGGGTGTGGATTGGGACCGGGCGGCGTGGCTGACGGAGCGGGTCCTGCGGGAATGGCTGTCGGCCTGCGGAGCCTGGAACGGCGGACGGCCGGGGGCAGGCATTCGGTTATGGAACGTCAATCTGCCCGTGGCGCGTCCGGACAAGCCGGAGCTATCGGTCTGCGTAGTGCCTCACTCGACCGACCCGATGCCGAACCAGTATTGCCGGTCGGCCGAGGATCAGCCGCCCTCGTACACGTACTGTGGGCCGTACATGGAACGAGTCGCCCGGGCGGGAACCGACGTGGCAACGGTGTTTGCGGGCGATATCGCCGTAACGCCGTTATCGCTCGGCTCCACGCATGAAGCGGCCCTGGAAGTCCCGCTTGGGCTCACGCTGCATGAGCCCGGATCGGGTGCCTTCAACGACCGATCCTCGGACCCGGCAGACCGGAGATTTTGACTGTGCCGAGGTGGGGCGAGCCGGCGATACATCCGATGAGTAATGGGATCGCCGATCCGATTGGATCCAGCCATGCACGCCTCGTCATCCTGGGTTCTTCGCATCATCGTGTTCGTCCTGCTCGCCGCCGTGGCGGCCTGGGGCGGCCTGGCGGGAGGTTGATCCCCTGATCCACCCTTGCCCCCCCAGCCTGTAGGCCCTGGGACCGGAAACCGGTGACGGAGATCATCGCCGTGGCCTTTTACTTCGGGTATGCCGGCGCCCGGGCGGCGATTCGGATCGCGCCCGCTCCCTTGTAGCCCCGTGGACACCTGCTCAACCATCCCCAGCCGCCGGACCGGCACAGCGTGGTCTGCGGCCTTCGTGTCGCGACACAGGCCGCCCCGAGCGGCAAGTGTTGCCGCCGTCCCTCCGGCGTGGTAAGAGTCACATCGGCGGCCGTTTGCCGGAAGCCGTGCGTGACTTGCAACCCCGTCAACTTCGGATGAAAGACTATGCTTTCCACGCGATGTGAGACCCGTCGCCCGTGCGTCATCCTGCTGGCTCTGCTTTGGGGGTTCCTGCCCGGATGCACAAAAGAACAGGGGGAAGGCACGGGGGCGGGGAGTACGATGACGCTGCCGGAGGTGCCCACGCCGAGCCTTTCCGATCTTGAGCCGGTTATCCGAGAGCAGATCGAGGAAGCCCAGGCGGCGGTCCGAAAGTCACCCCGGGATGCGGCGGCCAACGGTCGTCTGGCGATGCTGTACCACCTGTACGGTCTGGCGGACGCGGCGGCCGCGATGTATCAGCGGGCTTCGCGGCTGGAGCCGCAGGCGTACAAGTGGCACTACCTGCGGGCCAGTTGCCTGGGTGGGACCGATCGAAAGGACGACGTGATTGCGGCCCTGACGGCCTCCGTCGAGTTGAAGCCGGACTTCGTGCTCGGCTGGATCGGATTGGGGTACCGGCATCTGGACGCCAAGGACTTCGACGCGGCCCGCCGGGCCTTCCAGAAGGCGGGCGAGTTGGATCCCGATTCCGCGCAGGTCTCTTTCGGGCTGGGGCAGACGGAGCTTCAGTCGGGCCGGCCCAAAGAGGCGATTGAGGCCCTGCGCCGGGCCGCGACCCGGGCGCCTCAGGCGGGTGTTGTGCATCGCGCCCTGGCGGAGGCCTATGAGCAGGCGGGCGACGCGGGCGCGGCGGCGAATGCGCGCATGGCCGGGTGCCGTCCGGGGGGTCTCCCCCCCGTGCTCACTCCGGAGCTGAACGAAGTGGAATCCCTGGCCACGGGCTCGGCCCACGAATTGAAGCTGGCCCATCAGGCGGCGGCCCGCGGCGATTTCGAGGGCGCGATGTCACACGTGGACCGGGCGCTGGAACACGCGCCCCGTTCACCCGAAGCGCGTCTCACCAAGGCCACCTTTCTGATGAGTCGGCAGAGAGGGGACGAAGCGCGTCAGTTGCTGGAAGAGGCGGTCGAGGACTCTCCGGATGAGCCTCTGTTGCTCGTCGGGCTGGGCGATCTGCTGTTGCGTGCCGGACAGATCGAGGAGGCGCGTCGGCGGTTTGAGCAGGCCGGCGCCGCCGCCCCGGATCGTGTCGACGTGGGGCTGGCGATCGCCCGCTTCCATGACAGCCAGGGCGACGTGGCCGCGGCCGTGGCGCCATTGCGAGCCATTCTGGAGACGCGCCCCGAGCAGATTGAAGCGCGGTATCTTCTCGGCCGGCTTCTGGCCGCACAGAAGAAGCTGGACGAGGCACAGGCCGAGCTGGAGCGGGTCGTGGAGCAGCGGCCCGATTATGCGCCGGCGCACCACGTGCTCGCCGAGCTGCTGGCGGCAAAGGGGCAGAAAGAGGCGGCGATGCTGCACGCCCAGGCCGCCGTTCAGGCCCAATCGCAGGATCCCCGCACCCATCTGCTGCTCGCGCAGTTGTACTGGGGCAACGGGCAGTACGGCATGGTGGATCAGATTCTGAACGAGGGACTGCGACGGTACCCTCGTTCTTTCCAACTGATGAACTCCCTGGCCTGGCTGCGAGCGACGTGCCCCGAGCAGCTCTATCGAAACGGAGCGGAGGCGGTGCGGCTGGCGTCCCTCGTGACCGAGGCGTTTCCCGAGAATCCGCAGCTTCTGGACACGCTGGCCGCCGCCCAGGCGGAAGCGGGCGATTTCACCGCGGCGATCCGGACCCAGCAGAAGGTGATGCATCTCATCAACGTGGCGGGAGGCAATCCGGCGGAAGGCGGATACGAGGAGCGACTGCAGCTCTATCAGTCGGGCCGGAAATATCGCGACACGATGGGCGGCGTGTCGAGCGATTGAGGCGACCCTCGCGGGCCTTTGAAGGCCGTCGCGGATCAGGACATGACCAGGGATGCTTCCACCGCCGGTGTGACATCCGGCGTCTTCTCACGGCGGATCCGTTCAAACTCGTTCGCGCACCGGCGGAAGGCCGCAATGACGTCGGGGTCGAAGTGACGACCGCTGTCACCGCACAGAGACTCGACCGCCTGCCGGTGCGGGACGGCCGCCTTGTAGCGACGGGCGCTGGTGGACGCGTCATAGGCGTCGGCCAGGGCCACAATGCGGGCGGCCAGGGGAATGTCCTCCCCTTGGAGACCGCGCGGGTATCCGCTGCCGTCGTATTTCTCATGATGGCAGTACGCGATGTCGATGCTCATTTGGAGCAGGGGAATGTGGCCGGTCTGCTCGAGGGCGATCGCCAGCGTCTGCCGCCCGATGATGGTGTGGGTCTTCATGATCTGGAATTCCCGCTCCGACAGCGGTCCTTCCTTGGTCAGAATGCCGTCCGGAATGCCTACCTTCCCGATGTCGTGCAGCGGAGCGGCCAGGGCCAGGTTCTCGATGACCTCGGGGGTCAGGACCGACCGGTACTTGGGCGTCCGGGCCATCTGCTCCGCCAGCAGGCGGACGTAATCCTGCACGCGCTCCAGGTGCTGGGCGGTTTCCTCGTCGCGATACTCGGCCAGCCGGCCCACCGTCATGAGGAGCACGTGGACGGATCGTTCCAGCCGGGCCCGCGTGATGTGGGTGTGGATGGCGATGGCCGCCGAATCGGCGATGGACTGGATGCAGTCCACCTCGTCGGACGTGAAGCGAGTTCCGCCCTGCTTGTCCGTGATGTTCAGCACGCCGAGCACTTCGCGATCTCGCTTGGGTGAATTCAGAATCAACGGAGCGCACACGAAGGCATCGCCGGCATACCCGCGGTCGTCCGCGACCAGCCCGCTGCCCATGGCCTCGGCGGTGACGATCTTGCCCGTCGAGTACACCTTCCCCGCAATCCCTTCCACAGAGGCAATGCGGATCCGCGACACGAGCTCCGCGGGGATGCCGATCGCCCGCCGACAGACCAGGTGCGTGTCGTCCTCGTCCCGCAGCATGAGAGAGACGCGATTGCTGTTCGTGGCCTGCTGCGCGCAGCGGATGATCAGGTCCAGCGCGTCGTCCAGCGACGACGCTTCGTTCAAATCCTTGGCGAACGTGTACAGAAGCTGCAGACGCGACGTCTTCTGGTTGTTCTCATCGGCGAGCTGGCTGGTCAGCGTGTCCAGCTCGCGCCCCGTTACCGAGAGCCGGTGCATGGACCGGACGCGGGCAATCAACTCCTCCATCGCAAAGGGCTTGACCACGTATTCCTGGGCACCGGATTCCAGGCCGAGCACGAGGGACTCCGTGTCCGGGTTCCCCGTCAGCATGATGATCGGAATGCGGGCCGTCAGCGGGTCCGCCTTGAGTTGCTGGATCGCCTCCATTCCGTCCATGACGGGCATGGACCAGTCCAGAACGATCACGTCGGGCAAATACTCGCGGGCGATGGCCAGCCCGTCCCGGCCGTTGGCGGCGGTGCGCACCTCAAACCCCGCCCGGCGCAGGTGAGCACCCACGACAAAGGTGAGCCGCGAATCGTCGTCGACAACCAGAACTCGTCCGGGTTGGATCGCTGCCATCTCCCGTGCCTGCCCTATGCCGAACCGCGAACCGGTTCAGTCTCTGCTGGAATCGGCATTCCGGCGGCCTCGGGCCATCTTCCTTCCCCGATTCCGCCCGAGACTCCTCGGCGAACGGTCCGATTACCAGACGCCCGGCGGATTGTGCGCGTCGGTGGCGGCCGTGCCCCCGCCCGATAACCGCAGGCGCACCCCGATCGGCCTACGGTTGCCGGGGCGCGGCGCTCTCGAGCTGGTGCGCGGATCCCGTGCGCAACGGGCCGCCGCGAGCCGTGGACCACAACACGCAGTTCGAGGCGGAGCCGGGAACCGTGAAAACGTCCATGCCGTGGTCGAAGGTCTGCACGAGGATCTCGAGCTGTCCGTCGCCCGTCAGGTCGGCGACGGTGGGCGCGGCCGGCGCCCCGTTGCCGTTCCCATTGTGGCCCGGCGAGGGCAGGAACACGTCGTGAAGGCACGTGCCGTCGGCGGCGAGAATCACCAGACGGCCGGAATCCGTCGTGTCGGGCTCGCCCCACGTGGTGAACAGCAGTTCCGGTCGGCCGTCCTGGTTCAGGTCGGCCACGGTCACCTCGGAAGCGTACAGGATCCACTTGCCGCGGGTGTAGTCGTACCGCCAGAGCCGGTTGCCGTCGGCGTCAAAGAGGTAGACGTAGCCATCGTTCAGCGAAACGGCGATCTCCGGCCGGTCGTCGTCTCGGACGTTCGCCACGGTCGGCGCCGGCACGCCCGCGGGCGGGTACCAGCCGTCCACGCGGATCGGCGCATCGCCGCGCGGCAGCGTCTCCCAACCGGCCTTGCGCATGCCGGACCGGCTGCCGTCGCCGTGGGCGCCTTCGAGCACCATCAGTCCGTAGGCCTGCGTGACGTACGGGACGTGCCTCTCGATGTTGGGCACGCCGAGGACTTCATTTCGACCGTCCAGGTCCAGGTCCACCACGCTGGGCGGTGACGCGGTCCATTGCAGCCATTCGGTCCAGTTCGGGTGCGGCCACTCCCCCGTGTGTTCGTGGTAGTGGTTCGCCTCCACCTCGGGGTCAGCCCAGCGGATGAACTGGCCCCAGGTCAGGCGCTCGCCTTTGTATTCCGACGCACGGTTCGTGAACCACGGCGCGGTGTCGATGGCCACACCGTCATGGTCGAACGCCTGGATGTGGTGGTTGTCATATGTGACGATGATCTCCAGCTCCGGGTCGTCGTCGATGTTGCCGATCCCGACGTTTAATCCATAGCACCCGTAGCCGTTGTGGCCTTGGCCGTTGCGGTCCGCGTCGTTGCCCGGGCCCGACAGCGCGTTGTATCGCGGCCAGGCCGGTCTGTGCCCGCCGGCGGGCTGATAGAGCGATCCATCCGGACTGAAGACGAACACCTGAGCGCCGCCGCGGGCGCTGGGCTGCGTCTGCGTGGTGGTGGCCACCACTTCGATGCGGCCGTCGTGGTTCAGATCGGCGGCGGCCAGGCCGCGCACCTCCGGGGACTCGCCGGCGGTGGTGGTGTCCGCCGGCCAGCCACGCTTGACGGCAAGGCCGGATGCGGTCCATTCCCAGGCGTACACGCGGCTGCCCTTGCCCGCGACCACCTCGGTGATGCCGTCGCCGTCCAGGTCCGCGACCACGTGAGGCGCGTACACCCGGCCGTCGCCCTCGTCGGCGACATCCAGCAGGTTGCCCTCTCGGTCGAAGACATAGACGGAGTAGTACGCGGCAATCAACTCCGGGTTGCCGTCCGCGTCCAGGTCGTAGACCAGCGGCGATGCGAACCAGCTCGTCTGGCCGGCCAGTGACATCACGTGGACGGGCGCCTGGACGTCGCCGGCGCTCGTTCCCGGGTTACACACCGGGTCGAGAACCGTGGGTGGGGCCGTGTTGTCGTTCGCGCTGGAATTGTCGCCTTTTGCGCCGGCACGCCCGCCCGTCGCCGGCTTCATGGCACAGCCCACCAGCACGCACAGGGCAGGCATCGTCAAGAAGACGCCAAACCGCAGCCACATTGATACACCTCCATCTGTCAGCTGAAGGCCTGGATTCCGACGGCGCGCGGTTGAAAATCAACCATTTGGTGGTTGATTTTCAACCGTTGGGTGGCTGATTGTCCTAGCGGCTGCTCGTCTTTGCGCGCAACTTTCATTCCAACAATGTGTTACGGTCACTCGCACCTCCGACCAAATGAGGTGCGGGGGTCACTCGATCGCGCGTGCCACACCCGGAAGCCCGGGTCCGCCGGTCGGCCCGGCTTGGCGCGCCTCCTACTCAATACTCAGGTTGAGCAGGTACTGGTCGAGGGCTTCCTTTTGCTGCTGTTCCTGCTGGGTGTACTGCGCGATCAGGCGATTCGCCTCGTCCAGCTCGTTTTCCTGCTCGGTGAGTTTCTTGAGGTACCGCTCGTGCAGCTCCGTGCCCTCGCGCACCGTCTTGAGGTTTTCGCGAACGCGGCCCTGGTCCGCGGTGATCTGCGCCACGCGCTGCGTCTGCTGGTTCCTGCGGGCCTGCGTGTTGCCCAGCTCGTTTCGCATCTGAGCGACTTTCCCCAGCGCCTCGCGCACCTTCGGGCTGACCACTTTCGCCCGGATGTAGAACTCAATCGTGTCCAGCCCGCTGCTGCTCAGCGCCAAGTACTGGTCACCCTGCCGCTCCTCGCGAACGGTCAGGCTCGTGGTCTCGTTCGGCTTGGCGTCCACCTGGAAGCGGTATACTTGCGGCGTCCGCTCGAACGGGTCCTTCGGCGTCACCAGCGTCCAGTCGGACCGGAAGGGATGCTCGACCAGTACGGCCCGGGCCGCATCGTCCTTGTTCTTCACGTTGAACGTGTATTCCTCGACGTACTCCCGCGTGGCGATCAGCGTACCCTTGGCAATGCGGACGGAGGTCAGCACTTCCGGCTCTGCCTTTGAAATGCGCTCCACCTCCCGCTTCAGGTCCAGCGAATACGAGATCAGCCGCTTTTCGCCGGGCGTCACGTCGGGCAACTGGGCGTCGCCCGCGTAGGTCCCGTCCTCAAACACCGTGATGGGCCCCTGCATCAGGTTCAGCCCGGTCGTGTTCTCCAGCCGCAGGCCGTTCAGCGGGTGCTTTGCATGCACGCCCTGCGAGTAGATTGAGAACTTCTCGCCCGCGACAGACTGGTTCACGATCGGCATCATGGCCGACCTCTGTCGCGGCAGGGTCACGGGCATCTGGATGGCGTACGTGAACATCTCGCCGGCCTCCGCGGCGGCGGCGACGGATTCCACGGACGACTCCAGCGTGGCATAGCCGATTCCCGCGACGGAAGCCGGCGCGGAGGGAGGAGGAGCGGCGTCGAATTCTGCTCCGCGATCCGTTGGCGCAGCCATTCGCATTGCCTTCGCCCGTCTCGGCATCTCACGCTCCACCGTCTCCGCTGCGTCCGCGAGCACGCGGTCTTCTTCAAACATTGCCCCGTCGTAGCGCTGCGGCCCCAGCGATGCGTAGATCTCCGGCTGCACCATCGGCCGCGGAATGTACAGCGGCTGGTACAGGTCCTGAATGAACGAGATCGGCCGGCCGGACACCAGCGTGAGATCGACACCCACCCAGTCCTCGTCCGTGGTGTTGTCCACGGTTGCCCAGCCCTGCAGGAACGGTTTCTCGCCGTCCAGCACCAGCCGGTAGCTCGTCTTCCAGATCGGGGCCTCCAGGATGTACGACACGCGGACTTCCCGCTTGCCCTCCCCGGCGAACTCCAGGATCACCGGCTTCTTGTCGGCATCGTGCGAACCGGCCAGCACACCCAGCGCCTTGAACAGCTCCGCGTTCAGCTTCGGATCGGCCAAGCGGACGCCGGAGAGCTCGTTGAGCCGGAACGCGCGGATGCCCTCCACGCACACCACGTTCAGCACGTCGTGCGGAACCTCTTTGTTGTCCGTGATCACGACCTGCCGCTCGACGCTCAGGATGCTGCCCTCGATCGGCTTGGAGTCGCCACGGACGGTGATCTCCACCGGCGTGCCCCGCAGGTCACCGAGGAACTCGCCGAGCGTGCGGTCCTGCGTCAGGTCGATCCCGAACGACCGCAGGATCTTCTCGATCGGATCCTTCGGCGCATAGACCACCGGGCGGATCTTCCCGCCTCCCATGTCCTGGAGTACCAACGACTTCAGAATGTCGTTAATCTGGGCAGTCTTGAACGGCAGTTCCATGGTTGCGGTGCCGTCGACGTGCCCAGCCCGTTCGTAGAACGCCACGCCGCTGGAAAAAATCATTACACGCTTGAGCGGCACCTCCTGGCCGTACACGCCCGTGCCAAGAATCAGACTGACCAGCATCACCTGGCTGACCGTTCGTCGCATGGTATTGACCTCCTGCACTGGTTCGGACCGACCCTTCACGCCCCATCCACCGCGTGATCCTCCCTACGGAATCCCCCACCTCTTGGACACATGAGCATCGATTCGGTTCCACATGTCAATGGAGATCGCCGTGCGAGGGTTCGGATCAGGGGCGGGAGGCCCCCTTTGCACCGTTGCAACTCGAACCCGCCTCGACTAGACTGGCCGATCTCTCAGAACACAGGGAGAAAGCCGAACATGTCTGGTCAACCCGAAGTGATTACGTTCGACGAGTTCCTCAAAGTCAAGCTGCGCGTCGCCCGCATTCTGGAGGCGAGCGAGCACCCCGACGCAGATAAACTGCTGATTCTCAAGGTGGATATGGGCACCGAGGAACGGCAGATCGTGGCGGGGATCAAGAAGCACTACCGCCCGGAGGATCTGGTCGGCAAGAACATCATTGTGGTGGCCAATCTGGCCCCCCGGAAGATGCGCGGCTACGAGAGCCAGGGCATGCTCCTGGCCGCCTGCACGCCGGGTGATTCGGACATCGTCGTGCTGACGACGGACCGGGAAATCCCTCCCGGCAGCGGCGTGGCCTGATCGGCCCCTTCAATTCGTGGGTCGGGACGGTCGCCGGTCGATCAGGTCCAGCAGCAGCCGGGCTGCGTTTTCAGACGCGCCGGGCTTGAGCAACGGCCCCACCATGTCAGACAGGTCGACCTCCATGCGCGTGGACAGTTCCGGCGTTGCCAGTATCCGAAGGGCCTCGTCCGCGATCGGAGCCGTGGACGTGTAGTAGGGCATGAACTCGGGCACGATCTCCCGCCCCGCGAGTATGTTCACCAAGGACAGATGTCGCGTCCGGATCAGCCACCGACCCACCAGGTGGTACCCCCACCGCGATCCGTTGTACATGATAATCATGGGTTTATGGTAAAAAGCCACCTCCAGGGTGGCCGTCCCCGAGGCGGCCAGGACCAGGTCCGCCGCGGAGAGGATTTCCCCGTTTTCCCCGTCGTGCAAAGCGGTGGCAAGGCCCGCCCGGTCCACCAGGGGCTCGACAGCCTGTCGTGCCGCAGGGTTGGCCACGGAGACCGGAAACGTGGCGTTGGGGTATTGCCGGGCGATGGCCGCCGCCACCTCAAGCTGACCGGGGAGCACCTCCTCCACGACGTGCCGGCGTGAGCCCGGCAGCAGGGCAACCACGGGCGACCCGCGGCCGCGGACCTCGCGGACCCGCTCCTCGTCCAGCTTCCGATCGAGCAGGACCTCGAAGAGGGGGTGGCCGACGAAGGTGGCGTCAATTCCCCGTTTCCGGAAGTACTCCTGCTCGAACGGGAGAATGACGGCCATTCGGTCCACCCGGCGTCGGATACGCGGGACGCGGTACTGTCCCCAGGCCCACACCTGGGGGGCGATGTAATAGAAGACGGGGACGCCCAGCTTTTTTGCCCGTTTCGCGAGGGGCAGGTGGAGGGCCGGCGAGTCGATCAGGACGGCAGCCTGGAAGGGATACTCGGCGAGGTGGGCCTGGGAGGTGGCCCACATTCGCCGGGCGGCCCCGATCGCCCCGATCGCCGCTGCCAGCATGGCAGACCGATGGCACATGTCGTAAATGGTCCAGCAGCCCTCGCCCCGCATGGCGGGTCCGGCCACGCCGGCGAACCGCACGTTGGGGCGGATGCGGCGGACGGTCCGGATGAGGGACGCCCCATGCAGGTCGGCGCTGGGCTCGGCCGCACTGATGAATATGAGCGACTCAGGGAGGTGAGATGGGGTGGGTCGTGTCATCCCGGACTCCGCCTGGTTCACGTAATTGACGGCAGCGCCGGGACTTTAGCGTGCGAGCCCGCGCGAATCAACGCAGGCGCCGTCCGCCTGGCTTCCGGGCGGGTGCGTGCGTTTCCCCCTTGATTTGACCGCCGATTCTGTTACCAATATGGGGTTCACGGGTCCTTTCCGGGATCGAAAACGTGTCCCTCCGTGTGGTACGGGAATGAGGCTTATCAGAGGAGGTGTTGTTTGGCGTCGGAGTTGGTACGGGAACTGGTTGACTCTGGAATCCATTTCGGCCACCGCGTGAGCCGTTGGAACCCGAAGATGTCGCCGTACATTTTCGGCAAGCGGAACATGATCCACGTGATCGACATCCGCGAGACGGTCAAGGGCCTGATTCGGGCCAAGAAGTATATCGCGCGCACCGTGGCTGAAAATGGGGACGTGTTGTTTGTCGGAACGAAGCGGCAGGCTCGCCATGCGGTGGAATCGTATGCGCGGCATGCGGGCATGCCCTATGTGGCCGAGCGATGGCTGGGCGGGACGCTGACCAATTTCGAGACGATCCGGTCGCGTCTGGCCCGCCTGGAGCTGCTGGAGCGGGAAGAGGCGGACGGCACGCTTCTTCAATACAGCAAGAAGCGGATTGCCCGGGACAATCGCGAGCGTCGCAAGATCAAGCGCAACCTGGATGGCATCCGGAACATGACCCGCCTGCCCAAGGCGCTGGTGGTCATTGACGTTCACCGCGAGCACATCGCGGTCAAGGAGGCCAAGAAGCTGGGAATCCCGACAATCTGTCTGATCGACACGGATTCAGACCCGGATTTCGCGGACATCCCGATTCCGGGGAATGACGATTCCATGCGGTCGATCGAGGTCGTGCTGAGGCACATGGCCGCGGCCGTCGAAAGCGGGAAGCGCGGTCGCGCGGACGCCTCCCACGAAGAGGGACCGGACGCGGCCAGACGCCGGCGTGCCCGACGGACCGCGCCGACGCGGACCGAGACGGAACCGGAGCCGGCCGGCGTGGCCGCCGATCCGACTCCACCCGATCGGCCGGAACCCCCTGCGGCGCCGACCGGTTCGACCGAGTCGGGCGACGCGGCGCCGCCCGCGTAGGTTCCTCAGGAATCCGTACGCGGGGGCGATACTGCCCGTCCAGCGGGTGGACTCATCCGAGAGTGGAAACCAGGTGGTGGATCCCCGGCCGGGCAGGAACCGGGCGGTGGACATGGAACGAGTCTGGCGGCCCGACGGTGTGGCCGCCCGACGGTCTGGAGGATTGAGCGAATGGCAACGATTTCTGCGGCGCAGGTTCGCGCCCTGCGAGACCGAACGGACCTGCCCATGATGGAATGCAAGCAGGCCCTCACCGAGTGCAACGGCGATGAGGCCGCCGCCATCGAGTGGCTTCGCAAGAAGCACAAGGGCAAGATGGAGGAACGGGCGGATCGACAAACGGGCGAAGGCCGCATTCACGTATACATAGACGACGCCCGGAAAACGGGCGCCATCATCGACCTGCGCTGCGAGACGGCCCCGGTGGCCAAGAACGCGGAGTTCCTCGCGCTGGCCGACGCGATCGCCCGGACGGTCGCCGCACAGGCCGACCAGGCGCCGGACCCGCAGGCCGTTCTGAAGGCCGCCGCGGTCACCGCGCCGGGCCGCACCCTGGAGGACCTGCTCACCGAGGTGTACGGCAAGATCCGGGAGAACATGAAGCTGACAGCCTGCCGCAAGGTGGCCGGCGGGTACCTCTGCGGGTACGTGCATCATGACGGCAAGAAGGGCGTGCTGATCGCGCTGGATGCCGCGCCGTCCGACGAGGCGGTGGCGGTGGATCTGTGCCACCATGTGACCTTCGCCCAGCCGCTGGCGGTCACCCGCGACCAGATTCCCGCCGATCGGCTGGAGATCGTCCGTCGCACCGCCCGCGAGGTGGCGGAGTCGGAGGGCAAGCCGGCCCAGATCATCGACAAGATCGTCCAGGGCAAGGTGAATGCGTTCTGCGCGGAGAACGCCCTGATGGATCAGGAGCACGTCAAGCCCGACTACGAGAAGAAGAAGGTGGGCGACGTGCTGAAGGGGGCGGGCGTGAAGGCCGTTCAGGACGTGGCGTACCTGAGTATCGGCGGATAACGCCGCCATGTGTTCCCGGGGCCGAAAGGCCCCTTTTTTTCGCCCCGCGCGGAGAGGGCCGTGCGCCGTTTCAGCGGGGGCGGGGTAGCGCGATCATGGCCAAGCCGAAGTACAACCGGGTGCTGCTGAAGGTCAGCGGCGAGGGGCTGTGCGAGAAGGGCGGCAAGGGAGTCGACGGACCCGCCCTGCAGAAGGTCGCGGCCGAGATCCAACAGGTGGCCGAGCTGGGCGTGCAGCTCTGCCTGGTGGTCGGCGGCGGGAACATCGTGCGCGGTGCGGAACTGGCCCGCGACACGCACATCGTGGAAGTCACCGGCCACTACATGGGCATGCTCGGCACGGTCATCAACGCGCTGGCCATCCAGGACACCCTGGAGGGCATCGGCATCGACACTCGCGTGCAAAGCGCCGTGGCCGTTGATCGCGTCTGCGAGAAGTTCATCCGCCGTCGGGCCATTCGGCACCTGGAGAAGGGCCGCGTCGTGATCTTTGCCGGCGGGACGGGCAATCCGTTCGTCACGACCGACACGTGCGCCGCCCTGCGGGCGACGGAGGTCGGCGCGGAGATCGTCCTCAAGGCCACCAAGGTAGACGGCGTGTACGACTCCGACCCCCTGCAGGACCCTTCCGCCAAACGGTTCACCCACCTGACCTACAACGAGGTGATCGACCGGCGCCTGAAGGTCATGGATGTCAGCGCCGTCGACATGTGCCAGCGGAACCACGTCCCGCTGATCGTGTTCAATCTCAACGTGCCCGGCAACATGCGCCGGGCCGTGCTCGGCGAGCCGATCGGCACTCTCATCGATGCCGGCCCGGCCTGAACCCGGCCCCGGCTCGTCACAAGCGCCCGACCTGCCGACGCCCCGTACCCGCGGCCGGCGGGGTCAGTTGCAGCCGACCAGCCCGAACGGCCAGAGAAACCAACTCGTCAACGCGGGGTTGAAGAAGCCGAAGCTGAACGGCCCGACCGAAAACGCCAGCACGGCGTTGGCCGCCAGGTGAAAGGCCAACAGCATCACTGCCAATCGGGCAAAACGTGATTTCATGGATACCGGTTCCTTTCCTGTCTTGTCTTCGCCACACGCTCCGTGAATACGGCCGGGCACGCCGCCGCGCCCGCTTCCGATGCGGCGCCGGGCGTTGCGGCGCGCATTGTACCCGACACCTCTGTCGGTGCCACGGGCCGGGGCGGCACGACCACGCATTCATTGACAGTGAAGGCGGAGCTGCCTATCGTACCGCCGCTGCGGGATTTCGTACGGGCCGATGCCAATTCCGGGAGCGACACCATGGGTGGAATGTTCGACAACGTATTGCGCACGATCGGGCGGACCCCGCTGGTCCGCATCAATCGGATCATCGAGGCCCCGGCCGCCGTGTATGCCAAGCTCGAGTTCTTCAATCCGCTGTCCAGCGTGAAGGACCGCATCGGGGCGGCCATGATCGAGGCGGCGGAAGCGGAAGGGCGCATCAACAAGAAGTCCGCCATCATCGAACCGACATCGGGCAACACGGGCATCGCCCTCGCCTTCGTCTGTGCGGCCAAGGGGTACAAGCTTACCCTGACCATGCCCGAGACCATGTCCGTGGAACGGCGCACCCTGCTGCGGGCGCTGGGCGCCCAGCTCGTGCTGACCTCCGGTGACCAGGGGATGAAGGGGGCCATTGCGATGGCCACCAAGCTGGCGGCCGAAACGCCGAACGCCTACGTTCCACAGCAGTTCAGCAACCCCGCCAACGCGGAAGTCCATCGCCGGACGACGGCCGAGGAAATCTGGGCGGACACGGAAGGCAAGGCGGACGTGCTGGTGGCGGGCGTGGGCACCGGAGGAACGATTACCGGCGCAGGCGAAGTGCTGAAGGACCGAAAACCGGCGTTCCGGTGCTATGCCGTGGAGCCGGCCACGTCACCGGTTATCAGTCAGGTCCGAGAGGGCAAGGCGCCGCAGCCCGGCAAGCACGGCATCCAGGGGATCGGCGCCGGATTCATCCCGGAGGTCCTCAACCTCAACGTGATTGACGACGTGGTCCGCGTGGACACGCCGGACGCCTACGCCTGGGCCCGGCGGGCGGCGCTGGAAGAGGGCATTCTGTGCGGCATCTCGTCCGGGGCCGCCCTGTGCGCCGCCAACACCGTGGCCCATAGCCCCGAAAACAAGGGCAAGACCATAGTGGTGATCCTCGCGAGCGCCGGTGAACGCTACCTCTCCACTCCTCTGTACGAGGGCGTGTGAAGACGCGCGCTCGTCCGATACCGCCGGCGGGCATACGTCCGACATCCTCCAGTTCGTCCGGTACGCCGAACGGACCCGCGAACCGGGCGCCGTGGCGGTCCGATACCGTATGATGCATGCCGCAACCTTGCGAAAGCCCGGATCGTATTCTACAGTTCGTTCGGGCACGCACGGGAGGATTCACTCCCCGGCCCTGCGGGTCGAGGAGCGGCCCGCGTGCGAGGGGAAACGGCAGTGTTCAACGGCCCAGTACAACTGCGGTCTCACGACATCCCGATCGCCCGCCTGCCGGGCGACGCGGACGGGTTGCGCATCGCGCACATCAGCGACCTGCACCTGCGATCCCTCGACGGCGCGGCCCTCGAAGCCCAATCGCTCCTTCTGAAACTGGACTACCATCTGCTCGTCTGCACGGGCGATATCGCATGCGCCGGGCAGACTGTCGACGAAGCCGCGGACCTGTGCCGCCGCTTTTTTGGGCCTCTGACGGAACGGTCCCGTTGCCTGGCCGTGCTGGGCAATCACGACCCGGAGGCCCTTGCCGGCCAGGCGGGGCTTCCGGTGACGTTCTTGTGCGATGAGGCGCTCACCATTCGCGTGGGCCCGTCGACGCTGGCGGTGGCCGGGGTGAACCAGGCCGGCGGCCGGCCGGGCATGCCGGACCGGGCCGTGGACGGAATCGCCCCGGAACAACTGACGATCTTGCTGGCCCACTACCCCTCGACGGTGTACCGAATTCGAGACCCTCGAGTGCGGTTGGTGCTGGCGGGGCATACGCACGGGGGGCAGATCCGTCTGCCCCTGGTGGGCTGCCTCTGGGCCCAGGACCAGATCCCCCTGGGGCTGGTACGCGGGCTGCATATGGTACAAGGACGCTGCCTGAACGTCAGCGCGGGCCTCGGCGTGTCCACGCCGCTTCGGTTTCGATTCCTGTGCCCGCCGGAGCTGTCCATCGTGACGCTGCGCCGGGTCGAGGCGCCCGGCCCGACGTTTCTGGAGCGACAACGGGGCAAAATAGGCGAAGTGGGTGTTCCGGAGCCGAGCATGGTTTGACGGACATCGCCACCGGACGTATACTTCGGGGTACGTGGTAGGGATAGGTTGCGCGAGTTAATTCTTCCGCCGCGTGACGGCGCGTGAATCGCTATCATCCTATCGTCCCCGACGACCTATCCGGTGCCACTTCGTCGATAGAGTCGGTGCGGTCTCTTCGCTTTGGACTGGCTTGTTCAGGGGTGCGAAAGGCCGCGTGGTGGAACCTGAGACCCTTTTACTGGAAAAACCAAGGCAACGACTGACGCTTCCGGGGGCGCTTCGGCGTCGCCGGCAAGCCGTATCCGGGATTGTCCGCAAAGCGCGGTCGCCCGGCCATCGAGCCATTCCGGAGGGCGTTGCACGAGGTGGAAAAGCCGATTGCGCGGCCGGGCTTGCGCTTTCGGTGTGGGATGGAGATTCGCGGGATGAGCATCGACATTCCCAACTACCGGATTCTGGCCAAGCTGGGGAACGGGGCAGCCAGCACGTTGTTCAAGGTTCGCTGTACGCGGACGGGCTCGCTGTACACAGTCAAGAACGTCAAGAT
>Ga0334888_1000717_pt1 | contig 49911 bp, 43 predicted proteins | sample GraSluR1_MG_FD_207227 | JGI IMG/M metagenome (GOLD analysis project Ga0334888, IMG submission 207227) | Sludge microbial communities from methane-producing bioreactor in Wageningen University, Netherlands - Granular Sludge_3_08-R1 | ecosystem: Engineered > Bioreactor > Anaerobic > Unclassified ...
TCGCGCCGGCTTGCTCATAGTGGCGCGCCAACTGCACGGCCACCTCGTCTTCGTCTCCGCCATACAGCGCCTCTAGCGCCTCGGCTACGCTGCGGTGCAGATAGCCGCGCTCCACAGGATCCAGGCTGTCATAGAGATAGCTCTGCACCAGGATGTGCCGGAACCGGTACCGCCCGGAAAAGCCCGTGCCGGCTTGCGGGCCCTCCAAGGCGCCCACCAGGCGATGTCTCCGATCCAGTTCGCCGCTCAGCCAGCGCAGCAACTCGTCGGGGCCACGCCGGAGCACCTGCGCCAAAGAGTCTACGTGAAAAGTCTCCCCCTCGACGCTGGCTACCTTTAGGGCCTCGTGCAGCGGCGCTGGCAGTCGGCCGATGCGCTCGGCGAGCACGCCTTCCACCCTGGCAGGTAGGCTGCTCCAGTCCCACGGCCTGGCCTCCACCCAGCGCCCTGCCTCGTTGCGAATCAGACTGCCCCGCTCTTTTAGGCTATGCAAGAGCTCTGTGGCAAAGAGGGCGTTGCCGTTGCACTGACGGAGCATCCTGGCGCGAAAGTCGCTCCCAAGGCCGTTCGTCTCGCTGTCCAACAGCGCATCCACAAAGCCCCGGCCGTCGGCACGGCTAAGGTCCACTTCGATATCGCCGTAACGCCGCACGAACTCGTGGATCACCGGCACAAGGGGGTGACGTCCATCGCCGGCCTCCTCAGCCGGGGCAGAACCTGGCGCCGCCAGAACCTCGGTGGGGCGATAGGTGCCCAGGATCAGGATGTGGTCGCGCAGCAGGCGACAGCCGAGGTGGAACAGCAGCGCAACCGTACCCGAGTCAGCCCACTGCAGGTCCTCTATCACCAGCAGAAGGGGGTGACGCCGCGCCAGGCGCTGCAGCACGGCGGTGACCTGGCCGAAAAGCGCTGCTCGCTGCAGAGGGTCCACCGTTTGCGTGCCTCGGTCTCGGATGAGGCCCCGCAGCGTACCTTGCCACGCGGCGCCAGGAGGGGTGGTTGCGATGACGTGGGGAAAAAACTGCTCGCCGTGCACCAGGGTGCCCACAAGGTCCGGGCCGAGCTCCGCGAGCGCCTGTCCCGTCTCTGGCACCAGACCCCACAACCGCCTCGCCTGCTCGCCACTGATTGCCCCGGCCGCCCAGCGTGTCTCCACATCGCCGCACAACTGGGCCAGCAACTCACGAAAGGCCAAGTAGGGATCCCCAAGGCCCGTGTGCGCGTTGCAGTGGCCCATGGCGGTCACTAGTTGCGAGTCGGCGGAGAGGGCCCGCAAGCAGAACTCGCGTACCAGAGACGTCTTGCCGCTGCCCGGATCCCCGGCGACGAATGCCACCCGGGGTTCTCCCGCCAGAGTCCTGGCCAGGTGCTCCTGGAGCAAGCCCAGTTCGTGCTCGCGCGCCACGAACAGGGGCGGCAGATAGCGCTCGGGCCCGGCCAGAAAGCCGGGAGGCGACGCCGGGGGCTCGACGACAGCCCCCAAAGTGCCATCGTAGATCCGCTGATGCAGCGTCGTTGTGGCCGCCTCGGGCTCGATGCCCATTTCGTCGCGCAGCGTCTCCCCAAAGCGCTCGTATTGCGCGAGGGCGGCGCCACGGCGGCCATCGCGGGCAAGGGCCAACATCAGCGCGCGCTGTGCTCTATCGTCGAGGGGCTCCAGTTCCGCCCAGCGCCGCGCATGGGCCACGTGCTCATCGCTGGAGCGATCTCCCATGGCAAGAAACAGCTCCGCGAGCGTCCGCAGGGCCTCCACGGCTAGTCGGTGGAAGCGCTCGCGCTGCACGATCAGCCATTCTTCGAACCCCGGGCTATCGGGCAGGGAAAAGCCGGTGAGCAGCTCGCCGGTGTAGAGCTCGGCGGCCTGAGAGAGGCGCTCGCAGCAGGCCGGACAGCCGACGAGGCGGTCGTGAGGGTGAGCTTCGCAAGCCGCCAACAGCGCCACAAAGTCCGCAGCGTCCACGTGGCCAGCAGCCCCGCTGAGCAGAACGGTGTGCTGCGTGGTGATCAGGTGCAGGTCTTCGCCCGTAGAGGCGCCTTGCTGATCGAGGGTCCTGCGCAGGCGAAGGAGAGCCTGGCTGAGACTGTGGCGCGCTCTAGACTCGGGATACTCTGGCCAGAGCAACCCGGCCAGTCGCTCGCGGCGGTGGGGACTGTCGGGCTCGATGGCCAGAAAGGCCAACAGAGCACGCACTTTGTCCGAGTAGAGGCTGGTCAGCAACTGACCGTCGCGAACCAAACGGAAAGGTCCGAACAGAGCGAGCGAAAGGTGCCCCATGGCGCATGCTCCCGCTGTCAGATACGGCCCTCGGCTCAGCCCTGCGCACGCAGAGATGTCAGTAGCGATCGGCGTGCCCGGCCAGTATCTCCCCATCCCCGGTTCCATTATGTCATACGGAGAGGGGGCTGTCAACGTTCATGAACCTAGAGGTTCATGATAGCCTGATGATACCGACATGACAGGCGTCTGCCATACTACGGTCGAGCCAGAGAGGCAAGGATGCGTGATCATGCGGAATGCTCGGGATCATCTGTACGTGGCCTATATGCTGCGCATCTGGAGAGCGGAGGGCCAGGCCGGGTCCTCGCTGCGGGCCTCACTTGAAGACGCCCGCAGCGGCGAGCGCCGGAGCTTTCCCGACTTGGAGGCCCTGTACAGATATCTCAAAGAGCGGGTCGAAGGGCCTGTCGAGAGGTCGGGCGCAGCGGAGGCGAAATGATCGCATGTCGGGTGTCATCCTCAGCGAGGCGATGAGCCAACGGCGGCGAGGGAAAAGAAGAGGGCCATGAACAAGCGGCATAGCGGCAATGGACGTAGTGACAGGCCGGGGTTGTTCGATCCGATCACCATCGGGAATCTGACTCTGGAGAACCGCACTGTGCGGTCGGCGACCTGGATGGGCATGGCCGACGCAGAGGGCGGCTGCACGCCCAGGCTGATCGAGGCCAAGGCCGCCCTCGCGCGCGGCGGCGTGGGGCTGATCATCACCGGCCTGGCCACCGTGGACGGGGCGAGCCGATCGGGGCCCGGGATGCTGAGCTGCGATCGCGGCTCACTCGTACCCGGGCTGGCGGCCATGGCACAGGCCGTCCACGACAATGGGGGACGAATCGCGTTGCAGATCGCGCATGGCGGGCTGATGGCGCCGGCCGAACTGACGGGACAGCAGCCCGTGGGGCCATCACCCATGATGACAGAGCAGGGCCCCTTGGGTAGAGCGTTGACCGTCGAGGAGATCGCCGAGATCGTGGAGACCTTTGGCGCGGCGGCGCGGCGGGCCGTTCGCGCAGGATACGATGCTGTGCAGATCCACGCGGCACACGGCTACCTGCTCAGCCAGTTCCTCTCTCCCTGGTTCAACCACCGGACCGACGAGTATGGCGGGCCGTTGGAGAACCGCGCACGCTTGCTTCTGCAAGTCGTGCGCCGCGTGCGAGAGGAGACCGGCGAAGGCTACCCGATCCTGGCGAAGATCAACGTGGATGACCGCCTGCCCGAGGGGTTTGGCGCGAGTGACATGCTCACGGTCTGCGAATGGCTGCAGGAGGCGGAAGCCGACGCGATCGAGCTGAGCGGCGGCACGACCATGGCCCTGCTGCAGGGCCAACCACAGAACAGCTACGCACGCGTGGGGGATCCGAGCGTCTACTGGCGTGATGCCGCTGAGCAGTTAAAGGCGCGGGTTGCGCTGCCCTTGATCCTGGTAGGCGGAATCCGCAGCCGGGAGAGCGCCGAGGCGCTCCTGAGCGAGGGCGTCTGTGACTGCGTCGCGCTGTGCCGTCCGCTCATCCGCGAGCCGGACCTGGTCGCACGCTGGCGGTCCGGCGCGTCAGCGGAGGCCGCGTGCATCTCGTGCGATGGGTGCTTTGGCCCGGGGATAGCAGGCCTGGGCGTGCAGTGTGTGCAACTCGGCGCGCAGGCGGCAGCCGGCCAGGCGGCCTGACGACGCCTTGTGCGTCCTGTTCCGGGCGTCCGATGGCAACGGGCACGGGGCACGCGCTGCCTGCCGGCCGCGGCTCCGTCTGAGAGGAGGTGATGGGTCGCGCACAACACCGGTCACCGAACGAAGGAATGGGGCAAGCTACAAGTAAAGGAGCAGAGAAATGAGACGGCGTAAAGGACTCGCATTCGTTTTGGGGATCGCCCTGGTCGCGTTGTCCATCGGGGCGATGCTGGCCGCGCCCTCCCTGGCCGACCCCGCAGGCAAGGTCAAGGGGGTTGTCACCGGTCTGGCCCCAGGTCCTGACCTCGATACAGGCGAACTGAACTGGTACGAGATGCAGTACCTCTGGAACATCCACCAGGTGGACGATACCGGCGCCGCCAAGGGGTACGCCATCACCAAGATCCGGACTTCTCAGACCGAAATGATTCAGTTCAAGGTAGAGTTCGACTGCCTCTGGTTCTTTGAGACGGAAGATGGCAGACCTGCGGCCATCTACTCGGGCAAAATCGTCAAAGCAGAGCAGCCGGACTGGCACGAGGAGATCTGGGGCAACGCGGAGGGGCGGCTAAAGATCGGCATGGTGATCGACAACGGCCCCGGAGCCCTGGATGAAGTCTACTTCTGGTCACCCGAAGGGGCCTTGTTCTATCCGGATGAGGGCGCTCCCTTGGGCTGCGTGGTGCCGGAAGGCTCGATGATGATCCCGTTCATCATCACCGGCGGCGATGTCGAGGTCAGGCTCCCGTAGCTCACCACCTCATCCGTGCGCAAACCGGCTATTCAGCCCCTGCCCCCGGCGGGAGGTCTTGTCGGGGGCAGGGGAATGGCCGCCACCGCTGACGCACCCAGAAGAGTTCAACCGGATCGTACTCGGCTCTGTGCGGAAGCATCCGGCGACGCCATGCTGACCGCAAACGATGGTGACGCTAGAGATCCAGTAGAGGGAGGCAAGTCACATGGCACGCACAACCGAACAGATCTTTCACGATCATGTGCTCGCTCTGGAGCGCGGCTTCTCCAGCCTGGAGGCGCTGGTGGCCTGGCTGCGGAAGGAGACGGGATGCGCCGGCGAGGGCGCCGCGTCGCCCGAGGCCAGCGAGGGCGAAAAGAAGATGATGCCATGCATGAAGAGTTGTTGAGGTAGATGCCAGGCACCTGGTAGTGCGCTCGACGGCAGATCGGCGAACTCGCGTTTCCTTGCCGTCTCCACGGGGTGCATGGCCATGCTCGGGAACACCCCACATTGGGAGGTGAGAGGATGTCACGTGGCCTAGCGGATAGGGTTGCCCTGGTGACAGGGGGAAGCTCGGGGATCGGTCACGCCCTGCTTGATGCGCTCATGGCCGAGGCTGGCGAGATGGGCTACTGGGTGATCCGGCTGGACAGCCCGCGATTCATGGACGCCGCGCACGCGCGCTATCGCTCGGCGGGCTTCCACCCGATCGAGCCGTACGCCGAGACCGAGATCCCCCCCGAGGCCTGGCAGCATTGGGTGTTCATGGAGAAGGAGTTGGGGCAGGGCGTGGCCGGTGGAGCGCGGCACACATAACGCGTGTGGCATAGCTATGGAGGTGATGCTATTGGTCTAAAGTTTTCCGTGAAAACTATCACTCTCGTGCTGATCAATCTTGAGAAAGGGAGAATAAACCATGAACGTGCTGGCCATCAACAGCAGCCCCAATAAGGATCGCGGCAACACGGCCCTGCTCCTGGGGCCTTTCCTGGAGGGAATGCAGACAGCCGGTGCCGAGGTCGAGACCGTCTACACCCGTGACATGGACATCCGCGCCTGCACGGGCGAGATCGCTTGCTGGTTCGCTCATCCGGGCGAGTGCTATCAGCAGGATGACATGCAGGCCCTTTACCCCAAAATCCGCGCGGCGGAGGTGTGGGTCTTTGCCGCGCCGCTGTACTTCTGGGGGATGCCCGGCCCCATGAAGAACCTGGTGGACCGCATGATGCCCTTGGGCGGGGCCAAGTGGGAGCGCCACCACGGGCGCCTCGTCGCCGTGGGCACCAAGCCTCCAGTGCCGGGCCACGTCGTCCTGGTCTCCTCGGGCGGCCTGTGGGATCTGACGATCTTTGACCCTCTGGTCGCGCATATGCGGGAGATAGCCGCATGTGTGGACCGCGAGTTCGCCGGCGCCCTTCTCCGTCCGGAGTCCAACGTGCTCAAGCCGATGCTGGATGCAGGCGCGCCGCTCGGCGATATCCTGGACGCCGCTCGCGAGGCGGGGCGACAGCTTGTGACTCAGGGCAGCATCGACCCGGCCACGCTGGAGATGGTGGCGCGTCCCCTGATGCCTGAAGACGCCTACATCCAGTCGGTCAACGACGCTTTTGCCCAGATCCTCGCGGCACAGCGAGGCGCGGGTGGAGAGCGGGTCGCTTGAGTCGCGGGCAGCACAGGGGAGCGGGGCCTCAGTGTCCTGGACACGTTCTTCGGTCGATTGAAGGTGCCGGGCACCTTCTGAGGTGCCCGGCACCTGGCAGGAATCATAACCAACTGGCTGAATTCTTGGGGTCTCAAACGGGTCGGTACGCTGCGCTTCCTGTGCTAGCTGGCTGGGCGGCGGCTCTGCCACAGCGCTCACGACGGTCAGGCGGGTTCGGCTACCCGAAAAGCGCAACCCCAGGAGGTCAGCGATGCCTTGGCGCAGGTTCTCGCGGCACAGCGAGCGACGATCGCCTGAAGCAACCCCTGACCGACGAATGCGATGAGAAAGGCGGTGATGCGATGAACCGTGGGCTGTGCGTGGGCGAAAGCCCACAGCGTCGGTGACCGGCAACCCAGTGAGGGGCCCTAGAAGGATGGAGCTGCGAGGGCATGTTTCGGTGGAAGGGGGAGGCCCCACCGGGCCCGAGGCCTCCAGCTCCGGCCACATGACGCTTCCCCAGGAAACTGGTCGGAGCAGCCGGAACGGGACGTAGGTGTGGCGCCCCAGCCGGGTATTAGTTCCAGGCAACGCTCCCGGCCGCGCGGGCGGCCGGTGGATAGTGGGACAAGAATGCTGGGGCAAGAGAGGAGAGTCATGATCGTAGAGAGGCGAACGTACCTGGTCAAGATCGGGCACGATGCTGAGGCGGTAGCCATCCTCAAGAGAATGTTCGAGATCAGCACTTTCTACACGAACCCCTATCGCATCTACACGTGCTACATCGGGCCGAACAATGTCATCGTGGTCGAATGGGAGTGGGAGGATCTGGAGCAGATGGGCGCGGTTTGGGCCGCGGTCGTTGCCAACCCCGAGTTTGCGCCGTTGCAGGAGCAGTGGCGGGCGCTGCGCGAGCGGGGCGGGCAGGGGGAGCTCTGGCACCTGGCTGCACAGAGGCCGGCGAGCTAGCGTGAGCCTAGGGCGAGCCTGGCGGCAGATGTCGCAGTGCTGGATGGTGGACCTAGGCTCCCAGCATATCTGGGCGCCGGATATTCTCGGCTAAAGAGTCTCGTGTGGCAGATTTAACCTGGAGGTAATCGTAATGGCACGCTCAATGGAACAGGTTCTGAACGACCACGTAGCGGCTCTGCTGCGCGGCGATTTGCCAGCGCTCATGGCCGACTATGACGAGGACTCGGTGTTGATGACGCTGGAGGGCACATTTGTGGGGCTGGCCGCGATCGAGGGCTTCTTTGCCAATGGATTGGCGATGATGCCCAACCTGCGCGTTAACCCGGTGGGCATGCAGGTGCACGACGACGCCGTCTTGGTCGCATGGACCGCCGAGTTCGACACGGGTTCGGTCCCTGACGGGGTGGACACCTTTGTCGTTCGCGACGACAAGATCCGACTGCAGACGGGCTACTTTACCGTGGTGCCCACGTAGCGAAGGCGCGCGTTGGCGCGGCCGTTCAGTACGGACGGCCGCGCCAGCGCCCCAGGATGTGCCGCTTGATCGCCATTGGGTTCTGATCCACCATGGCCTTTGAACTGGGCGCCGGTAGCTGATCAAGCGTATTGGGCTGTGTCCGCGTATCGTGCTCTGCAAACCTAGACGTCTGGCACACGGAGGTTGCTATGACCGATACAAATGTGCGAATGCGTCGCTTTGAGCCGCTCCATCCCTGGGCCAACCGCATCCTATGGGTGGACCTGAGCGCCCGCACGGCCCGCGTCGAGCCCTCCGCCGCCTACCTGCCCGACTATCTTGGCTCGCGGGGGCTGGCGGCGCGGCTCTGCTGGGAGCACTATCCCACGCCCGTGCCCCCCTTTGACCCCGCCAACCCCCTCATGGTCATGACCGGCGCCCTCACTGGATCGCGCGCCCCCTACGCGGGCCGCACCAATGTGTGCGCCTTCTCCCCGCCGGCCTGGCCCTACCCCTGGTTCACCCGCTCCAGCATCGGCGGGCATTTCGGCGGCGAGCTCAAGCGCGCCGGCTACGACGGCCTGGTGGTCACCGGGGCGGCCGATACGCCAGTGCGCATCGGCATCCGCGACGACGAGGTGAGCATCCTGCCCGCCGGCGAGTTCTGGGGGCTGGACACTATGGACACGCTGGAGGCCCTGGAGGCGGTGGAGGGCAAGGGGGTGCGCTCGCTGGTGATCGGTCCCGCGGGCGAGCGGCTGAGCCGCATCGCCACCATCCAGACGGCCAGCTCCTCGGCTGCGGGGCAGGGGGGCTTTGGCGGGGTGATGGGGAGCAAGCAGCTCAAGGCCATTTCGGTGGTCGGGACGGGACGCGTGTCGTTGGCCCAGCCAAGCAAAGTGGTCGGTCTGGCGCGGGCGCTTGCCGTCGCCTGCCGGCGCCAGCCGTTCTGGTTCAGCGACCTGGACAAGCTCAATCGGGAGCTGGCAGCGGAGGGCAGTGGTCGGGCACGGGCAGCCCCCTGTACGAAGGGTTGCGTGACGCCCTGTGCGGTCCATTTCGACAGGGTTCGCGGTGTGACGAGCAATCGTCAGTGGAGCGGATCCTGGTTCTGCGTCAGCCTGTGGTTACAGGGTGTGCCCGAGGGCAGCAAGTGGCGCGACATGATCGACTGGCACATCGACCGTCGGGCGGGCTTTGAGGTGAACGTCCTCTCCAACCGCTACGGCCTGAACCAGTACGAGCTCCTGTGGATGGTTACCTGGCTGGTAGCTTGCCAGCGGGCGGGCCTGATCGCGTCGCTGAACGGCCGGCCCATGGACTGGAGCTCGCCCGCCTTCTGGGACACGTTCTTGCACGCCATGGCCTATCGCCAGGGCCAGGGAGACGCCCTGGCCGAGGGGGCCTGGGCTGCCTCCAGAACCCTGAACCTGGGGACAGAGATCGTGAGACGCTTGTTCGCGGGCTGGGGCCAGGCGGGGCACTGGGATGGCCACACGGGGAGCGCGGCATTCCCCTTCCCCTACTGGCTGGTGGGTGCCCTACAGTGGATGGCGGATACCCGCGACCCCTTTGATAGCGGGCACGGGTACGTCTTTGGCTCTGGCGGGAGGGAGCGCCTCATCGCCGCTCAGACGGACGCTGAACGCGAGGCGATCCTGGCCCAGCAACGGGCTTTGGGCGAACGCGTCTACGGCGAAGCAGACGCCATGGACCCGTACAGTGGATACCGGGGAAGAGCCTACCCCGCCTTCTTCCACATGGTGCGAGCGGTGATCCTCGACGCCGTGCCGGTGGACGACTTTGTCTTCCCGCTCATCCGCGACGACGCCGCGCCCGATGGCTATCGCATCTTGCACGATGTAGACGGCTATGGCGACGTCGAGGGGCCTGCGGTGGAGCATCGCCTCTTCACCGCGGGGACAGGGCTCGACTGGTCGGAACAGGAGCTCGACCGCGCTGCGCAGCGCATCTGCACGCTGGAGCGCGCCCTGCAGGTGCGGCACTGGGGCCGCGACCGCGCCCTGGACGAGACGCTGCTGCCCTACTTTGAGCGGCCCGAGTGCGAGGCGAACCCATTGTTGGGTGGACATCATGGCCTGGACCGGGTGCAATTTGCGCCGGTGCTCACCGAGTTCTACGCACACCACGGCTGGGATGCCAACGGCCGGCCCACCAAGGCGAGCATGGAGGCACTGGGTATGGGCGAGATGCACGCCGAGATGGCGGCGGGAGCCGCGGAAAGCCTTCGTGGCGCGTAACGTTGCCTGCCGAGAGGTCGGTTTCATTTCTGCGATCATACGAGGAGGTGGGGGATGGACATGGTTCAACTCGGGCGCACCGATCTCATGGTGTCGCCCCTCGGCATGGGGACGGTGCCCATGGTGTCGCGCGTCGAGGCGCGCGAGCGGGTGAACGTGGTGCGCGCCGTGCGCGACATGGGCGTCAACTGGTTCGACACATCGAGGAACTATGCAGACGCGGAGGATGTCCTCGGCGAGGCCTTTCAGGGCGTCAGAGACGAGGTGGTCATCCTATCCAAGTCGAGCGCGACGAAACCCGAGACGCTACGCTCGCACATGGAGGAGACGCTCCGGAGGCTGAGGAGCGACTATCTCGACGTGTTTCTCTTTCACGGTGGGGACGCTATCAAGGAGGACAGGTTTCTCGCGCCCGGAGGTCTGCTGGACACTGCCGAAGCCGCGAGACAGGCCGGCAAGATCCGCCTGCTGGGCTTCTCGGCGCACAGCGTGGAGGTTGCGATCAAGGCCCTGGAGGTGGCGGCGTTCGACGTGGCCATGGTACCGGCCAATCTGGTCAGCAGGCAGTACATCGAGGGCGCGTTCATGGCCCAGGCCCGCGCCCAAGGCGTCGCGGTGGTGGCCATGAAGCCCTTTGGCGGCGGCCGTCTCAAGAATGCACGGCTGTGCCTCAAGTTCCTGCAGCAGTACCCAGACGTGCTCCCCTGCGTGGGCATCGAGAGAGCGGCGGAAATGGTGGAGAACCTTCGCATCTGGGAGGATGGCGAGCCTCTCAGCGCCGAGGACCTGGCCGAGATCGACCGCATCCGTGCTGCCGTCGGCGATCGCTTCTGCCGTCAGTGTGGGTACTGTATGCCCTGCCCCCAGGACATCCCCATCATGTTGATGAATCTGATGGAGGCATGGGTGCAGCAATTGTCGCGTGAAGCCCTGGTGCACACCCTTGGTTCGGCCGTTGACAAGTCCAGAGGCTGCGTAGAGTGCGGCGAGTGCGTGGAGAAGTGCCCCTACGACCTGCCGATTCCGGAGATGTTGAAGGAGAGCATCGCGCTGTATGAGCGAACAGTGTCTGGCTGAGAGGGTCGTTTCTGGAACGAGGTGCCGGGCACCTGAGAGGGCGCTCACCGCAAGCCGGCGCCGACAACAGTGGCTATCAAGGCACGCAGCCCGTATACTCAAGTCATAAAGGGGTGCGCTGCCCATGCATGTGTATGTGTGTATGGTACGAGGAGGGTAACGATGAAAGCAGTAATCGAGGCCATCAAAGCAAGGCGGTCTGTCAGGTCCTACCAGGACAAGCCGGTGCCCAGAGAGCTCATCGAGGCGCTCATAGATGCCGGCAACTGGGCGCCTGCGCAACCAGCCCATCGACGAGTCCATCCCGCGTTTTAAGCAGGTCTTTGGAGAGCTGGCCAGTCGCGCCGAAGACAAGGGGGTACGCATTGTCTTTGAGAACTGCGATATGGGGGGCAACTGGAGAACCGGTGACTGGAATATTGCCCACAATCCCAAGGCGTGGACCATGATGTTTGATGCGGTTCCGAGCGACAACCTCGGTCTGGAGTGGGAGCCTTGCCATCAGATGGTGAACCTGATTGACCCCTTGCCACAGCTCCGTACTTGGGTCTCCAAGGTCTTCCACGTGCATGGCAAATGCGCAACCATCAAGTGGGATGTCATCAAGCAGCATGGCATTGGGGGAGCCGAGCCTTTTGCCTTTCACCGTACGCCGGGGTTTGGTGACTGCAACTGGACTGACATCATCTCAGAGCTACGATCGGCTGGTTATGTCGGCAGCATCGATATCGAGGGCTGGCACGATCCAGTGTATCGCGACGATCTAGAGATGACTGGACAGGTGTCTGGCCTAAGGTACCTCAAACGCTGCCGCGGTGGCGACTTTGTTCCCAATCCACTGTAGGGCGCCAAAGATGTGATGTGCGGTACTAAGCCATGGCAGAGCCCAAGCCAAGCGAGCGCATGATAACCGACGGCCTGATCGTGTTTCTAGGAACCAAGGACTTGGAGGAGACCCATCGCTTCTACCATGGCGTGCTGGGCTTGGCGCTGGATCGAGACCGGGGAGCCTGTAGGATCTATGGCGTGCCTGGGGGTGGGGGGCTGGGCTTCTGTGAGCATCTGGAGCTGAGCGCCTCCGCCAATAGTCCGATCATCACACTGCTGACAGACGATGTCGATGCCGTCCATGCACGCCTGCTGGCTCACGGCGTATCCCCCGAGGCCCCGCCCAAGGTCAACCCGCGCTTCGCTATCTACCACTTTTTTGTCCGTGATCCGAACGGGTACGTCGTCGAGGTCCAACGCTTCCTGAGCTGATCGGACATGGGGCAGTGGTCATAACTTGCATCGGCATCGTCCGAGGATCCTGGCGTCAGCCTATCGTTGCTCCTTGCAGGGCAGAGATTGGTACGAGGTGGCAGCAGGGCCGATGCGATTGGCTGTGTGGATGACGACGAGAGCGACGGAGTCTGAAGGCAGCCATCCAACGACATAGGAATTGACATAACTGTGCGTCACCATCGGACCAGTTAGGGATTGTGGTGCCTACCGGTGGCAGACAGACCGCCATGCCGGGATAGGCGCTCGGAGCCAATGGAACGCGCAGAGCGCGTGAGACTGCACAACGGAGCTAGCGCCCTTTGCCGACGCACAAACAGGATCGCCCTGCGCGAGTGCCTGTCCTCCCAACGTGTTCCCAGCTCTTAAGCGGACGAATAGGGCGCGGCCAAGGCTGAGTCTGCTGGCAGGGCGGATGGCGTGGCCAACGGATGGGGGGCTCCTTCTGGTGTGCACCGCCCATGCGACTGGGCTGAACCCCGCCCAGATCAGGGCACCTGCAGCCGCAACGCAAACGTCGTCCGCTGGTCGATGGTTCCTCTGATGTACTCGCCTTCTAGTACAGCCTCCCACGAGGACGCGGGAAAGGCGAACGTGTACTGCTGCCGTTGGCACCCCTCCTCCTCTGAGTACGTCCATATATCGGCATGGCCGGTCGCCCCCACCACCTGGCCGCTTAGATTGCCGGTGCTTGCGTCATACTGGCCACGGAGAGGAGCGACAAGGAGGGCTTGATCGACCCCGCACTCCGGGGCGTTGGTGCACTCGGACACCACGCGAGCCTCGCCCACGACCTCGCCCCCCAGCGCCGCAAAGCTCAGAGTCACCGAGTTTGAGGTGTAGCGTTGGCCAGGGCAGTCTGCGGACCAGACCATCGTGGCCTCATCGAAGCTACCGACGGCGGTGATAGTGCCCGCAAGCGGCACCGCCTCTGCCGTCGCTGTGGCTTCCACTGGCTGCGAGGCGCCGCTGTAACGGATCTGGATGATCTGATCGAACCAGTAGGCGATGCGCGATGGCAGCGGTATCTCTCCGGGCTGCAGGTAGGCGTCGCGCACGTACTGCCGCACGATGTTGATATAGGCATCATCGTCTTCCCGCACGCCCTGATCCCTCAGCCGCTCGGTGATATAGCGAACCTCGGTGGCGGCGATATAGAAGGCTAGGTCGTCGCCGCCCAATGCCCGGCCATCCTCGCCCAGCCGACGCCTGATCGCCTCCATCTGGTCCCGGACAGCGGTCTGGTGGCCGGACTCGGCGTTGCTGTAGGCATCGGAGACCTTCAGAGTCGTGTCGAAGGCCAGATCGACCGCCGACATCAGGTCGTTGTAGAACCCTTCGTCGAGGGCGCCAAAGACCTCGCCTTTCGCCAGCCCGATCAGGGCGTCCTTGGTGGCTTCGATGCCCGCCTGGTCCAGCAGCACCGCCTCGCCCTCGCGCACCCGCGCACACATGGCCTCGGCGGCCTGTAACTGTCCTTCGGCGAACCTGATCTTGAAGCCCGGCTCGCCCGCACTGCGCAGCGCTTCGACGTTGCTGGCGATGGCGTCCCGATACTGGTAGCAGGCCGCGATGGCCTGGTCGGACTGGTGCTTTTCGTAAGCCAGGCCGCTGACCGTGAGCAGGGCGCTGATCAGGCCAACGATGGCCAGAATGGAGCCGAGATCGTATAGGCGGTGCCCCGGCCCCAGCTCTGGCCCTTTGTCGGTTGGCCTCCTGCTGTGTCCGATCATCCTACGCCTCCCAGCTCTAGCGGGCCCCGGGCAACGGCTCGGTGGTGGCATACATGAGCTTGCCGTGCAGTAAGCCCACTACCAAGCCCTGGTCGTAGATATACAGCTCAACCTCACTCGCGATCGGCGGCGCCACGGCGGCTCCGTACCTGGGGAGATCCCCTACTACCTGGTTGACGTCGTCAAGCGACATGTCGCCGTGGAACTGGTCCGGCCTGAAGAGCGCTACCCCTACCTCGTCGCTGCTAGCGCTGTCGATGCCGCGGAACGCGCCGTCGGCGAACTTGAAGCAGGTGCCATAGGTGTGATAGTTCCACAACTCCAGGCGCGCGGGTTCACCGGGCTGCGTCAGCGCCTCACGGTCCAGCACGAGTGTAAAGGTGTCGGGGTAGGAGAACCGCTCCACCAACCTCTGTTGATCGCCGGAAAGGATGACAGGCAAAGTCGTCTCGGCCCAAGGGGTGACGGTGCCGACGAGCGCGGGCGACGTCCTCAGATCATTCATCAGGGAAGCGACGAGAGGAGCGATCGCGACCGCACCGCACAGGCAGAGGGCGGGAACGAGCAGCACCCCCAGCCAGACGTACCTGCGCCTGCTGTGGCGTGGGTCCTCGGATAGAGCGGCAGGCGGACGAGAACGGGCACGCGGTGCCGGATGCAGCGTGGCGCTCTGGCGCCTCGGGCGGTTGGGGTCACTTCCAAGCGGCGTCCCGCAATGGGGGCAGAACCGTGCCTGCTCAGGGATCCGAGCGCCACACGCACCACACTGTTGGGGAACGGCCGTCTGCTGGGCACCACAGCCCACGCAGAACCTAGCCCCCGGAGGCAGCTCCTGGCCGCACTGACGGCACTTGGACATACTCCCCTCCAAGGAAACAACAGGGCAAGCCCCAAGACGCCCGCGAGGTCGCAGCGCAGCACCACTAGAGCGACGAGCGGGTTGAGCGCTCCAATGTGACCCCTTTTACGCGCCGCTGGGCACGGTGTCAAGCCATCCCGCAGCGAATCTCGGAAGGCCCCAGTCGCGGGCCCTTCATCGGACGGTAGGCACGGCATAGCAGAGGCACTGGACCGAAAGGACCCGTGCCAGTGTCGGGGCTTGGTATCTGGCAAGCCCACCGAACCATGGATTTGTTGGGTGAGGCGGCAGGGTGCATACGGAACCTTTAGCATTGCCCATCTCAACAGGGGCCGGTTGCGCGTATGCTTGACGGGCCAACGGCCCCAGATGATACTCTCGGCCAACACGCCACCGCCAGGGGAGAACGATGGACCCAGAAACGCTCACCTTTGCCCAAGCCGAGCAGAGTTTTGCAGAGCTGGAACGTTTGCGTCGGGCCGGACAGCTTGGACCGGCCGACTATGCCCGGTGTGTCAACGCCCTGCGTGTGCGGGACGAGGAAGGCCACATCTGGATGCTCCAGGAGGGCACGGGCCAGTGGTTCGTGCACCGTGACGGCTTCTGGGCTGAGGCGACGCCTGTCGTGCGTCGGCCAGGGCGCCACCGATGGTGGCTGCTCGTCGCTGCCATAGTGATCGTCTTGGGCGGCAGCGCCGCCACGGCTGTCCTCCTGCGCAGAGCCGAGGCCGACCCCCTTCGACAGGCGCCCGCGGCCTGCGGGATCGAGCACTATCCTTACGACCCCGATCGTCTCGACCGGACCAACCCCCTTTCGGACGATCAGCGCACGGTCCTCGCCCTCAATGGCCCGCCCCAGGCCTTTACCCTGGCATTCGATCCCCTGTCGGGTGCCGTGATCGAGGAATGGACCTACTACACCCTGGGCCAGCAACTCACCTTTCTGGACGGGGCCTATCAGGGCGGGATCGAGGCGCCTCCGCCGCAGATCGTACCTGGCGTGACGATCCCGGCGCCCGCCATGTACCCCTGGGAGGTCCTGCAAGAGCCCCGCCCCGCCTGCGTGGTCAGGATGGCAGGGCCGGCTCTCTTTCTGACCTCGGCGCTGGTGCTGCCGGGCTGGAACGACGACACCGAGGTCGCCCGTCTATGGATGCTGGCCGGGGGCGGCACCATGATTACCGTGGATGGGAGGCTCGCCGTGGTCAGCATAGATCCCGGCGTGGCGCTTGACCTAGAAGAGTATCGCGTCAGCGGGCTGTTTGTCGGCGCGCTGGGAGAAGGTCCCGACCGTCTGGGGGCCATCCTATCGCCTGGCGAAGAGATGGGCACGTATCGGCTCTCGTTCTCGCCGCGAGGCCAGGGCACGACCCGGGTGGGCACAGAGGTGGTGCTCGACCTGGAGGGCCCTTCGCTGGCAGGCGAGTACATATTGGGCGCCAACGCGCGCGCCGGCCTCGTGAACCGAGATGGCCTGGAGGCATCTGCCCCGGCCAGCGGTACGGTCTCTATCATCCGCGTGGGCGATGCATTCGAGATACGGCTTGATGTGCGAGTAGACAACCGCACTTACCAAGCATCCGGCATGGTGGCTGACGGGCTGTGGCGCTCATGGGATCGTTTGCCCGGGCTGGCGCTCGGCGAGACCTGGCCGCCGGTCGCGCGCCGGGCGACGCAGGTGCAGCCCACCACCGCCACAGCGACGCAGGAGGCCGAATCGCCCCCGACGCAGACGCCTCCGCCTGGACCGCGCTGGCGGCTGCTCTTGCAGGAGCCCTTTGACTCGAATGTGAACGAGTGGCCCACCGGTGTCAGAGACAGCGCAAAGGTCCACCTGACGGCGGAGCTGGCCCAGGGACGCTACTCGCTACTCACAGAGACCGGCACAGGGGCTACATCCTGGCCTTGGGCCGGTCAGACTATCGCTGTTTCGGTCGGCCCTCGGTTCAGCATCAGTGTTGATGCCACGCAGACCGGCGATGCGACCTCGTACTGCGGCCTCTACGTGGCCGGCGAAAAACATGCCGGTCGCACCGTCCTGTTTGTGTCCTCTCTATCCAGCTCTTTTGCAGTACTGTATGGCGAACGCGAGCCGGAATGGGAGCCCTCGTCGTCGGTCCAGTCGGGCCAGGCCAACCGGCTTTCCGTGGTCAGTGACGGCTCAGAGATTGTTTTCTCGGCGAACGGCGTACCGGTGGCCACCCTAGATGCCCACGAGCTGGATGTGCAATGGGTAGGCGTTGTGGCCTCCTATGGCTCGAGCACCCCGACCCATTGCAGCTTTGATGACCTCGAGATTTGGGTGGAGTAACCGTCCGTGCTTTGGAGGCCAATACCATGGCGACTGTATTCACCATTCTGGCGGGGCTGGCGCTGACGCTGAGCACGGTGAGCTGGGGGATGGATGTCTGGAAGGCGGGCGCCCTCGAGAGCAACAAGAGCTACAGTGCGGCTGCTCTCGAGCACGTACGGCAGCATCAGGCCCAAGCTGAGACGGATCTGGCGGCCGCCCGAAGAGAGGGCGATCCCATCGCCGTGGCGCGGACCCAGGCCAGGCGCGATGCGCTGGTTCTGCTGGAGGAGCGTTGGGACCCCTCGGCGGCGGTGCGACATGCGGAGCAGGCCAGATCTGCCTTTATCGAGGAGGGGCAGCGCAAGGCGATGATTGATATCGGCACCCGGATCGCCTCCTGGGGGGTTGGGGGGTTCGGTAGGGTGCAGGGCTCCTACATGCGTGGCACCAATTGGCCGCCTACCGGGGCCAACGTTGTCTATTGGGATGCCCAAGCCGGTAAGGCCGTGCGTGTGATCCTGGGGACCGACCGTCCAGCCCTTGAGATCGTCGAGTTCAAGGATAATCTCGAGGATGCCTTGTCCATGACGATGGGCCTCTTCGATGTGCTCAAGGGGACGGCGGGGAGCGGAGAAGACGCGTTGACGGCCCGAGAGACCTACGAGGGCTTGCGCGAGGGTCTGGAGCGGCTGCAGGATCTGGATGCGCTGCCCACCACCATCGGCGGCTATGTGGGCCGGGCCATGGAACGGCAGATTCAGGTGGAGAACTCCCAGATCGCTTCCCTCACGGAGGAGCAGCGGGAGGAGTTCGTGCAAGAACTGGCCTGTGCGCGCCTGCAGGCGCTCTGGCAAGCCGAGTCGGACCGGACTCGCTCCGAATCGTACGCGGGCGCGCTGGCCTGGTTCGGTTGCCCGCACCCCGTGCGCCGCACGGCCTCCACTGAGCAGGAGACAGAGCCGGAGCAAACCCAACCGTCCGTCCAAGCCGAGGAGCAGGCCCCGGAACCGGTTGCCCCGCCAGCCCCACTCCCTGCCGGGGTGTGGGTTAGGGTGGAAGGTCCAGTCGTGAACCACAGGAATCTGCCCCTGGAATCCGAAGGGACCCGTAGTGACCGCGGCGATCCCTATACTGATAACTGCCAGCCGAGCGCGACGAGCTTGATCTGGCACCGTCGGTCAGTGAACCCCCAGACTGGCCTGGACTACTACAACCAGATCGTCGAGGTCAAGCCTGACGCCCCACCGGATCAGCTCGTGCCCGGGGAGGTAATCACGTTGAGGGCAGAGCTCTCTCACAGGGGACAGTTGCCTTCAGAGGGGATTTCGCTACAGTCGCTCAGGACTCACTTTGGATACGCCGGCACCGCAGGTCTCAGCGTGGAGATACTCGACAGTGAAGTGCCTGGGTACCATCACCTGTACACCCCCTGGGAACCCGAAGTGCCCAACCCTTTGGTTGTGACATGGGCGCTGACTATCCCTGACAACAGCATAGCAAGTACTCTGGTGATTGAGGCAACTCTGTCTGCACACACTGCCTGTAACGTGACCTGGACCTATCGCTACGAGTAGGGGTATGGGACCTGGGCTCCTGCCCTGACAACGCCGAGTATGGAATCCACAATAGCGCTCAGCTAGAGCTCGCCACGTTGATCAAGTGGCGACCCGTAGGCACCATGGCCTGGTGGCCCGAGTGCAGCGGACTGGTTAGCATTTGGTACTGTCGAACGCAGAACCCGGGAACCACCGAACCATTGATCCGATAGTCGGGCGGCAGAGTGCTCCTTAACGATCCCCAAGCAGTCGGCTGTGCGTGCGCGCCTATCTAGCGGTTACTGTGGAGTTCTGCGCGATAGCGCTCACCGGCGCTGCGCCCAAGACGCGGGCGACTTCACCGAGCTCGCTGACGCGCAAGGAGGGCTGACCCAAGAACCGAACACCTGATCTGGGGAATTCTACCTCGGCGAAAGTGGGGAATTCTAGCCCGCTATTGACACTATCGGCCGGCCCCGGCCTCCGGTGCATTGGGCCGGTACGCCTTGCATCGTGCAGCCGCTTACTTCCGTGGGAGTCCGAGCCATGAGTTCCCGCAAGCCCCTCGCTACTCTTCGCGGATCGTGATGCTCACGATCTGGTCAGCGGGCGGAAGCCATGCCGCACCGATGGCCGGGTCCCGCACCGTCAGGCGGGCAGCCACGTCCATCCCGTCTACCACTCGCCCAAAGATCGTGTGCTTGCCGTCCAGCATCTCCTGGGGGGCATACGTGATAAAGAACTGGCTCCCGTTACGATCGCGTCCGGAACTTGCCATGCCCACGACGCCAATCCGGTCGAACCGCGCCTCTGGCACAATCTCGTCTGCGAACGTGTACCCCGGCCCGCCCATCCCCGTCCCGGAGGGATCACCGGTCTGGGCCACAAACCCGGGGATCACCCGGTGAAACGGAACCCCATCGTACCAGCCTTGGCGCGCCAGGTGCACAAAACTGTTCACCGCTAGGGGCGCCCATTCGGGCATTAGTGTGATGACGATATCCCCCTGCGTGGTGTGCAACGTGGCCTCATACTGCTTGCGGCGGCGGAGCACTTGTGGTGGGCACTCGGCCACGTGCCGTTCCTCGAGCTTGATCAGCTCGACATACGCTGCCAGCGTCCAGGCATCCATGGGACCCTGATAGTACTGGCCGTTGATGACCAGGGTTGGCGTGCCGTCCAGACCGAGGGCGAGGCCTTCAGCGTAGGCTCCTGCCACATAGGCCGCGGTCTTCTCGTTGGCCAGGTCGACCTGAAAACGCCCGGCATCGAGGCCCATCTCTCCCGCCTGGTCGACAAGCCAGTAGGCAAAGAGTTCATCGGGGAGCTCAGTCCAGCCCGCCTGCGCCTCAAACAGCAGGTCATACATCTCCCAGAGCTTGCCCTGCGCGCCGGCCGCCTCGACGGCGATCGCGGCGAGAGTCGCCTTGCTGTGCAGCTGCTCAAGGGGAAAAGGTCGGTACACCAACCGCAGATCGTCTGTGTATTCGGCTCGCAGCTGGCGCAGGGCCGTGGCCAGCTGCGCACAGTGGGGGCACTCCAGGTCCATGTAGACGATGAACGTGACCGGCGCGTCCTGAGGGCCCCACACCCAGTCTCCCTCGCCCACTGGCGGGAAGGGAGACTGGCCCTCGGGTACAAGGGATCCCTCGGACAGGTTGCACGCCATCGCGCGCCGCGGAAGCAGGGTATCTGCACCCACCAGCCAATAGGCCAGCCCGAGCGCCGCCGCCAGGAGCGGCACCAGGGCCAACCAGGGTCGTTTTTGCAGAGGGGCCACTAGGGCGCCTCGCGGAGTATCAGTGGAAGACAGACTCCGAACGAACGCTCAGGTAGCGGCTGGAACATGGCCAGTCGCCCCAGCTGTGAGAGGCTGCAGGTCAGCTTGTTGTCGACTGGATCGATGGCGCAACTGAGGCCAGCCCTGTCCCAATCCCTTGCGTCTGTCCATCTCCGCAGGTGCAGATCCTCGGTGTCCAACCCGTCCATGCAGGCCGGATCGAACTCGAGAACGAGCGACAGCGGAAGCGCCGGTTGGATCGGGTTCCCGAGCGAGTCCACCGCAGTCAAGTAAAAGTGGCTTCCGGCATAGCGCCATCGAAACAGGTCCTGGATGTTGTTGGAGCCCTGCAGGAAGCGGACACTGGCGCCTACGTCAAAGGCGCCAGGCGGAATGGTCACCGTGATGGCCATGGCGCAGCTGGGCAGCGGAAGGTCGGGCGTCAGCACTGTGGGCTCCTCGGGCGGGAGCGGCGTCGGAGGCGGTGCAGCCACTTGTAGCGCCACCTCAGCGCGACGCTCCAGCTGGCCGCTATTCGCCACAAAGGGCAAGACGTACTCGGCCGCCGGCACACCCAATGTCACACTGATGGTTGCGTGGACCAAGACGGCGGTCTCTCCGTTCGATGATAGCGCCTGAGCCTCATCTCCTCGCCCTGGCACGAGACGCGACGGTGCCAGGACGCTCTCCCAGCGCTGTAGCCGAGTCGCCGCGGTGGCCCCGACCAGTGGTTCGTAGCTCAACGCGTGCAGAGCGATACCCGGTGGAAGCTCGTGGGCATCCAGCGCCACATACACGTCTGAGAAGAGGTCGGCGGTCATGGTCACGATGAGCGTCGTCGTGACGAGCCCATGGCCAGCCGGGAGCTCGATGGATGGCTGTAGCGCCGCCAGCTCAAAGTACCCTCGGGGCACCATGAACGTCTCGGCTTGCGACCAGGACGCGAGATCGTGATCAAGGTCGAGCGCCGCGATGCGCACGGTATAGGTGCGCAGTGGGCTCAGGCCGCCAAAGTGCGCATAGTGTATGGGCGCATCAACAGGTTGATCGTCATAGTCGGGATAGTGAACCGTGAGGCCCGTCGTGATCACGTGTGTGACGCCGCCCTCTGTCACCTCCAACAGGTAGGTGTCGACATCCGGATGGTGGTACGGCAGGAACTCGATGTACAGGCCCTCGGGATCGATGCGAGTCGTGATGACGGTCTCGAACGCGTCGGCCCAGGTGCTGGTGTGGTCGATAGAGATGATGGCGGCGCCGGCCATCTGCTTGCCGGCGTCATAGTCGGACGCCGCAATGCGAACCTGGTTCCACGCCGTGGGGTACCCTGCCATCGCCTGGGGTCCCACGCCCCAGACGTAGCCCTGCACCGGCGGGCTCACGCCATCCTCGACCCGCACCCACAACCGGTAGTCGCCGGTCTTTAGGATCGAGAGATCGACGGTGGTCGAGATCACCGCGTTCTGCACGGCCAGCGGGCTCGACAGCACAAGGTTCGCCACCTCGATGCCCTGGAAGAGCGTGATCACCTCGGTGGCGGTGATCTCTGACGAACCAGCAAAGCCCTCAGGCAAGGGGAGAGACATCGTATTCGTCACGGGTCCGTCGTTCGCATAGATCTGCATGGTCACCGGCCGGTGATCCGAAAGGAGACGGTATTGGATGAAGGTGTTCTCCAGGTCGCTGGCATCCACCGTCAGATCCGCGATGATGGGCGGGTTGGGTGCCGCGGTGACGCTTAGACTGATGTTGGCATTCTCGATGTCGCCGTCCACGACCACGGTCCAGGTGCCCCCAACCGCTTGGTCCACGACGTAGAGCGTGGTGGTGATCAGCTCATACGCAGGCTCGAAGGTGGCATCGCGAATCTGCAACAGTCCCAAGGCGTCCGGGCTGCCGTCGATCCGGGCCAGGAGCAACGTCTGCACATCGCCGTCGCCAACGGGCGCAGGCGTCGCGGCCAGCCCCACGCCGCTATAGTAGACGTACACGCGGCCGCCCTGGGCGCCCGGCGCTCCCACGGCAAGGTCAGCGTAGCCGTTACCATTCGCGTCGCCCCCGAGCGCGACACTCTCGCCAAAGGATGCGCCTTGTTGATCGGCGCCACTTTTGGTCCAGGGCTCGCGGGCCACGCTGTACACCTCGGCCGCTGACAGGGCAGCCCCTTCACGCTCGCCACCCACCACCAGCACCCGCCCATCGGGCAGCGGGGACGCTGTATGCAGCCAGCGGGCCGTGTCAAGACCAGATGCAGCCGCCCACGTGCCGCTGGCCACGTCATAGGTCTCGGCGCTGGCGAGTTCAGACCAGGCCTCGTCCTTACCTCCTGTCACCAGCACGCGGCCGTCTGCTAGAGTCGTCGCCGTATGGGCCGCGCGGGCGGCGCCCAGACTGCCCGTGAGCGCCCACTGTCCCGTGGCCGGGTTGTACAGCTCGGCTGTGGCCATGATGCCAGCGCCTTCACCCCCAACTACCAGCACCCGACCGTCGGCGAGCAGGTTGGCCGTATGACGCTCTCGGCCGACGCTCATGGTGCCCGCCGCGCTCCACTGCCCCGTCGTCGGGTGATACAGCTCGGCGCCAGCGCCGCCCGGCCAACCTCCGGCCACCAGCACCTGCCCGTTTGGCAGCCGTGTGGCCGTGTGGGCAGAGCGCGGCCCTCTCATGGCGCCGGTCACCGTCCATGCGCCCGTCGCCGGGTCGTATACCTCTGCGCTGTCTAGGTAAGCTCCTCCGGCACCCTCTCCCCCGACGATGAGCACCTTGCCATCGGTCAGCAGCGTAGCTGAGTGAAAGAAACGCCCGCTTTGCGGGCCGCCCGTCAGGGTCCAGACACCGGTGCTCGGATCATGGATCTCGGCGCTGGTCATTCCGCCCTGGCCGCCCACCACCAGTACGCGGCCATCGCTAAGGCGCGTCGCAGTGGAATACTGACGTTCCGCGCTCATACTGCCGGTCATCGTCCACTGCCGGTGCATCGGGTCATAGATCACGCTGGTGCCGGCTGAGAGGAACCCTCCCGTCACCAGCACCTGCCCATCCTCCAGCACCGTGGCCGTGTGGCCGTGTCGGGGAGACGATACACTCGCGGTCTCGGTCCAGCCCGACTGGCCGATTCCCGCGCCCGCGCCAAAGAACAAGGTGATCGCGCCCTGTTCAGTGTCGCCGGCGTTTGGGGCCCCGATGAGGAAATCGGCATAGCCGTCGCGGTTCACGTCGCCTGCGCCGGATACTGCTGCGCCAAACCAATGGCCCTCACTCGCGCCGGTGGCAGTCCAGATCGGGGCCTCAGAGAAGCCAGTTGCAGACCCGGCGTACAGGTGGGCGGCTCCCGGTCCCCACCACCAGCCATACTCGCCGATCAGGACATCGTCATAGCCATCACCGTCGACATCACCGACGCCAGCGAGGGCCGTGCCAAAGCCGCTCCCTTCATGGCCGCTCACGGTCCAAGCGGCCGTGGGCTCCAGCCTGCCCTGCGCACCATGATACAGATAGACCTTGCCCCGGGGATAGTCGTCGCCAAACTCTCGATACCCCGGTGCCGCTATCAGGGCATCAGCGTACCCATCGCCGTTGATGTCGCCTGCTGCTGCCAACGCGGCACCGAACTGATCATGCTCGTTCTCTCCAGTGGCACTCCAGAAACGCGTCGGGTCAAAGATCTCGGCGCCCTCGTCTCCGTAGGCCCCTCCGACCAGAAGGGCCCGGCCGTCGGCCAGGCGCGTCAAGGTAGGCGACTCGCGAATCTCGTTCACATAGCCGGCCGGCTCCCAGGCCCCGCGTGACGGACAGTAGAGCTCCGCCTCGCGTTCCCAGTCGCCGCCAGCCACCAGAACCCGGCCGTCGGCCAAGGCCACGGCCGCGGGTTTCCGCCGCTCTTGGCGCATATCGCCGGTCGGGTACCATGTCTGGCTTGCAGGGAAGTAGATCTCGGCGCTGGCGAGGCGGTTCCCATCGCCTCCTTGCCCGCCCGCCACTAGGATTCGCCCGTCGGGCAGCAGCGCGGCGGTGTGGAAGAGGCGCGCGGTGTTCAGTGCTCCTCCCTCGAGATCCTCCCACCAGTCGCTGTCAGGGTCGTACCACTCTGTGCTCGAGAGGGCGCCGAGGTGATTCGCACCGCCGGTCACGAGCACCTGCCCGTCCGCCAGCAGGCTCGCGGTGTGGTAGGCGCGCGGGACGTGCATGCTGGCAACAACGGTCCACTCTCCGGTTTCTGGGTCGTAAAGCTCAGCGCTGGCCAAGTAATCGACCTCGCGCCAGCCGCCGGTCACCAGCACCTGCCCATCGGGCAGCAGTGTGGCGCTGTGATACGCGCGCCCAGACGCCATGCTGCCGGTCGTGATCCACAGGCCGGTGTCCAGATCGTACAGCTCGGCGCTGGCGAGCGTGTTGACGTCGGCATCGAAGCCGCCTACTACGAGGATCCGGCCGTCGGCCAGAGCCGTGGCCGTGTGGTTGCGGCGCGCCTCGTGCATCACACCTTGTGCCGGCGTCCACTGGCCTGTGGCAGGGTCGAACAGTTCAGCCGTGTTCAGAGCGACAGCGTTGAGCCCGCCCGTCACCAGTACCCGCCCGTCAGGCAGCAAGGCCGCGGCATGCTCAACGCGGTCGGAGTGCATGGCGCCGGAAAGCGTCCAAAGGGCGCGGACGCCGTCAGCGGAGCCATGGTAGACTCTCACCAGGCCCCTCGCCTCGCCCTCGGGAAAGCCATGCGCGCCCACGAGCATGTCGTCAAACCCGTCTCCGTCCACATCGCCTGCTCCGGCCACGGCGCCGCCGAACCTGTCGCCGGCATTGGCGCCCTCTCCCGTCCAGGCAGGCTCGCTGCCCAGTCCCGCGGGCGAGCCCAGATAGAGGTAGGCCTTGCCCCGGCCTGCTTGATAGCCGTAGGCTCCCACGAGGATGTCGGCATACCCGTCGCCGTTGACGTCGCCGACGCCGGCTATGGCGATGCCAAATCTGTCGCCCGCAGCCTCGCCCTCCGCCGTCCAGGCAGGCTCACTATTCAGGCCCACAGCCGAGCCAAGGTACAGATACACCCTGCCCCGCCCGCTGTCATAGCCGCTGTCAGCGACGATGAGATCATCATAGCCATCGCCATTGACATCGCCTGCCCAGGCAACCTTGTCGCCGAAGCTGACGCTTTGATCCCCTGGGCTGCCGTCATGGGCAAGGATTGCCCCCAGGACAGGATCCAGAGCGCCCGACGCTACCGTGACACTGTATGCGCCTGCAGGAACTATCTGGTAGCCGCTGGCCTGCCGGTAAGCAACGCTGGGAAACGCCTGTTCGCCCAGCACTAGGTGCAGGGAACTGACGTCCGAGGCAGCGTTCACCACGCGCAACCGGCCTTCGTTCGGGTTCGGCGCGCTGTTCTCGTCCGCCAGCACCAGCAACTCGGCAGTCTCGTAGCCAATGAGAAGCACCGTATAGTCCGTGCCGGTGACCACCTCCAGCGGTGCAGACAAGGCTGGCGAGCTGACGCCCGTAGGACGAACGTGCACGACGTAAGACCCGGGCTCGACATCAACATAATGCCTGACCTGCGCATCGTCGATGGCTACGCCGGTGAACACTGGCGTGTCATCCAGCAGCACGTCCACGTTGCTCAACTCTGCCACATTAGAGGCCGGGATGAAGCGCCAGCGCGAAACGTTCGGATCTGGGTCCGGCGCCGAGACGAGCTCGGTATCAGCGCTTTGCACGTACTCGACGATGTAGCCACCTGGTTGCTGCGCATAGTTTGTCGGTGTGATCTCGATCCCGTCCGGCGAGATCAAGGAGATAGTTACCGGCACGTCGGCGCTGACCGAGAACATGGTGTCGGTCTGCGTAATAGCCGCGGTGTAGGTGATCACCTCCTGCAAGCCTGTCTCCAGCCGATGCGGGTCGGCGAGGGGTAGCCCGATGCGGACCAGCATCCGGTCGTCCCCCACAAAGCCAAAGGGGTCGTCGCCAGCAAAGGCTGCCGCCGGGCCACCGGCCAGCGTGGCGGCCTGCCAGGCATCACGCGCCTGCATGATCTGCTGAGCATCGACGAGCTTGTAGCCGCTTACGTCCCCCCACTTTAGCTCGCCCGTGTGATCGATGTAAAAGCCGGTGGTAAACCCGAGAAACGACACAGTTCCCTTGAGGCCCCAGCGGTCACCGGTGAACTCGCCGAACTGAGCGCCGGCTCCCGCCAGCCAGATGTCCTGGGGCGGTATGTCGAGCGAAACAGTGCACCACTTGCAGCAGGGGTAGTAGACCACCCACTTTCTGCACATGCGGCAATGACAGGGATAGGGCAGCGAACCGGCTGATACGAGCTGGCCCTTCTTGAGCCCCACCCGGATCATTGCCGACCCAGTAAGGTGGAACCTGGTGCTTGTGTCCCACGACAAGCACGTTGTGACGCAGGCGGGGGGCAAGGGGTGGCGATCACGACAGTCCTCAGCCCAGCTTGTGCAGGCGTTCGCCCTGGTGAGCCAGGCGCGAACGGCCAGCTCAGCTTCTACCGGCGGCAGTCCGGGCCGCCACCAGACCCGCAGGTTGAGGCCGTCTGCCGAGTTGTACCAGATGGCGGCGCCACCCACCTCGAACATGGATAGCACCTTGACGACGCCCTCCAAGCCGAACGCAAACTCGGGGCTCCACTGAAACTCGGTTGCCCCATCGAGGGAGACGAGCGCTTGGTCAAAGACCTTGAACTGGCTCTCAAAGGTGACTTCGAGGGCTATCGATTGCTGTGTATGCAGCAGGGTTAGCGTACCCTTGACCCTAGTGAGCTGAAAGCCGGTGGTCCCGACGGGGATGCCCTTGCCCGAACACTGCCAGCTGGCCTCGACGACGAGGCCAACCGAGTCTGGTATGGGCGCGATTTGATCGCTCACTGGGTAGCGATAGACAGCGGGCTCGAATAGGCCATCGCTCGCGGAGGGTACGCCACAGGACAAAGCGGATAGCTCGAGATCTCTGGCATCGGAGTCGTACAGACAGGCGTCGTACGCACGCCTGCTGCTCTCGTCGGGCGATGCCATCCACTCCAAGTCCAGTACTGAGGCGGTATCCGCGATTCCCTCGGGCTCGGGCGCTCCGGCCTCAAAGAGCTGGTCCCACACCTGATCGGGTAGCGAATCTGGTAACGGCAGGTAACTAGATTCCAGGGGCATGGGCGCGGCTGCCAGGGCGGTTTGGCCGAGTGGGAGCGCGATCTGGGAGCGATGGGCAGCCAACGAGACGAGGCCGTCATCGTCGAGCGTCGCGATCTCCATCATGCTGTTGCCAAAGGCGTCGACCGAGAGCGTCACCGCCGCCTTGATGAAGCAGTCTTTGGCTCCACCCATGTTCGCCAACATGAGGGCGCCCGTGGCCTGAATGACAAAGCCGCTGCCATAGACGCCGAGGGCACCGGAGAGCTGAAGGGCCAGTTTGCTGGTGGCGATGGCAGGCAGGTAGAACTCGGGGCCCATCAGTCCCTGGCTGTTAACCGTAAAAGTCTTGCCCATCGACGCCTCGAGCCCGCCCCAGGAGTCTGGGATCCTCAGACTGGGGTCTGTGAGCAGCAGTACGCCATCCTTGAAGGTCGAGCTGTAGACCACCATGGTGATGCCTGCGATAGGGAGCTCGAACCGCGCGATGGCGGTGCTGGTGAACTTGTTGAATGAGTCCACCTTGCCAGTGATGGCAACTCCGCGGACATCGAGGTTGAGGAGTTCCATGCGCATCTGGCCGCTGACGTTGCAGCCGATGGTGCTGGCGTTCGTGATCACGGGGTTCTCGATGGTGAGCACGGTGTTCCCATGCAAGAGCACAATGTCGGCACCTGAGCAGTTGGGGGGCGCGTGCAGGGATGCGGCCAGCAGGGGCAGTGGATCGACGACTCCTGGCAGGACCATGGAGAGGACCAAGAGGATGCGAGCGAGTCGGGAAACGGCCCTGGAGGAGTTGCTAGGCATCTCGCTGCTCCTTTATGTGCCGGCCGGGTTGCGCTGGCGAGCCATGCGCGTTGTGATCACCGCCAGAGCCATACCACGCCATTTGGCCCCCCAGGTGATGGCAGCGTCATCCTGCCTGGCCCTGGACGAGCGCAACGGCTTTTTGCACAGAGTAGCGAAGCTAGTGTAGTGCTGGAAGCATTATGGCAGGGCGCATACTGCTCGTCAAGGCCCAAATGCCACGATCGTGAACGCGTACTAGATCGCTCAATATTGCCTGCGATGCCTGACAGTCCAGGCCTCCAGGAGTGGTCATGCCAGAGCCAGGACTGCAACCGACGAGCCAGGACTCGTTCCTCGGCGATTAGCTGTGCGAGCAGGTCATCCCGAAGATGCACCTCCTTCGCTTGCTTCGGGAGTTGACCCTGTGGGGATGCTATACTTGGCAGCAAGCCAGAATTCCCAGCGGCCGCCCGTTAGAACTCTCCAGATCATGTGCTCAGCTCTTGAGTCGACTTCTCTGTAAGTCGACGAGCTCGGTGAACGCACCCGCCTTCCATATCTCATGCAAGCGAAGGCTCTGCCCGCAGTCTAGGGTTCCAGGGAGAGACAGCACTCGGCCCAAGGCCACCTGTAACGATGAGCGAGCGATGCTATAGGAGCGCTCTGCTCAAAGCGATCGTGCTTACGGCTGGGGTAGACTGTGCTCAGACAAGATGCTTATCGTGCCAATCCGTCTGTCTACAATACCCGTCAGTGTGCTTCTGCCAAGTGATTTTCGGCTTGGTCCGCCCCTCGCGTATGCGCCTCCAGCCATGCTTTGAGCTCCGCTCGGCGAAAGTACCAGTTGTGAACGGTCTTCTACACTGGCATGCGTCCCTGCGGCGCCCAGGGGTAGAACGCGGACTCCTTCAACTCCTCGCACATGCTATCACCACCTTAGCGCGGTTGACGCCCTCCCAAAACCCAAACTCCCCAAACCCCAGCGTCCGGCTGGTCTCGCTGATGGTCCGCACCGTGGACTCGTCAAAGTCATCGCTGTTGACCCGCTGGGCGTTTCTGACCACGCGCCCATGGTAGCCGAGGGTACCGTGGTGGTCTACGAGTCGTGCCGCATCAGCGAATCGCGCAGGCTGGCGGCGTCCGATACCACCTCGTAGGGCACCTCTAGCTCACTAAAGTGCGCCCGGGCGCAGTCGATCCGCAGGCTCTCTAGCAGGCGCAGGGCGGCCTCATCGGTGCTGCCCTTGGTCTCGCAGACGAGGTAGACGCGCTCGTGGGACTGGCCAAAGGCGTCTTGATGCTGAAAGACGATGGCCCAGTCGGGCCGGTAGGCGCCGATGGGCGTGGGCACCTCGAACCAGTCCGGCAGTTTGAGCAGGAGCTTGACCTCGTCCATTCGCTCCAGGTCGCGGGCAAAGGAGCGCTCGATGTCCGAGTCGCAGGCGGCGCCGTCATAGATGGACTTGGTGAGGGGGACGACGCTGTCTTCATAGCCGCCCATGTCGCGAAAGAGGCCGCTGTCCCACACATCGCCCAGGTCGACGTATTGGATGCCCTCGACGAGATGGCGACGCTTGGCTTGGTTAATGGCCTCGGCGACGGCGTGCAGGTAGGCGCCGGGGTTGATGGTAGCCAGCTCCAGGTTGCCGGCATGGAGCAGGATCCGGCGCAGCGTCCTTCGAGTGAGCCCCGTCTCCTGGGCCAGCCGGTCGGTGAGGTGGGGCGTGGTATGCTGCCGCTCGATGGCCTCGTCCCGTTGACCGATGAGCGTCGTCTCCAGGGTGCCGTCGGCGGCGATCTGCCCGATCTGGGCGCGTTCGGTGCGGATCTTGACGGGGCCAACGACGACCTGGGCCACGGCCCGGGCGCAGTCCGTCACCAGGCGGTCGTCGTCGATCCGCACGCGGTAGCGGGTGCGCTGGGCGACGCGCTCCCAGAGGGCGGCAAAGGCGCGGTTCGAGGCGTACCCCTCCACCAGCTTGATGGGGCGACGCTTGCGGGCGTCGTCGGCCTTGGGCGGGGCCTGGCCGGTGCCGACCTCGTCCATGTACTCGCACTGGAGCCGCTCGACGTACTCTTGGTAGCTTTCGTTGGCGATGACCGTCAGGCGGTTGACCTGCCGATCAAAGACGCGCTCGCCCTGCTGGTTGACGGCCAGGCGCATGCCGCGGCCGATCTCTTGGCGCTTGCGAATGGTCGACAGGGTGCGGTTGAGCGTGCAGATCTGAAAGATGTTGGGGCTATCCCAGCCCTCGCGCAGGGCCGAGTGCGAAAAGATGAACTCGCGCTTTTCGCCGAACGAGAGGAGCTGCCCCTTGGCCTTCATGATCAGGTCATAGGCCTCGGTGTCCTGCTCGATGGAGCGGTCGGTCTTGTACTCGGAAAAGTAGCTGGCCTGCACGTCGGCGGGATCGAGACCGCGATAGGGCGCGGCCCAGGGCTCGCCTCTGTCGCGCAGCTCGCAAAAGGCGCGATCAAAGGCGCGGCGGATGTGGCCGTTTTGCCCCGTATAGTTGGCCACCTCGTCGATAAAAAAGAGCGAGAGCACCTTGATGCCCTGCTCGCGCAGGCGGGCGGCCTTGCGCATATGCTCCTCGATAGTGTAGGCGATCTGCACGCGGGCGACCTCCGCGGGATCGGGGCCGACCTGCTGGCCAACGCGCAGCACCACGCCGTTGCCAAAGCGCACCTCTTCCTCCCGTGCGTCCAAGCTCTCGACCCGATAGCCGCGATAGGCGTCCAGCTGGGTGATCTCGTGGAGGTCGTCGCCCTGGCGCACGGTGCGCGTCTTGGGCACCGGCGTATAGCCTTCGCGCGCATAGAGCTTGAGCCGGGCGCTCAGGGTGGTCTTTTTGGCGTCCACCGAGAGGCAGGTTATGTCGGCGTTGGACTGGTCGTGGTCCTCGACCACGGACGCCACCTCGATCTGCTTGACCAAGCCCAGGTTGTAGGCGTCCACCGGCGTCAGGCGGTGGACCAGGTTGTAGAGCGCGCGATGTGAGGCCGAGTAGCGCAGTCGGAACAGCGGCTGGAGGCTATCCAGCGCCTCGCGGGCCAGATCGGATTCCATGTTCTGCGGCTCGTCCAGGATCAGGATCGGCCTAGCCGCGCGGACCAGGTCCAGCGGGCGCTTGCCCATCATCCTGTCCGACTCGCGGTTGAAAACGTTGGCGTCGATGCGAAAGGATTGCAGCGTCATCACCATGAACTCGAGGTCGTTGCTGCGGGCGAACTGGCCCACGTCGCCCAGCCGGGCCGAATCATAGGCCACATAGCGGTACGGGACGCGGTCATAGAGCTGGCGAAAGTGGGCGCGAGTGTCCTCAAAGGTCTGCAGGACGCCCTCGCGGATGGCCACGCTGGGGACGATGATGATGAATTTGCTCCAGCCATAGGCGCGCCACAGTTCAAACGCGGTGCGCAGGTAGACATAGGTCTTGCCGGTGCCGGTCTCCATCTCGACGGAATAGTCGAGGCCGTCGAGGGCCTCGGCCACGGCGATGGGCGCGCCGTTCTGCAGCTCGGGGTCGGTCTGCACGGCGCGCAGGTTCGCCAGCAGGGCGGCGTCATCCAGCGAGAGCCGGTTGGCGACCATGCTATCGCCCTGGAGCAGCGCCAGGTCCGGCGCTTGGCGGGCCTGGCCCTCAAAGAGGCGCACGACCGACTGGATGGCGCGCTGCTGGTAATCGAGATCGGGATCGAAGCGAAACTCCATGGTCACAAGGCCCTCAGCACACAACGCAGGGAGAGGTTGGTCTTGAGCGAGTCGTCCAAGGCGGTATCGCGGCAGACGAACAGCGTCTCGCGCTCCAGCGGGAGGGCGTCGACGGTCGCCTCGGCCAGGCGCGGCTCCAGGCAGGCGTAAAAGGCGCGGCCGTCGGCGTCGTCCGGCTCCTGGATGCGATAGACCCGCTGCCCGGCCGTGTCCAGCGGCTGGATGCTGGCGTGGGGCGAGTAGCCCTCTTTGATCAGCACCTCGTAGAGGATGTCGGTCTCGCTGGCGTCGGGGAGCAGGCCGTCGTCGAACGCCGCTAGCTGGCGGGCCAGGGCGTCGACATCGTCCTCGGCGGGGGGCGCCCACTGCTTCTGGGTGGAGGGGCCCAGCTTGAACAGCTTAAAGCCCAGGTCCTCGTCGGCGGCGCCATCCAGGGGCAGCTGGCCCTCCCGCTCCGCGTTCATGCGGGCGATAACGCGGCGGATGCGCTCGGCGCCGATAGCGGCGATGGTGGGAAAGTCCTCGCGGTCGGTGGGTTCGGGCATCTGCACCATGATGAACTGGCGGTTGCCGCCGTCCTCGCCGTTGAGCTCCAGCACGGCCTGCGCGGTCGTGCAGGAGCCGGCAAAGAAATCCAGGACGATGTCGCTAGAGTGGGGAACGGTCCCAATCTGCATGAGTCGTTGTATGAGCAAAGAAGGCTTGGGGTAGTCCATCAGCCTATCAATGCCCATCAGCGAATCCAGCTCCGCGTTGGCGGTTGCGTTGTCCCCGGCGAATTCCCTTGTGAACAGTGTAACCGGCACAAGCCCGTCCTGAACGTCCGACAGGTATCTCTTGACCATCGGATAGGAGTCCCCATTACCCCATATGACGGACCCTTCCCGAACGAACCTTTGCCAACTGTCCTCTGAAAAGCGCCAGTACTGGCCCTGAGGGGGGCCGAGTTGTACGCCGTTCGGCTTATGGATTCGATAGTCAGCAGAGTATGGGTTGTTGGCATAGACTGGATCTGGCTTCCAGGGCCCCCGAGGATCGTCGTCTGGGTTCTGGTACGCATCGGTATTCTCCCGGGGCAGCAGGTTTCGGGCCCAACCAGGCTGTCCGCCCTTCTGCTGGCGGGTTCTTGCGTAGACCAAGATGTAGTCGTGGCTAACTGAGAAGTACAATGCCGAGTTCTTGCGCGTGTGTACCTTCTCCCAGACTATCGTCGCCACAAAGTTCTCCTCGCCAAACACCTCGTTCATCACCAGGCGCAGGTGGTGGACTTCGTGGTCGTCGATGCTGACAAAGATGACGCCGTCGTCGCGCAGCAGTTGCCGCGCCAAGAACAGCCGGGGGTAGATCATGGAGAGCCAGTCGGAGTGGTAGCGGCCGCTGCTCTCGGGGTTGCTGACCAGCCGGTTGCCCTCGGCGTCCATCTGGCCGGTCTTTTCCAGGTAGGCGCGGCGCGGCTGGGCGAAATCGTCCTGGTAGATAAAGTCGTTGCCGGTGTTATAGGGCGGGTCGATATAGATCATCTTGACCCGGTTATAGTAGGCCTTGTAGAGGAGTTTCAGAACCTCGAGGTTCTCGCCCTCGATAAAGAGATGGCGGGTATCGTCCCAGTTGATGGACTCTTCGGGGGCGGGGCGCAGGGTCATATGGGTGGGCGCCTGCAGGGCGCGAAAGGCCTCCTGCTTGCCGGCCCAGGTAAAGCTATAGCCGTCGCGGGGGGCCAGGGCATCGAGATCGCCCAGGGTGGCGCGCAGGCGGTCGAAATCAACGCGGCCCTCGGCCACGCATTCGGGAAAGAGGCGCTTGAGCTGGGCCACCTGCTCGGCGGCGAGGTCGGGCACGGCGCGCGAAACGGGCTGGATGGGGTCGTCGGTCATAGCGGGGCCTCCGGCGGGATACAAGACTAAGAGCGATCACATAGCAGATTATACTAGCGCGAGGACGGCGTGTCAGGCGCCTTTGCGTCTCAGTCCTCGTCCACTCGGTACCGCTCCAGGATGGCCACGGCCTCTTGGTGCCCCCGCCATCCCTGGACCTCGCTGATCTTGTCCTCCAGCAGCTTGTAGGTGTTGAAAAAGTTCTCGATCTCGGCCAGCCAGTGCTGGCCGATGTCCTCCAAGTCGTGGATGCTGTCAAAGCGGGGGTCGGCGATGGGCACGGCCAGGAGCTTTTCGTCGGTGCCGGCCTCGTCGTGCATGATCAGCGCGCCAATGAGACGCACGCGCACGTGGCAGCCGGGAAACGTCGGCTCCTCTACGATCACCAGCACGTCCAGCGGGTCGCCATCGGCCGCCATGGTGTGGGGCACAAAGCCATAGTCCGTGGGATAGTGCACCGAAGAATAGAGCACGCGGTCCAGGTAGATGGTGCCGTCGTCGTGATCCATCTCGTACTTGTTGCGGCTCCCGCGGGGGATCTCAATGATCACCTCGACGGGCTGGGCGTTGTCGGGCATGGCAGCGCTCCTTGGGGCAACTCGACGACGGCAACGCAGAGAGGGTAGCAGGGCATAGATCGGGCGTCAAGGGGCCGTGTTCCCTCAGCTAATATGTTACCGAACCAGTATGATTCCCTCAGATGATAATGTTACTGGGGGAGTCATGAGGTGGATAAACAGATGTCGCTCGAGTCTCGGCGCGAGTACCTCCAGAGGATGCGAGGACGCTACCGCCAGGCATCCCGATCGGAGAAGACGCTTCTCTTGGACGAAATGGAACAGGTTACCCAGATGCACCGTAAGAGCCTGGTTCGGCTGCTCAGGAGCCCGAACCTGGAACGACGGAAACGGCACCGGCAACGCGGCAAAGCCTATGGCGCCGACGTTCAGCATGTGTTGGCGATCATCTGCGAGAGCTACGACTATCCCTGTGCCGAGCGTTTGGTGGGCAATCTTGGCTGGATGGCCGAGCAACTAGTGGCGCATGGAGAGCTACCGCCCTTGGACACAACGCTACGCGAAAAGCTAGAACGCATCAGTCGTGCCAGCATCCAACGTCGACTGACCCAAGTGCCTAAGGATCGCCTCTATCTCAAACGGCGCTCTCCCAGGAGCAGGAACGAGATCGCCAAGGAGATCCCGATCCAGCGTCTTCCTTGGGACGAGTCTCAGCCGGGACATCTGGAGATGGATCTGGTACAGCATAGTGGCCCCAACGCCTCGGGGGAGTTTGCCTACAGTTTGCAGATGGTGGATGTGGCCACCGGGTGGAGTGAGATCGTCGCTCTGCTGGGCAAGAGCCAACGCGTCGTGGCCGATGGCTGTGCCCGCATCCTGGACCGGATCCCCTTCCCCATCCTCCAGCTTCATCCTGACAACGGCAGCGAGTTCCTGAACCGTCATCTGATGCGCTTCTGGCGTGAGGCTGTCCCACACCTCCGATTGTCGCGCAGCCGGCCCTATCAGAGCAATGATAACCGCTTCGTGGAGCAAAAGAACAGCTTTCTGATCCGCAAGATGTTCGGCCAAGAGCGTCTCGACACGGTGGCTCAGGTGAATGCCATGAACCAGCTGTACGAGCAGTTGCGGCTCTACTACAACCTGTTCCAGCCGGTCATGCGCCTGCAGGAAAAGCGTGTGGTCGTCGACCGCCGGGGGCACCGACGGGTCCGGCTGATCTACGACCAAGCCCAGACACCCTACGAGCGGGTGCGGGCTACCGGTGTGCTCAGCTCTGACCAGGAAGCCTGCTGGGATCGGGCCCGCGTGTCCCTCAATCCTAGAAGGCTACGACTGGAGATGAACCGACTGGCCGATGAGATCGCACGATTGCCCAAAGCTATCCCATCAGAGCACACGGAGGATGTCCACGAGACCATGTATCAGCCGCTCGAAACCCTGGCCGTTCGGTAACATTATCTTCTGAGCGATTGATCAGCCTTCGGTAACATTATCATTTGGGTGGACACAGGGGCGGGAGGGGGGGCAGACTCCCCGTGGCTATCCGCTACAGCACCTCGGCGTAGAGGCTCACCAGGCGCTCCACGTGCCAGATGCGGGCCGCCTCCAGCAGCGCGGCGGCGTCAATGCTAGGCTACGCATATGCGCCCGCAACGCCTGCATGGCCTGCTGCGTGCCGATCTGGCTGCGCAGCTTGAGGCAATCGGCGACGCTCTTGGCCGGCGAGTAGACGCGGATCTCGGCGTCGTCGCAGACGTGCTGCTCGACGCCGTGGGGATAGGCCCGTCAGGCGGTGGCGGGGTCGCCGTCGGTCATTGCTTGCCCGAGAGAAATGGGAGACGCGTGCGTTGAGGTTCCTCGGCACCCGTGGCAACCAGGCCAACTGAGTCTGGCAGGGGCTCTCTGCTCGGGGCCAACCCACCGTGGGGAATGGCGCGGCGGGACGCAGCCGTCCAGGGGGCGTCGCGCCCACCAGAGGTGCAGCGTGCTTGGGTGGCCGTGGCGGATGGACTTTTCGCGGGCGCTGGCGGCGTTGATAGCCTCCAGCGGCAAGGCGACCTCGATGAGCTTTTTGCGGGGGGTCATGGGGTGGGGCCTCCTTGTCGGCTCGACCAGAGTAAGAATCTCCCAGCTCGTGCGCACGCCTCTCGTGCTTTGGTTCGTGGATGGTTGTGCCGACCATGCAGAGGTCAGCAGATAGCATCCCGACGGCGTAGCAATTGCAGTATCGATTCGAGCCATCAGGCCAAGGCGCTGTGTCACATGTGTATCACAGATTGCGCTACTATGCGGTCTATATCATCCATCGCGCTCACAGAAGCGATCCCGCGTGTGCGCCAAGCCCGGATTGCATACGCGATTGCTGGGATTGCAGTATACTCCATGGGCAATCGCCCTAATGTCACACGCCACACTACTCGTCGGGGTGTGGTCCCGGATACCATCGGGCCGCCTTTGTACGTCCGACGTGATGAATCAGGCCTTCCTGCCGCAGCGCCTGTAGCAAAGCCTGCACCGTCGCCCTGGACTCATTGGGTAGCACCTGACACAAATCGCGCAGTGGGCTGCCAACTTGCTGGTTGCGCTTGATGTGCGACATTAGCAGGTGCTTGTTAGTCTCTCGATCGAGGCGTCGCTGGCGGGTGTACTCACCTCTAGCATCAGCCAACTCGTAAAAGCGCCGAGACAGGATGTAGCGCGTGCCTCTTCCCTGACCAACGCGCTCGGCCACGCCGAGATCGACAAGCCTCCGTATGCGCTGGCGAAGCTCAGCAGGGATGCGGGCCTCTCTGCGCATCATGTCCAGCAAGAGAAAGTCGTCCGTGGCAAAGTCGCGAAGGCGCTCGTTGCCGATCTGCTCCAGGAACTGCAAAAAGGCTGGATCCTGCACGTTGCCGTGAAGAGCCACGAACACCTGGTAGTCGTCTGTTCCCGCAAAGTCGGGGAGCTGTTTGGCTTGGCGCACGCACTCCTCGAACATGCGATTCAGTCCCTGGCCTGCCCGTTCGACGAGGCCACAGCGCGCAAAGGTCTCGGCGATACGGCGATTGCGAGGCGACTGGCGATATAACGCATTCTCTGCCGTGATGCCCGGCGGGAATCCGCCGGGACTGATCACCTCGATCCGTCGCGGGAACTGCCTCACAAAGACCGACTCGCCCATGCGATAGTCGCGATGGGCCACAGCGTTCAGTAGGGCCTCTCGCACAACCGCCTCGCCAAAGGTGGGTATGTGGTATACGAACAGCCCCTGCTGAAAATGCTGCATGTCGTTCCGCGCCGCAATGGTTTCCCAGAGTGAGTCTGCAAACAACAGAAACCCCTTGCGGTACTCGACGCGCTGCTGCGCTGGCCCGGCCGCATCGGATGAGCGGTACTCGAAAACAACCTCTGCCTGCGCCAGGTATTTGGACAAGGCTTTGCGGTCTCCCAGAAGGATGAGTGCAGCATAGGTAACCTCTTCGCCCATCACCAGTTCAGCGTCCTCGAGCAAGCGTTCGGGGGCAAGTTGGAGGAGCGCCGAGTTGCCGGATTTTCTCGCCCACATCGCTCGAAAAGCAGAGATGGCTTCCGGAGCGAGATTCTCGAGATCGGCTCCCGGACAGATCATGGCACTATAGTCGGGCTCGCTTTCAGCAAAGATGCGCTTCAGATGCTCCGGCGTCATGGCTACCAGGCCGTCGCCGCTACGCATCAGATAGGAACCATGGTAGTGAAATGGCAGGCCGGTGGGTCTGGAGGGCACAGTGAATACGACAACCCTCTTCCCATCAAATACCAGCTCGTCAGCATCGACGCGAAAATGCAGGCAGTCGAGCAATTGTCTACGAGTCTTGGTCAGGCTGAGAAACGCCGCGGTGCCAACGACCTTCCGAGGGCGCGCATCGGCGACCCCAAGAACCAGGCTACCTCCACCCTCATTGGCCAAAGCGACGCAGTATTCGCATAGCTCGCGAAAGTTGAACTGCCTTTTGGCTTCCTTGAACTCGATGTGCTCAGTTTCGGGAGCGTCCAGCCAGCCCTTGAGAGTCTCGTTGCCTATCATCGCCGCAATTCCTCCGCGTGAGAGAGCAGCTCCCCCAACCGGAACGTCACGCTCACCGCCCCGGCATCGGGCTCGTTCACGAACGGTCGCCGCACATAGCGCGGTGCGGCGGCATGCCCACCATCCACGACGACCACCGCCAAAATGAACCGCTCCGGAGCGTTGAGGGCCGTCATAATCTCGTTGCGGGTCACGGTGACGGTGTCGGCGTCGGCGCGGCGCCCCTTGACCTCGATGTAGCGGCTGGCGCCGTCCTCTGGGCAGTGGCTTTCGATATCATACCCCAGATTGTCGCCGCTGACATCCACTGGATGATGGCCCAGGGCGCGTTCGGCCGCCATGACGGCCTCCATGGCCAGGGCCTCGGTCAGCCGCCGATCCTGCAGCTCGGCTCGCTCCTCCGCGCCCAGCAGCATGCCGGCAGGGATCACCAACGCCCCGCCCACGATGACCGGCGGCGCGGCCGAGATGCGCTCCTCCAGATCCAGCTCCTCCATGCGCCGCGCCAGGCGTTCGGCCAGCTCGTCGGCTCGCGCTTCGGCTCGGGCACGATTGAGCGCAGCGTTGGGCTTGCCGGCCCGCTCCTGCTCGCGCAGCAGGTTGGCCCGCTGATCCCAATAGTTGATCTCGACGGTGAGGCGTTGGTGTACGGCGGAGCGGGTCTTGGTCACCCGGGCCTGGCGCTGCTGGCGGACGTGGCGGAGGTGCTCGGGCACCAGCCGCTCGATGGCGAACTGGATCACCTGGCCCTCCAGTTGGTCGCTGGCAAGCCAGTCGGCGGCAAGGGCCTGCTGGATACGGGGGCGCTCCTCGTCGGTCAGCGGGCGGTAATCGAGGTAGGGCGCGCCCCCGCCCAGGCGCAGGGCGCCCTGGGCGTTGATCTCCACAAAGTGGACCTCGCGCGAGACCACCCGGCCGGTCCCAGACGGCCCCTGGCGCAGGTCGCGCAGCGACTGCTCCAGGAAAAAGAGGGCGCGGGGGGTGGCGCTGGGGTCCTTGGGGTCCACCAGGACGGTGCCCGTGTGGAGCGTCTGGGCGTGCTGCTTGCGGATAAGGTCGACGACGGCATCCATCAGCGGGTGGCCGGGGCAGATCAGGTCGGCCTCAGGCAGGTTGGCTTGGGCCATGGCGGCCTTGTCAAAGCAGACCCGCTCGTAGCGCTGCCAGACGGGCACGACGGTGCCCGTCTCCTCGGCGTGCTTGCGGATGCGCGCGGGCACATGGCGGATCTGGTACCGTCCCGCTTCGCGGGGCACCAGCCGCCCGCCCAGCGCCTCAAAGGCCTGCACAAAGAAGGACTTGATGTAGTGTGGCTGGAGCCGTCGCGCGGCGTAACGCTCCATCTCCTCACGGACTTCCATGACCTTGGTGGTGTCCATGGCCGTGGTGGCCAGGGAGCGCGCCTCGATGAGCGACTGGATGCGGTCGCGATCCACGGCTTGGTCGATGGCCTCCTCGAGCCAGGCGCGCACCTCGGGTCGCTCGCCATAGCGGATTGCCTCCAAGAGCAGGCGGCGCAGCGGCGTTTGGTCAAGCAAGGGTCCGAGCACGTCAAAGACCTTGCCCTGTAGCGCCTCGCTCTCGGTGGCGAGCTTGCGCAGCAGCCGCTCGTAGACATAGCCCTCGCGGGTCTCGCCAGCTACCAGGTTCCACAGGTGGCACACCTGGGTCTGGCCGATTCGGTGGATACGGCCAAAGCGCTGCTCCAGGCGGTTGGGGTTCCAGGGCAGGTCATAGTTGATCATCAAGTGGGCGCGCTGCAGGTTGATGCCCTCGGCGGCGGCGTCGGTGGCCAACAGAAAGTAGACGTCGGGATCGTTGCGGAAGCGGTCCTCGATGGCGCGGCGGGCGTCACGGGGGACGCTGCCATCAATGTGGACCAGGCACTCGTGGTTGCCAAAGAGGGTCCCGATGCGCCGCCAGAGATAGCGCAGCGTGTCGCGGTGCTCGGTAAAGAGGACCAGCTTGCGGCGGCGGCCCTGCTCGTCGTACATGAGAGCGTCGTCATGCAGGATGGTGGCGAGCTGCTCCCACTTGCGGTCGGCGCCGCTCTGGCGAACCTGGCGGGCAAGCGTCTCCAGGCCGGTGAGAGTCTCGATTTCGGCCTCCAGCTCGGCGATGGTCATGGCGGCGGTGGCGCTGTCCATGACCTGCTCCTCTATGACCTCCAACTCCTCGGCGGGGGCATCGTCCAGGTCGTCGAGGGCCTCCGCGTCATAGGTGGGAAGATCGGGCTCGGGCAAAGCCTCGCGCGCTTGCCGCGCGGCGAACTCCTCCAGGCGAGTCTGCAGGCGTTCACGACGGCGGCCCAACGACCGGTAGATCGCCTCCGGCGACGAGGCCAGGCGGCGCTGCAGGATGGTGAGGGCAAAGCCCACGGTGCCGCGGCGCTTGTCATCCCCGAGCTGATCGGCGCGGTTGAACTCCTCGCGGACGTACGCGGTCACCGCGTCATAGAGGCGTCGCTCGCCGGGCGAGAGCGGGTAGCTGACCGTGTGGGCAAGCCGCTTGGGGAAGAGGCGGCGCCCGTCGAAGCGGACCAGATCCTCCTTGATCATGCGACGCATCAAGTCCGAGATGTCGACCTGGTGGACGCCCTCGCGGAAGCGTCCCTCGAAGCGGTCACGGTCTAGCAGCCGCAGGAAGAGCTGAAAGTCCTCCTCCTTGCCGTTGTGGGGCGTAGCCGTCATCAGCAAAAAGTGGCGAGCGATGCTGCTGAGCAGCTCCCCGAGCTTGTAGCGCTTGGTCTCCTCCAGCTTGCCGCCCCAGTAGTGGGCCGACATCTTGTGGGCCTCGTCCACGATGGCCAGATCCCACTCGGTGCGCTGCAGCTTGGCCAGCAGCGCCTCGTCGCGCGCCACTTGGTCGAGGCGCACGATGACGAGGCGGTGCTCGCGGAAGGCGTTGCCGCTGACGGCGGCCTCGTAACGATCCCGAGTCAGGATCTCAAAGCGCAGCTGGAACTTGAACCAGAGCTCGTCCTGCCACTGGCCCGCCAGGTTACCAGGCACACAGACCAGGCAGCGCTCCACATCGCCACGCAGCATTAGCTCCTTGATCAGCAACCCCGCCATGATGGTCTTGCCAGCGCCGGGGTCGTCGGCCAGAAGGAAGCGTAGCGGCTGCCGCGGTAGCATGTCGCCATACACTCCGGTGATCTGATGGGGTAGCGGCTCGATCAGGGAGGTATGCACGGCCAAGTGCGGGTCAAAGAGGTGGCCCAGGTGGATACGGTACGCCTCGGCGGCCAGCTTGAAGCGTTGCGCGTCGGCGTCAAAGCGCCAGGTGCCATCGGTCTCGGCCAGCTGGATGCGTTCCTCGTCGTCGCGGAAGAGCAGCTGGGTGCCGGGTTGGCCGCTGGGCAGCTTGTAGGTGAGCTCGACAGCCCCCTGGCCGCGCCACTGGACATCCACGATGGTCACGTGCTGTCCCGGCAGAATCCCCGCCAAGCGCGTGCCGGGACGGATCTCCTCAAGGCTGGTCATGGCTCTGCAGCTCCGTTACTAGCTGAGCACAGCGTGCTGGTTGCGCACATAGTCGGGTTTTGTGTCCGTGTGACGCGGCCAGCGACCAATAGCGCTCCATTAAGCACAGCGCGATCATAGGCGATGCCGCGATCTGGTGTCAAGGCTGCTGCGCGTTGTTCGGGAGAGGTTCGCATCCGTGTCTGCGTGAATGCTTGCATGTGCGACCGCAAGCACGAGCACGTATTCCGCGTGCATGGATAAGCGTGGGCAATAGTGCGCTGGATCACGTCGTGGCCGCCTCGGGGCGTCGATCGTAGCGTTGGGTGGGGATCATAAGGGCGCGACCTTGGGCGAGGGATGCGTCACAGCAGGTGTTGATGACTGACAGCTTGCCTGTCACGAAGGTTGCCCTCAGCAGCACGACACGGCGCATCCGTCGGGTGCGCCGCCTCTCCCTCCGTGGTGGTGGCTTGCCTAATGCCCATTTCTGCCCTCAGAGCGTGCCGATCCGTCGCCGACCCTAGGGGCGCGGTCTAGTCACGTGGCTCGCCGGTGATCATGGGATTCAGGTGGCCGCCGTAGCATCCCGGGGTGACTTCGAGGCGGAGCACGGTGCAGCAAAAGAGCCGGAAGTCATCCGGCTCTTGTTCTCGTTTCGACGCCAGCTGCCGCACCGTCTGCAACGGCGACGGTCACGCTGCCGAGATCGCTACGCGATCCCGAGCCGGTAGCCGCTCCGCAGCGCCTACTCGGGCAGCGAACGCGACTCTAGCCGCGCGGATCGAGGATACGCCCCCAAAAGAGGATGGCGCCCGTCTCTATGTCGCGGATGCCGAACAGAAACGGCCTGTCGATCGTGATCTCGACGATGTCGATGGGCATCGACTCGGTGGCGACGATGACAACCGTCGCAGCCGCAGCTTCGGTGCCCTCCTCGTCGACCGCGATAAAGGCCTGATGCTGTACCGCGCCGATGTACAGCTCGCGTGTGCCGTCCATGCCAGACAGGTCTGCTGTCTGGTAGACAAAGGCATCGGTCATGCCCATACGCTCCAGAATATCGGCGAGGGCCACGCTTGTTTCGGCGCGAAAGCGCGGCAGCGACAGATCGACCGTCCCGTGCTCCAGGTCGGCTACGATGCGCTGCAAGGTCGCGCTATCGAGGCTCTCCTCGAACGCTTCCAGATCGTCGGGCATGATCACCAGCATGGCAACCTCATTGCCCACATAGGGCAACTCGACAGCCGCATAGTCCGAGGCGACGGTATGACGGAACCGGTCGGTCTGGCGCATCGTTGGCACCTGCACCTCGACGTCACCCGGCAGATAGAACGACGCATCCTGGGTGAGACGCTCCGGAAACTGCATCATCCAGGAGGCGTTCATGTAGATAGCATTGACCAGAACCAGGCGGACCAGCTCATCCAGGCTGTCCTCTGCCAGCAGGTCCTTGATGCGGTCCTCGGTCTGCTCTTCCACCCAGCGGTTGATCTCGAGCCGCACGGCGTCGGGATCGCTGGTATAGTCCACCAGGCGCAGGCCGGTGCCATAGTTCTGGGCCAGTAGGTCCAGGTACTCTTGGCGAAAGTCATAGTCATGCTGGCCCCACAGCGCATTGGCAAGACGGAGCGTGAACTCTGTGCCCTCCTCCGGATCCACGTCCTCGCCCCGCCGGGCCAGCTCCAGGTCCAGGGCGTTCCAGGCTGGGTGCAACCTCTCCTGCGACAGATCAAAGCGCAGCACCTCGGCCATCTGCACCTCGGTGTTGCCGCGAGCGCCGGCAAAGGTCATAGCCAGCGCCAGCGAGATACTGTGCGGCGAAAAGATCAGGTTGCCATCCTCGGCTCGCAGCTGATCGTAGAGAGCCAGGGCAAAGGCGGTGTTGCCCTCGACCAGGGCCAGCAGATCCTCCTCGGCGACCTGGACCTCTGTCTGACGCGGCAGATCTGAGGCGGCTACGCGCCCAGGCACCAGCGCGTCGCGGCTGGGCCCTTTGGCAGCGCAGCCTGCCGCCAACACCATGAGTAGCACCACCAGGGGTATACGGATCCAGCACTTCATGACGTTTCCTCCATTCAGATTGCCAGCACTGAGCAGCGATCGATTCCGTTCCAGCCATCAGCTTGGCGTGGGGCGGCGAAGCGGCTGGCCATGGTCGACCGGCGGCATCCTCCCGTTCTCTGCTACATAGACGTCCATAGCGGCGCGTCAGTTCCACGGGAGCTCCCTCATTGACCCCGTGTGAACCCTGGCACGAGGCGCGGATCAGATCCAGGGTTGGCGTGGGCCAGCCACTCTTCCTCGCAACAACCCATTCACCCTCTTGCTCTCGAGTGCGTCGCCCCGCCCGCCTTCGCGACCACAATGGCCGCTGACGCGTCTTTCTGAGCAAGACCTGCCGCGGCTGCAGACAGCCTGAGTGAGCGCAGTATCTCGCGAGGCTGCGAAAAGTATTCACCGGATGTGCCAACAGCCTCGTGCGCTTCGTATGGCAGAGAACGTGTAGTTGGCGATCTCCCCCGAAAGTCCCATGAGTGGCTGCCAACGCGCGACTCTCGGGCCAAGCCCACCATTGACGTGGACTACCAGAGTCCAGGGGCGTGACCTGGCACTTAAGACTGCTCGCATTCAACGCTTTCTGACTCGGTGGCATAAGCAAGCGGAGGAATGCCCCCTCGAAACCTCACGCAGCTTTGGTCACGGGGGGATGCGCCGCAGTCATGTCGAATGGAGTGCTTTCCACGAAGGTTGCCTCGGCGGAGGAGTACGGAAGACCTGCAGGGGGCTCTGCTTGTCACTCCGCGGCGATGGTGACCGCCAGCCGCTCCGGCGGTGATTTCCCCAGCGCCCACTTCTGCACGTAGAGCGTGCCGATCCGAGGCGGCTGGCCGGACTCTGCCACCTCGGCGTAGCGCACCGTGTTCTTAGTCTCGCGCTCGATCTCGAAATGCATCGTCAAGGTCTCCATCTCGCCTACTCCTTCGCCTGTGTCTCTCTGTTCACTCTGGCCGCCCAGGCCGACACCCGGTACCAGCGGTCGAGCTGTTCCTCGCTTAGCGTTTCCGCCAGGGCTCGCCACTCGGCCACGGCGCGCTCGCCCCGCCAGCCCGCGGCCTGGCCGATCTGCAGCACGGCCTCGATCAACCAGGTGCGTCGGTCACGGCCGGGGGCGTACTCGGCCCCGCAGGTGGCGCAGTGGACCAGCTCATAGTCGGGCTCCAGCCAGGCCACGCTGGCACCAGAGTGCCTCGCAGGCCTCGCTCAACTCTCCGCCACTTGCATCCCCGCTGGCACACGGTCGCCCCTTGATAGCCTTCCCACGCGTCTCAACCCCACCTCCGAGTATTCTTCCATAGAGCAGGTTCTCTAACGATCCACTGGCCTACGTAAGCCTCATACCCAAAGCATCGCACAAAAAAAGAAAATCCAGCGCACCTCTGAATTTCCTTTGGCATACCACTCATCTCGTGCCTCTCGCCTAGGTCTAGCCCCCCGGGGACGCCGGTTCAGCAACAGCACCGCCATCTACAGCTTGCTCCGTCTAGACCCTGCGAACGCTCCGCATTGTGCTTGTGCCGTCAGGTGCTTCGTAGTGCCACCCCTGTTCCCATCTCCTGGATGCCACAGCCAGCCAACACGTCAGAAAAAACCAAAAAACTGGCGCGATCCCGGTTCATACAGGTCTATGAGACCACATTGAGGCTACCCTCTAGGTTACAGTAACTTGGGAACCCATGCCCAAGAATCATCACCACACCGCACTGCGCTCCGCGCAGCTTGTGTGGTGCGTGATAGGTAGAGTTGAGTAGATGAAGGGAGAGAAAGATGACCGCGCTGAACAGCTTCGTGACCGTAGAGGATCTGGACTTTGTCGAGAGCGTGCTCGCCAATCACAACCGCACCAGGGGCGGCGGAGATTGCGAGACCGTCTGGTGCGGCGAGGACGAGCAGTACGTCGAGTACTGCATCGCCGTCCACCTATTCGGACCCGACGACGATGGCGATTGGGCCTACGGCGGCCCCGCGTGGGACGACCAGCGCTTCCAGGACCTCCGCGCCTACGCAGAGGCAACGGTCCTCGGCCCCGCCGAGCACATCCTCGACCGCATCGCCTGGCGCATCGAGTACGAGTGGCTCCGCAACCAGCCTGGCTGCGACGGTATCCCGTTCTAATCGCCAACCGCTCAGGGTATCAGCATCCGCTGGTACCCTGGCGGGTGTTGATTAGCACGAAAGGAGCATACCATAGCCTCATAGCTAAGCATATCTCTGCAAGATAAGTTGCTTGCGTGTGTCCCATCTGCAACTTCCCCTCACATTCTCCCTCCCCCTCTCCCATCACGTCTCTGTCCGATACTGTCCGCTTATGTCCCATCGTGTCCGCTAAACAGGAGGTTATGATGAACTCGTTGAAGGACATTGAGCGAGCTGGGTACGAAGCCAAGGGCCGTCTGGCCGCGTTAGAGGAGGTTGGCAAGATACTTGCCGCCACCGCTGAGGATCCTGGTGCGCACCCCGCGGTTGGCGCTTACGCCGAGTCGCGTCTTCGAGAGGTTCGCGAAGAGTGGCGCCGCACGGAGCTGCGTGTGCGCGAGCTTCGGGCTGAGTACAAGACCCGTCTGTAGCACGTGTGTCACCGCGTACGCTGTACTCAGCGTTAGCGAAGTGTCCCCTACACTAGGAGGTATCATGTTCGGTCGCAAGCGTCAGATCGCCGAGTTGAACGCACAGGCCGATCAGCTCTTGGAGCATGCTCGCTGGCTCCAGGAGCAGCAAGCAGAGGCGCAAGCTCACATTGAGGAGCTTCATCGGTTGCTGGACAAGGCCAGCACCAACGGCCTGCTCCTGCACAACGAGATCGAGGAGGCGAAGCGGAACTTCTAGTCCTTGCTCATCACCACACATCGGGGCGCTATGCGCCCCTCGTGTGGTGCGTGAAAGCTGTAGTGAGAATGGGGAGGAGGAGCCATGGGGCCGTAATAACTGACCGACTTGCTCAAGTACAGAGATCGAGAGTGACGCAACCTTCAGCACAAGGGGTCGTGACATGAGCTATGCCGACTGGTCCGAGGAGGATCGCGACGCATGGGGCGACATCAAATGTGACCTGGATCGTGAGGAGCGGGGGCCCAACCGTCCTCCTCGCTGGCCTCCCCTCTACGTGGAGATCAGCAAGACGGCGCTCGAGGAGATCCGCACGGCCTTGCGCATGGCGCGTCCGCTTCACGAGCGCACGCTGGTGCGGCGGCCCGACCAGCCAACGCGGGTCACTCTGAAGGCGATCGACGACGCCCTGCTCCGCGTTCAGTCGTGTCTCGTAAAGCCAGCAAAGAAGGAGACGAGCAATGACTAACCCCACCGTTGACCTGGTCGCTGCCCTGGCCGAGATGGAGCGTAGGGCCGAGGAGACGGGTCTGGAACTGGAGGAGGCCCGTCGGCAAGCGGCCGTGGCCAAAGAGCGCTGGGACGCTCTCACCCAGCAACACAACAGCTACTATTTCGGCGCCCAGAACCTGCGTGCCGCGCTCAGCTACGAGGAGGATTCCGACGATGCCCAGCGGTAGCATCAACATTCACGCCATGGTGATCCCCCGCAAGGTCACTTCCAGCAAGGTGGACGCCGTCGTCCACCTCTTTGGTCCCGATCCCGATGTGCTGTCCGAGCACCCGCAAGACTGGAAGCTATGCGATCCCTTCCACGAACACTATCGGCTAGAGAGCAAGGGCTGGTCCCAGGGCGACGTGTATCGAGACATGCTGTTCGTCCTGGTGGATACCGATGCGTTGCTTGGGCGCATCGACTATTCCGATGGCGAGCACGAGTTCGTCGAGTGGCCCGGCGACGAGGATGAGGAGTAGCGCCATGTTCTACACCCACGAGCACTGGACCCATATCCAAGACGCCGTCGACCAAGACGGCGTCGTTTCACTTGGCGATCTCAGCAACCTGGCGGTGCCCGCCTGGTTCGCCTTGCTGGAGGATGCCATCGCCCACAACCTGATCGTGTTCACGGGCGATGAGGGGCCCAGCGACACCTATGTGGCCCGCTTCAAGCGAGTCGACCAACTGATGCAGGAGGCGGCCAGCCATGAGTGAAGTAGCCAGGCACTGCATCCGAGAGGTCGGGCTCCGCATTGTCAAGGAATACCCGACCATGGACACCCGGGTGATGTCCCCCACCGACGCCTACCAGGTATGGGCGTACGTGGTCGAGCGCTCGGGCTGGTGGGATCCCCAACGCGAGACGGTCTGCACCCTGTTCACCGACTACCAGGGGCACGTCGACGGCTTTCACCTGGCGGCGCTGGGCGACAAGTCGTCGGCATCGCCCGACATCGGCTTGATGCTGCGCCCTGTCATCCTGGCTGGCTCCGCTCGGGTGTTCCTGTTTCACAACCACCCCAGCGGGAGCCTGGAGCCATCCCCCGAGGATATGGTCATCACCAAGACGGTGGCGGAGGCGTGCCGCCTGCTCGACCTATGCCTGATGGACCACCTGATCATCGGCACCAGAGAGAAGGCCAAGATCCACCCCTGGACCAGTCTACGTGCCAGCGACGAGAGCCTCTTCACGCCCTAAGAGGGCTTCCGTGCCCAGGCTACCCGACCTTCGCTTCCCGATCATCCACCTGCACATCGTGTACGGTTCCGCCCTGTCCGATGGCACCCTCTGGGGTGACCGTGCCACCGACGACCAGTGGCAGATGGACTAGCAAGAAGAAAGACAAGGAGGCCCCTATGCTCATCAACCTGACGCCGCACCCCATCGTGACCCAAGCGCCCAACGGAAAGGAGCGTGTCTACCCGCCCACGGGCCCGGTAGCTCGGGTCATCGAGATGCGTGAGGAGATCGGCAAAATCGACGACGTGCCCCTCTACCGCCTGGGCTATGGCAAGGTGGAGGGGTTGCCACGTCCCATGGAGGGTTGCTGGATGGTGGTCAGCACCCTGGTGCGCCAGGCCTTGCCCGACCGCCGCGACCTGGTCAGCCCCGGCGAGATGGTGCGTGACCAGCACGGCGCCGTCATCGCATGCAAGGCGTTCTACACCCATGGCTAGAAGGAGGAAGACCCACGACCTCTACCACCTCGCCCACGAGAAGGGCATCGTGGTGGAGCAGACCATCGGTGAGGATGAGTATGTCTTCACCGAGCACGGCACGGGCAAGTATCTCAGCCCCTGGATTCAGGGGCTGGATCAGGCGATCGCGTGGGTTGAGCAGCATGAGAGAGGAGACAGCGATGCGTGACAACGAGATGGTCCTGGTTTTCGAGCGGGAGAAGGAGACCAAGAGCACGGTGCGGTTCCAGGAGGTGCCCGACAAGGGCCAACCTCCCAGGGTGGGCACGCTGTATGTGCAGAAGTGGGCGGTTGGTTCGGTGGCCAAGCTGACGATCACCATCACGGTGGAGGAGTAGCACGATGAATGCGCAACGCAAGCGTCTGGCCGAGTACGTGATGCGGGACGAGTTGCCGTTCCGCATCGAGGTCCTGGCCGCCATGTCTGGCTGGTCCCTGGACAGCAAGGCGCAATGGTTCGACACCTTTGCGCGTCACAAGGCGTGGGACTTGAAGATGCAGGACCATCTCGACACTCTGTTCGACGAGTTCGAGATCACAGAGTTTCAGCTGACGCTCCGTGACCAAGACTATGTTCCCACGCTGGGCGAGGCGCTGCACGATCTGATCGAGTCGTGCGTGCGCGAGTACATGTGGCACCTGACCACCGTCCCCGACAAGAGCGATCCTGACGATCCGTTCGCCAGCATGTGTGAGGAGGTGCTGCAAGACAATGGATG